>Ga0164296_1000414_pt1 | contig 51616 bp, 37 predicted proteins | sample GEODES057metaG_FD_113533 | JGI IMG/M metagenome (GOLD analysis project Ga0164296, IMG submission 113533) | Dystrophic lake water microbial communities from Trout Bog Lake, Wisconsin, USA - GEODES057 metaG | ecosystem: Environmental > Aquatic > Freshwater > Lake | place: USA: Trout Bog Lake...
AGGGTTGAGGGCTTCGCCCTCTGACCCCCGCACCCCCTCCCTTGAGCTGTAAACTTATTTTGTAAATTATCTTAGCTTGTCGTTAACATAATTATTCGCTTATTCGTGAATAACATAATTATTCGTTTATTCACTAACCGCGGGGGTTCATTCACGGCGAATAACATACTTATTATTCGTGCGGACCAGTTTTCCAATCAATATCGGTTCCGATCCAAATTCCAGTGCCCGTTTATAACTCTCATAATCGTACACCTCCATCGTATCCTTATTCAGCGCATAGTCCACCCCGTCCTGGCTGATCTTTTGGGCCGTCCATTTGATACGTTGTACGTCCAGCCCCTCCTTGGCCCCCTTGTCTTCTTCGAAGCTTGGGTAAGACGCATATTGGTTCGACTCCACCTTACCAAACCCGTAGCAAACCAATTGTTCGTCGCCCGCAGCGCGTTTCGAGGTGCTCGCGTACAGCTGGCAATCGATCGCCGTCTCTTTCATCGCCTTTAATATCTGGTTGTTAGTTCTCTGTTTGATACTCGCGATCTCGTACAGCGATTCGTCCGTCGTTACCGGCGTCTTCTTATCCACCCGGCTCACATCACGTATGCGTAATTCGATGTTTTTCTCATCCGTACTCTGTTGTTCGCTGAACACTGTCACGTATAAAAACACCTTCACATTACGCATGTCTTCCGGTAAATCTTGGTGACTGCAGATACGGCGTGCGCGTCCAACCACCTGATCAATACGCACCATATGCCAGTAGGGCTCCACAATATGTACGAACCGGGTGTTCTTCAAATTAATCCCCTCTGCCCCCGAGCTCGTGATCATAAAAATCTTGATGATCTCGCCCAGGTTGTTATTCTCGGCACGCTCGCGTAATTTCGTCGCAATATTGGACGGCACCGTGTCCCACGAACCATTATATATGTTACGTTTAATCTCCTTTTCGTCCTCGTCTTCCGTCCCGGTATAGAGAACAAAATTCGGTTTACCTATGTCGGCCTCGTCCTCGATCCATTCCCATAGATCCGTCCCGCTCCGCTGGATCTTAAATTCGGCGAATCCATTGGCTTCTAAAATCAGTTTGATGAGTCCGATCCCTTCAATCGTCCGGAAATTACTATATAACAGATGTAATCCCTCATTGACCGGGTTTTGCAAGTTCTCTAATATCTTCGCGAATTTAGGGCTGCAATTCGGCAGCGCGGTTTTAGACAAATACATGCTCTCGCCGGTATTGGGGTCCCGAGCAGACACATCCTCCAGCGCCTTTTTAATACGGTTCTCATATTTGGCCTCTTCGGCTTCGCCTGCCTGGACCCTTTCTTCGTCTTCAATGCTAGCAAACGCATCCACTAGTTGCACCTGTTGGGGCGGAACCGCGTCGAAACTGCCTTCGTCGATCTCTTCGCCCTCTTCGACATCCAACAGTTTGGCGTTAGGTAGGGGGCGCTCGATCGACGGGGGGAAGACGAAATTACATGCCGCGCGTGAAAAGATGCGGTAAGTCGACGAGATCGTGTATAAATCTTCCGCGCCCTTGGCCGCCCGTTTACGTTTCTTGGCGTTCCGTTCTTTATCCGCCTCCTCCTTACGTATCTTTTCGTACGCACCGAACTGCTGGGGGCTCATAGGCACACGCTCGATATGATAATCGTCGCCGTTTTCGGTCTTCACCAGGGCCGGGAGCAATGTCTCTTGGGCACTGCGGTAATAGGACGTCAATCCCAAAATACGGCGCTGGAACAGAGGAATATTTTGTAATTCCGCGGTGTCGGCGTTGATAAAGGCATTGAAAAATGCTTCCGGGTCGTCGGGCAGTGCCTTGTGTTCTATTATTTCGATGGAACCCATTTGGACATCGACCCCGTTCTTTTTCAAAATCTGTATGATGCGGGCTTGGAATTCGTCATCGCTGATGTTACCTTGCTCGTCGAGGTGGACGCCACCATATTTATTGAAAACATCGCCTTCTCCGCCCAGCATCAACATCATGGTCTGGTCCGCGTCGTTGCGCTTTTTACGGGTACCTCCACCCACCTTTCGGGGGGCACGTACGGTCCCCTTTGCCACCCCGCGTTTCTTGACATTGACAAATCCAAACGGATTACGTGTGACGGTGAGAACATTGCCAGCGTACTCGATGAAATCGTATGTCCGGAAACGCTCATTGTCCAGCATCGTCAAAATCGTGTCCGTGGTGATCTTTTCACTTGTCTGGACATTCAGCGTAAACTTCCACGTCTTGATATGGCCCCGTAAGATGTTGTAGAGGATCCCCACCTCGTTCGGGTAGTTGATGATGGGCGAACCGGTCAACAACACCACACGCGCATTCTTCGCACTCAACAAGAATTTATAGAGTTGGTACGGTATGGTGTCCGGTTTTTTCAACTTATTGACGATACGGCTGACGAAATTATGGGCCTCGTCGATGATGACCACACTGTTATCGAAGGGGTTGCGGGTGAGGTCGTCGGTCATGGCCTTTAATTTGTTCTTATTGAGGCCATTGTAGTTGATGTCGACATATTTGGTGCGAATCATCTCGTTCAACTGGTCGTCCACCTTGGCCTGATCGGTGGCGGAGAGTTCCGAGAAATTGGATTCCTTGTTGATATTGACGAGCCAAGCCCCGTGGTTTTTGGTGACGTAATCGGGTGTGAGCGAGAGGGCGGTCGATAAAATATTGACGTATTCGGGATGGCCCTCAATAGATATAAATTCCCAAAATTGGTTGCGTTTATAGAGAACATCGCCGCACTTCTTGAGTTCGTTGAAAAAGTTGGTCTTTAGTGAGGCGGGGGTCATGACAACAATCCGTTTGTTCGATTTCATTCCTTCGGCCACGGCAATGCTGGTGCACGACTTCCCGGATCCTAGCGACAAGTAGAGGAGGAGTCCGCGATACGGGGTATAGAGATTCAGATAATCCCGGGCGATCTTTTGGTGGGTCAACAGGTCGAATGATTTGGAGGATGCCAGGGTGTCGCATGTCACAGTTTGACTATCGGATAAAATTTCTTGGCGGTACGACTTGAACATCTCGCCCAGCTTCTGGATAAATATTTTACGGTTGTTCATGTAGAAACTAGACACAGGTAATACGAGTTTTTCTTGCGGTTTGGGAAGTCGGTCCGCCACCTTTTGCGTGCGAATGACCGCCGTGGTTAAATCGACTTTGGTACCTTGGTCCGCGACAATTTTGAGCTTGAGCTTACGCTTAGGCGCAGGGACCTTTTCTTCCTCGAGGACCTTCGGTTCCTCGAGTACCTTAGGTTCATCGAGTACCTTAGGTTCCTCGAGTACCTTAGGTTGGACCGGCTCTTCTACAAAAGGCTTTTTGACGGGCTCTTCCGCAAGCTTTTCCACAGCCTCTTCGACGGGCTCTTGTACAGGCTCTTGTGCAAGCTCTATTACAGGTTGTTCGACAGGCTTTACCACCTCCTCTTCTACAAGCTCTTTCACAGGCTCTTCCACAAGCTCTTTCACAGGCTCTTCCACAAGCTCTTCCACAAGCTCTTTCACAGGTTGTTTGATAACGAGCCGCTTCACCGTTTTGACAGGTTCATTGTTGATGGCCACGACCTCTTCCATTGCCGAGATTTCAATCACAGGTTTGGCGTCGCTGGTTCTCACAAAAGGCAAATTCGCGTTTTTAGCGAGACGTTGTAACACTTCTTCGCGGTATTCGGGGCCTCTACGTTTATTCACGATTTTCACCCCGGTCCGACCAGCTGGAGCAGGTTCTCCCTCCGCCACCTTCCTCGCCTCTAAAAAACGAATATTCACCACGGGAATACCGGTGACTTCGGGCTTTTGTTCGAGTGCCACTAAAGGATTAAATACAGGGCGATTCATTTTATATTTATTTTATAAGTGGACTATATACTATAATGACAGAAATAACATTTCCTTTACGTTACTTACCTCGTAGTTTGAATAAAACCGATAAAATTAAACAAAAACGAATGTTGATGCGTTCTCGACGCCTCTATAAACAGGGTAAGTATTTTACACGAAGTAAACTCAAGTCTTACCATAACAAAACATCGAAACATATCAAAAACGCGCAGCGCATTTATGGTTTAGAGAACATTACCCCCAACAAGGCATTGGCCAAAGCTACCGGTTGCTCCGTAAAAGCTTTACGCAAAATAGTCAATAAGGGCGAGGGGGCCTATTATTCGTCGGGTTCTCGGCCGAATCAAACTCCGCAATCGTGGGGGATAGCGAGGTTGGCGAGCGCGGTCACAGGGGGAAATGCGGCCAAAGTGGATTTTCATATTATAGACGCAGGGTGCGATCATAACAAACCGGCACATAAATTAGCCGTAGGGAAACCTACGGTTTCCCCTACAACCCCTTCCCTCAAAAAGTAAGCGTTTCAAAAATTACCTAACAACATGATTTGCAAACTATTAACAAAAGCAGTTTACAAACAATCAACAAAAAATAACTATATTAAGGGAAGGATCTTAAGGAAACCGTAGGTTTCCTTAATTAATAGGCATTGGGCAAATCGTAAAAATTAGACTTACCATAGAACAAATACGAAAACGCCTTTTGTACCGGTCCGACCGTCGCCCCATTGTCCGAGCCCCGCGCAGAATCAATATTGATCTTTTGCCCCATGTCGGAGATCCCGGGGAAGGTACAAGACAAATTCCGTTGCATTTTTCTTAGATATTTGGGGAGTTTGTTGTCTTCATCGAGAACCTTGTGAAAATTATTATAATAATCTAATAGAGGTATATCGTCGACATGGCTCACTTTCAACTGAATACGTAAATTGTCATCCCGGTCGTTGATCGTACCTACATGAATCAAATTTGCATCGAACAAGATGACATCCCCCTGTTTACATAATAAATTTGTGAGCGAATCATTGAAATTAATGAAATAGGATCCAGGTTCTCGATGGCTCTCCGGGATGACCCCCAAACACTTGTCCATGTCTTCCAAATAAACCAGCATGGTGTAGGAGGGCCACCGTTGCCCCTCATTGAAAAAATGTCCGTTGTTGTCGCGGTGGCACGTATGTACTGCGGATTTTTGTATGACCCATATGTAATCTTGAAACCGGTATTGAGAACCTAGCGCCAATTTTACCACGGTTTTCATGCGGTCGTGGTGGAGTAAATAGTCCTGAACTTGTTGATAGTTACCTTGTTGGCATTGTTCTCTCAACATCTGGGTTTCCCCCTGGTTGAGAACCTGATGATAAATGGAGAACCCATCCCGCTTCAAATTATAGATTCGATCTGTGGGAGATACCCTGTCTGTTTTTAATAATATATTTAATACAAATAGGACCAATAAGACGATCAAGAGAAACGTCAGCACGGTCGGCAGCGGATAGTTACGTAAGGCTCTCAACATATATATACCTCGCTAAATGATGGTATAATAATACGTTTATTTGTAAACGGATTATTACCATTTGTGGTCACAATTATTATGTAGTGTAGGGATGTAGGGCAATGATGATATTTTGAGCAGACATCGCCAATGAAAGTATGGGGGTGTTAGACTGAACTGCCTGCATCAACATATGGACCATACTTATCATGTTGTTGGATACAGGTACATCGGTCAGGGTCGCCAACTGTCCAATGATCATTTGAAGCTGATATATCAAATAACCTTTCGTGTGTCTCATACTCAAACTACAAATGAAGTTTTGTAACATTCCGATGATTTGTTGCACATGCTGGGCCGAGGCGGAAGAAGGGATCGGTAAAGGAACGGGAGTAGGGCTCGGAACGGGAGTAGGGCTCGGAACAGGAACAGGAACAGGAACAGGAGTGGGGCTCGGTAAAGGAACGGGAACAGGAACAGGAGTGGGGCTCGGAACAGGAACAGGAACAGGAACAGGAACAGGAGGCAAGGTCACCAGAGGTAAAACGTTTTGCTGAAACTCCCCAATCACATTACCAGGGGGGCTGGTATTCATGGTAATCACCGCCTTGGTAGTCACCGGATCAAATGCAATAGCGATGCCAAAGTCTCTGCTGGCCAACCACACCAAACATGTGAAATGCCCGGTAGCCTCCGAGAACCCAGGCGAATTAAAATTATACAAACTTATTTCGTTGTACCACGCGTCAATAGCTAGTTTAATTAGCGCCACCGGATCGGTCCCGTAACCTTCAAAGTAAGCCAGGTTTTCTCCGTACAATTGGGTGCCACTATGCTGAAACAGGTTATTGGACAACAAATAACTAGACCACTGTTGGGAAAACACTGTTATGGTAGGGTTGTAGGTGAGCGGAGGCGCTTGGTTCTTCGCGCGATACATATTAATGTAGGCCGCCACTGCGGATTGCTGGTTAGGTGTGAGAGTAATAATATTGGACATATTATATTCAATATTGATATTTTATCACTAAATTTGCTGGATAAATGCAGTGGTTTTACAACTGTAATTATAGTTTTAGTATTATAGATCGCGATTGATCGCACGGACACGGCTATTTTCTGCCGAACTGCAGCATGATGGCCTCCCTGTCTAGTGCCACCTCCTTGGCGATGTTTCGTACCACCTTTTCACGGGTCTTGGGGTCCCCCAACAGGGTCTGTAGGTAAATCTTGTCTCTCAGTAGGTTCTTTTCGTGGTTATTTACCATGGCATCGGGGTTGTCCAAACACCATTGGTGCAGGCAGACAACGTTCCGGTATTCCACCTTCTCAAGGATGCTGTTGAGTCGGGAATGCCCATTGTCGTCCTTGGTCCATACATTGTTTTCTTTCAAGAAGATGGTTTCACGCTTCGCGTCGGTGCAATGGATAGGCCGCTTGGTAATATCGAGTGCTCTTAACCGCTTAATAAATATATCCGAAATACCATCTACAAACCCCACATCGCCCATCACCAGCAGTTCGTCGAAGGTGGGGCGGATGGTGTCCAAGAATTCGTCCAAGTTCATAGCGTCTTTGCAGGTCTCGTTGAGGAACACGTTCAGGTTGAATCGTTGGTTGTTATTGTTGATGGTATTGTTTGTTATATTGGTAGTCATAGCCAGCTGTTGTTGGGTCATCTCGTACATCTTGTTCATGATATCCTTATTTTCACGATCTTTTTCCTCAATTGAAGCCTGATATTTTTGTTGCTGCTCGATAAAAAGATTCTGGAAATCCTGGTTTTTCTTCATAATCTGCAGGTTCTCTTTAAACAGTTGAATTATTACGTTACTTGGAATAAGGGAATCATTGATAGTTGGACAATTCATTGCATCTATGTTTAATTGGGTTTCCTGGTTGTTTTGGTTGACAGTTGTGGAAATATCAAATACTGGTCCACCCATTATAGGTGTAGGTAAAGACGTGTATACAATTGTATTCTCCAGTGGTCTAGGTGGATCTTCATCTCTTTCGTCAGGCAGTGTTTCGTGACATTGCGTTTCATCGCCTTCTTCTTCGTCACCAGGCTCTCCATCCTTCTTGTTTTTCAATACACACTTCTTCTTATGTGACCATAACCCAGGTCGGGAGACGTATGTTTTGTTACAAATGTCGCATACAAACTTACCTTCGCTATTTATAATGACCCGTGTCTGCATCTTATGCTTTGTCGATGTCAAATGCCGATCATAACACGTCTTTGTGATGGTAACATAATCGCATACGTCACAACAAAACACCTTGGCGTCCGGATCATTTGACAGCAGTATATGCTTAGCCGACGACAGGTGTTTCTCGTAGCTGCTTTCCACAACCGTGTTGTAGTGACAAATATCACAGTGAAAAAAAAGCGATTTCTCTCCTTTTTTATCTGCAGACATGCTATATATTTTACTGCTAATATAATGTTTATATACATTATATTATTTGATAAATTATGTTTGGAGGCCATCTTTTGCTAAATAAATGTTTGGAATTCAGGGGTCTTAAAACATGCTGTGACTTTGGAAACAAAACTTCGTATACACCAAACCATGTATCGTAACAAGAATTTATGCCATTGCCGCATTGAGTTTGAAGGGGTTTTTACAAACATTTTTTTTGGACATTTATTTGGACATTTATTTTTGTCCATTTTCTGAAAAATTTTTCCATTTTATTCTCGATTTTTTCAATGATTTTAATAAACGTAAAATTGTTTATTATTATTAAGACTATTTTCTACCAAACTGCAGCATGATGGCCTCCCTGTCTAGTGCCACCTCCTTGGCAATGTTCTTCACCACCTTTTCCCGGGTCTTGGGGTCGCCCAACAGGGTCTGTAGGTAAATCTTGTCTCTCAGTAGGTTCTTTTCGTGGTTATTTACCATGGCATCCGGGTTGTCCAAACACCATTGGTGCAGGCAGACGACGTTCCGATATTCCACTTTCTCAATAATGCTATTGAGTCGGGAATGCCCATTATCGTCCTTGGTCCATACATTGTTCTCCTTCAGGAAGATGGTTTCACGCTTCGCGTCGGTACAATGGATAGGACGCTTGGTAATATCAAGTGCTCTTAACCGCTTAATAAATATATCCGAAATACCGTCTACAAACCCCACATCGCCCATCACCAGCAGTTCGTCGAAGGTGGGGCGGATGGTGTCCAAGAATTCGTCCAAGTTCATAGCGTCTTTGCAAGTTTCATTCAAAAACACATTCAGGTTGAATCGCTGGTTGTTATTGACAGTGTTATTCGTTATATTGGTGGTCATAGCTAATTGCTGCTGAGTCATATCAAATAACTTGTTGATCAAGTCCTTGTTTTCCCGCTGCTGCTCGATAAACAAACTCTGGAAATCTTGGGTTTTCTTCAACATTTGCTGGTTCTCCTTAAACAGCTGGATTATTACGTTGCTCGGAATGAGGGCATCATTGATGGTTGGACAATTCATTGCATCTATGTTGACCTGGTTGTCTTGGTTGTCACTTGCGGAAAAATCAAACGGCATTCCCACCATTGTAGACGGAGGTGAAGAAGCGTATACGATTGTATTCTCTAGCGGTCTCGGTGGCACAACAACATCGTCTTCGTCTTTTTCATCGGACGGCACTTCGTCACACTGCGTTTCATTATCCCCATCTTCATCAACCGGGTCTCCATCTTTCTTATTTTTTAATGCACAATTCTTTTTATGTGCCCATAAACCGGGCCGGGAGCTGTATGTTTTGTTACAATAATTGCATACTAGCTTCCCTTCATTGTTCTTTATTACGCGCAATTGTAATTTATGTTTTATGGTGCTCAAATGTTTATCATAACTGCTTTTCTTAATCGTAATATAGTCACAAGAGTCGCAGCGATAAATATTAGAGTCAGTGTTCGACACTAATAAAAGATGCTTGGCTGAGTACATATGCTTATCATAGCTAGTCTTCACTAGTGTACTGTAGTGACAAACGTCACACTGAAATAACTGTGAACCATCAGACTCCTTCTCGGCCATTAATTATATAATTAATGCTTAGAAAAGTTGCTAAACCTCTAATATTAATTGCTCGGCCCTACGTTCCAAGTCATGCAGCCAATATTTATCCGATTTTCAATCCATGGCAAACCAGCTATCGTAACAACTCTTTCCGCCTTGGCTCCGATGGTTTTAAAAGGTCCTTCAAGAAACTATTATTAGAAACAATTTTTGGACATTTATTTTTGTCCATTTTCTGAAAAATTTTTCCATTTTATTCTCGATTTTTTCAATGATTTTAATAAACGTAAAAGTATGTACTCCACCCACAAACCCCCTCTTTTTATAAAGAAAAATAAAAGAAATAATACCACCACGCAGCCAAGGACCGTCCAAGGGAACTTTCGAAACGCCTCCCCCCACTTAGAACCCTGCCAGGTGCTTGATGGCCTCGTCGCACGCCATTTGCTCCGCCTTCTTCTTGATCTTATGCTTCCCTTCTCCTAAGAACACAAAGATTTTACCATGGCGTGACATATGCTTATGGATATCGTCGTAACACTTGAAGCTTTGCACTGCAATCGAGTCGTCATGGGTCACACGGTGGACGGGTTGACCTAAGCACAAATAGACGCCCATGTGGTAACCGATGTCTGTGTTATGCTCTACCACTTCCATGTAGTAGGGTGTCACCTTGAATTCCTTTTGGATCTTCACTTGCAGAATATTCTTAAAATTATCGTCGTTACGAATGAGATTGATCCAGTCCACATGCTTTTCAAATACATTCTCCACAAAGATCTGTGCCATTTGGAAGCCCGGGCCGGTCACGAACAACATTTTAAACCATCCCTCCTCGTCCGTCACCGTTATTTTGTTGAAATCTAAAAACATGGCACCGATGAAGGACTCGAACAGACACCCCAGTTTCTTGAGATTGGTCCGGTTTTGCTTGGTTTCGGCCTGTTTAGAAAGAATAAACCATTTATGGAGACCCATCTCGTAAGCCATTTTACCGATGGATTCATTCTTGACCAGCGCGATTTTCTTCTCGGTCATGAACCCCTCATTCTCCTTGGGAAAGCGACGATACAGGTAATATTTAGTGATGCACTCGAGCACCCCGTCCCCCACAAACTCCAGCCGCTCATTCGATTTAGTATAAAGGGGTAAACAATCGTCGGGTTTAGCGGCCACCACAATGTTGTTATGCTCGTTCTCCAAATTGGGGCGCTTGATGTACGATCGATGGACAAATGCGCGTTTGTACAAATTGATGTTGTAGATAGGGACATTGATACCATAAGTCTTTAAGATGTTTTTCACCTCTTCCTCGGTAATACTTTTATTTAGGGAGTTGTACGGGTCGAAGATGCATGTTTCCTGACCATTATGGGTTTCAATACGGATATCATCGTCCATCATACTTGTTCTCACAGTCGCACACTCACGATATTGGTAAAATAGTAAAGACAAAGGTCAGAGCGTCAATTTTTTGCAGCCGAAGTGAATCAAGATAAAATATTTAGCTATAGTATATTGAAAATGTCGTCTTTACCTGGTAAAACTTTTACTGCGTCTAATCGCAACCGTATGGGCTCGAATGCCGTTACTGTCCAAGCTCAGGGGGGAGGCGACAAGAAGGCTGGTTTCCCCTACATGGTGGGTCGTGGATACCAGATCCCGATGTACTTCCAGAAGCGCAACGGGATTGAGAACTTGACCTTCTTGAAGAAGGACGCGTTCACGGCGATGCCTTCTCGCCCCATTGGATCGATGGGTATGAGCTCGCCTAACACCTATTTTAATATCCCTGGTACCCACTAATAAGGGGAAACCTACGGTTTCCCCTTAAACCCCATCCCTTAACTAGTAAACAGGTGTTTGTTACTGGTTTATATCCCTTACCCCCCCAACCCTCAACTAGTAAAAATGGGGAGTTACCGGTTTATACATTTGTAAAACGATATAATGGCTTCTTACTGCATTATATCATTTATGCGTATCGTAGTAGATATCCGTGAGAGGGGGTTGTTCGACAGAATCTTTGAAGCTCTGTTGCACCTCCCCGAAGATAAATTGAAACAAATAGATGTTGTGACGGAGAACCTGCCGATCGGCGACATTTTAATCCAAAACGCCGACAAACAGACCATATTAATTATTGAGCGTAAAACTTACGAAGATATGTTGGCATCGATCAAGGATGGGCGTTACGAGGAACAGTCACACCGGCTCACGAATACGAGCAACCTCCCGCCGCATTCCATCATTTATTTGTTAGAGGGTGTGTTCTCCAACATTCGAGAACCTGTCAAGAGAAAGATGATTTATTCTGCGATGGCCAGTTGTTCGTATTTCAAGGGGTTCAGTGTGATGAAGACGGCGAGTGTACACGAGACCGGGGAATGGATTGTGGCGCTTACGGAGAAGATTGGCCGCGAACTGGAGAAGGGGCGTCTGCCGCATTACCGTTCAGAAGTTCTCAAAAATACATTGACCCCACAGGGTCGTGGTGGTGAAGGTGGTGAAGGCGCGGTGGAAGAAGGCACTGAAGGAGAGGAAAAACAAGCAGGTGGTTCTGGCCCTATTCCCATCACAAATTACTGTAATTTTGTGAAAAAGGTTAAGAAGGATAACGTGACCCCGGAGAACATTGGTGAGATTGTTCTCTCTCAGATCCCTGGAATCAGCAATGTTACGGCAATTACCATTATGAAAAAGTTCTCCACCTTCCCCCAATTATTGGCAGCATTGAGGGAGAACCCTGATAGCTTGAACGATATTAGTATGGAAACCAATGGTAAACAACGCAAGATCAGTAAGAGCAGTATTGAGAATATCAAGAAATATTTTCTGTAGAGCAGGTTCTCCATTACACCAAAAAAATTTGGATCATAACACATATAAAAATTATCCGACATAGATAATAATGATGATGCCCTTTGTAACTTTCGTGGTAGAAGGGAGAACCGGAAACAACCTATTTCAATATATGGCGGCAAAATTGCTCTCGTTGCATTACGGTCACACGTACGTCCCCATCCACGAAATCAAAGGTGATGATATCAACATACTTGTTATCAATGACGAAGACATGACCATTGCACTGAAAGGTCTGGTACATGAGCATGTCAACGGTAAAAATATCGTCTGCTCGGGCTATTTCCAAAAGAGCGACATGTTCACCCCTTACCGCAAGGTGTTGATTGATATCATAAAAATATGTGACGATTATTGGTACGACGAAAAAGGGCGAAAAATATATATTAAGGAGTTTTTTACGGCTTCCCATAAACAACAACTCGGTCCCAATGATGTTGTCGTGTCACTGAGATTGGATGATTTTTTACATATAAATTTATTAGGTGAGCCGGGCAAAACCAGCGATATTTTGCCACCTAGCTACTATACGGATATTTTGGAGAAAATGTCCCGAGACGCCAAAAGCAAACTGTATATCGTTTCGGATAAGCTACGCGAAGATTGGGAGAAGGCATATGTAAAAATATTCGATCCTTGGTCCCCGATCATGGTACAAGACGATATAATGAGCGATTTTGCTCTCATGCGCGACTGCCCTACCTTGATCCATAGCAACAGCACCCTGTGCTGGATCGCGAGCTTCTTTTGTGATAAAGATAAAACGCGTTATATCCCGAGAACCTACTTTTATTCGAACCAATCGCTGGAAAAGATTGAAGAAACCGACACATTTTTGGTAGTTAATCCGCTGCCACACAATGAAGTTGAGAACCTAGGACCCATCCCTTAGTGAATAGCGAAGGATCTTTGTAAATTATCTTAACATCACGGTTAACATAATTAAGGATGGGGTTTAAGGGGTAAGAGCAGCAAAGCTGCTCAACCTTGAAGGCCCTCCGGGCCTTCTGAGGAAACCTTGGTTTCCCCTTATTAGTAGACGTCTTTGGGCTGACCTAAATCCTTATTAAGCACGGGTAAAAACGCCATTTTCGGTTGAAATAACATAGGTTTCACCACATTGTTCTCGTCGTATTTCCCCGACTCGATCGCCTGATTCGTTACATCGACCCCACCCCAGTTAGGATCCATAGGATTATCGCTCATCGGCACTGCCTTGGTCGTGTCGTGGATGACATCAATGTTGGTATACACCCCCACATACTGGCTGGTCGGGTCAAAACCGCTATAATTATTTTTATTGTAAGGACCATGTTCGCGCGAAGCGTCTTTGACCGTAACAGGCCCCGCCACAGGCTGGTTCAAGTTAGTGATGGGGGGAAGTCCACCCTGGGGGTCGAAAGGGCTCGGACGTATACGATAAACATCTTGACCTTGGGCGTTGTTTTCCTGTTGTAAATAGAGGATAGGACAGTCGTAACCGTTCTTACGCTGTTGAGCCAAATAATAGATGTATTCGTCGAGGTTGTAGAAGGGGATAGGGTTAGTGGCGCTTTCAGGCTTCTTGCTATTATAGAGGAGCAACCGATCGCCCTTTTGCACTAGAAGATCAGGGCAATCTGACCCGATCGACTCACGAGACCCTGACTCGGACCCCCCCGACAGTTTCTCGACCATACGTTGGGGCGTGAGGATAACATAGATTCCAGCCAAAAAGGTCAAAATTAAAAATAGAATAAAAAATAGTCGCAATGGGTTCATATTATTCGTACTAGTTATATTGGAATCATATATTATTTTATCTTCCTACTATATAATGGCGCTAAAGAGAACCGCTCATCGCAACAAAAAGGTGTCGGGTGGGTTCTCGCGTAAAAATCGGCGCACATTGAAAAACCACCGTAAACCAGTAACTGTGGGTCTTATCCATGCGAGTTGGTGTGGCCATTGCCGAGCCTTACTGCCCGAATGGAAAAAGATGAAAGCTAGTATGCGAGGTGCCAACTACAACTATTTAGAAATCGAAGACAGTGATCCACACAAAGACCGTAAAATCGCGCTTGTAAATAGCCGTTTAAAGGGGGAGAAATTGACGGTGAATGGGTATCCTACCATTTATAAGGTACATAACGGTAAATTGGAGTATTACCAGGGGGAACGCACTGCCCAAGCCATGCAAAAATGGTTTGGAGGAAATGCGTCTGCACCCGAGCCCGCACAAGAACCCATAAAACCACTTATGCAGCGGTTTTTCGGGGGGAAGAAACAAAAGGGTGGCGACTGCGGATGCGGAAAGAGTATTTTTACGACGAATCACTAAAAAAATTGATACTGTTTATTTGCAAAAAGTTAATAAACACTACACGACACTAATCAATAAAGCATGGCATCCACCAAAATGTTGATCAAGAAGAAACCGGTCGTAAAAAAATACTTCCGCCTGTTTGATTTCAACGTATATGACGAGGTCCAAGAGACCGAGGACAGCGACAGTGGATCGGACAATGGCAAACCCCACTACAAAAAAGATAACAAGATCTTTGTGATCCAGATGTTTGGGGCGAATGAGAAAGGTGAGACCTGTTCGATCTATGTGAAGGACTTCCAACCGTTCTTCTTCATTTTGGTAGGGAACAGCTGGTCCAACCGCGAACGCATCGAACTGGTGAAAGACATCGAATCCAAACTAGGTAAGAAATACGCGGAATCTATTGTCAATTCCGAGCTGGTCGAGCATAATAAACTGTACGGGTTCTCGGCAGGTAACAAAGACAAGTTCGTCAAACTCACGTTCAAAAACACAGAAACAATGAATCGTACCCGGAACCTATGGTACACCTACGTTGAAGGCGGGGAACGTAAGAAGATTGGCTACAAGTTTGGAGGGACACCTCTCGAACTATACGAAAGTGGCAACATCCCCCCACTTCTCCGCTTCTTCCATATCCGCGAGATCGCCCCGTCCGGATGGATTTCCTTTACCACGAATCGTGTGATCAAACCCGCGATCCCGACCACGACCTGTACCTACGAATACATCTGTCCTTTGGACGCCCTCAAACCCGAGAACGAGAAGGTAGACCGCGTACCGTTTAAGATTTGTTCCTTTGATATTGAGGCCAGTTCGAGCAATGGCGACTTCCCCGTCCCCGTAAAATCTTATAAGCGTTTATCGAGCCAAATTGTAGACACTTTCCAAAAACAATCCGCGTTTATTTCCGACACAGCCAAGGCCCAACAATTTCTACAAAAATCCATCATGACCGCATTTGGATTTGACCAATTTGAAGGGATCGATCTGGTCTATCCGAAAAAGCCCCCTGCAAAAGATCGGGTGAAAGCGCTGATCCAGGTGCTTATCAAGGAGACCATCGAAAATGCCAAACAAGCTAGCGATGAGGACAACAGTAAGTTGCTGACGATCGACAGTATGTTCGAAACCATGAACGAAAAACAACATGCTGGCGGGGTCGAGATCGAGTCCTCTGAAAACATTGTCGATCTGGCCGACATCGAGACTCCCCACGACGACGATGAGGAGGATCAAGAGGAACAAGAGCAAGAGGTCGTACCCCCCAAACCACATCCTAAGCGACCCACCGCTAAAAAGGCCGCCAACCCCGACACCATCATCGACATATTGATGAACAAAGAGCTGAAGCGCGATGACAAGATCCAAACCACGAATGATGTGTTGACCCGACTGTTCCCCCGACTGGAGGGCGACAAGGTCACCTTCATCGGTTCCACCTTCCTCCGCTACGGTGAGCTGCAACCCTATTACAGCCACTGTGTCGTCTTGGGCACCTGCGACCCGGTAGAGGGTGTCGACATCGAGCCCGTCACCAACGAAAAAGCGCTTCTGCTCAAGTGGACCGAAGTGATGCAAAAGGAAAACCCTGATATTGTGATCGGATACAACATCTTTGGTTTTGATTACGAGTTCATGTTCCGGCGTGCCGAAGAAAACGAATGCGTCCATGATTTCATGGCAGTTTCACGTAAAATTGGCGAATTGGCCTGTAAACCTAAGCGCGAGAGCCCAGGCGAGATGACCCTGGAAAGCACGAAACTCGCCATTGCCTCAGGGGAGTACGATCTCCGTTATTTCAAAATGACGGGGCGGCTCCAGATCGACCTGTACGCAGCTTTCCGGCGGGATTTCATCATGTCAAGCTATAAATTGGATGATGTGGCCGGGCAGTTCATCAGCGACGATATCAAACGCACCGAACACCTGACGCACGAACAATGGGGCGAGGTGACCGAACTGTATACGCAAAATTTGATGGGGATCAACGTCCACGATTTCGTACATATTGAGGTTTCGGGGTATACCACCGACTATCATAAGGGCGGACATAAGTTCAAGATTTTGGATATTATCCGTGGGAAGGAGGTCACGGAGATAGTGAAGGGCGAAGAAAAAACCGTGAAGTATAACGTCTTGGTCATTCGGGGACACGAAACCTTTGAAAAGGGGAAATCAATCAAATGGACTATGGCGAAAGACGACGTATCCCCCAAGGATATTTTCCGGCTAGCCAATGGATCCTCGAGCGACCGCGCGATCGTCGCGAAATACTGTATTCAGGATTGTAACCTGGTCCACCATCTGATGAACAAGATCGACATTATTACGGGTCACTCCGAGATGGCGAATATTTGTAGTGTCCCCATCAGTTTCCTGGTGTTCCGCGGCCAGGGGATCAAATTGACCAGTTTTGTGGCGAAGAAATGCCGGATCAACGGAATGTTGATGCCCGATCTGGAAAAAAGCCACGATTTCGATAAGTACGAGGGGGCGATTGTGCTCCCGCCAAAATGCGCGATGTATATTGATAATCCGGTCGCGTGTGTCGATTATTCGTCGCTATATCCGTCGTCGATGATCAGCCAAAATTTCTCGCACGATTCGCTCGTATGGTCCAAAGAGTATGACCTGGAAGGTAAGCTGGTGAAGGAGCGCGGGGAGCGCGACCATAAGGGGAACTATAAATACGATAATTTGCCGGAGTATCACTACATCAACATCGAGTACGACAACTTCAAGTATTTGCGGGCATCCGGGGCGACCCGTTCGGTACCAAAAAAAACGAAGGTAGGGAAGATTGTATGCCGGTGGGCCCAGCTACCGAACAACAAGAAATCGATCTTACCGTCTATCCTGGAAGAGCTGCTCAAGGCCCGGTCCGACACACGTAAACTGATCAAGAGCGAGAAGGACCCGTTTATGCAAAACATTTTAGATAAGCGCCAGCTCGCTTACAAGGTGACGGCGAACTCGCTCTATGGTCAATGTGGGTCGCGCACGTCGAGTTTTTATGAGAAGAATGTGGCTGCGTCGACCACGGCCACTGGGCGTATGATGATTACGTATGCCCGCCGTATCATCGAGGAGGTGTACGGGGACCGGATCTACGATACGGCGCTACAGGGTCCGGTGCGTACCCGGGCCGAATATGTGTACGGTGACAGTGTGGCATCGTATAGCCCGGTGATTATTCGGTTCGAAGGAGTACGTGGGCAAACATTTATTTGTGATTTGGCCCGGCGTTGCGGGAATGACCAGTGGCAAACCTGCACCGAGGAGGGAAAGGAAACCAAAGAATTTTGTGAATTGGAGGATACGGAGGCCTGGACCGAAAAGGGATGGACCCGGCTGTACCGGGTGATCCGCCATAAACTGCCCCCGCATAAAAAGATGTTCCGTATCGTGACGGATAATGCTATTGTGGATGTGACCGACGACCACTCGTTGCTGCTTCCTAGCGGACAAGAGATAAGCCCCAAGGATTGTCAAGTCGGTACAGAATTATTGCATCATTCTATAACAGATCTTGATCACTACGATAAGGAAAATGACGTCTATGGTGTGAGCCCTAAAACGTTTTACGAAGAAACTATCGACCCTACCAAACCACCGGGCCTGGTGTATCGAGAAACGTTTCAAAAGTTGAGTAAGGGTGTCATACATAAGGATCAAAATATTATCATCAAACTCTGCTGCCCAGAGGAAAAACAGTTGCTTGTGGAAGTATTCCGTTCGGCGTGCTCCGCCTTCGAAATTCAGCTTAAAACATCGTATAGTGTTTATACCAATGCGTATGTTCTTACCTACGACCCAAAGGATAATACGATGGATAACCGTATCAAGGCCATCCTCGAGATCCCTTATAATGATTATGTCTACGACCTCACCACGGAAAATCATCATTTCGCCGCAGGCATCGGCAACTTGATTGTCCATAATACCGATAGTGTATTCTTCACCTTCAACCTGGAGAATGCAGAGACCGGAGAAAAAATCGTGGGAAAACCGGCGCTCGAGATGACGATCGAGATTGCCCAGGATGCAGCCGCTCTCTGCAGCCAATGGCTCAAACCCCCGATGGACTTGGCTTATGAAAAAACTCTGATGCCCTTCATCCTGCTCTCGAAAAAACGGTATGTCGGGATGTTGTACGAAGAGAACCCGAACAAGGGCAAACTGAAGTACATGGGATTACCGCTCAAGCGGCGTGATTCGTGTGATTACATGAAAGACGTGTATGGAGGTGTTCTCGATATATTGATGAAAAGTACGGACATTACATTGGCGACGACGCATCTACAAGAAAGGCTACAAGAGCTGATCGATGGTAAGGTTTCGATGGAAAAACTCGCGATCACGAAAGCCCTCCGCTCAGAGTATAAGAACCCCGAGTCTATTGGACATAATGTGTTGGCCGAGCGCATCGGGAAACGCGATCCGGGAAACAAACCGAAATCGGGGGATCGTATCAAGTTTGTATTTGTCCAGAACGACAATAAGAAGGCGCTGCAGGGGGATAAGATCGAAACCCCGCAATTCATTATCGAAAACAAGTTACCGATCGACTACCACCATTATATCACGAATCAAATCATGAAACCGTTGATGCAGTTGTTTGGACTAGAGGTGGAAAAGATTTGGAAAGCCAAGGGGCATCATTCGGCGGTAAGAGAATATAAAAAGACGATAAAAAAATTGGAGGAGGAGTATCCGGACTTGGAGACATTCGTGAAGAAAAAGGAGAAGTATTGTGCGGCAAAAGTGAAGGAGTTGTTGTTCGATAAGGTGTTAGAGAAGATACATAACGATAAGAATGGGATTCGACAGATCACGCAATGGTTCAAGTAGGGGGAACCAACGGTTCCCCCTAACCCCTTCCCTTTAAGGGAAACCCAGGTTTCCCTTAAGATCCCATCCTTTTAGGGGGAACCTACAGTTTCCTCAATCGCCCTTCGGGCGATCCAGGTTGAGCCCCTGCGGGTCAGCAAGCGAAGCTTGCAACCTTGAACCACCGTAGGTGGTTCTGAGGGCTCGGACCCTGCAACCCCTTCCCTTAACTTAAAACTAATTATGCTAACAATTATGTTAAGATAATTTCCAATGTGGTTTCGAGTGTGGTTTCCAAGATCATTTATTGCTCGAGGGAGAGGTCTTAGGAGAACCGTAGGTTCTCTTAAAACGTAGGTTCCCTGCTCTTAATTTCTATTTATATTTTATAAAATGCCAAAGCGGTCAACAGTTAAAAATAAAAAAACTAGGGTGACAAAGGCCCAGCGAACACGAATCAAGAATCAACGACGGAGAAAGACGTTGAAGCGTTTGAAAAACTCAAAGTCACCAAAGAATACAAGACCGCCCGTGTCCCGTGTAATAGGCGGTCGGACACCAAACAGCGATTCAATAATGTATACTGACTACTCCAACCAGTCACCAAACAGTGAATCATTATCTACTCTCCCGTCACCAAACAGTGAAGTATCATCTCCAGCAGCGTCATCAAACAGCGAATCGTCAACTACCCACCAGACACCAAACAGCGAATCGTCAACTACCCACCAGACACCAAACAGCGAATCATTATCTAGTGTCCATCCGTCAGAAGATGAATCATCACCTGTCAAGGAGTTACCAGAAGGTGAATTACCAGCACCCATTATCGAGGCAGCCAAAGATGAACCTGTATCTTCGAGTGAAGAACTCGAAAAGGATCGTATTGCTCCATTTATCAAAGAGAAACAAGAAAATATTTGGCCGTTTTTTAACAAACCTTTGTCCGAGAGAATACGCACATCCCTCGATAAAATATGCCCAAACTCGGGGCAATGCGTTTCATTCGGTTTAGAAACCGAGAAAATACGCAAATATTTCAACGATTACAATTTGTCTCTGGTGGACAAGAGTGAGGAGATAGACATACTCGGCGGCGAGTCAGCCAATGGATTTATTCTCGAAATTCCTTTAGTGAAAGACGGTTACAAAGTATACGCGGTCTTGAAAAATTCCCGTAATGCTGATGCCGACAATTTATTTTACGAGGGTTTGGTCGGGCTCTATATCAATAAGAAGAACTACATCTTTCCCTGTTTTGTCGAAACTTACGGTATCTACCAATGGACTACTTGGGAATCGCACAGAGATGCGGTCAAGTACAGCCAAGGCAAAACCCAGACCCCCCCCGCATTAGATAAATTGCATAATTTACGTAAAGTTTTCTCGTACAAGTATTTCTTCGAAGACACCAAGTTTGTTTTCAATACGTGTGATAGCGCACAGTTAGGTGCTGTGTTGGTTCAACACATTCATAAAGCTCGTTCTATAGATGGTTTTGTGAAAGAGTTCAGTGGGAATAAGGCATTTTGCACTTTCCACCTACCTCAATACTTGTACCAGGTCTACGCTCCCTTGGGAATGCTCTCGAATGAATTCAATCATTACGACCTTCACACCGATAATGTAGTATTGTATAGGATCGGGAACGAGCAAGCTAATCGGGATCGTTTGCGTGAGATAGCTGTCGGAGGAGTACCCAATAACGGTCAATACATTACTATGAAGTATCATTATCCGGGCGGCGAAGTGGTATCTTTCAACACATTTGATATAGCGAAAATCATCGACTACGGAAGGAGCTATTTTTCGGACACTGATGAAAAAAACAAGAAGACATATAGCTCGCATACCTATCATCAATTCCTCCGCAGTGCCATTGAAGCAAATGACGCCAAAAGAACTACAAAAAATTTACCATCAGATAGAAAAAAAGGAGATTATACCAAAAGGCAATGTCACAACCTAAGTTACGATGAATTAGAGGATGAAGGCGACTACGGAAGCTATCACTACATTTGCAGTAACAAACGGAACAAATCTCACGATTTGAGACTGGTATCTATGATTCGAAAAAAACTCCTCAACGAATACAGGAACAGGGACCAAAAGTGGGTCACGTCCTACTTCGACGCCAACAACGAGGAGGGAAAATTAGTCAAAAAGATGTTAGAAGCACTTTACTACAAGGACGAATACCTAGTTGATAGAGGATATAAGGATGAAGGGTACGGTACCCCAGAAGTTGACGAATCAAGCTATAATGGATTGGAGAATTTGAAATCCGAAGCCTCGATTCGAAATGTCGAGGATATGCATCTGGCCTTGAAAGACTTATTGAAAACAGAATACTTTCAACAGACGAATACGGAGTTATTCAAAACGTATCAAAAGATTGGTGAAATGAACATTTATATGGACGGTTCTAAGTCCTTACAATATACGCAGGGAACCTACGGTTCCCCTGCAACCCCTCCCTTTACTTAAAACTAATTATGCTAACAATTATGTTAAGATAATTTCCAAGGTGGTTTCGAGTGTGGTTTCCAAGATCATTTACTGCTCGAGGGAGGGGTCGCAGGGGTCAGAGGGCGAAGCCCTCAACCCTTGGGCGCTTTCAGCGCCCTTAGGGAACCGTAGGTTCCCTGCAAGGAAGGGGTTAGGGGGAACCTGGGTTCCCCCTATATGGCAGTTTCCACATGAACATCGAAAACGAAATTTTGAGAAATATCACCTGTACCCACATCCGGGCGAAAACTGCTCGACAATAGATTATTAATTTCCGCAGCAAAGTTCTGAGTAATCGACCGTAAAGCGTCATGATAAGGATCACCATTATTAGGAACAAAATGCATTTGCATAGGTAGCTGCATTTGCATAGGCGACTGCATTTGCATCAATGACGGCAGTTGTAGTTGCATCGGCAGTTGTACCGACGGCACAGGAACAATCGGGGTCGGATTCAATACATTTTCCAGGGGGGATGGGTCAGTTGTGGCGTCCCGAGAACCTGTGCCAGCGGTATATTCGCGTATATCGTACCGACATACCGGGCACCGCACGTTGGATTGAAACCAATTTTGTATGGCCGCTTCGTTGAAGGTGTGACGGCAGTGTCGTATTTGGCGCACCACATCCCCCTCCTGAAAATCGTCCAAGGTAATCGGGCAACACGTACTAATGTTCTCCATGGTGGGGCTGTAGGTGATCAGTTCGGTCGCCGCGTCGATTTGTTCGGGGGTAGGTCGAATGACAATGTTTTGAAAAAATCGTCGAAGATTCGCGGCCTCTTGCTGTTGGATCGTGGGGCGATACAACATATATGAAAACAGGTGGTTGTCGGGGGCGGTTCTCGGCACGAGCGGTTGAGAAGGGCTCGGATTGGACAGATCAATGGGGCGTCCTATTTGGCGGACATTAAATATATTTTGTAAAATTTGAACGGCATTGGCCACATTAGCATTGTATTCCGCAATATTGGCATTACAAACGACGAGTATATCACGTAACATTTCCAACGATACCTGGTCCTCCCCGGCCCCGGACCCGGAGCCACGGGACCGAAGTGTGTTGAGGAGACTTTCCCCGCCCCCTTGCGATGAAAATTGGATCCATGGGTTCTGTGGGGGAGAACGCAACATTTCGTCGATCAGGTTTTGTAATTCGTTTTCTAACGCGCTCACTGCAGGATCCGCATTCACATTGTTATTATTATCCATTTGTTTTACGAATATAAAGATAATTCCTTATAATATACCAAGGTATTTATAGAAACATAAAAAATAAATGGATTTGACCAAGTATAAAGACAAAGGCAAGGTAGGATTAGAGAACCTAGGTAATACCTGTTTTTTGAATTCTTGCATGCAAGTGCTAAGCAATACGTTTGAATTAAACCATTTTTTAGACTCAGATAAGTACCAAACAGTGCTAAAACGAGATCACGCGGATGTCCAGATATTGATCGAATGGGACGATTTACGCACAGTGATGTGGAGTGGTAACGGAGTGGTCACCCCCAACCGATTTGTCTACAATATACACGATATTGCCAAAGTCAAGAATAAGGAGATGTTTACGGGTTGGGTGCAGAACGACATGCCCGAATTTTTGCTGTTTTTTATTGAGTGTGTACATAATAGTATTTCCAGGGGCGTCAACATTCGTATCTCGGGCAAAACCGAGACCAATACAGATAAGATGGCGACGGTGTGTTACGAGATGTTGAGGGACACCTATACCAAAGAGTATTCGGAGATCATGGACCTGTTTTACGGCATTTATATGTCCGAGATCATCTCGATCGCCGACAACACGATTCATTCGGTGAAGCCGGAGAGTTTCTTCATCCTGGACCTGCCGGTCTGGGATCCGATGGCGAGGCGGCCACTCCCGGACCTCATCTCCTGTTTCGAGATGTATTGCCATCCCGAATACTTGGAGGGGGAGAACGCGTGGTACAACGAGGGTACCCAACAGAAGGAAAACGTCAAGAAACAGATCTCGTTTTGGAATTTCCCCAAAATCCTGGTGATTGTCTTGAAACGGTTTAGTCCGGACGGGCGGCAAAAGCTGAACTCGCAGATCCATTTCCCGCTGACCGACCTGGATTTATCTAAATACGTGAGGGGGTACAACGCGGCGTCTTACCGATACGATTTGTACGGCATTTGTAATCACATGGGTGGGGTGTTGGGGGGGCATTATACGGCTTTTGTGAAGAATGCCGAGAACCAATGGTTGCATTGTAATGATAGTCATGTCGAGATCGTCTCGGATGAAAATACGATTATTACCCCAGCGGCTTACTGTCTCTTTTATCGTAAAAAAAATAACTTGCTATAATATAATTGATGAGTTCCCCAAATAATAACAGTAATACCGGCGACAAAATCGTAATAGAATTGATCGAAAATGCGCCGCAACAAGACAATAAATACCCCGACCTGATGCAACTGATTTTTAATAAAACGAATTATATTTTTCTACTCTGGTTTTTAGCAATATATGTGCTGGTGTATTTTTTAATGAATCTGGTGTTTAAAAGGCCGGTCGATGCATCCAACTATTCGATTCGTTTGAGCCGTGGTATCGATTTCATCGTCTTGGTAACGCTCATTATATTCCTGTTTGTGACGTATTTTAATAACACAGAGTCGACGAGGGAGATGGTGTACCAGAACGTGATAGGCACATATACGCAGTATGTCGAGAACCCGATTTCCATCTTTTCTACCGTATTCTTGTTGATCGGGCTCTATGTTTTGATTAGTTTGTTACAGATCCCGATGGCACCGGACACGAAACCTGCGGTCGTGTCGTTGTTGGAGACCGTGGGGTGGACGACCCTCATTATCATTGGGTTTGTGGATTTCTTTAAGTATGTTTTGTTGGTGTCTTTCGTGGACTTGGTGTCGGATTCGGTGGGTCTGGACCGGTTTCGACCGGTGCCTCAGGTCCCCCAGGTACAGGGCAATGCTATCACGGGTAACGCTATAACGGGTAATGTAACCTTATCCCAACCGGTACAGAAGGACGAGGTGTTCAACATTACAAATAATTTATATACGTATGACGACGCACAGTCGATCTGTTCGGCGTACGGGGCGAAGTTGGCAACCTACGACCAGATTGAGGACGCATACAATAATGGGGCGGAATGGTGTAATTACGGATGGTCGGACGGGCAAATGGCGTTTTTCCCTACGCAGAAAGACACATGGAACAAGCTGCAACAGACCAAGAACCGTAAAAACGATTGTGGGCGACCGGGTGTCAACGGGGGGTATTTTGCCAACCCGCTTTTAAGATTCGGGGTGAATTGCTACGGGAAGAAGCCACCGCCGTCCCAGGCCGATTTAGATCGTATGGCGGCGAACAAGGATATCAATATCCCCCGTAGCGAGGAAGATGTGGCTATCAACCGTAAGGTGAACTATTGGCGGCAGAACATGGGTAATTTATTGGTACTGAACTCCTTTGATCGTACCCAATGGTCCGAGTACTAACCAACCTGTAATTTTGTATGGATTATGTATATTGATCGTATGAATTATATAGATAATCTGGAATTTTTGAAAAATAAGGATGACGAATTAGTGGCTTCTATCTACCCGTTGAATAAAATCGTGACGTATAACGAAACCAACACGAAACGTTTAGGGGGATCCGTAGATAATATCGATATCTCTGAAAAGCCAGCAAGTTCTCGATTTGATGGGTTGGGGGTGCCGGTCGGGCTATTTTTATCTAAGAAACATGTCAACTGCTTTGTCGCACCGGGAAAGACGAAGGACGCAGGACCCATCGAGGAGAACGAGTTTGGACGGTTATTGGGTAATGTGGCGATGCGCGTGTCCAAAAAGAATTCGCTCAAGAAGCGAAAGGTGACCAATGCCAACAAGAAAACTAAGAGGGTTTAACACATGACCTTACGGATATCTGGAGAACTCGTTACTTCGCGATTTTCCTTCAAAAATTGGATCACATATTCGACCTGTTCTTCGTCACGAATGATTTTTTTAAGACAGGACTCGATGTAGGTGAAAGTGAGCGGCGAATATTCCTTTTTATCGTATAAACGTATCTCGGCGTTCAGTTCTCCATCCTTTATTTTAATTTTGTTCCGAGCGCCACCTTCACTACTGCTGCGCATGCCGCTACCCTCTTTCATGTAATTACAAATACGTTCACTGGCCCCCTGCTTCATTTCGCGCATTTTCTTGGTCTTTTCATACACGACCTTTAATTGGTTCTCTAAAGTAATCCAGAGAGTGATGTCGTCTTTCAATGCATTGTTACTATACGAAACCGGGACAATTGTTTGGTTCTCCATAACAGTTTTATTATTATCTTAGCATAATTAGTTAAGATAATTTATACGTTTAACGTTTCTTATGAGCGTGACCCTTACGGTGCTTGTAGCTCTTCTTGCCCGACTTGCGGCGACGCTTGGTCATGGCCTGGTTAGCCACGAGCAAAACGGCAGGGACCGCTAAATCAGTCAACAAACCACCGCGCTGGTTGATGCGCTTTCCTCCGGCCTGATGAACCGGATGCGCGGCCACCGAAGGAGCCGCATGCGCAGCAGCATGGGGGGCGGCCGTATGAGCCACACCATCCGACACCACATGGGGGACAGGGTCCGCCGACCCGCCCTGCATAGGGACGGGCTCGGGGGCCAAGGCCGCGTCAACGGCCGCCGGGCTCATCGAGGTAACATCCGCAGCAGGAACCGCGTCACCCCCCGTCTGGCCGCAAGGCACCGTATTCGTCGCGATGACATTGTTGCTCTCGCTAATCGCGTGCTGTTGCTCGGGCGCGCCGTACACCGCCGTAGCGTAGGTCGACGCATCTCCGCCCTTAATAATACCCTTCAATACCAATTTTTTATAGCTGCCCTTCGCAGCTCTCTTGCGATGCTTAGCCGTGTGATTACGCGTGTGTACCATATATATATTACGAATATATTTTGTGTACAGCGAGGGATTGAGAACGTAATAAAATCACTAATATTGCTAAAACAATGAAAAAAAGGAATAGGCTATAAAAGCACAATAACCATAGATAAACATAGATTTCGTTGTACATAATTTCGATAATAGGTTTAATCGTCTCTTTGAGGTCTTTGCGTATATCTTCGTCTTGTAGAAAAGTGACGAATACGTCCCGGATACTCTTGGCCATTACGATAACTACTGTTACTATCACCGTCGATTATTGTACATAATTTATTAACGAGCCATCGTCTCGCTAAATCCTGTTAATAATTTTGTATCCCCCCTATAAATGGAGATTTTTGCTACGAATGATACATTTAATTTCGAGAACCTGACCATGACGAAACCGACGTCGATTGCCGGGGGAAATTATTTCATACGTTGTTTAGTGAAAAACCAACCGCTTTATATTCAACCACCTAAATGTAAAACTCGGCAGGGTATTGTGAAGCCGGGGGTGGGTAAACGGTTTTATTCCGACTTGTTGTTCACGAACGAGAACGAGGATTTCATTCGGTGGATGGAGAATTTAGAAAATTACTGCCAGCAGTACATCTATAAGAACCGCGAGAAATGGTTTGACGGCGAAATGGATTTACATGACATCGAGAACTATTTCACTTCGCCACTGAAGCTGTTCAAATCGGGTAAATACTATATTGTGAGAACAAACATCACCACAGTTTTAGGAAAACCCACCTTGAAAATCTACGACGAAAACGAGACGGAGCAGGATTTTGAAACGATCAATGAGAATACCAATGTGATGACCATCTTAGAGGTCCAAGGTATCAAGTGTTCGTCTAAAAGTTTCCAAATCGAGATTGAACTGAAGCAAATGATGGTGTTGGCCCCGACCAACATGTTTGAAAAATGTATTATTCGTACTGGCACCACACCCTCGAAGGTGGTCAATGAGAACCTGGACACTCGTGTTCGAGTGCTCCAGATCACGGATGGTGTCGAGAACAAAGTGGAGCTCGAACAGGCGCCCGTTCCGGTCGACGCAGTCAAAGAGCAAGCCGTACCGATCGAATCGATCAATGCAGTCAACGAACCACCAAAAGAGGAAGAATCGCGTTCTCAAGAGGAACCAACGGAAACACAGGACCCAATGGAAACACAGGTAACGCAGGTTGTGCGGGACCCACAAGAGTTGGAGGAAGTCGAGTTTAATTTAGAAAAGATCACCGACAATGAACCGATGTTGATTAAGAAACGTGACAATATTTACTACGAAATGTACCGGGAGGCCAAAAAGAAGGCGAAGGCAGCGAGAGATTTAGCACTGTCGGCTTATTTAGAAGCAAAGAGAATTAAGAATACATATTTGTTGGAAGATATGGAGGACGACGATGATGACGAGGAGGACGATTATGACGACGACGATGAGGAGGAGGACGATGAGGATGAGGATGGCGATGAAACCCCAAATATTTAGCTCAAATAGGAAATTAAGGAGAACCTCCCCAGTCAGGTTCTCGAATCAACAAACATAGAAGCATAATGCTATTTACAATAAAATAATTTTATCCGCCGTTTATATACAGAATGTTTAAAAAGGCTATGAGTGGATTTTCCAAGTTTTTCACCAAAGAACGCATCATCATATTAGTTGCTTTTCTTATTTTAGCGTGGGCGCTTTACTCTTATTCTGGCTCCAAGTCCATGATCGTGGACCGTATGAGCGACGGATCGGTGCCTGCACCCTCTGCCCCTTCAGCGGCTGCCCCCGCCCCCGCGCAAGCCCCTGCCCCTTCAGTGGCTGGTCCTGCGCCCGCCCCCTCTGCGGCTTCGCAAGCTGGTCCCGCGGGTTACACTGCCAAGGCCGGTGCGAACCCTGCGGATTTGCTCCCCAAGGATGCCAACAGCCAATGGGCGGCGTTGAACCCCACCTCGATGAACCAGGGCGACATCTTGATGCCTGACCTCCTCCAGGCCGGCTACCATATTGGTCTCGACACGATTGGCCAGTCCCTCCGCAATGCCAACCTGCAATTGCGCTCGGACCCTATCATCAGCAAGGCCGATGTGGGACCCTGGAACCAGAGCACCATTGAGCCTGACGTGGGCCGTGTTCCTTTAGAGATTGGTGCTGGCTGCCGTTAAGCCTACAAAATAACACTGTAATATAACTATTAGATTAAGAAGGTTATATTACATGCCGGTCACGGTGAAAACATATCCGAACGGTTTTCGCACGGTTTACGAAAAATCGCAGATCGCGCTACCCCTCACCACCTTACATATATTTTGCGATGTCGGTTCTGTGCACGAGTGTGACGGTATGCGGGGCGCCTGTCACCTTATCGAACATATGTGTTTCAAGGGCACCCCCAACATAAAATCGCGGGAAATCTTTCAGGAATATTCCAAAATTGGGGCTTATTTCAACGCGTACACTGAAAAGCGTTACACCTGCTATACCGTGAAATGTCAGGACGACTACGTACATCACTGTTTAGCGATACTGGGAGACATGCTGTTGAATTCCACGTTCAACGAAAAAGAGTTTAACAAAGAGGAGAAGGTGGTGGTAGAGGAGAACAATAACAATGAGAACGACCCCGAAATCATTGTCCAAGATAGCACAGACGAATTGCTTTATCGAGGCAGCTCTTACGAGTGTCCTGTTGATGTACTAAGATACCATACGCCCCATACTCTGAAATATAAGGATGTGGTGAATTTTTATCATACGCATTATCACCCTGACCGGATGTTCCTGAGCACTGTTTCCAATTTATCGTTGAAAGAGGTGGATCGTATTGTTAAAAACACCTTGTTCACCAAAAAGGCGCGGCGACACGGGGGAGAACCTGTGATACACCACGGAATACGGCTATCTAGAGAACCACAGTATAAATTGATAGAAAAACGGGGGGTCTCGAATACCGAGGTGACAATTGGGTTTAGAACATGTGGACGTAATTCGAAAGACAAATATGCTTTGAACGTGTTGTCGCGGATCATGGGTAACGGATTAAACGGACGTCTCATGGTGATTTTAAGGGAACAGAAAGGGCTCGTTTACGGGGCGTTTACATCGACTGATTATTACGAACATTTGGGGGATTTCGTGTTCGAGACAAAAACCCGTGCTGAAAACTTATTTTTCCACGGTAAACGAGAACCTGGTGTGCTACCCTTATTGTTTAAAATTATAGATGATATGATCAAAAAGGGTGTGACGAAAGAAGAATTGGAAACCGCCAAGGGGAACTATCGAGGTGCGTTTTTAATGGGTTTACAAGACATCGTGGTGCAGACGCGTTATAACGGCGAAGAACTCATATTTAAGGGGTCGGACAAGATCGTTCCGTACAAAGATATTTATGAGACCTATATCAAAGACATCACATTGGAAGACATCCGTCACGTAATAGAAAAGTATTTCATTCGGGAGAACATGTGCATTTGTATATTGAGTGAAAATTTGCCTTCTTTAGACGTAATCGAGCGCCTGAATACCATTCGATGATTGTCCGATCCCTTCTTCTTTCTCCTCTCCCCCAAAAAAATGTGTTGATTATTTATATTAAATATGAATTGGGTTGTCTCAATCTACATCGCTATTCTTTTCTTCGTCCTCACCCCCGGTGTTCTCCTGAGCCTCCCTCCTAAGGGAAGCAAGATGGTAGTGGCGGCCACGCACGCGGTCGTGTTTGCGCTGATCTTCCACTTCACGCACAAGCTGGTCTGGCAGGCGTCAATGAGAATGATGGCTCCTGCGATGCCCCCGGTTACCAAGGAGGGTGCGCAGAACATGATGGCCCAGATGGCCCAGAAGCCCGCTCAAGGCAAGCGTTAAATCGGTCTATTTACAATTACAACATTGTAACTGTAAATCCAAATAAAATCGCGCGATTCTATAAGGAAGATGAGCAAATACGATATTTTAGGATACTCCCTAATAGGGTTCGTAGTGCTCGTGAGCGTGATCATGTATTATCGTAATTCCGACGAATTTCAATTAAAATGTATTGTTTCTACCGTGGATGGTGACAAGTATTGTGTCCGAGAACGTTCTCGGATGCAAGAGGCAGTTGATTTGTTGGCCGAAGTTACCGAAAAATGTAAAGCACTGGTGGATTACGTAGATAAAAAGCACCCGAACGACGAACGTGTCCGACGACTGGTGAAGGGGTTCAACCCTAAAAAGGTGGTGGAAACCTTGCCGACGAGCGAATATACTGCGTATAGCGAGAACAAGGGGGAGAAGATTGCGTTCTGCCTGAATCGTTCGAAACAGGACAATAGTCGCCTGATTGATATCAATACCCTGACGTTCGTGGCGATACACGAATTGTCGCATGTGATGAGCAAATCGATAGGTCATAAAAGCGAGTTTTGGGAGAACTTTAAGTTTTTGCTGCAAGAGGCGAAGGATGCGGGAATACACCAGCCGGTAGATTATAAACAAAAACCGCAGGAGTATTGCTCGATGACGATTTCGGATAATCCTTATTACGATGCCTAATCAGGGGGACCGCAGGTCCCCCTCAGACCCCCCGCAGGGAAACTAATTATGTTAGCTAATTGAGTAACATAATTTGTAAGGTGGTTACCAAGGACCTTCACTATTTAAGGGAGGGTTCGCAAGGGAACCGTGGGTTCCCTGCAGGGGGGGGTCTGAGGGGGACCTAGGTCCCCCTGAGGTAGTAGTGCCGAGCCATTTTGGATATTCCGGTGGTTATGGTACTCACCGACGGTGTAGACACCGAGTCCCCCGACGAAATGATGGGCAAAAAGCTTCGTTCGACAGCTTCCTTGCTGTTCTGAAAAAGATGTGTGCCATTATGTGTGATAAAATCCCCCAATTTATATTGGTGTTTCAGTCGGCGATTGCCGTGAACAGTACCATCGATGGACGTGTTACGTGTCGGTGGTGGTGGGCAGGGACAATGGTTGTCTAATTCTTCTTCCCACAAAAAATCACGGATTTGGGGGCGAATTTTTGCGATAATATGGTCCGGGTTCTCCACGGTGGAGGATAAGATAGGTATTTGGCTATAACCGTCTTTCAACAAATATTCACAAATACTTTTATGTAAAGTCACGATGGTCGTAGTATGGTGCGAATTACGCAAACATTCGGTCAATGCGTTGGTAAATGCGCCCATACGTTGATCCAACAGATTTGTGGCGTCCGCACTAGTCTGGTCGTCCTTGCATCCACTCAACATAAAGATGTACGGATTATTGATTTTCGCACTGTTGATACGGGTAGTAACCATTTTTCCAGAGTCGTATTGGGTCGTCCATGGGAGGTCGCAAACAGTACCACTATGACAACAATCAAATGTCAGGATCGCGCGACATCGGATACGTCGTATCATGTCGTAAAGTTCTCCATCAGTAATACATCCTTCCGTAGTGTAATCCACGGGAATCAAAATTTCCCCGGAGTATTCAGAATTCTGATTTTGTAATCGAGAACCATGGCCGCTGTAATGCAGCCAAATTTCTTCTAAATCCACGGATTCTAAGACGAGAGTGACAATGCGATCGTATATGTTATTGTGGGTGGGAAGGGCAAACTTCGGCGGGTCGTCGTCGCGTAACATAGTAATGTTGTTCGGTTCGTAATCGTAGGCGTCGATCAACATATTGCGCATATTGATGATATCGTTGATGCAACCTTTAAGAGTTATGCCCGAAATATCGTAATAATTGATGCCGATCAATAAGGCCTTTTTCATTATACTATGAACCGGTATTTTATGAGATACGAAAAATTGGATCAGGTTCTCTACCCCATGTAAAAATCGCAACAAAATGTATATAGGATGGAGCCCGAAGAATCAAAAGAATCAACCGTAATAGTACCAGAAAAAACCAAATATACTGTCTGCATTCTGGATTCTCATGGTAATCCACAACAGTATATCGTGTTTGGGGGCAGATCAAAACCAATGTCCGAAGACGAAATTAAAATTCATTTATTTAGCGATGAGAAGGAGCGCGCCGATATAAATGCCATGGACCCGCCGCCCGTTTTCCACCATAGCTTACAACAGATCCACACAGACGATTCGGTACGGACCATCAAGAAAAAAATTATTCACGAATATGGTGTCAATAACATATCCTACGAGGAAATATATCTATTCGTGAATCGCAAGGAAAATATCTCTCTACTCACTGCCTATCAGCAAATGAAGGGGGGTCGGGCCGCGCCCGCCGTGAAAGCCAAAACACGTCTGGAACGCCAATTACAGGAATTGGAGAACATTTCGGGTGATCTGGATAAGAGAACCTTGGGCCAATTTTTATTCAATTTGAAGGTAGATTCCATCGCCGAGATACGCGAGGAGGTGAACGACACCATCTCCTACGAAGAGCTGTTGAAATTTTTACCCAAAGAGGACGAATATGTGATATCGGCCCCCCTTGGACAAAAGTTCTCAAAGACGTTCGAATGGTTGTTTCCTGGAAATCCCTTTGATGTTTTGTCGGGGGATGGAGAACCTGTGTTCCTGCGTAATAAAAAGAATGAATTGTATGTTTTTGAGAACCACTTGTTGATGAACTATGGAAAATTGGAAGAAAACGTGATATATGTTTGTTTGGCGAAGGATGTTCTCGAATATTCCAATGAACATACCATCGACCCGGAATACTTAATCGACCTGTATTTCCCACTGCTTCGTAAAAAGGAGATCACAGACCTACCGACCCTTTTAGAAAAACAACAGACGCTTATCGAGCAGACCAAGAAGCTGATGACCCCTGCTACGCTGCAATCCTTCGACACCATCGATATTTTTTACGATATTTACTATAATCGCCAAACGAACCTGCCGTACTCGAATCGGGGTATTGAGGCGTTTGATATCGTGCTCCACCCGGATTTCGATGTGCAGTTACCACTCGATATCATTTTTAAACAAATACATGCCATAAAACAAATACCGTACATAAAATACAACCCCGGATTACGCCGCGAGAACATGTTCCGCTTTTACTCCGAAGAGACCGCGAAAAATGGGAAGAAGATCCCCTTCCTGAAGAAGAGTCAGATTTATGGTGCGAACAAGGTTACCGGGAAACTGCGTCAAATCTCGTTGCTCATCCACTACGATGTCTACGAGCTGTACATGGACTTTGAATACAACGGCAACTTGCGCATCCGTAGCAGTAACATTGCTAGAGCGATTTCGGTGAATGACCTGGAGACGATTATTTATAATGTGGTGAACCCGATCTTGATCAACATCAATCAGTTTTTAGAGCGGTCGGGGTACACGTTCCGTTTGTTCGATAGGTTGTCCGACCCCCACGTAGAGATCATCCAATTGGAATATAATTGCAAAATAAACTTGAAACGCCCTCTTAAATTGACAGGCTACTTGGGTTGTTTAACACAGCTATTTGACATCGTGGACACCCAGCTCGATCTATCGAAACAGATAAACATGCAGTTCGTGCGGGTGGACAACTATAAGAAGATGACGGCTATTGCGTCCTTGATTACCGAGGTGTTCCGTAAAACCAATAGCCAGGAGGAGATCATCAGCGCACTGACGATTAATTTTACGATGGACCGCGAGACGGCCTTGAAAGAGGTGGTGAACTATTTCAATGACCATATTCGGATCCAGGGGCAATATGTGAATAAGAACATGGACATTGCGGATAACCCCGGGTTCCCGTTGACGATGAACAAATCGCCGTTTGACGATAAACTTATTGTTAAAGTGACGAAGATTAATTCGGTGGATTTCATTGAGGTGCTGCATGTGTACATTGATACGATATTGAGGGTCACCCAGTTCCCGGAAACGATAGATGACGATTTTATTAGTCGAATGACGGGATTTTGCAGTAAGAGCTCGAAACAGAGCGCGAGTGTGGCCCAAGAGGTTCCGGTAGAAAATGTGTTGGCAGTTTCGCCGATTGTCATTGAACCGCTCGTGTTTGCCGAGGAGGAGGAAGGCGAAGAAGAAGAGGACGAGGACGGAGACGACAAGTATTTGCCGAGCGACGACGACGAGGCAAACGAAGTAGATGAAGAGGGAGAAGATGGGAGTGTAGAACCGGAAGCAAACGAAGTAGAGGAACTAGAAGATGCAGCGGCAAACGAAGTAGACGAAGAGGCAAATGAAGTAGAAGAAGAGGAAGACGACCGTTTTTTACCCCCACCCAGCCCGGAAGACCAAGAGGGTGGTTCCCGAAAAAAGCTCGACCGCCCCCCGATAGAAGCGAAACAAGAGAAGTCCAACATCTTTACCAAACGTATCAAGGAGCGCGAACCTACCCTCATATTAACCAAGAAACAGGGCAAATTCAGCTCATATTCCCGGATTTGCCCCGCCAACGTCAGTCTCCAACCGGTGATATTGACCGACGAAGAAAAGAAGAGGATCGACGAAGAGCACCCGGGATCGTACACCAACGCGATCCAGTACGGCACTGACCCCCAAAATCCGTATTGGTATATTTGCCCGCGCTATTGGTGTTTAAAGAACAACACGCCCATGACGGAAGAAGAGGTGGCACGTGGCGAATGTGGCGGAAAGATCATCCCCAACAACGCCAAGGCCCCGCCGCCAGGGCACTACATCTACGAGTTCACCGACGATAAATACCATAAAAACGAAAAGGGCGAGTACATCTACCATTCCCCCGGGTTCAAGCCCGAACATTCGCACCCCGACGGACTGTGTCTGCCGTGCTGTTACAACAAGTGGTCGTCGTACAATATGAAAAACCCCATCGAACAACAACGCCGCCGCCAACAGTGTGGTCTCACCGATAATTTTGTAGTCGATGTCGACCCCAATACGGGAGAGAGCGTCAAGAAAATGGGGCCCGACGGTAAGCCCATGCAGACCGCCACCCCCGCCCCACAAACCGAGTCTAAGAAGGAGCCCCGGGTCGTCGATGCAGAGCGCCAGCGTAGAAAGGTCAACATTTTTGGTGTCGAGCGTGTGCCGGTGCCCCAGTATAGATGGGGGTTCTTGCCCTTATCCGTAGAGTTATTTTTACATACGGACAACAGCAAGTTTGTCGTAAAAAATAACCCAGCACTGATCCAGCCGCATAAACGCCCCCTGTTACGTTACGGGGTAGAGGTATCGCAGCATCAATCGTTCGTGGCCGTGGTGGCGGACATTTACAGTTATTACCATAATGTGCCCCTGCCCTCGATTGCGGAGATGCGTACCATCCTTACCCAATTGGTGACACTGGATATTTATCTGCGGCTTCATAACGGATCGTTGGTGTCTATATTTAAACCAAGCCGGCGCCTGGTGGACGATTTAACGGTGGAGAAATACAGCGAAACTGCGTTTTACCAGAGCATCCGCCTCGACATTCCGGCCCAATACCGGTTTCTCCAAGACACTGTGTCGTCCTACGAAAATTTCATAGCGTATTTGAACGACCCCGACTCCATGATCGACCATACCTACTTATGGGATTTGATCGCATCGCCCACATCGCCCCTCTTTGACGGAGGTATCAACATGGTGATTTTAAGAATTTACGACAACGACGTGACCGACGATGTAGAACTCCTGTGCCCCACCTCTGCGTATTCCAACAATATTTATGTTAAGGATCGCGGCACGATTTTACTGTTACTCCATAACGACTTTTATGAGCCGATCTACCTGTACGAGGACAAGGACAAGGAGTACCCCTTACCCCCGGTCAAGATTTTCACGCCGACAACTGGATCCTTCGAATTGAGACAACTCCAACGCATTTTTAGTACGGTGATCGATACCATGGACCAAAAGTGTAAACCGATCCATAAACGGCCGCGTGTCTACGAATATAGAGAGAACATTTCGGCCGCCGATCTCGCTCGCATTGCCACGGAACAGGGGTTCACGGTGACGGCCCAGGTGATGGACTACCGCGGTAAAATCATCGGCCTCTCGGTAACGGTGGACGAAGAGATCTCGAATAAACCGTTGTTTTTACCCTGCTTTCCATCGTCCGAGTCGAAAGATATTCCGAAGATTTACATAGACGGGGTCGAATGGGTAGATTATGTGACTACCCGCGACCAATTTATCCGAATAAATAGACGCACGAACGGTGCAATAAGGTGTAAGCCACTACTCAAGGTGGTAGAGGACGGCCTGATCGTGGGGCTACTGACCGAGACAAACCAGTTTGTATTTGTGGATCCCCCTGCGGAAAATCTGATCGAGGACGGCATACCGGCGACGAATGCGGCGGGCTATAAGAACTATTTGGCGGCGGAGAGCGAGCTGACCACGGGCCGCGGGACTGACAATGAGCGGGTGAATACGGTGCGTAACATTGCTCTTGAAACCCAATTTTACACGTCGTTCCGGAGTATCATACGTAATTTGTTGAACGATTATTTGAACCGCGAGATCCGCCAACAGATTGTGGATGTGCTGGAGAACCCGCAATACTTGTATACGGTCAAGGTGAAGAAGACGAATAATTTGTTACGTAGACTCACTAAAGATGCGGTGATCTTTGTCGACGAGATGGACGCTAATGTGCAGCGGAAGTTGGCGAAAGCGATCGATTGCACCACGAACTGCGATGTACGGTCTTACTGTTTAATGAAAAAAGATAAGATGTGCATTCCTAGGAAGCATTTGATCAGCGGAACGGACAACGAGACGAATTATTTTATGAGAGCGGCGGACGAGTTGGTACGGTATAAACGTATACAGCTTTTTATGCTGGAACCCCGGCGCTACCTGAACATTACGAATGTGGAGTTTATGATCAACGACGACGAGGTGCTGGTGCTGGCGTCGGTTCTCAATGACGCCTATTTTGATAGCCTGGAGTCGTATAATAAAAATAAATATGTGAAGAACATCGTGTACGAAGTAGGGGAACCGACGGAGCAGGGAAACCTACGGTTTCCTCAGGGCGCTGAAAGCGCCCAAGGTTGAGCCCCCTCCGGGGCTCTGACCCCTGCGACCCCTTCCCTTAAACGGTGATTGATCCTTGTAAACTACCTTTGCAGGGAACCTACGGTTCCCTCAGGGCGCCGCAGGCGCCCAAGGGTTGAGCCCTTCGGGCTCTGACCCTTGCGAACCCTCCCTTAAAATGTAAAGGATCTTTGAAACCACCTTTGCAGGGAACCTACGGTTCCCTTGCGAACCCTCCCTTAAAATGTAAAGGATCTTTGAAACCACCTTGGAAACCACCTTCATCCGACCTCCGGTCGGTTTCCGGGCGCATAATTCTACGTTAATTATCGAATTCTTGAAACCACCTTGGAAACCACCTTTAAGGGGAATCATAAAAAATTATATTAACATTATTGCTAACATAATTAACAAAAGACCATTTAAAGTTTAAAGGAGGGGTTTAAGGGGAACCATGGGTTCCCCTTATTAGAACCCGAGGTCGTAGCCATCGTCTCCGCATTTGTTGTTCTCCTCCCGCTTGATCAGTGAGAGATTATTCACTATCTCCACCTTACCTTTACCGCAGGTATCCGACGGGTCTTGCAATCCACCAAACATTTTTTCCATCTCCTTGTTCGCATCCTTCGTATTCGACTCCGCGCTATCGATCTCCCGCATCTTCTCCATATCGAGCACGATACCGAAGCTGTTGGTACCGATGAGCGAGTGCTGTCCTAACATCACATTAGCGCTGACCCCGCGGACATAATCCACCTCGGCATGACGCGAGGCGTCGAGCAGTACCTCTGTATGAACCTCGAAGGTGGCTTTGGAGATAGGGCCAATGTCGTCGTTCAAGATGCCCGAACGGAAGATCGAGACCATGTCTTTGGTGCTGGTCATGCGGTCACAGAGCAAGCTGAGGTGGTGGTAGTTGATATAAACGTCACTGAACTCCATCACGTCATAGAACTCGTTGTAAATGATTTGTCGGGCCGCCTCGATGCCGAGCACATCGAAGATCTCTTTGATATCGTTGCTGAATGTGCGATAGCCGTCGATGAAATCCAGGGCCATGATCTCCATGAGATTGGTGCCGGTGGTATCCAAGATCCATACGTCTTTTTGCACGAACTTGCCCTCTTCCTTCATCACATTGTTTTGCAGCTTTCGGGGAGTGACATTGCGAATGCCCTCAATACCGCGAAGCACGATGTTGTTCAGGAGGGCCTCTTGGAAATTACGCAACATATAGATCTCGTCGCTCTGGTCCAGCGTATCTGGAATGCCCTTTTGTTTCTTGCTCTTGTTGAACACGCTGCTATTGAGGCGAATCCGGAAGATCAAGTTGCCTGCGTTGTAGTCGGAATAGATGCACGAAATATCGCTGTTGTGACCGTTGCTAATCGCAAAATGAACGTCGTCCATGGTAATGTTCTTATCTAAGAGAGACTCGGCGTCCATCTCCATGCGGATGATCCATCGCGACTTGGCGGTGGTGTTGTCGAAGGTGGTTTCCATGCATTCTTCCATCATTTCTTCGAATTCGTAGTATTGCTCCATCAAGATCTTGTCGTCGAGGATCGTGGTGTTGCGATCACTCGGGTCAAAGCATATTTGCACGGACTTGACAATGTCTACCAGCTTCGTATGCTCCAACATTTTGGAATATTGCGCAGCACGGTCCTTGTCGAGTTCGTCCAGTGGCTTGAGATAGACCGTGAGGGACGGGTTCTTCGGATTCTTGGTGAGGCGGAGAATTTCCTCAATGCGAGGCACACCACGAGTGACGTTAGATTTACTAGCTACCCCTGATAAATGGAATGTCGTTATCTTTTACAGTGTTTCATCGTTAGGGTGGATGAAACACACCTGTTCTTTCGAGACAGGACGAGACTTTACCTTAAGCCTTCATTGGGAGGTGATTAATCCCCCTCAGACCCACAATCATCAAGTCGTTGAACCTTCTTCATAGCCTATCATAGCGGCCTTAGAAGCTTGGCTGCGGATTACCCAATCCCTTGCTTTTTTACCGTCGGGTTCAGCTATTAACTGAGATCCCCCATCGGTCGTTTCCAACAATGGGGTGGTAGCAAGGGCTCTAAGGGAGTTCCCGTCAATTTGAATGTGTCGCCCTGCAGGAAGCCTTAGTTCCCTGCAAGACTAGCGAGTAGCACACTTTTCATGCTCGCTGTTGCTGACCATTGATCAGCCATACATATTCCATTGTAAATATCAAAGTTTCTAGTATCTTCCACCGTAAGATCGTATGCATAGTTGGTGGTATTCGACACCTCCTCTATCGAAATGATTTGGTCAAATAGCATATCTGGGCAATTTGTATTGCGACTTTGCATAACCAATACACCATTGACCATGTTAGGTATCATTTCATCTAGATGTATGTATTCGTTTGTGGGCTCAGTAATGTTTCTGTCAAACTGTTTTGCATATTCCATAGTTTTCACTGAACACGGCAGGTAATCACCCACCTTCAGATCCTTTCCATGAACCTGTTGAATCTTACCGTCTACCAATTGCAAGAACGATTTTGCCTTTGTCGCAATAACTTCGCGGTTTCCTTTGGTAGTTACTTTCAACATTGTATTGGTACCATCTTCATTTACCACAGGATGTTGAGTAACCGCCTCGATGCGCCGCCACACTGTCTCACCGTTTTCATTCGCACTAGGAACCTCGTAGTATTCGGATAGCTCTGCATAAGTAGTGTCCTTATCTTCCATATAGTCGATCTTTTCAGCACTCTTAATGTGTTCTTGGGTGAATTGCCCGATCTGAATTTTTTTAATTTCTTTTTTAGAATTCCTTACCAGCAGCTCGGTTTCGTATGTAACGCTATTCAATGTGTTGTGAATAATGACTGCATAATCAGTCATGAAAGTTTGGTTGCCCGGAACAGTAAAATCGTAGACATATTCGGTTTGTTCGGGCGTGTATCTCTCAATCTCCACAATTTCGTCCCAAACCACACCCGATGATGCAGCCTGTTTCAAAATAGAGATTTCGTTTGCCACCAAATTCGACTTTTCGTGGTGCTCGAACACGTCGATGTATTTTTCCAATGTGCTTCTCCCGATCGCGTCCTTCTTCTCCCATCTACGGTAGTTGCGGCTTTGACCGGGTAACTCCAATACTTTCCCGCACTTGGAAATCAACTCTCCCAGTCCATTGATCTTGTCGATGTCCTCGCGTAAACTATGGACATTATCTCTGCCAGAGTAATCGACTAAGCTCTTCAGTTTCTCGGAATGCAGGTTGGTTCCAATATGTTGGAGGTAAATAGGAGCGTATTTTGGAGAAATCGCCAAATTGTAGTAATAATCGCCGTTTCTATAAGCTTTATGTAGCGAACCGAAAATATCGAAATAGCCCAACAACAATGAAATGTCTTTGATGAGTTGACTACTACGGCTGCAAACGCGTATTTGGTGATGCAACTTGTCGCACATAAAGTTACCGTCGCCGTCAAAATAACCCGACAGAAGTCCCGCCTTGAATTCGTTCGGTGCTAAGAACGCGAAATCGGGAACACGCTTCACGAAAGACCCGGTGCCGCAAGTCTTCATGATGAGGTCAGCCAACGGTTTGAACGTAAATGAGGTATCCGCATTGGTGTATTCCTTATCGCTACCATTGATTTTGTTTGTTTTAGATACTGTTCTACAGTTTCTGTCGAAACGCGCAGCAAATAAGTTGACACAATCGATATAATAATCCGAAACGTTGGAAATAGAGATGGTGCCAGTTGCTTCCATTTTACCCTTCTTCTTGATCAAACATCCCTCGGCCAAATAGGCGCCAATGAACCACCCGAACAGACGATCGAGCTTGTATGTTTTGCCCGCAATATCGATCGAATCGCGCACAAACACATTATTGATGTGTTTCGCTACCGGGATGCGCATACCCACCGTCATGTCAGATCCCAGGATCGGCTGAACCGTCTGGTCCTTACGGATAAGATGAGAATGGCTCATAGTCGTCTCGACCGTACGACCACTCTTCGTGGTAACCCGGATCATGTCTCCATTGACAATGTGGCGGCTCACATGGGAGATCTTATTCCAATGCGTCTTTTCCTTCTCGTCGACACCAACGATGTAATATTCGTCGTCCAGAGGCTCCAAAATGGTCTCAACACTATCCTTATGGCCCGTGTCGAACGTGTATTCTGGGAGTCGCTCAATGATGCTGTCGCACAATGCCCCGATTTCGCCCGAGACCATCTCCGGGACCTTGGTCATCTTGTTCACCTTGACCAGCTTAATCTTTTCGCTGCGTAAAACACTCAGCTGCGTAGTGGGTTCGCCAAGTGACTGACCTGCCAATACTCCCACCATTTCACCCGGATGGACAATCGCCTGCTTATACTTGAGAACCACCGTTTCTAACAAGAGGGTGAGTGCTGCGCGATGGAAGCGCTTATTGACCAGCAGGTCTCTGGGCGTCAAGTAGAAGAAGTAGAGGATTTCGAAGAGCGGGGTCGGCGGCGCGTAGCGGATGTTCTTGAGTTTATTGAAATATTCGTCGATCAGCTGGAATGCTTCCAGGGGTGTAATGTCCACCGTCGAATTGGAGTTGAGTGACATCTGCCCCTGGATGTTGGCAATGATGTTTTGGAATGCCACGGGCACCTTGACCGAATTCTCATTCTTGTATGAGAAGACGCCCTTCACGATCTTCTCCTGGTTCTCGATCAGCTTGTCGATGTATTTCTGGCATTCGACCTTGGTTTCCGCGCGTTGCTTACGGATACGAGTTTGGGTTCCCTTACTAAACACCTCGATCATGCTGTCGGTTTGATCGTTGATACCAATAATGTCATAGTGGGAATAGATGTCTTCGATGCTCATCCCCACCAGCGGGACCATTTGGTTCTCTACGCGAGTCGAATCGAAACCATCATCGCCGTAGGCAAATTGAACGATCTTACCCATGTTGTTACGGACCGTCATATCGTACTCCACGCGCAAATCTTCCAAACCTTTGATCAATCTTCGCTGGATATATCCAGTGGTGCTGGTATCACGGACTTGTAGACCATTGGCCAGACCGAAGTTCAGGGTAGAAGGTACCGTCAAGTCGTACAATTTGGGATGGTTTTCTGTGCCGATCACATTGATCTCCACGATGGGATCCAAGAACACGTTGTTTTGTTTACTATCCACTTTTTCATAGACGATTGATACTGTCAAACGCTGATTGTCAATGACGGTGGGTATACCGGCTCTCGAACACAACAAAGATACACCATTGACGGCTTCAACTGTTTTCAAATGCATAACTACGGGAATGCCAGACAGATCTTTGTCGGAGGTAGACACCTTTTCAGCCAGTGCTCTCACAATAGCATTAATTATTTTTTGAGACGCACAAATCAAATTAGGGGTGAAGATACCATCCGAAATGTCGTGTACTGTCTTGTCGATATCAATATCGTCGCATTGTGCGACCGGAGGGGCGTCTAAGTCGAGGGTTACTGGCATACTTTCTCCGATGGTGACATCCGGGGAATTCTTCGGCAAGAATTTGCGCTTATCCGTATCCCATACAAGAAGACTCTGGCTTTCGGCCACCGTAACCGTGCGTCCCCCCTGCGTCTTGACCTCGTACAACCGTTCACCAGGATCGTGTCTAGTCACTGCAGTAACCTCACCCCAAGTAACAACACCATCTTCGTCTGTGGTCGGGATATATACATTATTGACATTGAGCAACTCCATGTTTCTGTCGGTTTGATACGTAATCTTCTCCTTGTTGTCCTGGCAATCCAATTTCTCGTCGATCCAAATACCAATTTCCATGTATTTCGGCGAACCATTCTCGATAAAGACGATGGGTGTCTCACGCGTCACCGACTTACACGCAGTATCAATGAGACCAATGCGACCGCCCATGGCATGGAAGAAGAGCTCCGGGGCGGTGAGACCCGAAATATACGAATTCTCGATGAAACCACGAGCCACTGGCGAGTCATCAAACTTATTGAAATGCGGGAGGGTGCGACTATCGAACCCGTAAGGGATGCGCTTACCATCCACATTGGTCTGTCCCAAGCACGAAATCATCTGCGAGATATTGATCAGTGTACCCTTCGACCCCGAATTCACGATCATCAAGAAGCGATTGTCCTTGTTGAGCGATTTACGACCGATCTTACCCGCCTCTTCGTTGGCCTTGTTGAGCTGCTTGTTGACATTGCTCTCGAATTCGACCATGTTCGTGTTGGCCGAGTTGTTTTCAAAGATGCCGAGGTGGACCTTCTCGATCAAGGTCTGTACCTCGTGCTTCTGCTTCGCAATAGCCTGGATGATGGCGTCCTGTGTTTTTCTGTTGGCAATCAAATCGCTGATACCGACACTGAACGAGCTGGATTTCATGTATTCCGTGACCACGTTCTGTAAATTATCGATGAAATCCGCGGCTTGCAGGTTACCAAAGTCGTTACAGACCCGGTGAATGATGCCTTTCGTGGTGGATGCCAAGGTTGACTTTTCAATCTGTCCGCGAATATATTTCCCGTTGCGGATCTCCAAGACGTTGTTGGACGTACCCATGTCTTCCTCGTCCTCCTCAAAGAGCTTGGTTTTGTATTTCAGGGTAAGGGGCGGAACGATTTGCGACAAAACGTCGAAGTTGGTGAGCTGTTTCTTACCCTTGAGCGCGGCGGTATTTACATTAGGATACATCATCAACAAGTTCATGGCGTCTCTCGGGCTGAATTTGATGTTGGGACGTGTAAAACGGTAAGATCCCAACAAAGAGTCCTGGTAAATGCCGATGATCGGCGCATTGGAGGACGGGCTCACCATCTGGTAGGGGATGGCGGCCAAATGTCTTAATTCTGTTTCTGCGGCCACACTCTGGGCCATGTGCATGTTCATCTCCATTAACTTTTGGCTGCATGTATCGTAAGGATTTACAATAAATACAGCCAAAAACCTGTTCTTTCGATACAGGACTAGACTTTACCTTAAGCCTTCATTGGGGGGTGATTGGTTCCCCTCAGACCCACAATCATCAAGTCGTTGAACCTTCTTCGTAGCCTATCATAGCGGCCTTAGAAGCTTGGCTGCGGATTACCCAATCCCTTGCTTTTTTACCATCGGGTTCAGCTATTAACTGAGATCCCCCATCGGTCGTTTCCAACAATGGGGTGGTAGCAAGGGCTCTAAGGGAGTTCCCGTCAATTTGGTTGTGTTGCCACAGAATTCTCTTTTAGTTTCAATATAAAATCTAATGCCATTTCTTTACTTTTTTCTAATGGAATGCAGGAGCCGCCAAAGTCGGCCTTCTTTCTGTCTATCAAAACATACCAACCGTATTGAACGTCAAAGCGGTTAAGTGGTCTCACATATTGTTCAATGTCAATATCATCCTTAATTTTAACGTCTTTGAATCGTTCGAATTTCTTATCTTTATAATAATTCATTACCCCATCGGATACTCGTTGTCTACTTTCATCGGTATGTCTAGCAGACTTGCCTCCAGTATTCAAATTGTAACCGTTGGGAAATAGTGAATTATGTGTAAGAATTTCTTCCGATTCGATTGCGTCGGCGTCTTCTATTTTACAGTTGCGTAACACCTGTAATTCGAAGTTATCTACGCCGTATTTACGCAATGCGTTATTCAAGTAATGACATTGACATTTTTTATCCGAAAAGGCCTCACTTACATGACAACGGAATCTGGCTTCCGCGCCGTAAGGACGATACCTTTTATGGTTCAAAATATGTGAGACCGCTTGCCCAATGTATACCTTATGGTTCACACGGTTGGTTATTTTGTAGATTTCACAATATCTTAGACTTTCGTCGTCCAATATTGTGTTTTTCAGTCGAATATCGCAATCCATTCGTTATTATATAATAATGGCATAGTTTTATATTTGTTCTAGTAAAGAGAATTATTTGACTATACGGTTATATTATTCCACAACACCATGCACGAATGCAGCGGAATAGGAGAAATTACACTGTTTTCCCACACCAAGTATTTTCTCCAACTTAGTGGGCAGCCGCATGTTGGCGACAAGATTTTGTCAAATCGCCATCAAAATCAGCATTGTATGGTTTTGTCGAAAGTTTTACAGAATCCTCTGCATAAATGCAGCGAACATAAGGATTCACCTGATCTTTCGATTCAGGACCAGACTTTACCTTAAGCCTTCATTGGGGGTGATTAATCCCCCCTCAGACCCACAATCATCAAGTCGTTGAACCTTCTTCATAGCCTATCATAGCGGCCTTAGAAGCTTGGCTGCGGATTGTCCAATCCCTTGCTTTTTTACCATCGGGTTCAGCTATTAACTGAGATCCCCCATCGGTTGTTTCCAACAATGGGGTGGTAGCAAGGGCTCTAAGGATGTCCCCGTCAATTTGGTTGTGTCGCCTAGAGTGAAATTTGAATTTCACCCACAACGCCTACCCTTTATAGAATTCGTTACAAACTCTTAAATGTAAAGGGAGGGGTCGCAGGGGAACCGTAGGTTCCCTGCTAGACTAGCGAGTAGCACGCTTTTCACGCTCGCTGTTGCCGACCAAAACCATATGTCCATCGGCCACGTTCATTCTAAATGTGTTACCAACATTCATCACCTTGACGATATGCCCCATCATCGACATTCTGTGTAAACTGGGCTGTCTGTTGAAGAGAACACAGTCACCATCCATCATATGACGATGCACAATGTCTCCATCTTCCAGGCGGATCGAACCACGGTCCACATAACGCAACGAAATGTTCTCACCGTTTTTGCGTTCCAAGATCTTGGCCCCCGGGTACTCTTCTGGTCCGTTCTCCACCAACTTCTTCAAGAAGTCGCGATTACGGTCGTTCACCATGATGGGTTTCGTGATGTTCATAGCAATCTTTTTGGGAACCCCCAGCTGCCGAATCGACAGGTTGGGGTCACCAGTAATCACTGAACGAGCACTAAAGTCGACACGTTTACCCATCAGGTTACCACGGATGCGGCCATTCTTATGGTTGATACGGCCCATGATGCACTGGAGGGGGCGACCAGAACGCTGTGCCATTGGCACCGCCCCCTTCACCTTGTTGTTGACAATCATGGCGACAAAGTACTGCAAGACGGTGGTGAGACCCTCGATCACCGCGGGCGAGGCGTTGTTGGCCACCTTGTCCGCCAGATCGCGATTGGTCTTGATAATGTTGCTGTAAATGTGCGTCAAATCGTCCTCGCTCCGCTGCTGGGCATCGTGCTTCACCGACGGACGGACTGCCGGAGGCGGCACGGGCAACACTTGGCACACCATCCAATCCGGGCGCGACCATATGGGGCTGAACCCCAAGAAGGTGACATCTTCGTCCGAAATGCGCTTGAAGATCTTGAGGATGATTTCTGGGGTCAGGCGAATGCTGACCTTCTTGTTGTCCGCCTCGTTCTCGGTCTCGATGTTTTCCCAAATAGCGAACAGGGTCGCCATCCCTTCCATCTTGATCTTGTCGGGTTGCTTGCAGCCACAGCCGTCTTCGTTACCGTCACCACAACGCTTGATTTTCGCACAAAGACCCGCCACGTATTGCCAGCGATCATCCTTCTTCATCTCCAGAGCATGATTATGTTTCGTTTTACTGATCAACAATTTACTACACTTAAAGCAGACGCATTTACAAATCTTCATTATTTCTCGGATATGTTGAATGAAGAATACGGGACGAGCCAGCTCAATGTGCCCAAAGTAACCGGGGGTATCGATGTAGGTCAGCCCGTCCGTGGGGCAGATGAGACCCGGTTCCAATACCCCCATTCTGGGATCAAAGAGCCCTCCAATCACTGGTTTATTATTTATATATGTATCGCGGGAGGTCACCTCTACCACGCTATTCTTCCGAATCTCTTCGGGAGATAACATACTAAATTGTATACCAATGATCTTCGAAGGAGGTTGATGCTCATTCTTGTATCGTTGTAACGACATTGTAAAATTACCTATAATATAATGCCGATACTTTTTAAATCGTTTTGCAATTCAATTTTTAGACCAGCTATCATGTACGATTATCTCGAGGGGATTCCGCGCTATCACTATTATCACTTTCGGTCGTGGTTACGCTGCTACTGTTAGCATTAGTATTAGCATTACTATTAGCATTAGACGTTTGTAAATAATTCTCTACATGAACCTGTCGTTTGGGATGTAATATTTGTTTTGCGGCACGAACAGCTCCTCCGTAACACAGAAACCCCGTCGCTAAAAATATAATTAAGACGATGTCGATAACATGGGCGGTAGTCAGTGGTGTCGCAGTGACAGTGGTCCCATTATTGTTTATTTGTGTGTTATTTATCGATAAATTATGAAACATGGACCTTGATATACAGTTATTGTATCGTGTGATTATAACCGGTTGTAAAAATTATTATGTGTAATTTTTCCGGAACGAAGAACATGGAAAATTCGAGTGGAACGAGGTGCATGGAAAATTGATTGCTGTGAAATGTAAAAAACTACATAAAAACTAGCTGGTATTATACTACAATGTCACCCATGTCGAGTCAAATGAAGTTGTCCAAGTCGTCAAGCAAGAAGGATACGAAGAAGGATACGAAGAAGGACAATAAGAAAGTGCTTAAGAAAAATCGCCCGGATTCCGACGACGATGACCTCTACGATACCGAAGACGAATATGAGACGATTAGTGAAGAAGACGATGATTCGTCTTATCGTCCTGGCCAAGAGGATGAAGACGAGGATGAGGACGACGAGACGATCAATACATCTGACGAAGAGGACGAAGACGAATATGAGGATGACGAATACGACGAAGACGAATATGAGGAGGACGGTGAAGAGGATGTGGTGGAAGAGGTGATGGACCGCCACGAGCTCCAAAAGTTTATTTCGAAGATCTTTCCGTCTAAATACATGGATGAAAAGGTGGAAAGTGGTAAGACTTCTGCAAAGAAGGCAGGAGACAAATATAACTTACGTAGCAAGAACAAGAAAGCCGATGCGCCCAAAAAGAAGTCTAAATCGAGTAAAAAGGTCGAGAAGAAGTCAAAGAGTGCCAAAAAAAGACGTGATGAAGAAAGTGATGATGAAGACGAAGACGAAGAGGACGACGAAGAAGAATACGAACCCGGAGACCGCGGCTTTGAGAATGCCGACGAAGAACGCGGGTTTTATAGTATCATCTTTGGCGCGGATCCAGCTGAAGATGAGTGCGCCTACATCGAAGAAGAGGAGGACGTCGAATGCGACAGTGATGACGAGCGCGCTTTCATGAAAGAAACGTACGAAAAGGTGGAACCGATTGTGTTTGACGACGAACCGTCTGAGAAAAAGAGGCTGACCAAGAAAGAGAAAAAAGACAAGCGGTCAAAGAAGGCGGCAAAGACCAAGCCGGAAGACGACGAAAGCGAAGAGGAAATCACGGATGTGGAACACGAGTATTTGGAGCTCGTGGAGACCAAGAAGCAACTCATCGAACAACTCCGTAAGAAGCCGAAGAGCAGGGTGTTGCGCAACGCGGTCAGTGAATGCAACCGATCGATCAAGAAGTTGGTCAAGAAGGCCCGATCTAAGAACGCGAAGACCTACCACAAACTCATCCATAACGACAAGAAGCGGACGAACGAGATTGACTATTTCAGAAAGAAGCTGTCAAACAAGGAGCAGCTGAAGGTGATGAAGGACTTGAAAGAGATCAACAAGCATGTCAATGTCGAAAAGCCCTACCGACTCCGACTCCTGGATTCTAGAATGCCCGCTAACCTCAAGGCGATTGTTCTGCAAAAGCTCAATGTGTTGCGGATGATGGAACCGGGTGACAATGAATACTATAAAATCAAGAACTGGGTCGACACGTTCATGCGTATCCCGTTTGGCACCTATAAATCGTTTTCGGTAACCATGGACGACGGTATCGAGAAGTGCAACGAATTTATGGAAAACGCGAAGAAAACGCTGGACGAATGCACGTATGGTCTCAACGACGCCAAGATGCAAATCATGCAGTTCATGGGACAGTGGATCGCCAATCCGGGCGCGATGGGGTCGGCAATTGCTATTCATGGTCCACCAGGCACATCTAAGACGACCATTATTAAGGAGGGGATCAGCAAGATTTTGGGTCGCGAGTTTGCCTTCATTGCGCTGGGCGGTGCAGGCGATAGTAGCTTCTTGGAAGGACATTCGTATACATACGAGGGTAGTTCGTGGGGTAAGATTGTACAGATCCTGATTGACAGCAAGTGCATGAACCCGGTGATTTATTTTGACGAGTTGGACAAGGTGTCGGATACGCCGCGCGGTGAGGAAATCATTGGTATTCTCACGCATTTGACGGACACGTCGCAAAACAGCCAATATCACGACAAGTATTTCTCGGAGGTGGACTTTGATCTGAGCAAGTGTTTGTTTATCTTTAGCTACAATGACGAGAGCAAGGTCAATCCTATTTTGAAGGATCGTATGTACCGAATCCAGACCAAGGGGTACGAGGCGAAGGACAAGGTGATCATTGCCCGCGATTATTTGTTGCCTAAGATTCGCGAACAGGTGAACTTTAAGGAGGGCGAGGTGATTATTCCGGACGATACGATCCAATACATCGCAGGTAACAGTGCGCTCACCAAGGACGAGTCAGGGGTCCGTAACTTGAAGCGGTGTTTGGAGATCATCCACACCAAGCTCAACTTGTTCCGGCTGGTTAAGCCGGACTCGGGGCTGTTCGGTAAGGACATGGAACTGAAGGTATCGTTCCCCTTTACGGTGACACGCAAGGACGTGGATGTCCTCATTAAGAACGAAGAGAAGCAGAACCAGAGCTTGTTGGCAATGTATACGTAAGCCAAGGATAAGGTTAGTTAGTTTGTAGCTGTAAATAAATAATTTTTTTAATGTATATTTACTGTAGTTAGAGTGTACATATGTCACCGCCCAAATCCTTCAAAAAATGGTCTATAAAATATAAGCGCAGCATCAACTGTCGCCGTCCCAAGGGGTTCTCGCAACGTCAATATTGCAAGTACGGAAGAAAGACGCGAAAGATTCGTAAATAACCGTAATATTATCTATACAACGATAGTATAAATAATAATAATTTTTGCATGGCCAATGAGCTCATGATGTATGCTGCTACCGGGTTTTATTTTGTGTGTTATATACCGGAACTGTATGCTAATTATAAAAATAAAAATGCGAATATCTATAATATTCCCGAAAAGGTCCTTATGTTGATGGGGTCGATATTAGCATTTTCTTACGCCATCCAACTGCAAAATGTCTCGATTATCCTCAATTATAGTTTGAATTTGGGGATAGAAATTATAGCGCTCGCTATGCGCCTTTACTATGTGTTGCAGAACAATCGTAACACGATGGTGATTGTTTCCGCAGTGACCGAAGAAACTTCGCCATGTTAGAGACTACTCGGGAAAAATTGAAAAACGGATCGGGTTTTTATTGTGTGTATAATAATCGCCAAATATGTCTGCCACTGAGAACCGCGACAATACCGAGGATGTTGAGTCGATGATCCGTGTAAAGATTGCTCTCGATGCGTGCCCGCTCTCTAAAATAGTAATCAATAACAACGATCAACCGAGAGAGTTCCCACGTTATGTGCGGTCGGTTGCGTTCCGTAAAATCTTGAAAGACGTAAATGCCTATTTGTTCTTACATTGTAATCATAGCTATGTGGAAGATTTGATCGATATTGATCCGGATAAGAGCCAAACGATTCGATACTGTGAAAAATGCAATTTGGAATGCAAGGAATAAAATAAACGTTTCAAGGTTTCAAGGTTTCAATAATATACTGTAAAATTAGGTGTTGTCATTTTGGTCACATGCCCCTCTTGCTTCAAATAAATGCCGCATCCCA
>Ga0164296_1000418_pt1 | contig 51019 bp, 47 predicted proteins | sample GEODES057metaG_FD_113533 | JGI IMG/M metagenome (GOLD analysis project Ga0164296, IMG submission 113533) | Dystrophic lake water microbial communities from Trout Bog Lake, Wisconsin, USA - GEODES057 metaG | ecosystem: Environmental > Aquatic > Freshwater > Lake | place: USA: Trout Bog Lake...
GCGCGCGGCGGAGACATTCGCGACCACCGGCACGATCGGTTCGCGCGGCGCCGTCTTATGCAGCGCTTCCGCCATCGCATCGGCGGCTGGCGCCATAAGCGCACAGTGGAACGGGGCGGAGACAGGCAGCAGCATGGCGCGCTTGACGCCCTTTGCCTTGGCGATCTCGATCGCACGCTCCACGGCACCGCGATGACCGGAGATAACGACCTGCCCGGCACCGTTGTCATTGGCCGGTTGAATAACGTCGACGTCGGTTGTGCCCGGCACGGGAGCAGCCTCGGCACAGATCGCCAGTGCCAAGTCCATCTCAGCCCCCAGCAGGGCAGCCATGGCACCCACGCCAGCCGGCGTCGCCTTCTGCATGGCTTGGCCCCGCAGTTTCAACAGACGGGCGGCCTCGGCCACGGTGAAGGCACCAGCCGCGGCCAGGGCGGTATATTCGCCCAAGGAATGCCCGGCGACGACGAAGGCGCGGTTGGCGATCGTCACACCGGCTTCCTTCTCCAACACCCGCAGCACCGCGAGGGAGTGGGCCATAAGCGCTGGCTGCGTGTTCTCCGTCAGCGTCAGTTCCTCACCGGGACCTTCGAACATCAGACGGGACAGCTTCTGCTGAAGCGTGTCATCAACTTCCTGGAAGAGTTCGCGGGCCGCGGGGAAGGCCGCAGCAAGGTCACGACCCATGCCAACGGCTTGACTGCCCTGGCCTGGGAATACGAACGCGTGGACCGCCATGAGGGGGTGCTTCCGGGGTATCGGGTTAAGAAATGGACAGATTGGCGCGGGGGGTAGCGGCGGGTGCGGGGACTGTCAAGGAAGGGGCGACTGTTTGCATGGCGCTGTCTGCGGTTCCAAAGCGCCGTCGCTGCCGTTATCAGCGTCATAGGCGGTGACAAAAACACCCGCGCCGTGACGTCCGGCTGGACAGGCGACGGGTTCGGCGGGGGACCATCGCTGCGACCGCCGACGATCATCGACACCACGAAATCCGCAGAAACCCGCTACCAGTGCCGCCTTATTGGGCGAAAAACATCTCGGTCAACACGTAGTCGAAGGCCAAAATGAGGATTGACGCAGTCACCACCGCCGCGGTCGTCGCTGCGCCAACGCCCTGTGCCCCACCCTTGCTCCGATAGCCCTGATAGCAGCCCATCAGGGCGATCAAAAAACCGAACACCGCGGCCTTCACCAAGCCCGACATGACATCCTGCGTCTGCACGAAGTTGATCGTGTTCGACAAATAGGTGCCGACATTGAAGCCGAGTTTGACCGTGGAGACGATGAAACCGCCCAGCACGCCGAGCACGTCGGCAACCAGCACCAACAACGGCAACGCGATCACCCCGGCTAGCAGCCGCGGTGCCACGAGGTATTTCATCGGATGGGTGGAGAGTGTCGACAAGGCGTCGATCTGGTCCGTGACCCGCATCGTGCCCAGTTCCGCTGCCATCGCCGCGCCGACTCGTCCAGCCACCATCAAGCCGGCCAACACCGGCCCCAGTTCGCGCGTAACCGATAGGACCACAAGATTGGCCACCGCCCCCTGCGCCGAGAAGCGGGCGAACCCGGTATAGGATTGCAACGCCAGCACCATACCGGTGAACACCGCCGTCAGTGCCACCACGGGCAGGCTGAAATAACCGATCTCCAGCAGCGCGCGCAGGAATAACCGGCCGTAAAAGGGTGGCCGCACAACATGCGAAACCCCTTCCACCGCGAACACCGCCAACGACCCAGTCGCTCGGCAAGCGCCAATCACCGGCCGCCCGATCGCGGCCACCAGGGACAGAAGGATCGTCACGCCGGCAGATAGACGCGCTGGAAGCGGCGTCCCAGGGATGTCAGGATCTCGTAACCGTTCGTGCCCGCGGCAGCGGCCAGATCGTCTACCGAACGAGATGGCCCGATAATCTCCAGCCAGCATCCGGGCTGGATGGCGGGATGATCGGTTACATCGAAGGTGGTCAGGTCCATAGACACGCGGCCTACCAGCGGAACGGTGCTGCCGTCAAAGATCGCCTGGGCTTTTCCCGACAACGCACGCATGAAACCGTCCGCGTAACCCAAGGCTGCGGTCGCGATGCGGGATGGCCGAGCGGCCGTCCAGATGGCGTTGTAACCGGCCGTTGCGCCTGGGGGAATTTCTCGCACCGCCAAAACGCGGATCGACAGGCGCACAACCGGGCGCATCGGATTGGGCCGGTCTGGCGTCGGGTTGATGCCATACAACGCGGCACCCGGACGAACCAGATCGAAGCCATGCTGGGGACCAAGGAAGATGCCGGATGAGTTGGCCAGGCTGGCCGGCGCGGCAGGCAAGCGCGACCGGGCCAGCAGAAACCGCGCCTGCTGGGCTGCGTTCAGCGGGTCGTCCGCGACCTCGGAGGAGACGAAGTGGGACATGACGTAGCGCGGCGTCCAGCCGATCCGGCCGTGATCCGCGGCCAACACGTCAAGTTCCCGCGCGTCCAAGCCAAGGCGGGACATCCCGGTATCGACATGGAGCACCGGCGCGGTGTTGCCAAACCGGCGCCAGCGATCAATCTCATCCAAAGAGCCGAGCGCGGGGACGATGCCATGGGCTGCAAAGCTTGCTTCACTTCCCGGGATCAAGCCGCCCAGAACAACCAGCAAGGCATCGGGGAGCAGGTCGCGGATCGCCAGAGCCTCCTCCAGCCACGCGACGAAAAAATGCCGACAACCGGCCGCATACAGCGCCGCCGCGACGGCCCGCGCGCCCAGGCCGTAGCCATCGGCCTTCACCACCCCGGCCACCGCCGGTCCACCCGGACGATGCAGCGAGCGCCAATTGGCAACAATGGCGGCCAGATCGATGGTCAGGACAGCGGGCGCTATGGTGTCCGACCGGACGCTTGGCGGTGGTCCAAGACGGTCGTCTGCCGGCATGATCGGTGCAGCGCCGGCCACGGGCGCGGCGGCGATGGCCGGTGCCGTCTCGGACGCTGCGCGGTCGGAGCCGGTGCTGGCTTGCCGGCGACTATTCCCCATAGTCTGAATGAATGACGTCAAGGTCACCGAAGCGGGTGAACTCGGCTTCGAACAACAGCGGGATCGAGCCAGTGGGACCGTGACGCTGCTTGGCGATGATCAGGTCGGCGCGATTATGGGCCTTTTCAATCTTCAGTTTCCACTCCTCCATCGCGGTGTGGAATTTCTCACTATTGCCGTCGAAGGCAACTTCCTTGGGCATGCGCTGTTCCAGGTAGTATTCGTCACGATAGACGAACATCACCGCGTCGGCGTCCTGCTCGATCGAACCAGATTCGCGCAGATCCGAAAGCTGCGGCCGCTTGTCATCGCGGCTTTCCACCTGGCGCGAGAGCTGAGACAAGGCGATGACCGGCACCACGAGTTCCTTCGCCAGTGCCTTGAGGCCTTGGGTGATCTGGCTGATTTCCAGCACGCGGCTTTCTGGCCTTGTCCCCGCCGCCGGACGCATCAGTTGGAGATAGTCCACCACCACCAGCGCCAGCCCGCCGGTGCGCTTCAACCGTCGGCATCGCGTGCGCAGCGCCGACATGGTGATCGCCGGCGTGTCATCAATCTGAATCGGCAGAGCGGAAATCTCCCGCGAGACCTGCACGAAGCGATCGAAGTCCTTCTGGCCGATTTCGCCACGACGGATGCGGTCGCCGGAAATGCGCGATTCTTCGGATAGCAGACGGTTGGCAAGTTGCTCTGCACTCATTTCCAGAGAGAAGATGGCGACCTGCTGCTTGGGCACGACGTTGGGACCCATGGCGCGCGCTTCCGCCAGCAAAGCCTTGGCGGCGCCGAAGGCGATTTTTGTCGCCAACGCCGTCTTACCCATACCGGGGCGGCCGGCCAGGATCAGCAAATCCGACGGGTGCAGACCGCCCATCTTGCTATCCAGATCGCGGAGGCCGGTGGTCAGGCCGGACACCCCGCCTGGCCGACGAAACGCCTTTTCGGCGCCCAGAATGGCATCTGTTAGCGCGCGTTCGAAGGAGATGAAGCCGCCGGTCTGGCCGCCATTGGCGGCAAGGTCGAACAGGAATTGTTCCGCCGTTTCGATCTGCTTGATGCCATCCAATTCTGGATCGGCACCGAAGGCGTTGTTGACGACGACCTCGCCCACGTCGATCAGCTGGCGGCGCAGCCAAGTGTCGTGGATCGTGCGGCCATACTCGCCGGCGTTGATGATGCCGACCATCGCCGACATCAACTGGGTGAGATATGCGGTGCCGCCGACCTCATCGAGGACACCGGCATGCTCAAACTCCGCCTTCAGCGTCACGGCGTCAGCCAGTTGCCCCGCTTCGATACGGCGGGAAATTGCTTGATAGATGCGAGCGTGGATCGCGTCGGCGAAATGGTGCGGCGCCAGGAATTCGGACACCCGCTCATAAGCCCGGTTGTTTGTCAGCAGCGCGCCCAGCAAGGCCTGTTCAGCCTGAACGTTGGAAGGCGGCAGACGCTGAGACAAGCCGATCAGAGGGGAATCAATGCTATTCATCCGCGGCAGTCTAGCTGACCCTGGCGTCGGACGCATCGGCCTATGGCGGGCTTGCCCTGTGGATAACGGGGAGAGTACCGAAAACCCGTGTTATTGCTTCGCCGGATGCTGAACGGCCACAGCCACAGCGATGCTACCCTGCTGCTGCCACGGAGTGGCTCTAAACAAATGAGGAGACGCCATGCGCCTGCTGACCCTGCAACGCTTCGTGCGACTGCTTGTCGCGCTGCTGACCGCTGTGTGCTTGATGCCAGTAGAGCCCCAAGCGGCAGAAACCCACGGCACAGAACCCCACGCCACAGAACCCAATGCAACCGGCGCGCAGCCGTCGACCTATCCCGCACCAATACACGGAGACTGGGTCGCCCAAGACCTCCGCTTGCACGACGGGCAAACGCTGCCAACGGCAAAACTGCACTATACCACCGTCGGCGCGCCCACCGGCGAACCGATATTGGTGCTACACGGCACGGGTGGCAGCGCGGCATCCATGCTGACGCCAGCCTTTGCCGGCAGGCTGTTCGGACCCGGCCAGCCGCTGGATGCGACGCGCTATTACATCATCATTCCCGACGCGCTTGGCGCCGGCCAGTCGGCGCGCCCGTCATTGGGGCTTCGCGCCGCGTTTCCGCACTATGACTACGCCGACATGGTCCAGGCACAATACCGGCTGCTGACCGAAGGTCTGCATATCCATCACCTGCGCCTGATCATCGGCAACTCCATGGGTGGAATGGAAACCTGGGTCTGGGGCGAGACCTATCCGGATTTCATGGACGCGCTAGTTCCGATGGCCTCTCAACCCACGGCGATGGCGGCGCGCAATTGGATGATGCGCCGGCTGCTGATCGAATCGATCCGCCAGGACCCCGCATACGATAACGGCAATTACAGCACGCAACCGCCCTCGCTGCGCCTGGCCAACGCGCTGTTTTCGGTCGGCACCAATGGCGGCACGCTGGCGTGGCAGGCCAAGGCGCCGACCCATGCCAAGGCGGACGCGGCCGTCGGGGCGCTGCTTGCGGCCGCGCCGCCGGCGGACGCCAACGATTTCCTTTACCAGTGGGAGGCTTCGGCCGATTACGACCCGGAACCATTGCTGGGCCGGATCACCGCGCCGGTTTTAGCGATCAATTCCGCCGATGATGAACGCAACCCGCCCGATACGGGTGTAACCCTGCGCGCGCTGGCGACGGTGCATGAAGCCGCGTTATTCCTGATTCCGGCCAGCGAAAAAACGGCGGGCCATGGCACAACCGCCAACGCCGCATTTTACGCTGACCGGTTGGCAGCCTTCCTGGCAGAGGTGCCGCATCGCCACTGATCACCCGCGCGCGGTATGGTTGGGTATTCAAAACGGCTGAGCGCGTGAAGCGTGTCGCGCGAGGCCGGTCGGAACAAAGGCATGGGGTGCCCTGGGGTCAATGTGTTGGGGCAAATGCGTCGGCGCGTACGGGCGCGCGTGGGGTGGCGATCTCGCCAAGCCGGCGGAGCAGCAACGCCGCACGACACCGCCCGACCGCCAGTTGCCGAAGCCACTGAAAAATCCGTTCACAAGGGCCGCGCTAGCTCTGGCGCCGGGGCGCTGGCGGGTCCATCCTACCGCAATGCAAGGTGAACAGGGCATGGGACCGCCGCCAGGTCCGATCATCAGGATTGGAGACGGGCCCGGCGGTGCCGTTACCTATCTTGTCGACCTGGCCCCCGAGGACCTGCCCAGCGTCGCCAAACGCGACTTGGAACAAGCGTGGTATGCAGCGCGCGAGGCGGCCTTGGCAGAGCATTCGGGGTCTGTCCGCGTCTTCCGCTTCCAGCGCCCCGACGGCAATCATACCGATCTGGCATTGTCCGACCGAGATGCGATCTGCTGGGCCGGCGCGGTCGATCGCAGCATCGGGCTGCGCAGCACGCTCGGCCTATCTCTCTGCCTGCGGCTGCTGGCGTTGGTCGACCTGTTGGCCCGTGCGCCTTGGATCAGCCCGCTGTATCGCTTGGCGCGTGACGGGACCGAGTTTCATCCAGCGCTCTTGCGCGCCGCGGCGAGCCAGCCCTTGACCAGCGATGCCCGTTTCGACGAATTGCAATTTCGCCTTTGCTTGGCGCGGTTTGGCACAGGCTTCCAAGTGGAAGCCCCGTCGATCCGCGGCACCGCCTTTTCAGGAGCCCAGACATGATCTCGCCTCAGCTTTCCGCGCTGCTCTGCGCCATGACCCTGGCCGCCTGCTCGTCCGCGGGGTTCTCGGGCGGTAGCACGCTCAGCGGCCAAGCGCTGGCCGATCAACAAACCCGTGCGGCCTGCCGCAACCGCGCGGAGCAGATCTATGCTCAGCAGAACCGCGCCGACATTTTCGCAGCGCCGGCGGCGATTAATTCGCCGTCGTCCGGCATGTATGCGCCGGGCCAATCGGACCGTGGCCTATCACAGCGCTTCGTCTATGAGAGAATGGTCAGCGACTGCATCCGCAATACCGGCGCGGCGCAAAACGACGTGGGACCGCAGCCTGTTAACGAGCCAACGCCACCGCCGGCACCAGGGAAGCAGTAAGCGCGACGATGGCCAGCCTGTCCGCGATCGGCGGTGTGCTGGCACAACGTAACGCCCGTATCTTCTACTCCGGCAGCATCGTGTGCTGGACCGGATCCTGGGTTCAGCGGGTAGCAACCGATTGGCTCGCTTGGGAACTGACGCATTCGGCTTTGTGGGTGGCGATCATCGCCTTCTGCAACCTGGCACCATCGGTGGTGATCTCGCCCATCGCCGGGGCGGTGGCCGACCGCATGGATCGCGTCCGGCTGACCATGACAAGTCAGTTCATCAGCGTCATGCAGGCCCTGATTCTCATCCTGCTGATCACAACCGGCCATATCCGCATCGAGTTCATGGCCTTCCTGACCCTGTGCAACGGCGCCGCAGAAACGTTCGCCCAGCCCGCGCGCCAATGCCTGATCCCCGGTCTCGTGCCGCGCTCTCACCTACCGGGCGCGGTGGCGCTGAATTCACTAACCTACAACGCCGCCCGCTTCGTGGGACCGGCCCTGTCAGGGCCGATGATCGCGCTGTGGGGCGTGGTGCCGTCGATCGCCGTCAATGCTTGCGCCTTCTTATATGCCAGCCTGACTATGTATTTGCTCCGCTTGCCGCCGGAGGTGCGTCGAGGCAAGCCCAGCGGACATAGTGTGCTCCACGACGCGCTGGACGGCATACGCTATGTTGCGCGACATCGCGGCATCGGCCCGGTGATGCTGTTCGCTGCAACGGTCGGCATGACGCTGCGTTCAGTCCCGGAAATGCTGCCGCCCTACGTGGCCGGTTTCGGCAAGGGCGCGGAAGGACTGGCGACACTGGCCAGCACCATGGGCTGTGCGGCGCTTTTTGGCGGAATTTGGGTCGCATTGCGCGGCCGCATGAGCGGACTGACACGCATCGCCGTCGGTTTCGGCGGCATCCTGATACTTTTCACCGCCGGCTTCGTCGCGACGTCCTGGTTCCCCATGGGCCTTGTCTGCATCGCCGCCATCGGTGCCGCCACCACGATGCACGGAATCTCCTGCCAGACACTGCTACAAAATGCCGCCGAACCCGGCATGATCGGCCGAGTCCTCAGCACCTGGGGCATGATCACCCGCGCCGCGCCCGCCATGGGTGCGCTTTGCTATGGAATCGCATCCGAGTATCTCGGCTTGCACATCCCGGTGCTAATCGGCACGGCGATCTGCGCCATCGTCTGGCTGCACACATGGCGGCGGCTTCCCCGCATGGTGCCGCTGTTGGAAGGGGCCGGTGCGAACGCCACGCCCCGATGATCGCTCGCTGCGCCGGATCCTCGCTGCGAGGCTCCCTCCACGCGGCAAACCGGTCAGAATGGCATCGCCATCAAGCAAGCCGCATCCGAGGGGCCAGGAGCCGAACGGCATCGCCAGTTGTGCGGCCTTCGGCATAACCAACGGCACACACAACGATATTGCCGACGAGGCTGCGGCGATTTCAGCGAAATCGTTTCTGATGTTCCTAACCTCCCCCGACAGTCAGGTGACAAGGGGTTGGCTTGCCGTTAAATCCGCCGAACGCGGTCCTCATTGCGCTGCGAATACCTCTGCCTTTATCGAAAGAGGCTACACCGTGATCCGTCGTGTCCTGGCCGTTCTGATCCTCATCATCTGTTGCGCGCCTGCTCAGGCCGAGCAGGATGAAACGACCCAGGGCGCTATTGCGTTGGACTCCCCGGGTGACGTTTATGCACGCGCCCTCAGCCTCTCGATCGGTGCGCCTTTACGCGCCGATCTGGGGACGGCGGCCAGAGTGCGGCTGAGCGCCGATCTGGTTTTTACGCCACACGAACAGGCGCAAGAACTCTTGCAAGCCTACCGGCGAGCGATACCCAGCGATTTCATCGGGTTGCTGACGATCGGCCAGGGGATGACCCTTACCGGCACAGTCCGCTTCGTGCCAGCGGGGTTTATCGACGCCAATGCCATCCTGCCATGGCGAGCAGACGATATTCTGGACAGCCTGCGCGATACCATCGAACAGGACAACGCCCTCCGCCTGAAAAGAGGCGCGTTAGAGCGCGAGGCACGGCGTTGGATCCATCCTCCAACCTACAATCCGGAACTGCATCTGTTAACCTGGGCCGTTTTGGTGGTGCCCAAGGTAGCCCCGCGCAACAGCAACGGAGAGGTCGTTTTCAATGGTATCGCCTTCGGGCGCGATGGATATATCCAGGTTGCCATCCCGACCAGCGTCGAAGACGCACCCGAGGCCGAACGCATGGTCGATTTATTTCTGCAGGGCGTCAGTTTCCAGCCTGGCCGAACCTATCAAGATTTCCAGGTGGGAGATCCGATAGCTCCCGGCGGGCTCGCAGCGGCCATGGGGATCGACATGCTGCATAAGGAGCAATCGCATGTCAGCTTTTGGGCTTCGGACGCACTGATCCCTGTGGTTGGCCTCGTCGTCGCAACCATCGGCGGGATTGCTTTGTTGATCCAACTCAGCCGGTATCAACGTCGGCGCTCCCGCCGCTTCTAGGGCCACGGGCGCTCCCCCTTCGACAGGCGGACGCCCCTTGTGCCCAGCACCCGCGGCAGTAAAAGACGGTGCATACGCATCGCATGGTCAGACACCGTGAGGATGCCGACATCGGTGGCAAGGACACGGTCCATTCACCCTACCAGTGGATGGAGCCCACATGTTGGTGGTGCGGCATGCTGAAGCAGGAGCCTTTATGGACATAACCCCAATCCCCGGCTCCCGCATCGTTGAGGTCGCTCGGCTCGCCTTTGCGACGCCTGATGTCGATTTTCTCTGTTTTGGCGAATCCGATCAGCCAAGCCCCGCAGGCGCCCGCGACGCAGCGATCGAGGCGCTGCGGGCAAGCGACACGCGCTATCCGGATGTGCGCGGCCTTCCCGCGCTGCGCGACGCACTTGCCACCTATCTGAGCAACCTGCATGCCCACCCGGTTCAAGCATCGCGGATCCAGGTGACGGCCTCTGGCATGGCGGCGCTGACGGTCGCGCTGGCCGGGATCGTGCGGCCTGGGCACCGTGTTATCGTCCATGGTCCGGCGTGGCCCAATCCTGCGAACGCCGCGCTGCTTCGCGGCGCCATGGTGGACACGATTGGTCTCGATCCCCTGCCCGACGGCGGGTTCAAGCTGGACCTGGACCGCCTGGATACAATGATGGCCGGAGCACGGGCGTTTATCCTCAATTCTCCCAATAACCCGACGGGTTGGACCGCAACAGCCGAGGAAATGGCGACGATCCTGTCGATAGCGCGCCGGCACGGCACGTGGGTGATTTCCGATGAGGTGTATTCCCGCCTCGTCTACAACGGCGCGGCGGCGGCGCCATCGATGTTGGATGTCGCGACCGCGGATGATCGGGTGATTGTCTGCAACAGCTTTTCCAAAACCTGGGTCATGACCGGATGGCGCCTGGGCTGGCTCGTGTTGCCGGCGGGTCTCGAGACCCAATTTGCCGACATTACCGAAGCGATTCACTCGGGCGTTGCGCCGTTCACCCAACGCGCCGGTCTGGCGGCGATCGCCGATGTCGACACGGTGGCGCAGTTCCGCGCGCATTGCGCGCAGGGGCGAGCGATCGCCTCACAGGCGCTCACCGGTCTTAACGGCGTGCAATACCGCGCGCCGGACGGGGCATTCTATGCCTTTCTCCGCATTGACAGCGTTCGCGACAGTCTCGACCTCGCCAAGCGCTTGGTCACTCGCCACGGCGTCGCGGTAGCGCCAGGAGTCGCGTTTGGAGAGGCTGCGGAGGGTTGCCTGCGCGTCTGCTTTGCCCAATCCGTAGCGCTGATGGAACGGGCGATGCAACGCCTGCGGGATGGGCTGCGCGGGGAGTTGGCGGGATGACGGAAAACGGCGCGCAGGGCAACGGCGCGGCGGAGCGAGGGCTAAACGCCGCCAACGGTTCCTTTGCGGATGGCGCCGCTGGCGGCCGTCTCTGCGGCGTCTGTGGCCACCCAGTGCGACCGTCGTTTCGAGCGCCGCAGCCAGAACTGGCGCCTGATCTGGACATGCGCCCCGGCGAACCTGCGCGTTCCACCCTGTCCCGCTGGTTGCAGACATGTCGCGGCTGCGGCGCTGTGGCCGAGGATCTGACGAGCCTGACTGCCGCGTCGCGCGCAATCGTGGAATCGGACGCCTATCGCCACCTTGCGGACAGCGGTTCCTCGGTCACTCTCCCGTTCCGTCGCTGGGCATTGCTGCTGGAGAGCGATCTAGCCGCCGCGGCCGAGGCGTTGTTGCGCGCGGCCTGGGCCGCCGACGATGCGGGAGCCGTCGAAGAAGCGGCCGCGCTGCGCCTGCGGGTAGCGGCCTTGTGGGGTGATCGCGCGTTCGGTGCATTGGGGTTGCGTCGGCTTGACGTGCTGCGGCGAGCCGGGGCCATGCCGGCCGCCGATGCCTGGGCAAGGACGTTGTTCGGCGCGGCTCCGGACGAACTCGGGCAGTCGATCATCGCCTACCAGCAACGCCTGATCAGCGCTGGCGATACCGGCCGTCATCTGATCAGCAGCGCCCTGCCGCCTCCGGCGCACAAGCCACATGTCTCCCACGGCAAACGCGCCGAACGCGGTTTGTTCGCGCGCCTGTTTGGCCGCAGATAAGCCAAGCGATACCAAACCCGCTGAAAAACCCCGAAACCATCGCGTAGAGGAGGACGAGCCGATCGGCTCGTACGAACGATAAGCATGGCTACCAGACTTGCCGCCGCAACGCTCCTAGAGATGGAGGATAAGGCGTGCGGACTGGATGCCAAGATACGGATATTGCTTCGTTACCCGTGCCCGGCACCGCGTGGGCGGTTAAGCGCCGTCGAAGCGGATCAGGGCGCCGTTGCGGGTTTCCGTGGGTAGACACAGCGCTGCTAGGGCGGGCGCGACGGCCTCGGGTTTCACCAGCCCCTCGCGCTTCTCCCCCGGGAAGGCTTGCGAACGCATCCGCGTGCCGACGATGCCAGGGTCGAAGAGATTGACCCGCAGGCGGGTGGTGGCGACTTCCTGCGCCCATGTCACGGCCAGATGTTCCATCCCGGCCTTGGTTGCGCCGATTGCCCCCCAATAGGCCAACGGCTCACGCGCGCGTCGATCCGTTACGAAAGCAGCGCGGCCGGACGGGGCGGCCCGCAGCAAAGGTTCTGTGGTGCGGATCAATCGCCACGCAGCGGCAAAATTCACCGCCACGACGTCTGCCCAGTCACTCGGCAGGATGTGGCCAACAGGCGTCAGACGCCCGAGCGTGCCGGCATTATGAACAAGGATATCAAGCCGGCCAAAGCGCTGGTACAGGCTGGGGCCGATGGCGTCGATCTGCTCGCCTTCCCGCAGGTCAAGCGGCAGGATCGTCGCCTTGCCGCCGACGGCACGGATGGCATCGTCGGTTTCCTCCAACCCGCCCTGCGTGCGCGCTGTGATCACCACCTGCGCCCCGAGGCGGGCCAATTCCAGTGCGGTCGCAGCGCCGATGCCGCGGCTTGCGCCGGTGATCAGCGCCACCGCGCCGTCAAGTTGTCCTGCCATATCAGTTGCTCGCTGCCAGCAGGCTCAATTGCCGGTCCGACTGGTCGTCCTGATCAGGCAGGGAGATCGGGTAGTCACCGGTGAAACAGGCATCGCAGAATTGAGGTGCCTTGGCATCCCGGCCATCCCGGCCGAGCGCGCGGTAGAGCCCATCGAGGGAGATGAAGGCGAGGCTATCGGCACCGATCAAATCCGCCATTTCCTGCACGGAATGACGCGCGGCGAGCAGTTTGCCGCGCTCGGGCGTATCGATACCATAGAAGCAGGAGTGCGTCGTCGGCGGTGAGGAGATGCGCATATGCACCTCGGTCGCGCCGGCGGCGCGGACCATCTCGACAATTTTTCTGCTGGTTGTGCCGCGAACGATCGAATCATCGACCAGGATCACACGCTTGCCGGCCAATACCGGGCGGTTGGCGGAGTGCTTCAGCTTCACCCCGAGATGGCGGATATGATCGGTCGGCTCGATGAACGTGCGGCCGACATAGTGGTTCCTTATGATACCTAATTCGAATGGTACGCCACTATGCGCCGCATAGCCCATGGCGGCGGGAACGCCTGAATCCGGCACGGGGACGATGACATCAGCTTCCACCGGTGATTCGCGGGATAATTCGGCGCCAATGCGCTTGCGGGCCTCGTAAACCGGAGTGCCTTCCATGACGGAGTCGGGCCGGGCGAAGTAGATGTATTCGAAGACGCAAAAGCGTTCTTGCCGCTCTGCGAAGGGTTTGATGCTTTGCACGCCGGTGTCGTCGATGACGACGATTTCACCCGGTTCGACGTCGCGGATGAAGTCCGCGCCGACGATATCGAGGGCGCAGGTTTCGCTTGCCAGCACCCAGCCGCCATTGCCGCCATTGGACGCATCATTGCCAATTCGGCCCAAGATCAGCGGACGCACACCCAAAGGATCGCGCACACCGACCATCGCCGCGTCAGACAGTGCGACCAGCGAATAGGCCCCGATCACCTGTTTCAGCGCGTCGATGAGCCGGTCGATCACCGTGGAATACAGGCTGATGGCGATCAGGTGGACAAACACTTCGGAGTCTGTCGTGCTTTGAAACAGGCAGCCACGACGGACGAGGGCTTTGCGCAAGATCTGCGCGTTGGTCAGGTTGCCATTATGCGCCACGGCGAAACCGCCGAATTCGAAATCGGCGTAAAGTGGCTGAACATTTCGTAGGATGGTCTCTCCGGTCGTCGCATACCGGTTGTGTCCGATCGCGACGCGGCCCGGCAGGCGCTCGATGACCCGCGCCTCACCGAAGATATCTCCCACCAGACCCAGGCCACGGTGTGAATGAAAGCGGGGGCCGTCCAGGCTGACGATACCGGTTGCCTCCTGCCCACGGTGCTGCAGGGCATGCAAGCCAAGGGCAACGACGGCGGCCGCGTCGGGCACGCCCCAAACGCCGAAAACGCCGCACTCTTCGTGCAGTTTGTCGTCTTCGCTTGGATCATGGGATCGGGTCATGGCGCTAAACTCCTACTCCCCGGACGGCGGCTTGCCTGTCGCCCGACCTTGCGGGGCGGCACGAAGCAGCGAATCAACGGTGGCTTCCTTGCCTTGCGGCGGCGGTTCCAGGCGGCGGGGACGATATTCTTCGGGCAGTTTGTCGCACAGCCACGTCGCTGCTTGATAGGTCGGGCCGATGACGCGTGCATCCAGCACAACATCCGGCCACCGGTCGATCGGGAATACCATCTGCGCGATGATATAAGCGATGACGATCACGGATGCACCCCGTGCCACGCCAAATACGAGCCCCAGCGTGCGATCGATCCCCCCCAGCATCGAATCGCGCACATAACCGCCGATGATGCGGGCCAGAATGCTCAGCACGACCAACGAGATCAGAAACAGCGCCGCGAAGCTGGCGGGATCCACCCATTCGGTCTTGCTGATATGGGCGGCGACGAACGGCCGAGCCACCGGCATCTCGGTAATCGCGATACCGACCGATCCGGCCCAGGCGGCAATGCCCAGGACTTCCCGCACCAAGCCGCGGCCCAGCGCCAGCAAGCCGGAGATGGCGATAAATCCCAGAACGCCGATATCAACCCATGTCATGCGACCGCCATGCAAAAAGCCGGCACCGGGTCGTTTCCAGACTCAGGCCAGCGCAGTGTGATACCCAGACTTATGTCACGAACGGCGCGAACTGCACCGTTCCGAATGGGCGTCGTTGGACCTCTTCCGCCCGGGCCCGGACGGTTACAACGGTTCTGTTTAACCGCCGAAGGCAGCCGCGGAAAGATGGCAACATGCGATCCGCGCCGAACAAAGCGTTTCTCTCCGCGCCAAGCGGCTGCAGCACGCCGATGCGGAGGGCTTATACACGCCTTGCAGGCGCCCACCCGCAAACGCTTGGTTTCAGCCCGGTTGGGTCAGTCTGCCAGTTTCGGCAGAAGGGGCCTTGAACGTGGCGGGGGCGACGGTCATCATCCCGGCATGACAACGCCAATGCGCCCCTTTGAGCGGCTGGATTATCAGGCCGCGATCGACCGCCCCCGCCTGTCATTGCCCGGCAATGGCCGGGTCGCCGTATTCCTGGTGGTGAATATCGAGCGGTGGGACATCGACCGTTCCATGCCGCGGCAGGTGTTGACGCCGCCGCAAGGTGCGTCGGTGATACCTGACGTGGCGAACTGGGCATGGCACGAATACGGCATGCGTGTCGGTTTCTGGCGCTTGAAGGCGGCGCTCGACGCGCATGGCATCGCGCCGACGCTGGCGATCAACGGCGCCGTGCCGGCCGCCTATCCGCGCGTCACCCAAGCCTGCCGCGAGAAGGGGTGGGAGTTCATGGTGCATGGCTTCAACCAACTCGCCACGCATCTGGTGGAGGATCAGCGTAAGATGATCCGTGACGCAATCGCGACACTGCGCGAGGCTGCTGGCCATGACCCTGTCGGCTGGCTGGCCCCAGGCCTGACGGAAACACTGGAAACGCCCGATCTTCTGGCCGAAGCCGGCATAAAATACTGTGCGGATTTTGTCGTCGATGATCTACCGGCGACGCTGCGTACGACGCATGGACCGATGCTGAGCATGCCATACAGCGTGGAGTTGAACGACATCCCGATCATGATGATCCAGCACCACCGGGCTGAAGAACTCTATGACCGTACCGTCGCGCAGTTCGACCGGTTGTATCAAGAAGCGGAACACCAGGGCGCGAAGGTGATGGGACTTGCTGTGCATCCGTATATCAGCGGTGCGCCGCATCGGATCGGTTGGTTCGAAAAGACGATCGATTATATGGCTGGCCGGCCAGGCACGGTGTTCTGGCAAGGCCGTCAAATCATGGACTGGTACCAAAAGGCGACAGGATGCGTTTTCTAAATCGATGGGGCGTGCTCTCTAAGGCCGAGCGGGACGCGGCGTATAATAATTCGGCTGCGGTGACGAATAGTCCGGTGCTGAATGCGGCGCGCGAAGTGGCGTCCTCTGCGTTTCGCCTCGCAAATCCGCTGCATCTGGATTTGCGCTACGGCACGCGGGAACGCAACACCTGGGACTTGTTTCCGCAGCAGAACCCCGATGCACCGTGCATCGTCTTCATTCACGGCGGTTACTGGCAGCGCAATAGCAAGGACCAGTTCGCCAACCTGATTGCTGGGCCGTATGCAAATGGCTGGGCTGGTGCGCTGTGCGGCTACACGCTAGCGCCGGATGCAACGTTGACCGAGATCGTGGCCGAGATTTATGCGGCACTGGACTGGCTGGCCGCCCATGGGCCTGCTCACGGCATCAACGGCCCGGTGGTCCTGTCAGGGTGGTCGGCGGGCGGGCATCTGACCGCGATGTGCCTGGATCATCCCCTCGTCAAAGCGGGATTGGCGATTTCCGGCGTGTTCGAGTTGGGGCCGATCCGTGACACCTACTTGAACGACAAATTGCAACTGACTGAGCAGGAGATCGTCGCCCTATCACCGATGCGCCGGCCGATGATCGCCAAACCGCTGGCCATCACATATGGGACGGCGGAACTTCCGCCGCTGGTCTCCGACAGCCGAGAACTGCATGCGATGCGATCCGCCCAGCATCTGCCTGGCGCTCTGATCCCTGTGCCAAATGCCGATCACTTCACGGTCGTGCACGAATTGCGCGACCAAGATGGCATCCTGACGCGGCAACTGCCCTTATTGCTGGGCTAGCGCACTACGCGACTGGGGGTGTGGGGACGAAACTGACCAGTGCCGGTTATGCTCCTTGGCCATGCCGGACCTCGGCTGCCCCTATTGCCGACAACCGCTCGGGGGGCAGCCGCGACGGGCTTCCCCCCTGCCTGTTGCTCGGGTTCCTACTCCCAGTGGGCAGGCACCCATACGTATCTGCCTTGCGGCGGCATCCAAGCCCAATGCCCTCCGACCCAGCGGTGATATTGCGGGCGGATATGCACATAGTGGCCACCGACCCATAGGTAGCGGTAGCCATCCCAATGCCAGTGCCCCGGCTCCCACACCATGTTGGGACGCGGCGGCGGCATCTGCTCCATGCGCGGCGGTGGGACGGGCGCATAGTTGGGCGGCGGCGGCATCTGCGCGGCGGCACTATTAAACCCCAGCAAGAACACCGTACCGCCGATAACGAGCCATCTCATCTGATGTATTCTCCATCCATCTCCGATCGGCGCAATATACGCTCCTGATCGGGACTGATTTGTGCCACCTAGCGCCGATTCTGGGCGAAAAGAGGTCAGATAATAGATGCGCTGGTAACGAAGTGTTTCCATCACGGCACACGTTGATGGTTGCTTTCACAACGCACCCGGCATCGAACCCCATTTTGCCGCACCGAGGCTTTCCGTGGGGAAGGATCCGTCAAAAATCACCTGACTGGCTACAGCACTTGGTGCCATCGCCCGCGTATAAACGCTTCCTTCACGTTTGCGCCCTACCGTCGGACGCATGCTCCGACAGGCTTTCGTATTTCTGTTCCTTCTGCTGTCCCCGGTTGCAGCCTTGGCGGACGCGCGTCCCGATCTCTGTCACGCGGCGATCGAAGCGGCGGAACGCGCGCATGGCATTCCCAATCGCCTGCTATCCGCCATCGCCCATGTGGAAAGCGGCCGACGGGACGAGACGACGGGGCGCGTGATACCTTGGCCCTGGACGATCAATATGGATGGGCAGGGCAGTTTCTATGAAGCGAAGGCCCAAGCCGTGGCCGCCGCCACATCGATGCGCCCGCATGTGGTTCATTCGATCGATGTTGGCTGTATGCAGATCAGCCTGACCCATCACCCCGATGCATTCCCAGACCTGGAAACGGCCTTCGATCCACTCGCCAATGCCGACTACGGTGCCAGGTTTCTAAGGGACCTGTTCGCCAAGACACAATCCTGGCCCAAGGCGGTGGCATTGTACCACTCTGCCACGCCGGAACTTGGCAACCCGTATCAAGCCAAGGTCTACGCCGCCTGGCCGGAAGAATTACAGGTTGGCGGATCGCGTCCGCTGCTTGCCGGACTGTCACCCTTCGGCCAGGGCTGGAAACAGCAACCCACCACGGCGCCCGCAACCGGTCCGCGCATCATTCCCCTGGCCAGCGGCGCGTTCGGACCGGCGCCGGGCAAAACGCTTGATGCCTATCGTGCAACACCGATCCGCTTGGCGACGCGCCTGCCCTAGCACCAGCGCCTCCTGCACATGCGTGACAGGCTTGCTCCTCCACCAACTTCCGGCTACCTCCGCACTGCTCGGCCTTATGGGCCGTGTCGCCCGCGGCGGCTGTCACGCAGATAAGGTGGCACGCTTGCGCAGGTGGATGGGTCAGCAATCGCAGTAAGGACCGATGCGGCAACCGAGGCTAGCGCCTGCCGATACGCCTTGGTGGATTGCCAGCGGTTTCTCTTTTAGAAGACGGTTCGTTCATGCAGGTCACAAGCGCCACGGATAGCGCACCGACACCGGTGCTCGTCGGATCCAACGCAATCCTTGCCCGCGTCGGGGCCAGCGTGACCGACGCGCTTCGCCGCTGTGGCTTTCAGGATGTCAAGGATCCCACCAAAGTCAGTGACCGGCCGGATATCTCCGATTTTCAGTCCAATGTCGCCTTCCGCCTTGCCAAGCAGGCCGGGGCGCCGCCAATCAAGGTGGCGCAAACCATTGCCACGGCCTTGGCCGAAGACTCAGCATTTCGCGATGTCCGTGTCGACGGGGGCGGCTTTGTCAATTTCCGCCTCTCAGACACATTCCTAGCGGCCTACTTGAGCGAGATTGCTGCCACGCCAGGTTTCGGCACCGCACGGTCGAGCGATGGACGCACCTATGTCATCGATTACGGCGGCCCTAATGTCGCCAAATCTATGCATGTGGGCCATCTCCGCTCCAGCATCATCGGCGATTGCCTGCTGCGTCTGACGAAATTCCTGGGCTTCGCCACGATCAGCGATGTGCACCTTGGCGACTGGGGCACGCAGATGGGGATGCTGATCCACGAATTGTCGCTGCGCGCACCGGACCTGCCTTATTTCGACCCCAACGTCGCGAGGCCCTATCCTAACGAACCGCCCCTGACGCTCCAGGAACTGGAGGAGATGTACCCGGCGGCCTCCAGCCGCTGCAAAGAGAACCCCAGCGACATGGACGCCGCACGGCTGGCGACGGCGGAATTGCAGGCGGGTCGGGCCGGCTACATCGCGCTGTGGCAACATTTTGTCGCGCTGACCACTGTCAGCCTCAAGCGTGATTTCGCCTTCCTCGGCATCGATTTCGACCTCTGGTGGGGCGAAAGCACCGTGCATGGCCGCATCGGCCCGATGGTCGAAGGCCTCAAATCGGCCGGATTGGCTGTCGAAAGTGATGGCGCCCTGGTGGTGCCGGTCGCGATCGAGGGTGAGAAAAATGCCATGCCGCCGCTGATCCTGGAGAAAAGCGACGGGGCAGTGATGTATGGCACCACCGACTTGGCGACACTGCAAGCGCGGTTCGGGGAGCTTGGCGCCGCGAATGTCCTCTATGTCGTGGATCAGCGCCAAAGCGTGCATTTCCAGCAGGTCTTCCGCGCGGCCGTCAAGGCCGGCTACTGCCGGGGCGATCAGGTCGAGCATATCGGATTCGGGACCGTGAACGGCCCTGACGGCAAGCCGTTCAAAACCCGCGCCGGCGGCGTGATGAAGCTGAATACCTTACTCGAATCAGCCCGTGAAAAGGCTCGCGACCGGCTGTTTGGCACCAAGGTCTATTTCGACCTGGACGACGCCGGCAAAGAAGATCTCGCCCGCGCCATCGCGAATGCCGCGCTGAAATTCGCTGACCTGTCGAACCAGCGCCTGGCAGCCTACGCGTTCGATCTGGACCGCTTCGTCAGTTTCGAGGGGAAAACCGGCCCCTACCTGCAATACTCGGTCGCCCGCATCAACTCGATGCTGGCGAAGGCGGCGGAACGCAGCTTGGCGATCGGCCCGCTGCTGCCGGCGCACCAGCCCGAAGAGCGCGAGTTGCACATTCTGTTATCGCAGTTCGCCGATAACGTCGAAAACGCCTTCGCTGGGCGGACGCCTAATGTGCTGTGCGACGGCGCCTTCAAACTTGCGCAAGGTTTCTCCCGCTTTTACGCCAACTGCCACGTTCTGACCGAGGAGGATGCAACGCAGCGCGCGTCCTGGCTGGCGGTATCGGCGCTGACGCGGGCGCAACTGGTTGCCTACCTGGATATACTGGGCATCCCGGCCGTAGAGAAAATGTAGCAAACCCGTCGGGATGCGATACGGCCGTGACAAACATAAGCTGGCGTGCCGCTGGCGATAACAGCCGGTGATGCGAAAGGTCGGTCATCAGGAAGATCGAGCGCTGCATCGACAAGCGCAGAACGATGCGGCGCATCGATAACCACCCCGCGATGCGCCGCATCGATAACCACCCCGCGATACTCCGCATCGATAATCATCAAGCGATGCTCCGCATCGACGGCGCAATTGCGTCGCGTCTCACCAGAGTTAGACGGGGCGCCAGACCACGGTCATGCCGAACGGCACTGGCACGCAGAGCCTCGTCTTAGCCGCCGCGACGGTAGCGACGCGCGACGATACGCAGGTGATTGTGGAAATAGGGCCGCAGTTTGTCGGTCCATGGCGACGAGGCGCTTGCCTTCCAGGCCTCGGTCGCCTGCACCTCGGGCGTCGCAAGGTGATACAATGCCAAATAACGATGCGTGCCGCGAGGATCGCGAAAGCGACGCGCCGACAGCACGCCGGGCACGGCAGTCAAAGCGGGAATGTGCTCGTTGGTATACCAGTCGTTGAACTCCGTCTCATGCGCGGGGTCGACATTCATCGCATTCACCAGCAAGCCGCCAGCACCGGCCGGGCTATCCGCGTCGCCGGGCAGAACTTGCTCGCCATCGAAACGGATCAGACGAGAGCACATGGCCGTCACGCGCTTCGACCAGACCGACAGGTTCTCAAACGCGATGGCGCGATAGGCGTCACTGGAAAGCACTGCAAGACTTTCCAGATCATAGGTGGCGACGGCCTGCTTGGGGTTCGTCGTGCTGATCCAGCGTTCGCACAGCCCGAAACCCGGCACGCGCTGGCGCTCCGGCACATGTTCCAGGTCATACCAGTCGTGGAACTCATCCTCATGCGCTGTCGTGAAATCGAACCCTACCAGCAGAATGCCCTTGGCCACCGTCTCATCTCCACCCGTTATGCATTGCCGGCAGTAGGCACCGAAGCAACAGGCACGTCCAGTCCCAGCCCGACGCCACGCGGCACCGCCAAAAGGGGTGGGCATGGGCTACCGTGTTTGATGTCTCGTGCGCGGGTTCGGGGGTGTTCGGCACAGCATTCGCGCCTACATTCGCGTGATCACAACGCGCTGGACCGAGTCGCTCCGCCATGCTGCACATCACCAAGCTCGCCGTCGGCGTGCGGGACATTGATCATCTCCGCGCCCTGCAGACCGAACGGGCCAAATCGGTCGGCTTTCTGCGCCACAGAACGCGCACGATGCCGCGCCGCAAGGCCGAGGTGCTGAACGGCGGATCCATCTACTGGGTGATCAGCGGGTCCTTGCTGGCGCGTCAACGCATCCTCGATATCATCGACGACGAGCGCGAAGACGGCACATCCTGCACCGCCTTGATCCTCGATCCGGCCTTGATCGCCCTGGCAGGACGGCCAACGCGACCCTTCCAGGGTTGGCGCTATTTATCGCCTGAAGATGCACCGCCGGACCTGCCGGATTTCGGCGCAATACTGGGCCTGGACAGTCTGCCGACCACGCTACGCCAAGCGTTGCGCGCGCTCTGCCTGATCTGATCCCCCTCTTGAGAGCGGCGCCGATGGCACGTGCACGTCAGCGGGGTCGCGATATGTCGTTAGGAATAAGACCTCGATGCATGGGCGGCAGATCACGTCAGAAAATGGAAGGCTGACGGCATATCTTGGCATTGCGTAAGATTGCCACACCGCGCACAACATCGTGCTGATGCAGACGGTCCATGTTATCGGCGCCGGTCTTTCCGGTCTGGCTGCCGCGCTCTCACTGACGCAAGCTGGCCGAACCGTGGTCGTGCACGAAGCCGGCCCGGCCGGCGGCGGGCGCTGCCGCTCCTACGTGGACAAAGAACTCGGTCTTCGCATCGATAATGGCAATCACCTGATGCTGTCGGGCAATCGAAGCATTCGCGACTATCTGCGTGAAACCAATGCCGAAGATCTCGTCCGGATCGCCCCTAGGTCACTGTTTCCGTTCATGGACGCCACAACGGGCAAGCGTTGGACGGTGCACCCCAACATGGGCCGCATCCCCTGGTGGATCTTCAGCCCCAGCCGTTCTGTCCCGGAAACCCGCCTGAGCGACTATATTCGCCTAGCACGCATCATGCGCTGCCAAGATGACACCACGGTTGCGAATGTGATGCGGCGTGGACAACTTTACTGGCGCCTGGTCGAACCCCTCGCCATCGCCGCGCTGAACACGCCATCGCAGTCCGGTTTAGCGCGGCTGTTGGGCGCGGTGATGCGCGAAACCCTGATGCAGGGCGGTGCCGCGTGCAGGCCGATCCTACCCAACGACGGCTTGTCGGACGCACTCGTCGATCCCGCCATCGCGACACTGACCCAACGCGGCGCCACCATCCGCTTCGCCGACCGTATCGCCGCGTTAACTCAGGCCAATGGCATCGTAACCGCCTTGCGCGGCCCGGCCGGGGTGACGGAATTATCGCCGTCAGACGCCGTCGTTCTCGCCGTGCCACCCTGGGTGGCCAGCGACCTGTTACCCGGTCTTGTCGCCCCAACAGCGTTTGAGGCGATCCTGAACATTCACTACCGCCAAGACGTCATCCCGCAGGGCAGCGTGGCCGAGGCCGGTTTCATCGGCATCGTCGCCGGGACCGCGGAATGGGTTTTCGTCAAACGGGGGCACGTGTCAGTCACGATCAGTGCCGCGAACAAGGCAGTGGATGAAACGCCCCAAGCGATTGCCGAGGCCGCTTGGCCCGATGTTGTCGACGCACTGCAACTGGGGCCGCAGGCCAAGACCACCATGCCTGGGTATCGCGTCGTCAAGGAAAAGCGCGCCACCTTCGCCGCAACCGCCGAACAGCAAGCACGACGCCCCAACCCCCGGCATCGCCCGGCCGCCAATCTCGTGCTGGCCGGCGATTGGATCGATACCGGCTTGCCCGCAACGATCGAGGGCGCGATAAGGTCCGGCCGCGCCGCCGCGGACCTTATCCTCTCCTCCTAGCCGAACAGGACTCTATGGCCCTCGACGCGAACACCGCGCCGCCCATGGCAAATGCCGTCCCACTGCACGACGCCCACTTGCAAGACGCCCACTTGCAAGACGCCATCGGGCGCGCGGGAGAGGCGCTACTGGCACTGCAAAAAGCAGATGGGCATTTCGTCTTTGAACTGGAAGCGGACGCGACCATTCCAGCGGAATACGTGCTGCTGGAACACTATCTGGACCGCATCGACCCAGACCTGCAACAGCAGATCGGCCGCTACCTGCGCCGCATCCAGGGAAGCCATGGCGGTTGGCCGCTATTCCACGACGGCGCATTCAATATCTCCGCCAGCGTGAAAGCCTATTTTGCGCTGAAAGCGATCGGCGACGATCCCGACGCGCCGCATATGCGCAAAGCGCGGGACGCGATCCTGGCCGCCGGCGGGGCGGAGCGGACAAACGTCTTTACCCGCGTGCAACTAGCGCTATTCGGCCAAGTGCCATGGCGGGCGGTACCCGTCATGCCAGTGGAAATCATGCACCTGCCGCTATGGTTTCCGTTCCATCTGTCGAAAGTGTCCTATTGGTCGCGCACCGTCATCGTCCCGCTGCTGGTGCTGATGGCGCTGCGCCCCCAGGCGCGAAACCCGCTCGGCGTCTCAATCGCAGAATTGTTCTGCACGCCACCGGGGCAGGTAACAGACTACATCCGCGGCCCCTTCCCGTCGCGCTGGGGCCGCTTCTTCAAAGTAGTGGACCAGATTCTGCGCCGCATCGAGCCCGGCTTCCCGCCAGCCACCCGCACCAGCGCGATCAGCAAGGCCGTCGCCTTCGTCAGCGAGCGTCTGAACGGCGAGGATGGGTTGGGCGCGATCTACCCGGCGATGGCCAATAGCGTGATGATGTATGACGCGCTGGGCTACGGCGCCGACCATCCGGACGCCGCCATCGCCTGGCAATCAGTGCGCAAGTTGCTGGTCATCAAGGATCACGAAGCCTACTGCCAGCCGTGCCTGTCACCGGTATGGGACACCAGCCTAGCCGGGCACGCTCTGGCCGAGGCCGGTCTGCCGACGCAGGAAGCCTGCAATTGGCTGATCCCAAAACAGATTTTGGATGTGGTCGGCGACTGGTCGGTCCGCCGCCCTGGCCTGCGCCCCGGCGGTTGGGCGTTCCAGTATGAGAATGCCCATTACCCCGATGTGGATGACACCGCCGTCGTGGGACTGCTTCTGCATCGCAACGGCGATCCCGCGTATCAGGAGGCGATCAGCAGAGCACGCGAATGGGTGATCGGCATGCAATCCTCGGATGGCGGGTGGGGCGCGTTCGAACCCGAAAACACCCATCACTATCTCAACCATATCCCCTTCGCTGATCACGGCGCCTTACTCGATCCGCCAACGGCGGATGTCAGCGCGCGCTGCTTGTCTTTCCTGGCACAGATCGGCATGACGGCGGACGATCCGGTGATGCAGCGCGCCATCGCCTATCTCCGGCGGGAACAAGAGCCGGATGGCAGTTGGTTTGGCCGGTGGGGCACGAATTACATCTATGGCACGTGGTCGGTTCTGTGCGCGCTGAACGCCGCCGGGGTAGCGCATGACGATCCTGCCATCCAAAAAGCGGTGGCCTGGCTCGAATCCGTGCAGCGTCCTGATGGCGGTTGGGGTGAGGATGAAGAAAGCTACGCCGACGCGCCGCATGGCCGGTATACCTGCGCTACGCCCAGCCAGACAGCGTGGGCGGTGCTGGGGTTGATGGCGGCGGGTGGGGTCGCGCGGGAATCGGCTGCACGCGGCATCGCGTTCCTGGCTGCGACTCAAAAACCGGATGGCAACTGGGATGAGGAGCCTTACACCGCAGTTGGCTTCCCGCGCGTTTTTTACCTGCGTTATCATGGCTATAAGCTCTATTTCCCGCTTCTCGCAATAGCCCGCTACCGCAACCTGCTGCGCGGCAACACGCACCGGGTGGAGGTTGGGTTCTGACTGATGGCATCGCCATTCTGGTCGGCCTGCAATCGGAGGCGCGGATCGCCGAACGCCTAGGCTTTCCCGTCGCTGTCGGCGGCGGTTCTGCAGCTGGCGCCGATCGTGCCGCAAGGCGCTTGGTCGCGGGTGGCGCCCAGGCGCTGATCAGTTTTGGCCTCGCCGGCGGGCTGGTGCCGGGATTGCCTGCCGGGTCGGTCATCATCGCTGAAAGTGTTTGCATCGATGATGCACTTTACAGCGCCGATGCCAACCTGGCGGCGCTGTTTGGCGGCTTCACCTTCCACCGTGTCTTCAGCCCAGCGGATGCGATCACCGACCCTGCCGGCAAAGCCAGCGCCGCTGCACGCACCGGGGCGCATGCCGTCGATCTTGAAAGCGGGGCAGTCGCGCGGACCGGTCTACCCTTCGCCGTGATCCGCGCGATTTGCGACCCGGCAGACCGGGCGCTGCCCACAGCGGCCTTGGCGGGGGTCGACAGCACGGGCGGTATAGCCCTCGGCCCGCTGCTTCGGGCCCTTCTGGCATCCCCCGGCCAAATCCCGGCGTTGATCGGACTAGGGTTCGAGTCGGCCGCCGCGCATCGCGGGCTAGCGCGGGTCTGCTCGACCTTTCAGAAACGCAGAGCCGGTGCGTCGCGCTGAGTGTCCTCAGCCTCCCCCCAGCGCCTGATCCAGGTCGGCAATCAGATCTTGGGCCGATTCCAGCCCGATCGACAGCCGAATGACATCCGGCCCTGCCCCGGCCGCCAGCCGCTGCTCATCCGTCAATTGCCGATGCGTGGTCGAAGCCGGGTGTAAGATCAAGCTGCGCGTATCGCCGATGTTGGCCAAATGGGAGAACAACTCCACATTCTCAACCAGGCGAATGCCTGTCTCGTAGCCGCCCTTCACGCCGAAGGTGAATACGGACCCCGCCCCCTTCGGCAGATATTTCCGCGCCAGGTCGCGATAGAGGCTCGACTCCAATCCTGCATAAGAGACCCAGGCCACGCGCGGATCATTGGCCAGAAACTCGGCCACCGTCTGCGCATTGGCGCAATGGCGCTCCATCCGCACATGCAGTGTTTCCACACCGGTAATGGTGAGAAATGCGTTCATCGGCGCCATGGAGGGGCCGTAATCACGCAGTGCCACCGCGCGCGCCTTGGTGGTGAAGGCGAAGTCGCCGAAGTTCTCGTAAAAGCGCAGACCGTGGTAGGCAGGCTCAGGCTCCGTCATCGACGGGAACTTGCCCCCCTGCGACCAGTCGAATTTGCCGCTTTCCACCACCATGCCGCCCATGGCGTTGCCATGCCCACCGAGAAATTTGGTCGTGGAGTGGGTGACGATATCCGCCCCCCACTCGAACGGCCGGCACAGATAGGGGGTCGCCATCGTATTATCGACGATCAGCGGAATGCCGGCATCGTGCGCCACTCGGGCGATGGCCTCGATATCCACCACGATGCCGCCAGGATTAGCCAGACTTTCAACGAAGATCGCCTTGCACTTGGGCGTCAGCGCTCTGCGGAAATTTTCGGGATCCTTGGGATCGACGAAATGGCAGTTCCAGCCGAGTTTCTTGAATGACAGCCCAAACTGGGTAAGCGAACCGCCATAAAGGTTGCGCGAGGCCAGGAACTCGTCCCCCTGCTCCAGCATCGTCGCAAAAACCAAAAACTGCGCCGCATGCCCAGATGCCGCCGCCACCGCCGCTCGGCCTCCCTCTAGCGTCGCGACACGCTCTTCCAGCACCGCCACGGTGGGGTTGGTCAGGCGCGTGTAGATGTAGCCGAAATTATGCAGATTAAACAAAGACGCAGCATGATCGACATCGTCGAAAACATAGGCGGTCGTTTGATAAATTGGTGTAGAGCGCGCACCCGTCGCCGGATCGGGCTGAGCGCCGGCATGCACGGCGCGTGTTTCAAACCCATAATCCTTCTTGCCCGACGGCGGCCGGCGCTTCTTCTCTTGCCGCTCGGCGGGGGCTTCGGCGGCGCGATTGCGAATGATACCGGAATTGACGCCCGACCAGGACAGTTCCCCACCCAAGCGCCCGAACTCGATCTTCGGGCAGCGGTTCATGATAACCTCGATCCCCGCAGCCTCCCCCTTCGCGGCGGCTTCATCGTTGCGGACGCCGAGTTGCATCCAGACCACCGGCACGCCCACGGCGATGGCATCATCCATGACCGGCCCCACCTGCTCCGAGGCGCGGAAGACATCCACCATGTCCAGCTTTTCCGGGATGTCACGCAGGGACGCGTAGACCTTTTCCCCCAGCAAATCTTGGCCAGCCAGCCCGGGGTTCACCGGAATGACGCGATACCCTTTGTTCTGCAAATACTTCATCACGAAGTAGCTGGGCCGATTCCAATTGGACGACACACCAACAAGTGCGATCGTGCGCACGCTGGACAGAATCCGCCGCAGTTTGGCGTCGGAATAGGTAATCGGGTCGAGAGCGGTCATGGGGCTGCCTATCTGATGGCCTGCAAAGACGGACGCGCGTTCCTAGAGCAGAACGCGCCCGACTGGAAACACCCTCGCCGTTAAAGGCGCGAAATCAGCCCTACCAGGGGCACCTAACGCGCCTGCTGGATCGCCGACAGCACCCAGCGACCACCTGGGGCGCGCAAAAAAGTCCAGAGTTCAGTCGCCGTCACATGCTCGGTTGGGCTGCCGTCAACAACGCGGCCGGCAGTATCGTAGGTGACATCGATCATCCCGAAGCGCATGGCCACAGTGGCATATTCCCGCCCCGGTTCAGCCCAAGCCTGCGCGATATCACCCGATTGCAGGACGACATTGGTGACGCTGTTGCGCACACCGCGGCTGGCTTGATCAGACAGTTGCTCGTTGAAATAACCCACCATTTCTGGTGTCGCCATCGCCTGGAGGCGGCCCATGTCGCGCGCGGTCCAGGCAGCCTGGATGCCCTGCAGCAATTGCTCAAACTGTTGGTAGTCCTGCGGACCGATATTGATTGGCGGCGGATTGGCAGCGCCTCCACCGAAACCGCCGCCCGACGTTGGCATACCACCCTGCAGCCCCGGTGGCGTGAACATCGCACCGCCATTGGCGGTGATGGCAGACCGGCCGAAGAACATACGGAACACGACGCGGCAGAGCCAGAAGATCAGGAATACCTGCAACAGGAACCCCAGGAACCCGAAGCCGTGCATGCCGCCGAAAAATCCATGCCCGAACAACATGCCGCCAATGCCGGCGCCAATCAGGCCGCCCATTAATCCCGACATGAACCCGCCGCCGAAAGTGGGGCGGCCACTCGGTGCGTTGACCGAAGGGTTGGCACTCTGAGGCGTGCTCGGCGTCATGCTGCGCTGCATGGACATCGCAGAGTTGGGCGCCGTATTGGTCGACGGCGGTGCGGAGAACGTCATACTGCCGCGACTGCCCATCGACCCGCTCGAGCCGGCTCGCGCCAATGCCAAAGTCGGCGCGACGGCCAGAGACAGTATAAAGAGCGCGGCGATCACAAAGCCTGGACGAGACATGCTGGGGCACTTTGGAACAGTTGCATTTCTAATATGGTGTGTGCCTAGCAACGAAGCCAGAGGCATTACAGGGACGATTGGAAGCGGTGCTCTGTCCTTCGCAATGCTGATCAGCCATTCTCGGGCGGCGCGCCTCAAATCCGACCATTCCCTGTAAACGCAAGCGCTTGGTCCCCATCAAACCGGCAGTGGTTCCGTGTGAGTATTTCCCTTCCGAAAGACGGCCTAAGCGGCATGCGGCTGATTGCAGCGGCCTGCACCGTGATCGTGTCGATCTTCATGGCCGCGCTGGATACCTCAATCGCCAACACGGCCCTGCCGACAATTGCCTTTGATCTAAATGCGCCGGCGGCCGATTCGGTTTGGGTGGTGAATGCCTATCAGTTGGCCGTTGTGGTCACCCTGCTGCCTTTCGCCTCGTTGGGTGAGAGGTTCGGATACCGGCATGTCTATACCTGGGGCTTGGTGCTGTTCACCGTCTCCTCGTTGATCTGCGCGCTGAGTTGGTCGCTGCCCACGTTGACCGCTGCGCGCGTGCTGCAGGGTGTGGGTGCGAGCGGGATCATGAGTGTGAATACGGCGCTGATCCGCTTCATCTACCCATCCAGGGCCATGGGCCGCGGCTTCGGCATCAATGCGCTGACCGTTGCGACCTCCACCGCCGTGGGGCCGAGCGTTGCAGCGGGGATTCTGTCGGTCGCATCGTGGCAATGGCTATTCGCGGTCAATGTGCCCATCGGGCTGATCGCGGTGACACTGGGCATGAAGGTTTTGCCGGACACGCGCAGGACCCAGCACCCGTTCGACATGATCAGCGCTTTGCTGAACGCGCTGACATTCGGCTTCCTGATCTTCGCCATCGGCGAAGGCGCGCATAACGCCTCCCCGGTGGTTACGGCGGTCTGCGTTGCGATTTCGCTGGCTTCGGGCACCGCGTTGGTGCTGCGGCAGTTGTCGCTGCCAGCCCCCTTGCTGCCCGTTGACTTGTATCGGCGGCCAATGTTCGCGCTATCCTCGGCGACGGCGATTTGCTCGTTCATCGCCCAGAGCCTCGCCTTTGTCGCATTGCCGTTTTATTTCCAGACCGTGCTGGGGCTGACGGCCGTGCAAACCGGGCTTTTGTTGACGCCCTGGCCGGTGATGACCGGCCTCGCGGCGCCGTGTGCCGGATGGCTGGCGGATCGGTATCCGCCGGCGATCCTGGGTGGTTGCGGCCTCGCGTGCATGAGCCTGGGTCTGGCGCTGATCGCCCTGCTGCCCGACCATCCGGACACGCAAAGCATCGTCTGGCGGATGATGCTGTGCGGCGCCGGTTTCGGCTTCTTCCAATCACCAAACCTGCGCGCGATCATGACCAGCGCCCCGCCCGAACGCAGCGGCAGCGCCAGTGGCATCGTCGCGACCTCGCGCCTAGTCGGCCAATCCATCGGCGCGGCTTTGGTGGCGGTGTGCTTCGGCCTGTCCATGACCTACGGCCCATCCCTGGCATTGGGCATGGGGGCGGCGTTCGCTGGTGGCGGCAGTGTCGTGAGTTTCTCCCGCTTGCTGGCACGCCCGCCGGCGGGCGGCGGGCGCAAGATCAACGCCTAGCGCGCGAGCGGGCGGACCTTATCGCCAACCGGCCATCGGCCAGGCCACCTTGGCCACAGCAGCGTCGTCCGGCCAGATCGTGACATAGTCCTTATCCTGCAACTGCGTCAGATACGTGGCGCTTTCGACATTCTGGCCGCTGTCGTCAAAGCGCACCCCACGATAGCCGATGAACATCGCGCTATGCGGCATGTTGGTCGCCTTAAGCGCCGCTTGCAGCTTCGCTGGCTCGGTCCCGCCTGCGCGGTTTAAGGCATCGGCCAAGGCGAAAAAGGCCTGCATGGACCGGCCGCTGACATCACCGAGTTCATTGCCGGTTCGGCCCTGATAAATCTCGTTAACGCCGTAGGACAGGCTGCCTTTCGCCCCCTTGCTCCAGACGCTGCGATTGACCAAGCCTTTGGCGATCCCGCCGACTGCCGGCAAGAAGGACGGGTCGGAAAACCCGGCCGAATCGCCGACGATCATCGGCGGCAAATAATCCAGCGTCTTCATCGTGCGCATGAACAAAATCGCGTCCGAGGCGTAGCTGACGAACAGCGCCACCGACGGGTTCTTCTGCTTGAGTTGCAACACCTGGGCCGACACATCGGGACCGTTCGCGCTGTATGGGATACGCAGCGACACCGGTAGGCCGACGCGATTGGCCTCGGCCGCAATAGCGTCACCGACAGATGTGCCGTAGTCCGTGTTCTCATTCACAATGGCCACATCCGTGATCTGCCGCCCGGCCTTTTTCTGATCCAGCAGAAAGCGCATGTAGCTATCGGCGAAATTGCTGGCGATCGGGGTGACGCGGAAGGTGTATTTGAAGCCGCGCGTGGTGATATTGGCTGCCACGGAATCGGCCACGACGAATGGCACCCCGTAGCGTTCCGCAACCGCCGTTGCGGTCATGGCGCAGGAAGATTGATAGGCACCGAAAAGTGCCGCGACCTTGTCATTGGTTATCAGTTTTTGTGCGAGGCTTTGCGCCATGGACGGATCGCCGCGGTGATCGACATAGATCGGCTCGATCCGTGCGCCGCCCAGGCCAGGCAGACCGGCGGTGGTGCCCACAGTGAGCCCCAGTAGCTCGGGGTGGCCCTTATTGATGATATCGGCCGCCACCTCGACAGCCACCTTGGCCTCTCCGCCCGATGCGGCAGAATTGCCGGTCAGCGGGAACATGACCCCAACCTTCACGGTTTCGGCGGCGCCAAGGCTGGACGCTGCAATGACGGCTGGGGCGGACAACAACACGGTGCGACGGCGGATCATAAAACCTCCCGAACGACGGCCCGCTGCATCGCGCCAGGATCGGCATCAGACAGGCGAAATCATCGAACCATGGCTTGCGTGCAATCGCAACCAGTGCCGATACTGCCGTGAGATAACCAGGACCGGTGAGAGTCCTGCCGCGGAAGGGAGACGGCCCATGGTGCGCTACGTCATGACGCTTGTGCTGCTTGCAGCGCTCGCAGTGCCGCAAGCCTGCGCGCAAACGATGCAACCGCTGACCATTTACGTCGTCAAAAACCTTCTTGCAGCGCCCAACTTCGTCGCGCTGGAAAATGGCTATTGGGCCGATCAAGGTCTGAATGTGCAGCTGAAGCTGACCAGTGGCGGACGGCAGGTGGTGCAGGCGCTGCAGGCCGGCAATGCGCAACTGGGGCATGTCGCCATCAGCGGAACACTGCCGATTGCCCGTGCGGGGGGGGACAAACTGGTTACCGTCATGCCCTACTACAACGATGCCGATTATATGGGACGGGCCAGCGCCTTCTCCATCATCGGGCGCCGGGATCGTGGCATCGACGCGGCCAATCCGGCGACGATGGAAGGCAAAAAGATCGGCTTTACCGCCGGGACTGACGAATATTACCTCCGCCAATGGTTCCGCCGGCAAAAACTGGATATCGGCAAATCCCAGATGATCAGCGTACTAGTGGAGGACATGCCCGTTACGCTGGCGCAAGGCGTCGTCGATGCGGTCGTCCCGTGGGAGCCATATGGCGCGCAGATCATGCGCCAGCTCGGTGCCAATGCCGTCGCCGTGAGTGTCGGGGAAGCCGGACTGATTTCCGACAATGTCGGCGTCGTCGGTAAAGAGGATTGGATCAAGGCGCATCCTGACATCGTCGAGAAATTTATCATCGGCATCGCAATGGCAACAAAATTCATGCGCGAAAATCCTCAGGAAACGGCAGAGATCGCAGCACGGACACTCGATGGTTTGAACGTCGCAGATGCCACAGTCGGACTGGCTCGGATGCACTGGGACCCGCGCATTTCAGTCTGCACCGTTGAAGGAACGATCCGGTCCGGCAACGGGCTTGTGCGGAATGGTCAAATCAAGATGGACCGCTCATTCGTAGCGGCAGATTTCTTTGACATGACGGCCTATGACGTCGTGATCAAACAACACCCCACACTATTCGCCGATCTGCCGCCGATGCCCGCCACGGTTGCCGACTGTAAGGGCGCGCTGGACTGACCATGGCCGATAAAATCACGGTATCGGGGTTCCGGCACTTTTTCCAAACCGAGCGAGGGGCCGTTCAGGCCACCGGCACCATCGACATGACCATGCGCGCCGGCGAATTCGTTACCCTCGTTGGCCCCAGCGGTTGTGGCAAGACGACGCTTTTGAAGGCAATCGCCGGCTTCATCCGGCCCAGCGAGGGTAAGATCCTGTGCGACGGTCGCACAATCACATCCCCGGGGCGGGAACGTGGCGTGGTATTCCAAGAACTCGCCATTCTGCCTTGGCGGACCGTGCGGCGAAACATCGCTCACGGGCTGGAAATCGCGCGCGTTCCCAAAGCACAACGCGACGCCACGGTGGACCGTTTGATCGACCTGATCGGCCTAAACGGGTTCGAGGATCGCTATCCGCACGAGCTTTCCGGCGGCATGCGACAGCGCGTCGCGGTCGCCCGCACCTGGGCCGCGGAACCCGAGGTGATCCTGATGGACGAGCCCTTCGCCGCCGTCGATGCGATGACCCGACTGACACTGCAAGAAGAACTGGCCCGCCTATGCGCGACGACGCATAAGACGGTGTTCTTCATTACCCACAGTGTCGATGAAGCGGTTTTCCTCGCCGACCGCGTGCTGGTGATGACCAAACGTCCGGGCACGATCAAAGCGGAGTTGGCGGTGCCAAGGCCGCAAGCCGGTGGGCGCGACTGGGATAGCTTCACCGCCGATCCGTTGATGCAGAAAATCGTCGGCGAGGTCATGCACCTGGTGCATGCGGAACGCGTGACGTGAGCCATCACGCCAGCGACAGGCCGCACCGATGACAAGCGCCATTGCCGCAGTCCGCTCGGCGCTGCCCTTCGCCGCGCTCATCGGCGTCTGGTGGGGCATCAAGGATGTCACAGGTGTGCCGGATACCATGCTGGCGGCTCCGCCTGCGGTTTGGAACGCATTTGTTGTGCTGCTGACCCATGGCATCCTGGCAGAATATGCCGCCGCGAGCTTGCGCATGATCGGGCTGTCAGCGCTGATCTCCTTCCTGATCGGCGTGCCGCTGGGTTTCGCCGTCGGCACCAACCGCTATGCCGCCCGCGCACTGGAGGGAACGCTGCGCTTCGTCCAGGGCATTTCCGGCATCGCTTGGCTACCGCTGGCGATCCTGTGGTTCGGCTTCACCGGCGCGACGACACTGACCATCGTTATCTACACGCTGATCGTGCCGATCATCTTCAACACCATGACCGGCGTGCGCGCGATCCCGGAAAACTATACGCTCGCACTGCGTTCCCTCGGTGCCGGGCGGTTACGGATCATGTGGGACGTCTATCTGCCGGGCGCCCTGCCATCGATCGTCGTCGGCATGCGGCTGGGGATGGGTTATGGCTGGCGCGCGCTGATCGCGTCAGAGATGCTGGTGCGCCAGGGCGGCCTGGGCGACCTAATCTTCGGTGCCCGCACCTTCGGCCAGATCGATCGTATCATGGTCGGGATGATCGTCATCGGCACCTTGTATATCGTCGTCGATCGCCTGCTGGTGGCACCGATCGAGGCGCTGACATTGCAGCGCTGGGGGGTCTTGCGGCGATGACATCGTCGAAATTGCTCTGGCGGCTGCTGCCGACCTTACCAGCCGCAACCATATTGCTTGCCTGGTATCTGTGGTTCGTTATCGCACCACCGCCGCCATCCGTGATGCCGACGATCGGGGCGGTGCCGGAAACACTTTTCAACCTGGCGATCGATGGCCGTCTGCCAGCCGATATCGCCGCCAGCATGGCGCGTCTATTGGGCGGCGTGGCGCTGGGTGTCAGCACCGGCATCGCAGCGGGCTTCCTCGCCGGGCTTTGTCGGCCGATTGCCGCGTTCTTCAATCCGCTGATCGTCTTTTTCAACGCCATCTCCGGCATTGTGTGGCTACCGCTGGTGATCGGCTGGTTCGGTGTCGGCTCTCCTCTGGCGCTATTCCTGATCTGGAACACGGTGTTCTTCATCGTCTTTCAGAACACCGTCCTGGGCGTGCAGTTGGTGCCTGAGGTGCTGGAGCAGTCTGTCCGCACCTTGGGCGGCGGACGATGGGAAACCATCCGCAGCGTCATTCTGCCCGGCGCCCTGCCCTATATCCTCAGCGGCATCCGTTCCGGCCTGGGGTTTGGCTGGCGCGCCCTGATCGCGGCGGAATTAGTCGGTGCAACCACCGGGCTTGGACAACTGATCTTCAGTGGCGCCGAGTATCATCGTGCCGACGTCATCATCGGTGGCTGCCTGCTGATCGGTGCCATCGCCATGGCAATGGATCGCTGGCTGTTGGCACCGATCGAGCGGCGCACGGTGGTGCGCTGGGGCCTTGTGGCGCGCAGCAGCGGCGGGCACAACCGATGACGCGGTCACCGTGGCTGCGCCTGGCCGCGGGTGCCAGCATCATCGCCCTAATCCTGTTCGGCCAACCGCTGTTCGGCGCGGCAACCGCCGGCAGCCGCCTGGACCCGGCATTGCAGCAGAGCGCCACACCCGTGAATGTCGTGGTGGTGATGGATTTCACCCCCGAGCGCTTCCACACCGAGCGTCTGGCCACCTACGGTGTCTTCGGCGGACGGGACAAAGCCGTCAACCGCATCCGCCTCCGCGCAGTCTCGCCGGAGAATCTCCAACGGCTCTCCCGCATCGCCTGGGTCGCGCGGGTGGAACCGATGCACTGATACCGGCAGTGCGGACCACCCACCTTACCGACGGAACGGCACGCGCCTGGGCTGGGCCTAGGCGCGGCCTGGAAAGGCTGGCAGGCAAGACTGGCGACGAGGCAATGCTCAGAAGCCGGCCTCGGCCTCCATAGCCACCGTCCCCTGCGGCGTACGCGCCCACAATTCAGCCTTGTCACCCTCCGGCCGGCCATGCACCGAAAACGGCGCAATGTCGAACAGCGGGCTGACCGCGCGAAACCGGAACGTCTTCAGCACCCGGTCAGAATTCCGCCGCAGTAGATCGATCAGCAGCGTGGCGATCAGCGGACCGTGCACGATCAGACCGGGATACCCTTCGGTCTCGGTCACGTAGCGGCGGTCGTAGTGAATGCGGTGGCTATTGAAGGTCAGGGCCGAATAGCGGAACAGCATCGGGTCTGACGGGTGTATTGGCATGTGCCACATGTCATCCGTCCGCACCGGCTTGCCCGCGGCCGGTGCCTCACCCGGTTGCGGGTTGTCGCGATAGACAATGTCATGCTCTTCCTCGATCGCCAGCCCGTCCGGACCGGAGATGGCATGCTTGACCAGCACGAAGCACAGCGCACCGTTGCGTCCTTGTTTGACCGTCACATCCTGCACGGTGGAAAGCCGTGTGATCGGTTGGTCAACCAGCAGCGGCCGATGGAAGACGAAACGTCCGCCAGCCCACATGCGCCGTGGCAGTGGCACCGGCGGCAGGAAGCCCCCACGGGCGGGGTGCCCATCCGGCCCCAGAATGGGCTGGCGCGCCGTCGGCAAGAAATACAGCCAGTGCCACAAAGGCGGCAGCACATCGCCCGGCTTCGGTGCGGGATCATCGCGATCCAGTGTCGCCGACAGCGCCGCGATCGGAAAATGCGTCACGCTGTCGTGCAAGGTCTCCTGCTTGCCGATCCAACTGCGCAGATGCTCGACATCGAGTCCGCTCATGCCAATAACTCCTTTGCCACGGCGCGCGCGCGCACCGCACCATCCCGCGCCATCTCGGCGCACAGCCCCGTATACGCTGTCGGGTCCAGCAGTGTCTTTATCTGCTCTGGTGTCATATGCGCCGTCACTCGGCTATCCGCCGCCAGCAAGTCGCCGAAGGAGCGTCCCTGCACAAACGCCTCCTGCGCGGCGTCGTAAACGGCATCATGCGCATGCTGCCGACCGATGGCGGCACCAAGATCCAGCATCACGGCCTCGGCCATGATCAAACCGCCACCCAGGTCCAGGTTCGCCCGCATCCGCGCCGGATCCAAACGCAGGCCGCGGATCGTCTCACATAAACGGCTGAGCATATCGCCGGTGGCGATGGCGGCGCGCTGTTCGGCGGCATCCATCATGAGGCTGGTGGTGCGATCCGCTTCGTGTTCGGTCATCATCGCTTCCAAGGCCAGCGGCACCTGAGCGCGAATTTCCGCCGCGGCAGCGATGATATCCTGGCAAAGCTTGGGATTGCGCTTCTGTGGCATCGTCGAACTACCGACCGTGCCGGGCGGGACGGGTTCCTCGACCTCCCCGAACTCGGTTTTCATCAGCGTATAGATCTCACGCGCGATCTTGCCACAGGTGGCCGCCAGCAAGCCCAGCAGCGTGACATTCTCACCGCGATGATCGCCGATGGCGCGGGACGGCACGGTCATCGAGCCGAATCCCAGTAGCCGGCCGATACCCTGTTGCACCGGCGGGCCGTTCTTACCCAGTGACGCATAGGTCCCCGCGCCACCGCCCAGCATGGCGACGAACAAACGCGGCGCGGCAGCACGAAAGCGATCGGCATGGCGGATCAACTCATCGATCCAGACCGCGACCTTGTAGCCGAACGTCGCAGGCACCGCGTGCTGGCCATGGGTGCGACCGGCAATCGGCATGTCGGCAGAGCGATCAGCCAGATCCGCCATCTCGGCCAGGATATCGCCGATCAGTTTCAGAAAAATCGTATGCGCTTGACGCATAACCAGCAGATCGCCGGTCTGCGTGATATTTTGCGTCGTCGCGCCCCAATGCACCCAACCGCCATGGGGCTCCGCGGTCACACGTGCCAGTTCCCAGACCAGCGGCACGATGGTGTGGCCAGTGCGGGCAAAACCCTCATCGATCCGCGCCCGGTCCATCTGCGGCAAATGGGCGGCGGCGGCAATCGCCTCGGCCGCATCCGTCGGGATGATGCCGAGTTCGGCCTGCGAACGCGCCAATGCAACCTCGACATCCAGCCAAGCCTGCCAGCGATTTTCTTGTCGGAACAGGGCGCGGATGCCCGGATCGCGCACCCGGGTGGCGGTTGGTAACGTGTCGCTCATGCAGATGCCCTCTGGCGGTTTCCTCTGCGCGCAAGATCGCAGGCCAAACCATCAACGGCAAGCGACCGCCGGTCAGGCCTCCGCCCGGATCAAGCCGCGATGGCTCGGCGCATCGATAAACGCAAGGATTTCCGCCACCAAAGGATCGTCACCAAACTGCGCCCGCGTTTGCTCCAGACGCTGGGCGAAAACGCCCTCGCCGGTGAACAACGCGCGGAAAGCAAGATGGAGGTGCTGGATCTGCGCTTTGCTAAAACCACGGCGCCGCAGACCAATGACGTTCAAGGTGGCCAGGCGGGCACGGTTACCGATGACGCTGCCGAACGGGATGACATCGCCCTCTACCCCAGAAACGCCGCCGATCATCGCGGCACGCCCGATGCGCACGAATTGATGGATCGCGGCACTGCCGCCGATCACGGCATAATCGTCGATGTGGACATGTCCGCCCATCACCGCGTTGTTGGCAATGATAACGTTATTGCCCAATTGGCAATCATGCGCGACGTGGACCACCGCCATCAGCATGCAATCATTGCCGACGCGGGTGATGCCCGTTCCCGTCGCGGTGCCGCGATGGATCGTGCAGTGTTCACGCACCAATGTGCGGGCGCCGATCTCACACCGCGTCGGTTCACCTTTGTATTTCAGATCCTGGGGCGGCAAGCCGACAGTGCAGAAGGGAAACAACTGCGCCCCTTCGCCGATCCTGGTATGGCCATCGACCACAACATGAGAGACCAGTTTGGCACCGGCTTCGATCACCACATCCGGACCGATGGTGCAAAAAGGGCCAATTTCGACGCCTGGGCCGAGCTCAGCGCCATGGGCGACAACCGCGGTCGGGTGAATATGAGCGTGGCTGTCGCGCTGGAGACTGAGATCCGTCATCTGGTCCATGTGCTATTCGATCTGATTCGCGGAGACTACAGTCCGATAACGGCCAAACTATGGACAGGCCGTCCTCTGACCAAGTCAAACTTTGTTGCGCGTTGTATCCCCCGGCGATGGCCGGTGTGATTTTCGGCGCAGCGCGGCGGAAATCAGACCGGTGCAGCGCGATCCATGATCATCGCGGCAAAGGTTGCTTCGGCAACCACTGTCTCATTCACCTTAGCCTGGGCATTGAATTTCCAGACGTTGCCACGGTTGCGCTCTTTGACGACATGAATGCGCAACTGATCGCCCGGCACAACCGGACGGCGGAATTTCGCATTATCGATCGACATGAAATAGACGACCTTGCCCGCCGCATCCGGCCCCAGCGTCTCGACAACAAGCACGGCCGAGGTTTGCGCCATGCTTTCGATGATCAGCACGCCTGGCATCACCGGGTGATTGGGAAAGTGGCCCGCGAAGAACGACTCGTTCACCGAGACATTCTTCACACCCACGGCGGATTTATTCAGCACGACATCGACCACACGATCCAACAAGAGGAACGGGTAGCGATGCGGAATATCCTTCATGATCCGCTGGATGTCGATCATCTCGATCACGCCGGCATCCGTTTCATTTTGCTTTGTAACCGCCGTTTCCATGGGCGTCCTGTCCATCGTTCAGTCTTTGTCGGTGGGTTTACGGGTTCGACGATCCTCATTCCGCGCAAGGCGGCGCAGGATCGCGGTTTCTCGAAAGTATTCTTTAGCCGGGCGCGCAGGGGCACCGACCACCTCGGATTGTGGCGGCAGATCCGCGGTCACGCCAGCCTTGGCACCAATGCGGGAGCCCTTGCCGATGCGAAGATGGCCGATCGCACCGGCCTGACCTGCCATTATGACCTGATCCTCCAACACAGTGGAGCCGGAAATCCCCACTTGCGCGACCAACACGCAGGCTTTGCCGACCCGCACGTTGTGAGCGACCATCACCAGATTATCGATACGGCTCCCTGCCCCGATCACCGTATCATCCAACGCGCCGCGATCGATGGTGGAATTGGCGCCGACCTCGACATCGTGTTCAATCACAACGCGCCCCAGTTGCGGCACGGTTTTGAACCCTTCCGGCGTGACGGCGAAACCGAAACCGTCCTGGCCGATCCGCACCCCCGGGAAGAATACCGCGCGATCACCGATCAAGGCATGTGAGATCGATACGTGCGATCCTACCCGCACATCACGTCCAAGCACGACCCCGGCACCGATCGAAACCAGAGGCCCGATGCGGCAGCGCGCACCAATCACCGCACCCGGTCCGACCACACACAGCGGGCCGATTTCAGCGGTGGGATCGATCTGGGCCGTGGGATCGACGACTGCCGAGGCATGGATCCCAGCGGATACCGGAGGCAGCGGGTGAAACAATGCCGCCACCTGCGCCCAGGCAACCAGCGGATCGTTCACCACGATGGCGACGGCGGTTTCCGGCACCTTATCCACCATATCGGGATGAACCAACACGGCACCGGCTTGCGAGGTTTGCAGCGTGGGCAAGTGGCGCCGATTGTTCAAACAGAACGCCACATCCTGCTGCGTGGCCGCTGCCAGCGGCGCGACCGCATGCAGCATCATACGGCGCGGTGGCGCCTCACCGCCCGCAGCGTCGACCACTGCGGCAAGAGCAAACGGTCCGGCGCGGTGGAAGAAACGCTGATCGCCGGGCATTGGTGCCGTATCGGTATCGAAGGACATAGCTTATGCGGCCTGGCGCTTGCTGCTCATCGCGCCGAGCTAGGGCTTTGCCGGCGGGTTGGCGGCAGCAGCGGGTTGCACCCACTGCAACGGCGAGACGCCATCCGGCGGAACCACAACCGTCGGCAAGACCTTGTTGACCAGTTCGGCAACCGCAGGCGTGAGATCGAATTCGGCAGAGCCACCCAAGATCTGAGCCCCGTTCAGCACGATGTTGACACCGCGTGACGCTGCCACCTGTTGCGCAGCCTGTTCAACCGTGCGGTTCATCTGCGCCATCACATATTGACCGGCCTCTTGAATGATGCGGTTGCGCTCGCCGAACTTACGCTGCGCCTCGGTCGCGCGGTTGGTGATTTCCTTCTCTTTCGCGCGGATTTGTTCCGGCGACAGCTTGCCGCGTTCATTGGCGAAAGCCTGCCCCATCTCGCGCAGGGCGTTCTGCTCCTTCTGCGCGTCCTCATTCAGCTTCTGACCACGGGCGTTCAGTTCCTTATAGGCCGCCTGATAAGCCGTCGAGACACGGAGGATATCCGGGACCGACAGGATGCCGACAACGGCCGCAGGCGGGGGAGCAACCTTCGCGAGTGTCGGGAACTCCGGCGCGGGGGGAAGCGGCACCTGCACAGCGGGTGCTTCCGCCTCCGGAGCTTGGCCCGCGATCGGCATGCCGCCTGAATTGGGGGATGATGCCGGCGCCGGTCGAGCCGCCGGACGGGGGGCTGCCGGTGAGGCCTTGCCCTGTCCGGGCACAAACCACTGCCCATTTTGTGATTGCTGCGCCTGGGCGACTTGTGCGCTGAAAGACAGGATCGCCAGGAAGGCGAGACTTTTGGTGACGCGAGTAAGCACTAGAACCTCGTTCCAAATCCAAAGCGGAAAATCTGGGTCTGATCTTGCTGTTGCTTGTAGACGAATGGCGCCAGATCGATGTTGATCAAGCCGAACGCGGTTCGCCACGAGACACCGACACCAGCACCGACACGCGCCGCTGGAGACGCGTTGATCACGCATGACTGGCCCGGCGAGATTTGGCAAGCGTTCGGGTTTTTGAACGACGCCTCCTGCAACCCACCGACGTCGACGAAAACACGCCCGGACAGACCAAGATCAGGCGGCACCGGCAGCGGGTAATGCAGTTCAGTACTTTGCGTCCAGATCCACCGACCGCCCAGCGGATTGCCGGTCGACGCGTCGTGCGGGCCAGCGCCCGCGGTCTCGAAGCCGCGCAGATTGTCACCACCAAGGAAGAAGCGGTCGATGATTTCCTCGCGGCTGCCCGGGAACAGCGTCATCCAGCCAGTGCCACCGGACACCTTCAGAACCCAGTCCTCGTTGCCGAAATATTTTTCCAGCGGGATATAGTAAGCGGAGGAGACGTTCGTGCGGAAGAATGACACATCGCCACCAAGCCCCGCCAAATCCGTTCCCAACTGAACAATGTAGCCCTTGTGCGGGTACATGTGACTGTCGCGCGTGTCATACGTGATCGCTTGACTGACCTGCGACAAGATCGTCGTGCCGGCTTCGTTGACAATATACGGGCTCGCCCCGGCTTCGATATTGTACACGTCGCGGTCAACGAACGAGTAGCTCCAGACTTGCCGCAGATGCTCATTGAACTCGTAGCCGATATGGGTAGCAAAACCATCCCGGCTTTCATCGTAGGGTTCCGCACCGAGGTAGTTCGTGCGCACCAGGAACACATCAAAACCGGCAATCAGGTTCCGATCGAGGAAGTACGGATCGGACACCGACAGAGTGACCGACGTGCGCTTGGTGGCAAGTATGCCATTGATCGATGCGTTGACGCCGGTACCGATGATATTTTTTTCCGAAAGGCCGATATCCAACAGCGGTCCGGCATCCGTCGAGTAACCGCCACCAAAGCTGATTTCGCCCGTCGCCTTTTCCGTGATCGACGAGTTCAGGATAACCTTATCGGGAGCGGACCCCGGATTGGGCGTGATGTCGACCGCGCCGAAATAACCAAGATCGGTCAGCCGAGTCTTCGTGCGCTGGATTGCGTCGGGGCTGTAAGGGTCGCCTTCAGCCGTGCGGAATTCACGGCGAATGACCTTATCCTTCGTCCGCGTGTTACCGACGATGTCGATGCGCTCGACATAAACGCGCGGACCTTCGCCGATCACATAGGTAATATTGATCAGGTGATGCTCCGCATCACGGTCAATCTGCGGTTTCACCTCGACAAAAGAGTAGCCGAGGTCGTGAACCGCATGCTCGAGCGCATCAGCGGTCCGGCCGACGGCGTCACCGTCGTACCAATCGCCATCGACGAGTTCGAGCTTATTCTTAAGCGTGTCGACGTCCAGGTTCCGCAATTGCGTCGTCATCACCACCTTGCCGACGCGATAGCGCTCCCCCTCCGAAACTGTGAAGGAGAGAAAAAACGCCTTGCGATCGGGCGAGAGTTCGCCGCTGGCATTCACCACCGTAAAATCGGCATAGCCATTTTTGAGGTAGAACCGGCGCAGCAGTTCCTTGTCATAGGCAAGCCGCTCCGGCTCATACTGGTCGCTGGAGGACAGGAACCGCCACCAGCGCGTCTCGCGGCTATTGATCACTTCATCCAGACGGGATTCGCTAAACGCCTTATTACCGGTGAAGACGATCTTGCTGATCAGCGTCGAAGACCCGTCCGTGATCTGGAAAATCACGTCCACGCGGTTCTCAGGCAGACGCACGATCTTGGCATCGACGGTCGCGTCGTAATAGCCGCGATGACCATAGGCCGTCAGGATGTGCTGACGATCTGCTTCAGCCATCGCGGGGGTGAAGACGACGCGCGAGCGTAACTGCAAGCCTTCACGAAGATTTTCGTCGGTTAATTTGTGATTACCTTCAAACGCCACGCGGTTGACGATCGGGTTTTCAACGACGTGAACGATCAGCGTATCGCCATGCCGGTCTAGCCGAACATCCTGAAACAGGCCGGTCGCATAAAGAACCTTAAGGCTCCGATCCAAGCGGTCCGGATCAAAACTGTCGCCGACCTGCACCAGAAGGTAAGACTGTATCGTGCCAGATTCGATACGATGATTACCATCGATCTTGATCGCAGCGACCGAGCCATTGGCGGCGCGCGGCCGGGACGGCGCCGCCACGCCCCGCGGCGGACTCGCCGTGGCGCCTACTGGCCCCGCACCCTGCGCGTTGGCCAGTGGAACTGCCAACAATCCAGGCAAAAGAGCCAAAAGGCACGCGGCCAACAACCGCGCGGCACGATACGTCAACAACAGGCTGGTCTCCCCATGGCGCGAACGAGTCGAAGGCCAAACTTCAACGATCAGTGCGGACAAAGACGTCCGCACCATAGCGATGCCCGCCAGTCGACGCTAGTGCCAGAGCACACCGTTTCGCCACTTATGAATCCCCACACAACATATTGAATAGAAACAGAAAAATTCCCACTCACCGACCGCACACCCTGAGAAACGCGAAACGGGCGCTCGACTCGGCAGGTCACGCCGCGCTCAGACGCGGATCTGCCGAGGCCGGCCCCGCACCTAACCGATAAGGGCAGCGACCCAGCGGAACAGGCCGAGATGCATCAGGTCGTTCCAGGTCGAGAAAACAAACAAACATGCCAAAAGCGCCATGCCTGCCTTGAGACCGTAATCCAGGGCCCGCGGCGGCAAGGGACGCCCCCGGACCGCCTCAGCCAAGTAAAACAGCAGATGGCCGCCATCCAGGACAGGAATGGGGAAAAGATTGATCAGACCGAGATTGACCGACAGCACGGCGATAAAGGTGACCAAGCTGGCGATCCCGAGTTGCGCCACCTGGCCGGACAATTGCGCGATCCGCAACGGGCCGCCCAGTTCGTCGGCCCCGCGTGATCCGGCGATCATCTGCGCCAGCCCCTCAAATGTGTCCGCCGTGACCGTCCACGTCTGCCGGACACCGCCGATCAGCGCGTCCCCGACAGAAACCGGAACGTAGGAAACGACCCCGCCCCGCACGCCGATCATACCGATCTCTTTACCATGAACGTCCCGCGCCCGGGGCGTGATCGTCAAGGCGATATCAGCGTCACCACGACGCACGATGATCGGCAAGGTCTTGTTGGGATTGGCCATCACGACCCGTTGCATCGCCTCGAACGTCGCGGTTGGCGCACCGCCGATGGAGACAACGCGATCCTTGACCTCCAGCCCGGCCTGCGCCGCGGCGCTATCGGCCATAACGTCCCCGATAACGGGTAACGTGACAGGCTTGCCGATGGCCATGAACAGCGCAGCAAACAGCACCATCGCCAACAGAAAATTCGCCGCCGGCCCGGCCGCCACGATGATGGCGCGGGAGGCAACGGATTTTCCGTGGAACGTCTCACCGGCGACCCAGTTATCGCGGACGCTTTCCGGCACATCCTCCGGCCGCTCCTGGCCGTGCATCTTGACGTAACCACCCAACGGCAACCATGACAATTTCCAAACCGTGCCACTGCGATCGGTCCAGGATGTGATCGATGGGCCGAAGCCGATCGAAAACGCCTCAACCCGCACACCACGCCACCGCGCCGCCAGGTAGTGCCCTAGTTCATGGACGAATACCAAAACGCCCAGCACCACAATGAAGGCGGCGATGGTGCGAATGAGTTCGGGAAGCGCTGTCAGCACGTGGGAACATCCTTCGGGCCGTTGGCGGCCATCAATCCGCCCCTGCCGGCATCAGGTCGGAAGCAACCTGCCGAGCAGCCTGATCCAGGTCGATCACGGCGTCGAGACTATCGGCCGGCGGATTACCGAGGTGTTGCATAACCCGTTCGACGACGTCAACGATATCCAGGAAACCTATCGTCTTTTTAAGAAAACGCGCGACCGCGACTTCATTCGCGGCGTTCAAGATCGTCGGCAAACCGCCGCCGGCAACCAGGGCCTCTCGCGCCAAGCGCAGCGCGGGAAAACGCACCAAATCGGGGGCGAGGAATTCCAGATTACCGATCACCGCCAAATCCAGCTTCGGCGATGGCGTGGCGATGCGCCGCGGCCAAGCCAAGGTATGGGCGATGGGGATCCGCATGTCAGGAGAACCAAGCTGCGCCAGAACCGACCCGTCGCGGTAGCAAACCAGACCATGAACAACGGATTGCGGGTGAACCAACACCTCGATCTCCGCTGCAGACAGCGCAAAAAGCCGAGCGGCTTCGATAACTTCGAGGCCTTTGTTCATCATGGTGGCGGAGTCGATGCTGATCTTCGCTCCCATCGACCAGACCGGATGCTTCAAGGCTTTTTCCGGCGTAGCCGCCCGCATCTCCTCTAGGCTGGCCGTGCGAAACGGCCCCCCTGAAGCCGTCAGCACGATCTTTTCCACTGCATCGCGATTGCCGTCGGCCATCGACTGAAAAATCGCATTGTGTTCAGAATCAACGGGCAACAACGTCGCGCCGGCGTCTCGCACCGCACGCAGCATGACATCCCCGGCGCACACCAAGGCTTCCTTATTCGCCAGCGCGACGCTGCGGCCGCGCTTCACAGCTGCCAGGGTCGGCGCGAGGCCCGCGGCGCCGGTGATCGCTGCCATCGTCCAATCGGCGGGCCTTGCCGCCGCTTCGATCACGGCGTCACGCCCAGCGGCAACCTCGATCCCTGTGCCGGACAGGGCCTCTTTCAAATCGCTATACAGCGCCTGATCGGCAATCACGGCGCATCGAGCAGAAAGTTCCACCGCTTGACGCGCCAGCAGCGCGACATTGCGGCCGGCAACCAAGGCCTCGACCCGATAATACGCGGGATCGGCGGCGAGAAGCTCGATGGTTTGAGTCCCGACACTACCTGTCGATCCCAGCACCGTCACCGATCGCGGGACATTTTGCGAAGCCGAGACGGGATGCCCAGCGTGAATTTGCGGCACGTTCATCACCAAATCACTACACCACGACCAACGGCGAACGCCAGTAGCGCCGCAAACGGCGCTGCGACAATCAACGCATCGAGCCGATCGAGCACGCCGCCATGCCCAGGGATAAGCCGGCCGCTGTCCTTCACGCCGAATTGGCGCTTCAAATAACTCTCGAACAGGTCGCCGGCTTGGGAGACCGCAGCAATCAGGCAAGACCAGACTGCCCCCATCGCTGGCGCCGCACTGCCAACCCATACCGACGCGATCGCCCCCACAAGCATGGCGGCGACCAGGCCACCAACCGCACCGGATAGCGTCTTACCCGGCGAGATTGCGGGCGCCAGCTTGCGCCCGCCAACCGCTCGGCCGACGACGTAAGCACCGATATCGCTCGCCCATACGATCAGCAGCAGCACGATCACCGTTGCACGCCCCTGGGCCGGATCAGCGCGGAGCCATTGCAGCGCGACACAGGCGATGCCGAGATAAGGAATTCCCCATGGTGTCTGCCATGTGCCGCCGATGCGCGCGCGCAGGAGAAAAGCCAAGAGAAAGGCCAGAGCCAGCAGCAGGAGCCCAGCGAAAGGAGCATCCGCGGCCGCCAACCCAACGGAAACGGGCAAGGCGGCAAATAGAGTCACAGAAACAAACCTCAGGCGCACCTGGCACAAAGCCAGCCATTCATGCACCAAAGCAAGCGACACCAACAGAACCAAGCCGGAGAACGCCGCACCGCCGATCCAAATGCAACTCAGCGCGACAGGCGCCAAAACCGCCGCCGACAGAAACCGTAACCGAAGGTCGGACCAACGGTCGCTCTTGTGCTGGGCTTTCACGCCTTCGCGTTGGTTGGTCTGCACGTGGTCGTCTGCACTCACTCGGCGCGCGCGCCAAACCGGCGCTCACGACGAGCATATTCGGCGAGGGCAGCGTCGAAATAGGACGCGTCGAAATCAGGCCAGAGCACATCAAGGAAGACGAACTCCGCATAAGCTGATTGCCACAGCAGAAAATTCGAAAGCCGCTGCTCACCCGAGGTACGGATGATGAGATCGGGATCCGGTATCTCGCGTGTCGACAGAAATTGCTCGAACACCTCTTCCGTCAGATCGGCGGGCGCCAGATCGCCGGCCTGAACCGCGCCCAAGGCGGCACGCGCCGCGGCAACGATTTCGGCGCGTGCACCGTAAGACAGCGCAACCGTCAGATTGAGCCTGCCGTTTTCAGCCGTATCACGCTCCGCCGCGGCAATATCACGTTGGATATCTCTATCGAACCGATCACGCTCTCCTATGAAGCGCAAGCGAACGCCGTTCTGCGCCAGTTCAGCGATCTCGGTCTGCAGGTAACGGCGCAGCAACCCCGTCAGGTCCAGGACTTCATCCGCCGACCGGCGCCAATTCTCACTGCTGAACGCATAAATGGTAAGCCATGACACACCGGCTTCGATAGCGGCCTGCACTGTCCGGCGCACGGCGCGTGCGCCTTCAGCGTGACCAGCCGCCCGAGGCAGGCCGCGCGCTGCTGCCCAGCGCCCGTTGCCGTCCATGATGATGGCAACGTGCTGCGCTGTTGTCCGCTCCTGCGACCGATCAACGGCAGCCGCAGGCGTCTGACGCGGCGCAACCGCTTTCTTAAAGAGCCGCATGCGGCGTGATGCCCTACCTCAAACCTGCTTGATGTCTTTCTCTTTGTCTGCCAGCGCGTCATCAACTTTCTTGATGAATTGGTCGGTCAATTTCTGCACCGACTCGCTCCAGTCGCGGGCGACGTCCTCGCCGATTTCGTGCTTTTTCTCATGCCCCTTGATGGTTTCCATACCGTCGCGACGCACCGCACGGATCGATACCTTGGCACCCTCGGCGTATTTCGCTGCCATCTTGGCCAGTTCCATACGGCGTTCCGTCGTAAGCTGCGGGATGGGCACCCGAACGATCATCCCGTCAGACGCCGGGTTGAGACCCATGCCTGAATCACGGATCGCCTTTTCGACGGCCGATACCATCGATTTGTCCCAGACCTGCACGGTCAACATCCGCGGCTCCGGCGCCCCGATTGTGCCAACTTGGTTCAATGGCATTTCAGAGCCGTAGGCGATCACCCTTACCGGCTCCAGCAATGCCGGGTGCGCTCGGCCGGCACGCAAACCGGCAAATTCGTGACGCAGCGTCTCCAGCGCGCCATCCATCCGGCGTGTCAGATCCTGCTTGATGGTATTGAGATCGGCGGTGGCCATATCCCTGCCTCCGTTTCCTACTGTTCAATGATCTTCGTGAAAGCACCTTCGCCACGCATGACATGAGCGAAGGCACCAGGTGCATGGATGTTGAAGACGACGATCGGAAGATGGTTCTCGCGCGCCAAACTGATGGCCGCGGCATCCATCACCCCAAGGTCGTTCGCCAACACATCAAGATAGGTCAGTTGTTCATACCGCGTCGCGCCCTCTACCTTACGCGGGTCGGCGGAGTAAACGCCATCGACCTGAGTGCCCTTCAGCAGGGCATCGCATTTCATCTCGGCCGCGCGCAGGGCAGCGGCCGTATCGGTGGTGAAAAACGGATTACCGGTTCCGGCCGCGAAAATCACCACCCGCCCCTTTTCCATATGCCGCTCCGCGCGCCGGCGAATATAGGGCTCACAAACCGAGGACATTGGGATCGCCGACTGAACGCGGGTCGGCACACCACATTTTTCGAGGGCGGACTGCATGCCCAGCGCGTTCATCACCGTCGCCAACATACCCATGTAATCCGCCTGTGCCCGGTCCATGCCGGATGCCGCCCCCGATACGCCGCGGAAGATGTTGCCGCCGCCGATGACGACGCAAACCTCCACGCCCATGTTCACGACATCTTTGATATCGTTGGCGATTTCTCGGACCATAGCGGTATCCAGGCCATAATCCCGCCGGCCCATCAGGGCCTCACCCGAGAGTTTAAGCAGCACGCGCTTGAAAACGGCCGGATTGGTCATTGAGGATCTCGCGAGTCGAGGGTACCGAAAACAACGGCGGGCGGCAAACTAGAGGCAGGTTCGCTTCGGAACAAGCGTCTGCCCCGCACGCGCGCTTATTCGCCGGCCTTATCGGCCTGGCGTGCTCACGAGACCTCGGTCAGAAATGCCTGATACGTCTTCGCCAATTCAGTGATGGCCAAATCGTGGAAGCGCTGGCCTTTTTCCGGCGTCGCGAGCGAAGGGTTGGAACCGATACGTCCGTCGGCAAAGCGGCGGCGGTAATCGGCAGGGCCGTGGAACCGTCCCGATGGCGCCCGTGGCGGGTCGATCTGCGCCTGCTTGATCGTCGCCGGCAGCAGGAACTGCGTTACCGCTACCTCGCTGGCCGTCGCGTGGCTGCCCTCGTCATCGCCGAATACCTCTTTGGACAAAACGCCCATCGCCTTCCCGTCCCACCAATTTGCCAAGCGGCATAGCAGTTCGGTATCGCGGCGCGTGCCAAAGGCGCCCTCGAATTCGGCGTAGATTTCATAGAACGCGGCGTTCACCGTGGGGATGTTGCCGCCATGGCCATTGATGAAGAAGAACCGACGGAAGCCGTGGCGCGCCAGGGACAAGACATAATCGCGCATCACGGCGATCAGAGTCGACGGGCGCAGGGTCATGGTGCCGGCGAACCCCATGTGATGCACGGCCATGCCAACGCCGATCGTTGGCCCGACCATGGCGTTGGCGGCCTCACCGACGCCAGCGGCGATTGCCTCGGCGCAGATCGCATCGGTGCCGATGATGCCATTCGGGCCGTGCTGCTCGGTTGAGCCGATCGGCATGATGATACCGGTAGAGCGGGCGAGGTAGGACTCGACTTCCTGCCAAGTCTGGTGTTGCAGCAGCATCGGGCGTGCCTTTCCGTTTGGTCGGTTATCCGAAGACGCGTTCGAAAATCCGGTCCACCGACTTCATGTGCAGAGCCGAATCCATCGCCGCATCCAGCGCTTCAGGCGGCACGAGGCGCTGCACATCCGGATCGGCGTCCAGATTCTCGCGGAACGGGCGGCCTTCCGGCGTGCCGAGCTTGGTCCAGGTCGCCATGGCGCAGCTTTGCACAATGCGATAGGCGTCCTCCCGCAGGATGCCGGCTTTAGTCAGCGCCAGCAGCACCTCACCCGAGTGCACGACGCCGCCCAGCGACTCCAGATTGGCTTTCATGCGGTCCGGATAGACCAGCAGCTTTTCCATCATCCCCGCTAGGCGCATCAGGGCGAAATCCAACGTCACTGTCGCGTCCGGGCCGATCATCCGCTCGACCGAGGAGTGGCTGATGTCACGCTCGTGCCACAAGGTGACGTTCTCCAACGCCGGCGTAACGGCCGACCGCACGATGCGTGCCAAACCGCAGAGATTCTCGCTCAGTACCGGATTGCGCTTATGCGGCATGGCCGAGGACCCTTTTTGGCCGGGGTGGAAGAATTCTTCCGCCTCCCGGACCTCGGACCGCTGCAGGTGGCGCACTTCCGTGGCCAGACGCTCAACCCCGCTGGCGATCACGCCTAGCGTGCAGAAAAAGGCGGCATGGCGATCGCGCGGAATCACCTGCGTGGACACGGGTTCGGCGGTGAAACCCAGTTTCTCCGCGACATAGGCCTCCACCGAGGGATCTAGATGGGCGAACGTGCCGACCGCGCCACTGACCGTGGCCACTGCCACCTCCTCTCTCGCCGCGACAAGTCGGGCGCGGTTGCGGGCGAACTCGGCATAGTGGCCCGCCAGTTTCA
>Ga0164296_1000419_pt1 | contig 51004 bp, 72 predicted proteins | sample GEODES057metaG_FD_113533 | JGI IMG/M metagenome (GOLD analysis project Ga0164296, IMG submission 113533) | Dystrophic lake water microbial communities from Trout Bog Lake, Wisconsin, USA - GEODES057 metaG | ecosystem: Environmental > Aquatic > Freshwater > Lake | place: USA: Trout Bog Lake...
ATGCGAGTATTTGGACCCATCCCGTCAAATCTCACCTGGGGGTACGCCCGCCCGCGTACGCGCGTGTGCGCGTGCGTGTGTGCGTGTGCGCGCGTGCGTGTGCGTGTGCGCGCGTGCGGGGGCGTGGGTGCGTGTGTGCGCGGTCGACTAATGCGCCGATCCCGCACCACCGAACATGTGTTCGCCCGAACATGTGTTCGGTGCTACCTGGTAGCAGGTCCCCCCCCATCCCCGGCCCCCCCCATCCCCATCCCCCCCATCCGGATCCTGCCCGCTAGCAGGGTTCCCCATGCCACAATCGGATATGTCCGGATCTAGTAGAAAGAAAAGTACGCTACGAGCAGGTAACTTTCAGAAAGTTCTAAGATATTGCCGATAATCCCTTGACATCCGATAACGGCCGATGATAGCTTTCAATTGCACCCGATGAGGGGCACCTACCCGACACTGGCCGCGCATGACGCGGACGTGCAAAACGGGATCAGGTCATAAGGCTTGCAAGTGCCTGCGGACCCTTACAGTCCGGTCCGCAGGCCACGATTTACGTGTCCACAGGGTCCCGCTGTACCGATAGTCGGCCGGATACCTGGCGCATAGTGCAAGTAACTCTCTAGCGGGCACCGATGCGAGGCTATCGCGTTTCTCCCGATAGCGTAGGGCAAGCGGACAACGGGGCTAGAGGATCAGATACCACTTGGGTGTCAATGGCAGACACCCACACAAAAACTATCGGCACGCTAGGCATACAGACTAGCTAGCAGGTTAGAGGCAACTAGAGCGCTACCGCATACGATGCCGGCCGATTCTAGGCGCGGGTTCAACTCCCGCACCTGCTATGCCACACAAACGAACTACACATAGGAGTACACAATGCCTACACAATCCGCATACGAAACAGCATTCTCGGCACTTCGGTTTGTCGAGAAAGACGCATATAAGTCCATCGATGCTATGGCAGATCGAATGCGAGAATCGGTTGCAAACATCATTAACAAAATCGCCGATCACCGTCTCATCGGCTTCATTGACGAGTCGGGTGACCCGTATTTGTATGTGCAAGACACCCTGCTCGATATTCTCGACAGTTGCCTCGATACAGCCCTCGCCGAGGCGATTCGCAGGTACTAGCCTTACCGGCCCGCGCAGGTTGCACGCTCTAGTAGCGGTCGCCTTCAATGGCGAGCGGGTCTTGCACCATCCTAAGTTCACCCCTTTACAGATCTGAGCACACACAATGTCACCCGCAATCGCCACACTTTCAGCCTACGTCTATGACGTGAACGACATCGCCGATGTTGCAGAGTTCATGACCTACGCGCACACTCTCATCGACGCGCAGACTCTCGCCGATATCGCGTACGAGTTGGGCCTCTAACCTCACCCCTATCTGAAAGGACCGCACAATGACTAGTTCAATCCTCCACATTAGCTATCGGTCCGGTAATCATAAAACCGGGTCTATGACAGTCACCACTACTTCGGGAGATAGTTGTCCTGCAAGCTGTCCCCTTAATGGGAACGGGTGCTACGCAATCAATGGGCACTTAGGCATGCACTGGAAGAAGGTCAGTAGCGGGGAACGCGGTCTACCATACCGTGAAGCTGCTGCGGCGATCTTAACTGATCGACGCAAGGTCACTCCTATCGTGCGACTCAATCAGGCGGGCGATCTTCCCGTCAATGATCGCGGGGATATCGACATCGACGCCGTATCGGATCTGGTATCGGCACTGACTAAAAAAGGCGGCGAGCGAATCTACACCTACACACATAGACTTCGGCCGCGCGATATCGCAGCTATTCGCACACTTCACGATATGCATCCTAATTTGACGGTGAACCTGTCCGCGAATAACGTGAAGCACGCCGATATCCTGCGCCAGGCGTATCCCGATATGCCTATCGCGTGCTTGCATCCCTTCGACACTGATCGACCTAAGAATCTCGCCAAATGTCCCGCGCAACTGTCCGACTCTATCTCATGTTTTAGCTGCGGGAATGGGTCGCCGCTATGCTCACGCCGGGATCGCACGCAATATATCGGGTTCGACCCGCACGGCACAAAAGCCGAGGACGCCCGCAAGGTCACCACAAGATGACCACTACCCCTGCGCATGTTGCACGCGCAAGCGTTCCCGCATCATAGCGGGAGCAGGGATTGCACTACCCACCAACCGACACAAGGACTGGTAATGCACGCGACATTGATAAAGAAGACCGCGAACCTGTACGGCGAATGGCACCCTGTCAGGATCGGACGCGCAGTCAATCGGCGCAACGTCGAGAGGCTTCAGCATAAGGGCATCACTGCGGTCGTCGTCGAGACTCCGCACGGGGAATTTTTTCTCACCATTCAGCAATTGAGCGAAAGGATCTAGGGCTACTGGCTGCGCGTCGAGGTCGCATAGATTCACCTACAGATTATATCAAAATCCCATAAACAAGCATGATCCCGAGGAGGAACCGACATGTCCACGTATCAAATGCACGAGATCTTCGACAACGAGTTTGAGTATGTCGCGAGTATGCATCGAGGCGACACCTACGGCGGCAACAAGTATGAGTTTGATGTTGACGCTTACGCGGGGAAGAAGCAAATTGCCTTTACCGTTCGCGATATAGAGGCCACTGTCTGCAAGTTCATCAATCCAAACGAGGCTATGGCGCTCGCGAACATGCTGATCAACGCGGCGCAGAAGATCATGTAGCACTACCGGCCCGCGCAGTCCGGTCCGCAGGCCATGCACTACCCAACCGACACCATACACAGGGAGATTTATCATCATGGACACAGAACAGATTTTGCAATCAACGCGTGAGGGTATCGCGAAAGAGTTTCGCGCCGCGTTTTCGGCACACTACGCGTTACGCGATGACGCGTCGCAATGGGTCCGCGATATCTTGCAGGAGGTTGCGCGTACAGATTGGGACCGCGATTTATGCTGTACCTTCGCCGAAACATGGGCAGAACGTGCCCATGAGGACCGCGAAGATGTGATTGCGGAATTCTCCGACGGATGCGTCGACGTTTACACTTGGCGCGCAGTCGAATGGCTTATGTCCGACAGTGAACACATTGACAGCGCGGATGAATTTTTAGATAACGCCGGTATTGATTTGACAGGGAAATACACGCTGTCAATCATGGAACAGCTCGCGCAAGGGGGACAGTTCGTGCGCGCATCTTCCATCGCATCGAAGATGTGGGACATGTTGGACGAATACGCGATCTGCCAACAATAAGCCAACGTCTCTTGCGACTGTTGCGCGGAGGCTTAGCCTTGCGCGCGTCGGGTCATTCCAAACAGTCGTATGCACCACCTAACCGACACCTAAAGAAGCATGATCCCAAGGAGGAGACATGGCATACACCGACACCAACTACAAGACGAAGAAGGCGCTGAAAGAAGCGGTCGCCGCTGGCGAGCACGTGAGCGTTTACCAACCAGGACCGTTTGGGAAACGCATTCCTGATGGCAGGGTGTCCGTCGAGGGTCCGCACTATCCCGCACCGCACACATGGTACGCATCGTGCGAGGTCAAGGATGGCCGGATCGTGAAGGTGAATTGATCATGTACAACGAACACACACACAGCTACCTATACTCGCGCCGTCGCAGGCTGCGCTGGAATCGCAAGCGCAAGCGTCAGCTAATGATCGAGCAGCTTGCGCTGCTGGCTGCATCGACAATCATCGGCTACATCATCATTGAGAATGTGGCCTTGACAGTTCTCAACCACATCCTGTAAGGTCTGGCTACATCCAACCAAGGAGCTACCGACATGAGCACCAAGATCCAAACCTTCGAGACCGAAAACGCAACACACATCAACCTTTCTGGTGGCCGTCGTGAGGGACTCAACTGGTCGCTGGGGTTGGGCGTATACCCCGCGAAGGACAATGCATACGATGCGTTCGTTTCAATCGCTTTGCACGCTGGCCTCAAGACCAACCGCGACCTCGCGATGTGTCACCTGACCAAAGACCAGGCGGTTGCATGGGCGACCGCACTCCTCGACGCTGTGAAGGAGATCTAAACATGGCTACCGACATTACCGAACCGAACGGACTCGAAGCGTACAAGTTCTTCTATGTTCTGACCAAGTCACAGGACATGCTGCGCGACTTCACGCTGCTCTTAGACTCACAGCATGGCGACGACAACGTGCGTATGGACATCGAAGGATTCCTAGATGAGGTCCGTGACAAGCTCGAAGAAGCAGAGACCGCATGGCACGACGCGGCAGAGTTCATGCAGAAGATGGGAGTGTTGTGATGGAGGCAGTGTCAAGTGTGCTGGTTTGCCCGGAACTCGGGCACATCTACACCCTCATCAATGACGAGTTGTACTCGCATCCCATACTGAAGGACGGCACGTACGATCCCGACAATTACCAGATGGTGGACCTGTGGTACACATGGTACACCGACCCTCCCAACTGGCTGGTGTGTACCAAGATCCGCGACACGTTACGCACCGTCAAATCGATAGAAGAAGGGAGCCTGTCATGAAGCCTGCGGCAGTGATCTTGCGTGATTACGACATCACCAACCTGTTGTGCTTCGAGTGCGCCGAGCAGATCGTCGATTGGAAACACGATCACTGGGAGCCTGTGTACATGGAGACAATACTCGATGAACCGTTGGAGTATGGCCCGTACACATTCTGCGACGAGTGCCGCTCGTACATCTGTCCCGACCAGAAGGTGTGACATGGAACCCATAGGTGCAGCACAGTGGGAGAACGGATGGATCAAAGAAGTGTTGTGCATTCGGTGTGCCGAGCGCGACATCGAGATGGGTGCCGAAGATTGGGAAGAGATCTTCCCAGAAGATCGGCTAGATATTTACCCACCGGATCAACGGTGCGACAAGTGCAACCAAACCATTTTCTTCGAGGAGGACTGATGAACAACGACACCATGCTCTCACGCAACGAGGCAGCCGAGTACATCGGCGTGCATCTGAACACGATCAAGAAGCTCATGTACGAAGGTGACATCGAGTACATCAAGATTGGCAAGGCGGTACGTATCCGCAAGTCAGAGATCGACGAGTACCTGCAACGCAACACCGTAACCAAGGGGCGATGACATGTCACCAAGCCGACAAGTTGCACGACACGACATCAACGGATACCAGATCTCGACGGTCGAGCTGGCAGGACATACGCCGATCATGAAGTACGAGACGATGATCTTCGATCACGAATCAAAGACACCGTGGGCAGGTGTGTACTCAAAGAGATACCCGAAGCTCGAGATGGCTAAGGCTGGACATGTTAAGGCACTGAACATGATCATCAACAACGACATCAAACGGAGCGCGGCATGACACTGAACCCCGACGACATAGCAGAGACGATCAAGCAAGCACACATGATGTGCAGCCATCCCGGTGACGACAGCACGGACATTGACGAGTGTGCGTCAGCAACGCTTGCGATCTCGGTCGTTGCGATTGGACTGGCTGAACGTATGCAATACATCAACCCGGAGTTTGATCGCGAAGACTTCTTGAGGAAGTGCTCGAGCGATGCGTGGCTGATGCTGTACGGATACGAAGCCCTCGACACCTATCACTCATGATCGAGTACACGAAGAACTCAACCAAGCCATACACTGGCAAGGGACTGAAGCGCAACGAGACTGCACCATGGGCAGACGATAGGTGGGTCAAGGAGTTTGCGAATGCCCCCTACACGTACACCACCTGCGATCACATGTTCCGCTGGTACATCTCGTCCGAAGATCCCCGACACTACATCGTCAAGAAGTACACCGAGGTCGAGCCGGACGTATGGAAATGGGTGCCAATCACCAAAGGCGCGGTCAACACATGGCCGATGAACGATGCACAGATTGAACGACTGATCAACAAGAACAGATAGAGGAGATACGGACATGGCATACGTCACCACCAATCCCCAGAACATCGGGGCAATGAAGTACTCGCTGCAACGCAATCGAGATTCCCTCAAGGTGTTCTCGCCATTCGACGAGGACGTTCCACAGGATGGCGTTGTCACCATCGAGGGTCCGCATCACAAGCCAACATGGACGGCTCGGGTTTTGGTCAAGGATGGCAACGTCGTGGAGGTGTTGTCATAATTTTCACGGTGACGACTAGGCGCGATGGACTTCACGCCACACAAATTGCCGGTACCGTGCGATGGGCCGTTTCTTTTTATCACGAATGATGAGCTGGCCCTGCTTGGTTACTTCCCAATGTGAACCCGTAGGGTGATCTCGATACGCAACAATGCCGACACCGTCTGGATCCTCATGCCACTTCACGTCGAATCCAACTCGCACACCTTTGACTGGCAATGACATGGCCTCGCCAAGCGACAAACGATTCGCGATATCTTCTTTGCGTGTTGCTTTCTCTGTGATGTCGTGTTCGTGATCTTGCATGATCTCCCCGATGTTTTCCTGTATCATGCCAGATGGCTAGTCGGTAGCCGTTGCCTTTCCTTGGGGCAAAAGATTGGGCCGTTCTCCGAATGCGGCCCTTTCTTTTATCCCCAAAGCTTTCTACGTTTGACAACATCCGACCATTGGGCTAGGCTTTGTCCATCCCCATCTGCTCAAGTACAAGGAGATACATAAGTGACCGTTGTGGACATGGATGGTTACCATCGCAAAGCAAAACAAAACTACCTACCATTGCGCCAAGAGATCAATGCAGCACACAAGCTGCTGATACTCAGGACGATTCAGCAGAGCATCAAGGTTCTAGAGTCCACATCTTACGTTGACAAAGACGCACAACGCAGAGCAAGGCTGATGCTCTCGGCATATAAAGAGATCGAAGAATTGATATCTCCAGCAACCGCAAAGCTGGAAGTGATTACCCCTTACAGAAAGGCTACCGATGACTAACCATGTATTGATCAACCCTCACACTGGCGAGGTTCTCAGCAAGCAAGAGGTGCAGATCCTGGCAAGCGAATACCTGCACGCCAAGCTCGCTGTTGTGGAAGCAAAGGAAGAGCTGGAGCGTATGCAGTTCGCATGTGCCAAGGCAGAGAATGATCTTCGCAACATGGGCATGCAGTTGGGTGACGTGATTCGCGTCGGACACAGGCAGGCAATCGTGATGACTCCGCCCAAGCGTCGGGCCGCACAGCGTGTGGACGTGTCAGCATGCGAGGAGCACTCTGAGCAACTGCTGTCTATCGGACTGGGCAGCCTGTCATACAAGGCACCGACCGCAGCAGCAGTGCGTGAGAAGGCTGGACAGTTGGCAGTCGTGGGCGTGGACATCAACCGCATCCTGCCCGAGCCAGCACCATCGAGCGTTACCGAGATCGAGATCGTTCAACTGGAAGACGGAGAGTAGAGATGATTTACCAGAGCGAAACAATCACCAACATCAGCGCCGCATTGGTGAAGGCGCAGTCGCAGTTCCCGACCGTACTCAAGGAGTCCAACAACCCAGCGTTCCGTGGAGCCAAGTATGCGGATCTCGCCAGCATCATGAAGGCTGTGTCTCCCGTGCTGTTCAGCAACGGGCTTGCGATCACGCAACACCCTGGTGTGTACGAGGGCGAGGACGTACTGATGACTCGTTTGCAGCACGAGAGTGGCGAGTTCATCCAGTCGTATATGCGCCTGAACGTGCCGCGTCATGACCGAGATGGTGTCGCTATTAGCGTTACCCCTCAGGCACAAGGGAGTGCAATCACGTATGCTCGTCGCTACGCTTTATCGGCAGTGCTTGGCATCGTCACCGAAGAGGACGACGACGGCAACACTGCAAGTGAAACACGGAACCCAACCAAACAGCAGCAAGATCTTGCCACCCCATCTCAGGCAGGATTGATTGACAAGCTGCTCAAAGAAAAGGAGAAGACCGTGTCTGATCTGAGCAAGTTCCTGGGACGTGAGGTCTCAGCAACAAAGGGGCTCACGAAAGCTGAAGCCTCCAAGACCATCGAAGCTTTGATGGCACGCCCTGTAAACAACCCCCCCGCATCTTGAGTTGGCGGGCGGGGAGAAAGATATTCGCAGGACTGCTGGCTGCCTCCTGTCTTCTAATAACCGCAACAGCCGCAACACCGCAACACATTGTGCGGAAGGGCACATGGGAGCTCGCCTCCTGGTATAGCCCTGCCGACTCTGGCGGTGGGCTTGCCTGCACAGGACGAAGCTACACCGGATGGTATGGCTATCACGTTATAGAGGCAGCGTCACGCACACTTCCGTGTGGTACCAGGCTGTTGATCACGGTACGCAATGGGAACAGGTGGCGCAGCGTCGTCGTCAAGATCCTTGACCGTGGGCCGTACATCTACAGCAGACAGTTAGATCTATCCGCAGGTGCAGTGATCGCTCTCGGATTCCCTGGAGGCAACATGAGTTTCGGGGTCCGTTATGTATTGGTGAGGAGATTGTAATTGACACAGACTGAGGCACAGTTTCAGAAGTCCATCATCGAGGCTGCCCAGTACATGGGTTGGAAAGCTGTGCATTTCAGAACGGTCAGAGAACAGAAGGTATCCGGTCGTGCGTTCTACCACACCCCAGGTGTGGGGGACGCCGACGGATTCCCAGACCTTGTTCTGGTAAGGGACCGCGTGGTATTTGCAGAGATCAAGAATGATCGCGGTCGCCTATCTGAGAAACAAAAGTTCTGGAGTAAGTATTTGCAAGACGCAAATGCGGAGTACTATGTCTGGCGTCCGAAGGACTGGGACGAGATAAAGAAAGTTTTGTTACGGAGATAGATCCAAGGAAAGCAGGAAGCAACCGATGAATGGCCGATGGTTTAAGCTTGAGTGTCGTGCAATCACGCACGCAAAAGTCATCGAGTTGAATGACAACGAGTTTCGTTTCTGGATCGAGTGCATCGCGTACTCATCTGATCAGGGAACCAATGGATTGATCACCGCGTCATGGGTGCAGCGTGTGGCGCACAGGTCACTGGACGTGGCAGAGAAGCTGGTCGAGGTTGGGTTGTTCGACCGTCAAGATTCCGACTACGTGATCCACGACTACCTCGACTACCAACCGGACTCATCCATTCGCGAGAAGCAAAGAATGGGCGGAACAAAGGGTGCAGCAATACGTTGGGGTAAGCAGGCAAAAAGCGAAGAGGCTATAGGTAACCCATTAGGTAGACCTATAGGTAGACCTAATAGCACGATACGAAACGATACGAATACGAAAGAAAAAAAAGAAAAAGAAAAGGCGAAAGAAAAAGAAATCGTGGCTGCGCCACTCGCCATTATCGAGACTCCAGCCAGGGACGAAGCAGTCATCCTTCGTGAGCTTGCGTCTGACGTACTCCTCGCAAGGAATGACTTCCTGCCACCAGACCTTCAGGGTGACAAGGGTAAGCGTTGGGAGTCAGCGGTTCGCAACCTCATGGTCAAGGACGGTGTTCCGTTTGAGAAGATCGAGTTCGTTGCACGCAACGTGTGGGATCAGGAGTTCCACGCGAACAGGTTCTTGAAACACACAAGCGTACGCTCGACCTTCACTGCTGTACTCAACGCAGTCAATGCCAAGCACAGGCCCAAAGACTTCGCGATCAAAAACGTGGGCGATGCAAAGGCGTCAGCCCTCCTCGCTGCTGCAGAGAGGATGAAGCAAAAGGAAGACGAGGTGTGGACATGAGTGACTTTGATTACACATGCAAGGTATGCGGGGCGACCGCGACCGAGACCAAGAAAGAACTACCGGACAACTGGTGGAACCTCGAAGCGCGAAGCGGTGCCCCAGTCTACGAGCTGCTGAGTAGCTACGCCTGTAGTGCAGCGTGTCTTGCAACATTCATGTTCGCAGTTGCCGTGATGTACGGGAAGAACACGAACTCAGATCTGTCTGGTCTGGTTGATGTTATTGAACGGCTCGACCAAGACGAAGAAGGTTTGTGTTCATGACGCCTTCAGAGTGGACAGCATTCTCTGCGGAGCTTGCGCTGCGCTGGCCGCAGCAATCGAACTTGATTACCGAGAGCTGGATTAAGATCTGGTACCCGGATGTTGAGCCGTACTCCATGGATGAGATTCGCACCGCACTCAAGAACCATGTCGACGACGATCCATCCTGGCTGCCGAACGGTGGGCGACTTGCCAAGTTCGCGGCGTACAACAAAGGCGTTCAATCCAATACCCTCGAGGCAATCCAAATTCGCAAGAGCGATCAGTTGGTGATCGACCAAGAGCATGCATGGCAGAACTGGGAGATCCATCGTGCCAATGGCATCATGCTCGAACCTCTTCCGTTCCCTCGCCCCTCGAAAAAAGAACTCGAAGAGGTCTACACTACGAAGGCACTTCCGAGTAAGGAGAAACCATGGCCGTGATTACCCTTCCACATTTGGTGTGGAAGCCAAGCCCGAATCATTACGCTGGACGCAATGGCGCACACCCAACCGGAATCGTGATCCACGAAACCGAAGGTGCGTACGCTGGTGCAGTTGGTTGGTTCGAGCAAGCAAAGTCTCAGGTGTCCGCACACTTCGTTGTGAACGAAGATGGCACCGAGGTGACGCAGATGGTTGCGTACGCTGATGCAGCGTGGCACGCCGTCAATGCAAACCCGTACACCATTGGCATTGAGATGGCAGGCGAGAAGGCGAACCCTCTCAAGCCAGCACAGATCCAAGCCACAGCAAACCTCGTGGCATTCCTGTGCCATCGCTTCGGTATCAAGCCCGCATACACTGAGCACGCAATGGGTGGCATCGCTACGCACAAGCAGCTTGGTGTGTTTGGTGGTGGACACGTTGACCCAGACTCACCGAACTGGAACGACACCACGTTCATCAACGAGGTCAACGCAGCACTCAAGACCCACACGTTCCCCGCAAACTACGGACTCGTAATTGGGCGGACCACTACGGACGCTAGGAGTAGATGTGAATCTCTTTAGTACTAACCCACCTTCTCTCAAGATGAGCCAGGTTGAAGTCGATGCAGTTACCGGGCTGATGCTCTTGGTCCTCGCTGCAACTATCGTGTCAGTCATTGTTGACGCCATCGCTGGATCGGGTGGCTTCTGGGGTTTGTCTCAGGCAAACCTTGCATGGATCGCAGGCATTGATGCAGTCGTCCTCATTGCAAGTCGTTCATTGATCGCGTCATTCCAGAACGCTGGCATTGGCGCAAGCGTTGGATTCCTCACTCGTGTTGAGGTTGGCATCGCCACTGTTGTCGGTGTAGTGATGACGATGGTGTACGAGGTATCCGCCGCATGGTCAGGTATCGCAGGCAACGTGTCGGCACTTGGAGTGTCAAGCGGCACGATGGCAAAGATCGGTGGCATCATCGCGCTCGCCACTGTGATCGGTCAGGGAATTCAGAAGGCGCTCCAGAACTGGGGCATGGGCGCAGGTGTTCCGCAGCCCGTGGGACCAACGCCTGCACCACCTGCTGGTAAGTAAGTGTTGAAACCTACATGACAAACATGTAGGGTGTAGAAACAATTGCATAGCCCCAAGGAGGCAACATGGAATCAGACAAGATTCATCCACTTCTGTTAGATGATTACATTTTGTTGGCTCGCACTGACGATCCAATCACAAGCAAGCAGGGGGCTAAAGACGTACGCCTCCGTGCATCTGCACAAAAGTTCAAGTTGTTGTCATCGTATGCGTGGACTGGTGACGCCGGTCTTACCGACGAGGAGGCAGCAGCGCACTCCGGACTGATTGATAATCCACGATGCGGATGGTGGAAGCGATCATCCGATCTTCGTCGTGATGGATACATCACACCTACGGGCGATACTCGGATTAACGCAAGCGGAACTCCTCGAATGGTGTGCAAGATCACCGATCTTGGTCTTGAAGTATTTGAACAGATCAGTGCAAAAGCCGACTACACAGAAAAGAAATCGTGAAAGATATTCATGAACTTCTCGAAGAGATTGAAGAAGTTGAGCAAGAGCTTTACCTCTCAATGCTCGCCGCAAAGAGTGCTCGCAATGTAAGAAACAAACTTATTGCAAATGCGATAAGCAAAGGCGCGACTGTTGATCAAGTTGCTGCGTCAGCCAACATCACTCGGGCAACTGTTTACAACATCATCTCGTTTGATAGCTGTCATGTTGATGGCTGTGACAACAAGGCAAGAGCCAAGGGTCTGTGTCCAAAGCACTACGCTAAGGAACGTAGGCAGGAGTTAAAGAAATGAACCTAATCCCCACCAAAGGTATGAAGGCTGCTGCCGAGAAGGGACTCAAGTGGTACTCGGAAGGTCTGGCTGGAGATGGACTTGAGAAGGCAACAGTTACTCGTGCCAAGAAGATCATTAGCGCCGCACAGAGTGGTGAGAACCTGACTCCCAAACATGTCAAGCGGATGCACTCGTTCTTCGAGCGTCATGCAGGTGGCAGGAGTAAGACCAGAGATGAGGTCACGCCGTGGGATGTAGCGTGGGCGTTGTGGGGCGGAGATGCTGGCAGAACTTGGTCAGCAAAAAAAGTTGAACAACTGGGAGAGAACGATGGCTGATTACCCAGCGACATGGAACTGGGATAAAGATGGACCGTTTGTAAGCGGAGAAGTTGTTGACATTCGCTACATGCCAGAGGCAAGGTACGGACCCGTCAACATCATGGAACTAGATGGGCCACAAGGACATGTGTCCGTCTGGTTGTCGCCTGCCGCACTCAAGCGTTGGCTTGATCTTGAGGCACCACAGCAGGGTGACTTTGTGCAGATCCAGTTTGATGGGTGGGAGACAATCGTTGACAAGACTGGCAAGCCAAAGCGACACCCAGAGCGTCCAAACGAAGAGTGGCAGATGCGTACGTTCAGCGCATCAGTGAAGCGTTCTGATGTCCCAACAAGTTCTGTATCCGTGCCTGATTTAGACGCACAGATTAAAGAGCAGTTCTCAGCACAAGAGATTGACGACAGCGACATTCCCTTCTGATAACAAGGAGCTACCGGCATGGCACACCATTCCTTGCTTACACCACAGAAGGTTGTCAATCACCTTGCCGATCTTGGCAAGGACTTAGACATAACCGTCAATGCTTTGCAAAGCGCAGAGCTTGACGCTGTACGCAAGCGTCATGCTGCCAACCTTGCAGAGAGTAAGGCGTTCGTTGAAGCCGAAGGTTCTATGGATCTTCGCAAACACGAGGCTCGTCTTTCCGCTGGAGATCTTGAGGGTGATGCGCTAGTGGCAGAGGCTTTGGTCAGACACCTGCGCGCTACGGTGAGATCAATTGAAACACGCATTGACATTGGCAGAAGTTATGGCGCTGCAGTTCGAGCCGAGTTGTCCATGATGCCATACACAGAGAACCAATGATGGCTGTAAGGCGAGACTGGAAAGCAGCACGAGCGAAGGTGGCTCAGGAAAGAAACTGCCGAGTCTGTGGATCACAGGACACAGTACAAGCGGCACATACCATTGGGAGGACACATGATCCGGTGGATGGTGTCGTTCGTGCTATTGACGTTGTTCCTCTTTGTGTTGTTTGCCATCAGCTTTTTGACGCTCGCCGTCTTGATCTTCTCCCTTATCTCTCTTATGGGGAACAAGCAGCAGCAGTAGAACACGTCGGGATTGTGTCAGCACTTCGTCGCCTTACAAGTAAGCACGAGTAAGGAACGACATGCTCAAAGTTATGTGCGCGATCTGTTTGACTGGGTTGACCACATTGCCTTTGCAGTATCAGGGCGGTCAGGTTCAGACCTCACCGCATATCTATGTGGATTACTGGGGCAGCCAGTGGAAGAAAGATCTCACAACACGCCACGAGGTGTCGACATTCATCAATTACTCGTGCAGGAACTTTGGTCAAATAAAAATAGAACATGTCAATAAGGGGAGAACATGGGACAATCATTCCATTCGGTCAAGAAGCAAGAATACGAACGCGGTTATAACGAAGGTTACGAGAACGGTTTCTTTAACGGATTCTCGAACGTCGGTCAAATGAATATCGTTATTGGCTTTGATAAGTGGCAGTTTGAGTTGGTGTGGAACAATGCATACCCCGGAACAAAGTCACAGATAACACGAGCAATGCGTGACTACAACTCAAAGGTTGCATCTGTTACTCGGCAATATCAAATGAATGTTCGTAATAACTCAGCACACCAAAAGAACAAATAAAGTAGCCTATGGATGTGAAGAGTTATTACAAGTTATTTGACGAGGCGCAAGAACATGGGTGCAAGATTCTTGCCCACCTTGTTCCTTGCAATAACCCATACATTATTCTTGAGGTACGACTTCCCGACACAAAGATTGTTGGAGAGACTGACCCTCGATCACCGCTACCACCTGAGCTTCAAGCACAAGCACTACTTAGCGCAAAAGATTCTGGCCGATGGTCGTGGCCGGAATATGCTTGATTTAGTAGCCTGAACCCGCTAAGGGCTGTACCATCTAGGAAGTTAACTAAGCCCTGGAGGGTTTCAGCATGGCACGTCTTAACCCAACATCTGCCAACACAATGCTCGGTTCAGTGTTTACTGGAACCCAGTACTTGGCGTTGTTCACAACTGACCCCGGTACTACGGGCTCGGGTTCTGAAGTAACTGGTGGCTCATACGCACGCCAGTCAATCACTTGGGCTGCTGCATCAGGTGGTTCGCAATCTTCATCGAACGCACAAAACTTTACTGGTATGCCAGTTGAAGCTTCTGGTGTTCCATACTTTGGCATCTACTCGGCATCAACGGGCGGGACTTATCTTGGCGGAGGTACTGTGTCGGGCGTGGCCTCAGTGCCTTCCGGTGCAACCGTTGCCTTCGCTTCGGGTGCCGTCACTTTGTCGCTGTCGTAATCCATGGCACTTGTTATCTCGAACATTGAGTCGAACCCTACGTTCGACGGGCAATCAAAGGAGCAGTCATGGGAGAAGAAGAAGGAGCAGTTCACGAACTTGTTGGTACTGCTGTAGGAACGGTCATCATCCCTGGTGAAGCCGCATCAAATGTCGTAATTACAATTGAGGAAACCGTGGCGCAAAGCGACGGGGAAAAGGAATAGGTATGACTGCTTTGCTTAACGGCAGAACTCCAACAAACTTGACCTACGAGGGTCTGTTAAATATCTGGCACAACTCAACCGAGACAACTCAAGGCGAACGCCTAGAGCAGATCTACCAGAACGATCTTTTCTACCGGAAAGACTGGGAGAAAATGTACGGTGTCTGGGGTCCAGAAATTGGCGAGCAGTTGCCTGCTGGTTTGATGATTGGATCGTGGGACATCCGTCGTTTCAACGGCGATGGCATTGAGACAGGCGCATGGCGCTCTGCCAAGATCATCACGACTGTTGGCAAGACCGCGCTTGCAAACTACCTCGCAACTGCGACTCCAACCACGACGCCATTCATGAAGTACCTCGGCATCGGGACCGGCTCGACTGCCGCAGCCGTGGGTGATACTGCTCTTGGTGGTGGTACGGGTAGCCCAATCACTGAGGTTCGTGGCGCAGCATCAGGTCAGCGTTTGTTGGGTACAGGTTCTAACACCACCAACGTCTACCAGCAAACCGCTACGTCGGTGGCCGGTAACATCAACGGTGGTACCACGGTGACGATTGCTGAGGCGGGAATGTTTGACAACATCTCCATTCAGACCGTTGCCGGTACTCCATCTGGAACGATGTACGACCGCACCGTACTTAGTGCAACTGCAGTTATTACTTCAGCGGATACATTGCAGCTTACGTTCCAGATCACTTTCTCGTAAGCTATATAGGGAGGGGTGCAAACCTCTCCCACTATTTTTGTAAGGAGCACGGATGCCAAGGGTTCGCTACAACAATATCTCGGGAGCCGCATCCGGGATTAGCATTACGTTGTCGTCTACGTCTACGACAACAATTACCTTCTCTAGTGCTCCGTCGTTTCCTACGATTGCGTCACCGAACTACGCAGTCATTGTCGCGCAACCAGATACCACAAGCGAAGAGATAATGTATCTCACCGCGTATACCTCTGGCGCAACGACTGGCACCGTAACCCGCGCACAAGAGTCCACATCGGGCGTGACGTTTACGGGAACGAACTGGATTCATGGACCGACAAACGTAGACTTCTCGCCCGCAAATGTTGGCGGTACCGCAGGCGCTCCGACAACAGGAACATATGTTGTCGGTCAATTTTGGACGGACTCAAACAACACGCTCTGGGTATGTACTGCTGCCGGTACGCCAGGAACGTGGGTGCAATTAGGACCACCGACCGGATCAGTTCAAGCCTACGCAGCATCAACTGCACCAAGCGGCTGGTTGTTGTGTGATGGCTCGCAGGTTTCTCGCACAACGTACGCTACGTTGTTTGCGCTTATCGGAACCACCTATGGCGTCGGCGATGGCTCAACGACTTTTAACATCCCCGACATGCGCGAACGCATACCGATTGGGTTAGGAACTCAAAACACACTAAGCGCAAACGATGGAGTGGGAACCTCTCCAACGGCTCCGGTTGATACGTTGCGTGTATCTGGAAAGACGTTTTCTACAACAACGGTAGCAAACAACACGGGAACGGGAACAACGAGCTCGGCTAGTTCTTCGCTCAACAGTTTTGCGGGCGGTGGTTCAACGGGTGCTACGCAAATAACCCACACCCACAGTATCCCCGCATTGACCATCCCGTCTTTGACGGTAAACGCTGCCTCGCTGTATTATCAAGTTCTTAATTTCATAATCAAAACCTAACCGTATGGCATACGGAGGCGCAACTTACGCGGGCGTACCTTATGGGTCTGGCAAGCTTCCCAAACAATACACTCGTACCAACACAGATACTCAAGCAAGCTCAGACACTGTCACCCGCGTTACAGTTGCCAAACGTACCGCTACAGATACTCAGGCTAGTACAGATTCTGTCACCCGCGTTGTAACAGCTAGCCGTACTGCCACAGATACTCAGGCTAGCTCAGACACCGTTACGCGAGCGGTCAAGTTTGCTCGTTCTATTACGGATACTCAAGCATCGTCTGACTCCGTCACGCGAGTTGCGACAACTGTTCGTTCTGTTTCGGATACTCAAGCGTCAACCGATACTCTTGTCAGAGTTACGGTTTCGCGTCGTGCTGCTAACGACACACAAGGGTCAAGCGATACCGCCACGCGATTCGTCGCGTTCTCTCGCACTCAAACAGATACACAAGCGTCATCGGATTCAGTAAATACAAAATCTAGTTTTACTCGTTCCGTTGCAGATAGCCAATCTTCATCAGATTCGATCACGCGCAATGTCGCGTTTTCTCGTTCTGCAAGCGACACACAAACTTCCAGCGATACCGCAAGTCGTGTTGCAACATATTCAAGAACCATTTTGGACACGCAAGCAAGCTCCGATACGGTCACTCGCGTCACGGTTGCCAAAAGAACCGCTACTGATACTCAGGCAAGCTCTGACTCTCTTAGCACGGTAGGAACGTACAAGCGTTCTGCGAGCGACACACAAAGCTCAAGTGATTTTGTATCGCGCTCCGTTGGATTCTCGCGCAGCGCAAGCGACACACAAGCAAGCTCCGACACTCTTAGACGTTCTGTTGGATTCTCGCGCACTGCCACAGATACTCAAGCAAGCAGTGGCTCGGTTACTTCTGTTGTCATTGACAATTTCACCGGGACTGGATCATTTGCATTCTCGGGAACGGCAACAGGTGTTGTCACTATCCCAGCAACTGCTGCGATGGTTTTGGCATTTACCGCTGTATCTACAGCAACAACGGTTGAGAACGCAACAGCAGCAGCAGCGTTTGGATTTGCTGGCGTTTCTTCGGCGACAGTTGTTGAGCCAAGTACGGGTTCATCTGGCTTCGCGTTCTCTGGTTCTGGTACTGGCGTTAATGTTCTGCCCGCTACAGGATCTGGCGCATACAGTTTCTCAGCGTCAGCAACTGCCATCGTGGTGGTGCCCGCTACTGCAACAGGTACCTACAGCTTCTCTGGTGCATCTACGGCAACTGTTGTTATTACGGCCACGGGCGCAAGTTCATTCAATTTTGCTGGAAGCGCAACAGCAACGGTTGTGGTTCCAGCAACAGCAACAGGAACGTACTCGTACTCAGGATCATCCACCGCAACAGTTGTGGTTCCCGCAACCGCGTCTGGGTCATTCAGTTTTAGCGCGTCGTCCACGGCAACGGTTGTTGTGCCTGCGACCGCTACCGCAGCGTTTAGTTTCTCAGGAGTCTCAACTGCTACCACGGTAGAAACGGCGACCGCTGCCGCAGCGTTTGGATTTGCTGGCGTATCCACAGCAACAACAGTCGAGTCAGCTACCGCAGCCGGAGCGTTTGCCTTCACTGCTGTTTCGACCGCAACTGTTGTTGAACCCTCGATTGCGAGCGGAACGTACTCGTTCTCGGCAACAAGTACGGCAGTTACAACAATCTCAGCAACGGGAACTTTCTCTGCATCGTTTGCGGCGACATCGACGGCTACAGTTGTAGCACAAGAGATCGGTTCCGGATCTTTTAGTTACAACGCATCATCTACCGCAACAATAGTTGTTCTTGCAACTGCGGCAGCAACATTTGGATTTGCCGCAACATCAACAGCAACCACGGTTGAAAGCGCAACCGCTGCTGAAGCGTTTGCCTTTACCGCAGTATCAACGGCTACGCTGGTTGAACCCTCAACCGCAAGCGGATCGTTTGGCTTCTCTGCTTCTGTTGCTGGACTTATCGTTGTTCCTGCCACCGCAACTGGAACGTACAACTTTAGCGGGTCTGCACTTGGTCTTGTTTTCTCCGCTAGCGGATCTGGTACCTACGAGTTTGCTGGAAGTGGAACCGCAATATGGTTCCTGCCATATGTGGGAACAGGGTCGTACAGTTTCTCGGGATCATCAACTGCCACGGTTGTTGTTCCCGCTACTGCAACTGAGTCGTTTGATTTCTCCGCAACTGCTACCGCTACGGTGGTGGTGCCGGAGACGGGATCTGCCAGCTTCAATTACAACGGAGCAAGTACTGCTAGCACTATCGTCCCTGCGAGCGCAGCGTTTGTCTCGGCTTATCTGGGAATTTCTTCCGCAACGGTTGAGGAGTTTGCAACCGCCGCTGGCGTATTTGGATTCTCCGCTGTTTCCTCTGCTGTCCTCGTTGAGCCAAGTACTGCATCAGGAAGCGGAGCCTTCAATGGTTCCGGTACTGGTTTGGTTATTGCAATTGAGACCGGCACCGGCACCTATCAATTTGCTGGCGCAGCAAGCGCAATTGTCTCCCTGTCTGCAACTGGCACAGGTACGTCAACCTTTACCGCATCATCAACTGCGCTGGTTGTTTGCCCCGAGGTTGGTACAGGAAGCTTTGTCTTTGGTGCAACCAGCACGGGAACAGTTGTACAGAATGGGACAGGTTCTGGTACAACAACCTTTACCGCAAGTGGTACAGCATCAGCGTTCTTTCCGAGCGTTGGGCAACTCTCGGTCAACTTCATTGCAATGGGAACGGCAACAACTCGTCAGCAGTTCCTTGCGTTTATTACCGTCAGCAGTTTGCTGGCGTACGTTGCAAACGTAACGTCTCAGTCTACAAACACTTTGAATGTCAGCAGCGAACTCGTAACAACTACTACACTTTCCAGTGAAGCCGTTTACGATACTGGTATATCTTCTCAAGCAGTCAACACAATGGAGATTGATTCCATATGAGCATCACAAAATACGTGCAGGGAGACCTTGTCGATTTCCCATTCTCCGTCATAGATGAATCGGGGAATCTTGTAGACCCTGACATTGTGGAATTCAATTTCACTTGTGGCACCGTGGGACCAATCAAGTTCACATACACCGGAGCCTTAACGCCAGGAACAAACACCGTATGGCGTACAGGAACAGGCGAGTATCGTGCCCGCGTTGACACGACTTCAATGTCGGGAACATTTCAGGGCGCAGGCATTTCTCGTGGTGTCGGTCAAGCAGTTGGGACCATCTCGGTTCTCATTGTTCCAAACACATTGTTACCGTGAACGAAGAAAACGATCTGCTTGAGATTGCCCGTTCAATTGTTCGTGGCGACCGGCAAAAAGATTACGGTAATCCCGAGGACAACCTCACGCGCATTGGAATTGTGTGGGGCGCTCTTCTTATGCAAGACGCTATTCCGCCACGAACGGTTGCGCTTATGCTGGCAGGCATGAAACTTGTTCGTGCATCAAACAGAGACAATCGAGATGATTTTGTAGACGCAGTTGGTTATCTTGTTTTGGCTGACGAATCTGGGCAAAAGTAGGAATTTGCCCTAAAATGCAGAAATTACAATTTGTACTGTTTCCCTTATAAAGGAACTGCATGGGACTGCTCAACGATATACAGCAACAAAATAGGACTGGAACTCAAAAAGGTTGTTCCATTCAAAAATTGTTGGATCAAATGGATTCCCAAGACAAAAAAGATTTAATCAATGCTCTTGATGATCCAAGCATTACTCACGCTTCAATTACTTTTGTGCTCAAGGAACGAGGTCACATTTTGAGTTTGAGCGGAGTAAGCCGACACCGTAAGGGGCTTTGTGGCTGCCCTCGCTGATGAGTTTAATTCTCATCAAAGATTGACAGAGCTTGAGTCAATCAATCGCAAACTCCAACGTCAGCTTTCAGAATCCAAACGAAAGAACGCTGACTTCATTCAAGCGGTGTATCAGGCAGCTCACGACGCGCAAATTGTTGTGGGAACACCTTCTCCTATTCCTGGACCCAAAGCAGACAAACGTCCAAAGCCAGAAACAATGGTTCTTCATCTTACGGACTGGCAGCTTGGAAAAGTAACTCACGGTCCAGAAGCATATGACCCAGATGTTTGTGCAGATCGAGTACGCGACTGTGTGCGACGTGCCATCAAAGTTACCGAGATCCAGCGCGCGGCTCACCCTGTTCCAGAATGTTGGCTGCTTCTTGGGGGCGACCTTGTTGAGGGAACAAATATCTTCCCAGGACAAGCATGGGAGATTGCTCCCGGTGGTGTGCTGTCGCAGATTTTTGTTGCTGCCAACCTTGTCGAAGAATCCATCATGACCTTGCTGGAACATTTTGAGAAAGTCAACGTGACGTGGGTTGCTGGAAACCATGGGCGCATGGGGCGTGCAAAGTCAGGTGATCACCCACGATCAGACAACACTGATGCAATCCTTGTCGGTATTGTCCGCGACAAACTACGCAAACAAAAACGTCTGAACTGGGTTGAACCGGAGGGCGGATGGTACTCGATGGTACGCATTGGGAACTACACTGCGCTCCTTTGTCACGGTGACCAGATCAAATCTTTTGGTGGCAACGTGCCAGCATTTGGAATTCTTCGTAAGGTCAATGCGTGGGCAACTGGTGTGCTTCCAGAATTCAGAGATTGTTGGATGGGTCACTTCCATCAAGCAATGACACTATCAATGGCGAATGGTGGACGTGTGTTTGTCACTCCATCCACAGAGAGCGGAAGCCAGTATGCCACGGAGTTTGTTGGTGCAAAGGGAAGGCCCGGCCAGCGAGCAGCGTTCGTGTCCCCAGAAAAAGGCGAGATTACTGCAGAGTATCTGCTCTGGTTGCTAAAGTGACTTTAGTTACAAAGGGGCATCATGCTTGCGGGAATCCGTCGCGAGATAGGTTGGTCAAGTAAACGCACAGCTACTGGTCAATCGCGCTCAGAACAAACATCAATACCTGATGCAAAATGGACAACGTGCTCAATTTGTTGGGGCAATGGATTGATCTACACGTCAGACATGAAGTATTACGGATATTGTTTTCAATGCCTTGGGGTTGGATCTGTTCCATTTTTGTAGTAATGTTGCGGAGCAATGACTGCCGGATGCAGTCGCTGTGTCTGAATAGGGGTATTCAGTGACAAAGGGCCGGGGAATAATTCCCTGGCCCTTGTTCTTTGTGAGAGAGGGGGAGCAGCGCCGCTACCAACGCCGCTCGACCCCTACCCCCATTACGAGAGCGGGACTGGAACGCTCTCGTTGTAGTACTTTACAAGGTTGGTAGGTCTGCTTGCAAGGTGGAAAGGTCAATACCCAACGCATCACCCTTCGCCTCGACCATCTCTTGACCGAGGATTGCCCACGCTTCTTCTAAGTAGTGAGCAAGGAATCCGTAGCTGACATCCACCAGCTTGCCCCACGACACGCACTTGATTGAGAACTGGTCATACCCGACAGCAACGATGCAGTGTCCGCCCTCAATGGGAGAGTTCGGCACGTAGGTCCAGGGCTGATTGCCAACGGCTTGGCGCTTGCATGACTCAGGGCACATGATTCCCAGATACGCGCCACCATAGAAGGCAATGGCTTGATGCAGGGCCACAATGTCTTGTGGGTGGACAGGAGCGTATCCTGCGATCTTTGTTCCAAACAGACCCTTTGACTGCCACTGCTGCAAGACGAGGGCTTCATTCAATCCGGTATCAGCGCCACCCGTAAGATCCATGTATGTGGAGAGCAGCTCGCTGTCGTTGGGGCGAGGGTCGTTCTCTTTGACTTCCTCATCCCACGCAGCAATCAAGTGGTCAACACCGGCGATGGTGCAGATCCCATAGGTGTCGTTGAGATCCATGCGCCAGTCCACCACAGGAGCAGGGACGTTATCTGGAGGAGCAGGAAGTTTGCCCTGCGCGTAGACGGCAAGGTCTTTGAGCCCATGCGGGCGGGTGGCAGCAAGGCGTCCAAGCTTCATTACTTTCCCTCGTGAAGTCCGATTTTGGCTGTGGGCTGTGAGATGAACGTGAAGTCCTCACCCTGGTAACGCTGGAGAAGCCATGCGGGGTAGGAGATGGAATGAATGCCAGTGTGCTGTCCTCTGTGATGCGTTGAGCACAGCACCAGCATGTTCGCCTCCGAGTCAACCCATTGCCCCAGCTTCTCGCGGTCGGTGATATCCGGCCAGTCTGCGGTTACCTTTTCAAGGTCAAGGCCATTCTGAGACGCCCATTCAAAATGCGAGTGATGCGTTTCCATCGCCCCACCTTCGGAGTGACGGATTCCGCAGACCCAGCAAGGGGCGTCAAGTTCGTAGACCAAATGATGGTGTGTTCTCTTATAGGTCGAGGATTCAGTTCTCGGCTCATGCTTTGGATATGCAACCAGTTCGTCGAGTGTACGGTGAAGAATGCTCATAACTTATCCTAGGTGTCCGATAAGAACGTATACGGTTGAGCCAAGTACGGCAGCGATAATAGCGACAGCAGTAGTAATCCAGAAGTACGCACGGTGCTGCCTCTTGCTGAGATCTTCGGAAAGTGCTTTCCGCACTTCTCGATCGGCTACCCGAGCTGATTCAATTTTCCCAATGCGACCGTTCTGCACGTTGACTCTTTCAGACAACGTATCAATGGAACGCTTTAATGCCTTATGCTCTTCCATTGCCTCTCTACGGTTTTGCGTAACCGTATCAGTGAGGTTCTGGAGCATCTGCAATATGGCCTCGTTGGGATTCATACAAGCTAGTAAACGTCGTTGCCAGGAGTGGTGTCTGTCTCACCAGGCCACGTTTGAACTGGCGCTTTTGTATTAGTACAGGTCATTTTTGAACCGTTTTTATTGTGGGCCAATATAAACAGAAGTAAGTGTTGCACTACATGAAAAGTCTACAATAGTAAATCCTGCAAGTTGAACTGCTGTGCCTGCAGATATTAGACCAATCCAAGTTCCAGTAAGGCTAAGACCGGAAGCTGCTGTTCCTGGATATGCACAATTAATCATTAGTGGTGTAGAAGAAGACGTTAAATTTTCTCCAAACAATAATCCACCACCAAGAAAAGTGTTACCTATTCCCGTGTCAGTCATGGTGAAGTAAACAAAATAAATACCAGTTGTTCCTATAGTTAAACCTAAAGAGTTCCATCCCATTCCATACGAAGAAGAACCAGTATTTCCATATGAAAAAGAAATCCATCCAGGAGTGCCGGTACCTCCCGATAGTGATTGAGAAGGATAATTTACGTATCCCCAGGGTTTTTGAGAATTGCTATTTGCCTGATTTAACGCAACAAGAGTTTGGGTATCCATTTAAAATCCTCCCAAACAAATAATTTCCATAAACCCATATATTGATTGTGTTGTGGTAGTGGACACGTATGCACCAAGTTGAATAGTTTGTCCAGCAGTTAATCCACCAATATAATTTCCTGTTGCTTCTAGTCCTAGACCGGCTAGCATATTACAAGTTCCTAAAGATATTGCACTATTGTTGCTAAACATTCCAACAGAAACAACTGCGGCAACACTTAAACCAAAACCCAATTGACAGTTAACTATGTACAAACCTGTTACCGGAATGTACAAAGAGTTATTCAATAAAGTCATTCCGTACAAAGCGTTTGCTGTCCCTGCGCCAGTCATTGCATGAAATGAGTTGACGACCGAGTTTGAACCGTAATAAATGTATCCATACGGTTTTTTTGCAAGCGTTCTGTTTTGAGCAATCATCCAAAGCGTTTCAGAATCCATGTCATCAACTCGTTAATAATGCTGCTGCAAGAGAGCATTGAATAGTTGCGGCAGTCTGTGTCCATGCGTAAGTGTGAATAACACTTCCGGTAGCGTATCCTTGGCACACAGAACCGCTTATTGTGTAGTACTGACCAAGAGCTGCAGCATATGTCATATAAGAAGATTGACAAATGTTACTGTTTGAGAATGATCCGTTTACGCTAAATCCAACAGATTTAACATCATTAGTAGTTCCTGAAATTAAAGTAAGTGATGCAGTAACAATATAAATTCCTGGAATATTAAAAGTTAATGAGCCCGACGAGTACGTCACTCCGTAATTTCCAGTACCCGTTGCCGAACTTCCAACGCTTGTCCATGTTGCGCCAGGGTTAGAAAAGTTTGAGTACGATACCGTACCGTACGGTACACCTGGAGATTGAGTTGGAAAATAAATTGTTTCTGAATCCATCAGATCAATCCAGTAATTGAAGTTATTGCACCGTTTGTGTAATTAATAGTGCATGACTCAATGCTTGTTGTTGTTGAAGCAAGCAAGGTAGTACACGACATAGTCGCTGCATTGTTGAGCACAAGCGAAGAATTGTTTACGGTTACAATACTGGTGTTGTTTGGTATTCCCATTCCGGAAACAGGCATACCTGGCGACAAATCAAGAGGTCCATTAATAGTTACGATTGTTGAACCTGCGCTAAAAGTTAAACCGTTTGTGCTTAGTTGAGCGTTTTTGCTCATTATAATTGTTGTTGAGGTCGTTGACACAACGGTTGTATTTACTGGAATACCAGTTCCGCTTACAACCATGCCAGCCACAATGCCTGTGGTTGAAGCAATTGCGGTAATGGTGTTTGACCCCGACGTTGTATTTCCCGTAAACGTGTATCCAGTCAGTGTTGCGGGAAAATTCGTTACCGTCCACTGAGACGCATTAATAAGATCAGATGAGGGACTTCCAAAATAATACGTTGAAATACGAGCACCTTGATCATCAATAAAACCAAACATCCCCTCATTGCCTGGAGTCCCTGGTTTGTACGAAGCGTACAAAAGGCATGGAACCGAAGCGTTAAGGCTTGTCCAAGTTGTGCCACCGTTTGAAGAAATCTGTGCGGAAGTTTGACTGTAACCAGCAACAGGATTCATCATTGGAATGTTTGCATTTGAAAAATTGTTTGGTGTCGAACCGCTAAGTACCAAGTGGTACGTTGATCCGGAAGTTAAATTGTTAAGACCAATCGGTACGCTTACCCAATTGCATGGAAAGATTTCTTGTTTGTAGCTGGTTCCACCATATTGTTGAGACCAAAATGCAGTATATGAACCATCAGAGTTTTCAAACACGCAACGTCCTTGAGACACGTTGCCACCTAAAGATTGCATTCCCCAGTTAGCAATTCCTGTTTGTGAAGATGTATACGCAACCAATGGATAGCTTGTGTAGCTACCAAGATCGGTAAGTAAAGATCCTGCTGCATACATACCTTGGTATACAGTCTGTGGAAATTCTCCAATGTATTGCCATGACCCAGTTGGGTTTGAAAGTTTCCACATCCCGGAACGAGTACTTGTTCCGGGAATTGTAAAAACATTTACATATACGTTTCCGTTTTGAACAACAAGACTTCCATCTTCCATATTAAAATATGGACTTTGATAATAATTTAAACTACTAGTTCCAAAACTTGCCCATGTATCAACCGGAAATTGTGGTCCAAGACTCCATCCGTTATCAGTTGCGTCGTTATTTATTGAAGTGTAATAAGTTGTATTTATTCCATTATTATAAGGACTACTGGAATCGTTTCCACCAATAACAAATAAATAATCTATTCCGTTGTTACTTAATACACCAAGAATTGAATTATAAATAAGACTACTACCACCAGTTGGATTTAATTGCTGCCAAGCTCCAACAACGCCAGTTTGTTGATTAAATATCGCAGCCCAAGGATTATTGTTTTGAACAGATGCAATTAAAACTTGAGCATTTGGACAATAGACAACAGTTGAATAACCATCATTTGTATTTGGAGGTAGATTGCCGTTAGAAATCCAACCAGTTAAATCTGATCCATCGTAATAAGATGTCCATATTGGAGCACCAGAAGTAGATGAAGTACCTTGAATGTAAACGGCATATTGACCAGCTTGGAACAAATTAATTCCAGAAGGCGTTGACTGATACTGCGGGAAAGACGCAAGCCTGTCAACAACATATTTCCCCCCAAGTACATCTTGAGGCTCAGGCCAGTCTGCGTTTCCTGTTGATTCAATAATTGACGATGGAACAAGATACTGAGCAACAAGTGTTCCCGGTTTACCAGCGTTATCTTTATAGATACCAACAGAAATGTTGACCGCATGGTCGTAACCAATCGCATCAGCAACTGCAACAAAATCGTTTTGTGTCAATGTTGCTGATGCGTATGTAGACATTGTCACGACACCAGAACTAATAGCAACAATAGTGGTGTCACTGTCTATTCCAGTTGCATACAAAGGCATACCTACAAAAAGGTTTGCAATAGAAGAGACATTGACAATTGTGTTTGACCCTTCGGTGATGTCTCCAGTGAAATCAACTTCGGGTGCCGGAAGATTTTGATTTGTAATAGGAACACGAACAAAACCAAGCGTTGAATCATTTGCAACAAATGGTTGGTCAATCATGTAACCACCAACTTGTTGCCAGTTATTAAAATTTCCAGTACTTGTTTGTTGAAGCAGTGAACCTTGATACACGACTTGCGATTCGTGCAAGTCAAGAAATTGATTGATGCAACTTACTTCTAATGATTTTTGTTGACTGTCTGCTTCCCATGAGTGTGCAGTAACTGGTGAAGAAGTAATTGAAACAATTCCACCAATCCATTGATAGTTTGCAGCGTTTACCGGAGTGTTCACTGCGTAACTCGTAACTGAACCACCAGGACTTGAAAGCGACCATACCCCAAGCGAACCAAAGTATGAAGCACTCTCAAGACTTGCTAACAAAGAAAAACCAACTGTTGAGCCTGCGCCCTGACTCCAACCCTGCGTTGCACTTTGCGCGGTCATTTGAGTACCCATACCCAGAATTAAATCTGCAGGGTTAGTACCGTACAAAGTGACTGGTCCACCTGTTCCCGGCGATACGTTATTGGCAGCGTAGTTGTAATTAATTTGCACATATCCGGAAACCTCAATAAGGACAACGCCCCATCCGTAGGTAGCAGTTCCTGATCCTTGTGGATCTAAATTGATTGTCCAAGATGATTGATCACCGGGCTGTAAATAACGATATGTAACACTGAGTTGAACCGGGTTTACGTTAGATGAATTGTATTCCCAGTTTTGAAAAACAATGCCAGAGTTTATAGATGCATAACCAGATATGTTAATAAAACCTTGTGATGGAACGCTGAGAACTCCACCGCCAATAGCAATCAAAGTATTGCCAGGAGTTGGGGGCGAAGTTAATGTAACGGTAGTTGAATTTGTTGTTCCGGAAATTAATCCAGAGTTTGCTGTTTGAACAATACTTACAGACATTTAAGTCACGCTTATTAAGTTAAGAGATACGTAACTAAGTGTTCTTTTAGAAGCAATGCCAACACCAGGATATGACCAGATAGCAGACGATCCGATGTTCAAATTTACTTGATCAATGTAGTGAATTTCACCAGCACCGGCAGATGAGATGTTTACTCCAACACGTGCGTAAAGTGCGCCCGCTGGTGCAACTGCACTAACGCCAGCAAGGACCGACGTTACTTGAGTCCAAGTGTTAAGAACTTCAGAAACACTTGTTCCAGTAGTAGTGGTAGAAGAAGAGCTTGACGTATACCACTGGATATACACACTGACATTACGCGCTGTTGAGCCAGGATAAAAATACGCAGATGCGGTATACGTTTGACCCGCAACAACAGGGTAGTAGCTAGCAGGATACGTTCCGACTCCAGTTGATGCGGCCATTGATCCTGCGGCTGTCGCCGTTAATGCAAGTGAGTGTGTGCCATCAAGAGCGCGAGTGGTTGACTGAGCCACTGTTGTGTTAGATCCAGCAACCCAAGTTCCAATTCCAACTTCAAAACTAGAATCATCACGGCACAACATGTTGTTGACCAATCCATACGAACGAGTTGCCCATTCATATGCGGTGTTAATTTGTGCAGAAACGCTGTAATGATATGCAGTGAGTTTTGAAGGAACCGATAACGCTGTGCTTACAGGATATGGGTCGTCTGCAAATCCAAGTAGGTTTCCAGTTGTTCCACCTTGCAAGTAGATGGCATACCCATACGTCTGTACTGCCCAAGTTCCAGACGATGACGAATACGTTGATGCACCAGACGTAGCTGTTGACCTCGACAGGTACACGTCGTTGTATCCGGTAGCAGCCTGGATGTAGTTATTGGTCGCCGTAAACAACGAACCCGGTGTCGAGTTGTAGATCGTTGACCCCGGCTGCACAACAACCCAGTACTGTCCTGCTGCCAAAGTGCACGCAAGTGGAACGTGAAAGTTGTTGATCGTTGTTTGAATACCAGATGGCATCCATTCGGCAGGTATGACCGCAGATGCGTAAATTGTTCCCGACGTTCCTGCTGGCTGTGGAGTGCTACCCGTGCTCGATTGAATTGATACGAGTACGTCAGCACCCGCCCCAATTGCGCCGAGCGACAAGTACACAGCGTTAATGGTTGTGGACGACGCAAGGGTAAACGTAAACGCCAGCGCATTAGAACCAAGCGTGTCTGCAGTGCCCGCAGCAAAAGTTGGGTTACTACCGATGGTACTACCGGAGTAGTACACGGTTGATGGGTGTCCAACCAGGAATTGGTTTGCGTGACCAACAAGAGTTGCTTGGCCTTGAGTGGGAGCTTGCCAGGTCATGTTGGGTTACTCCATGTAAACTCTGCTGTCATTGTCAACGTGTCGCCCGCTGTCCAAGTGAACTGAGGAATAAACAACGCATGATCAAGCAAACTTCCGGTTCCAACTGTGCTGCTTGCGTTTGCAAAGACACCAGCCTCAGTCAATGTAAACGTAGCTGTCTGTGCCTCGAACTGGAATTGATAGAAGGTGTTTGCTGTACCAGATGATCCAGGAGGCGACGAGGTCACAGCAGAGACCTGCGCTCGTCCAAGTTCGTTGTAGAGCGTAAGGTCGGTTGCAGAGGTTCCTACATTCATTGCTGTATTCGGTCCAGGTTGGATCTCAATTGCAAGAAGTGCAGGAGCCGCAGTAACACCCGACTCTGCCCACATAATGTTCTGATATGCGAGACCGTTCATCTGAGCAGCTTGCAAATACACGGGACCAGAGCTTGTCGCCATCATGCTGGTAAATCCATTAGGCTGCGTGATTGTTGGCGTGCTTGCGTTTGCTTCTTCAAAAACAGTAATTACCAACGAGTTTGCATTTGGTGGATTGGTAAAACTTGCTGCGTAACTCGTGGCGTTGATGGTCTGAACAATTGGAGACGAACCCTGATTGCTGACTTGCCACGGCTGCATGACAAGCGTGCTTGTTCCAGTGTCCGTGACCGTGACTTTTCCAGACGTTGCTGTGCTTGCGATTGCCCAGAAGATTGCAGGCGCAGCAAATGATGTGCCGTTGCTGCCTTGAATCTTTGTCCATGTCAGACCGCCAAGCGTATCTGAGATGGAAAGATTTGCTGTACCTCCGTTGTAAGATCCAACGATTACAATCAACATCTCGCCAGCAATCGTAGTAATAGCTGTTGAGCTGCTGCTTGTTACCGATGTCGTACCAGTCGTCACAATATCCAATGCCACAGCGTTATTCATTGTGTCGCCGGTTGCGGCCTTTGACATCGTGACGGTGTTTGTTGATGGGCTGTAGCTTGAAATTGTTGTGTACAACGGAATGCCAGAGGTTGCCTCAATGATCATTCCAGGAGAAAGCGGATAGTAACCGTTGATGGTTTCCGTTGTTGCGCTATTTGTTGCGTTTGCGCTTAACGTCAAGGTGCTACCAACAATTGCTGTGACTTGTGCGCCAGGAGGGATGTATCCCAGTACGTCAGACAATGTCATGCCAACAAAGATTCCCGTTGTTGATGACACACTCGTTACAGAGTTTGAACCAGAAGTGACATTTCCAGTAAACGTCACCTGGTTAGGCGAGACTTGAGTGACCTGAGTTGATCCGCTGTTGATCGCGCCATTGATGCTAAAGGGAGGATATGCTCCCGAACCAACAGCCCCATAAAATGGAGTCATGTAATTTGCGACGGCACCGATCAAAGATCCCTGATCTTGAGCAGCAGACCATGCCAATGCAGACGCAAGCTCACCAAGGCCACCATTGCACATGATGTTCTGAGAAGTCTGCTCACCTGTGCATACGCCGTCGCGTTCAGTGCGAAGCGTAATACGACCGTTGATTGGTGTTAGCCCCATATTCCCGTCTGCCAGATTGCCACATTATAGACCTGATTCGGTCCTTCTACTGTGCCATATGAACCGTATCTCGCATACGTCACGATGTCATTGAGCGCAACGTACTCGCGAGTATTAATGACTTCATGATTACCAGTTTGCGTTCCGTTTGATGTCTTTGTCGGAGACACTGCGGCAAACAAATCCTGGATCGTGAACGGTCGTCCACCACCACCACCTGATCCAAACCCGAGATTGGTACTCATTATGTATGCCTAATCGCTGTGACTTGGCAGGATCTGTACCCGCCGTCTTTAAATGTTATCTGTTGTTGGATAATGAAGAAAGTCGTGTTGTAGATACCAAGTTGGTAACCATTGTCAGAGTTAGGAATGGTGGAGAAGTTTCCAACAAACGTCTGACCTACTCGAAAGACGCCAATCCAAGAAGGGTCTGTGTAAAACGTAATTCGTTCTTGAGGTTCTGAATACTCTTTGAGTACCGAAGCAGCGCGAAGATTCGCTTGTTTAACCGTTGTCAGTGTTTGATCTTTTACAACGGTGGTAAATTTTCCACCGTTTGGAAGCGATGCAAGTTTGCGTTGCTGCGAAACGTTGTTTGATGCCGCATGAACAGTACTGATGTACTTGTACCACAAGTTAATCACTACGCCTCGGGCAGGAGAAAATCCACCATGAGCAGGGTTTGAATGCAATGCCCATACAGGAATCCCTGCACCCGTTACGTTCTCTTGCAAATAAAACGGAGAGGTGGAAGTACGAGATGCATCCCAAACTTCTACGCGATATGCCTTGCCACCAATTGTCAGATAAAAATTTGACTCTTCTTTTTTGGTTGATTGTTCTGAAGCAACAATGTTTGCGGTAGTAACGTCTGGGGTTTTGGAAAGAACCCATGAAGTTTCTTGACCGTTTGCAGTCCACGTTTGAGTTGCGGGAGATTTGGATTTCTTTGCTGTAGGAAGGGTGTAACTGTGCGTTGTGCTTGCACCCTCAACAACACACCGTGTGTAAAAGGTTGACGTGTCGTACTCGTAGTACATCTGCTGAGATGTGTCGACGTGACACTCCCACATGCTGGGTACTGGCGCAGTGATCGTGTCGGTGACCGTAACGTACGATTTGAAAAGCGGGCCTTGGGCTTGAGATCCATAGAACCAAAGTCGCTTTTGATAATCGACGTACCATCCCCACACATCGTTGCCTGACGCAGCTTTTGCAAGTGCGTCCCAGTGATTGGTCAGTTTGTCGTACCCAAGGTTTTGGTAATGCGTAATCGGGGCTTTGTACACACGGCCACTGGAATACTTGGGCGCAGGTTGTGCGCTGATCCCACACTCTGCGTTCTGCGTTAGATCAATGATGATGTCGCTGATGTGCTGCCCAACGTATAGCCCTGATTCAGAAGCATTGTCAGCGAGGTAGGTGTAGTCCACGCATTCGAGCACCCACTCGACAAGTCCAGGAGCACGCCACTGAAACTTTGGATTTGTGATGAGTCCCGCAAACAACACGCCTTCGGCCATGCTTTTTGTCGGCGCTGTTGATGCAGCGTGTACGTTGTTGTCTATAACAAGAATTTCCGAAAAAGGCGGGATGTAGAAGTGCGGATTGCGAGTACCAGATCCGACAACATTTGGGAATGAACTGACACTGGCAGAGTAGTCATCGACCAAAACAATAGTTGCGGTATCGCCTTGTCGTCCAAAGTTCTGGCTAATTGTTGAGCTATTGGATGCTCCACTCCACGACATGAACGATGCGTAGTCTTTTGTACGTTCTACTTGTTTGGCAACAAAGGGAACTGCACGCTCTCCATTGACTGGCTCGCCAATGATTGTTTTTGAAAGCGTCACAACTCCTGGAGTATGCACGGGTTTACCGTGCTTGGGAGTGCTGTTGACGTTGGGTTTGATTGCAGTGACGGTTGTGCCGGATTGAATACCGTCACCAGTGACAAGCATCCCTACAATAATTCCCGCCGTGGAGGAAATGCCCGTAATAAGATTTGAGTAGTCCTTAATATTTCCCTTGAAGTTTACTCCCAGTGCTGGCGGGGTTATGTAGCAAGAGATATTGGGGACTGCAATGCTGTCACTCATGTTGTGATGAGCGGAGTTCCAGAGTTGGGCATGATCTTTGTGGCGAGCACACGACCCAAGTCATTGGCAAATTGATTGATGTTGCCGTACATCGCACCCTGCATGTTGACCGTGACGTTGATCACTTGTCCTCCTCGGGCCGAACCACCTGCAATTGGCGATCCAGTTCTAATCGGAGACACTGTTGTGTTGCCAGTAACCAGTCCAGTTCCTCCTGGCAAGTTACTCAAAGGAATGATTACCTCTGGTCCGGCTTCACCAATAAGCGCAATCTCTGGACTTGTAATTAATCCACCGGCAGCATGTCCTGGAGGAAGTTTTTTTATTGGTTTTGAACCAGAAGATGGCAAACTGCTTATCAATGAAGAAAGAGAAGAACCAATGTTGAAATTTACTGAAGGACTAACAGTTGTTTGTCCAAGAGCATTCAATTGATTTTGAAGTGCGGTAATTGCATCGCTTACCGTTTGGACACCAGGAAGCGCACTGTTCATTGTCTTCAGCGCATCGCCTGGTTTTTGTTGTTCAATCTTGTGCAAGAGGTCATACAACGCTTGATGCTGTGGGTTTCCGTCGCCCTTAAGCGCATCGGTTGTTGCCTTCAACGAGTTAAACCAGTCTACAATCGCTGGACTTGATAGGGCTTTATTCAGATTGTTTTGATCTGTTGCAAGTTGTTGTTTACTTTTTTGCAGTATTTGATCACTGAGAAGAGAAGATTTTGCTACAGAAATACTGTTTTGCTGTTTTTTGTAAAGATCCTCAGTGCTTTTTGAAAGTTGAGAAATATTTTGATTTTCGTTAACGATTGATTGAGCAACACCTAACGATGCTTGACGTTGTTGAAGCTTGGCTTGATTAAGCGCATCCAAAGCATTTTTTGCTGCGGAGGAGTTTTGACCGCTATTTCTTACTGCTTGGTTGTACGCTGACAACGCTGCTGCTTCTTGTTGATTTGCGCTTTGTAGACTTGCTCGTGCTTGATCAGAAGTTACCGCAGCATCACCAAATGAAAGCAAAGCCGATTCAGCACCCTGTGCAGCGGATTGCACGTCACGGAAAGATTGTGCGAGACTTTCGCCGTCATTAGAACTATTAAAGAACCCAATCGCAAGACCTGCCAGTGCGGAGACCGCAACGCCAATCCCGGTTGCAAGAGCCATGAATGGAATAGTGTCCATTGCAATTCCAAAGGATCCGGCAGCAACAGTGCCCTCTTCCATGCTTGCATTGAGCGCTTGTTCTGCTTCTGCTGCGCCTTGAGTACCAATCATCAAGCCATTAATAGAACTTGTTTGTGTTTGGTAAACAGTTGTTAAAGCACGCACAGCAAATGTAAGAACGGTTTGAATGGCTGAAAATGTTTTCGAAAGAACCTCGTAAGCCTTTAGCGCACCGTACACAAGAGCAATTGCTCCAGCAAATACAGCAAATGCCCATGTCAGTCCGGGAACTTCTTGTGTTGCGTAACGAACAAAGTTAATAACTGGAATAAAAATTCCAGCAAGAGTAATTACCACGGGAATAAGTAATTGACCAATCGTTACTGACAAATTGCTAAACGATGCTTTAAGAATTGACAACTGTCCGCCAACAGTTTTCATTCGTTCTTCTGCGGCTTTTTGCACAACATTTGATTGATTGACTGCCGAGGCTGATGCGTTCCAACCCTTAGCGTTGTTCAAAAGAATTTGAGCAAAGATACCTGCTTTGTTTCCAAAAACATCTTGCAACAATGTGTTCTTGGAAAGCTCACCAGCTTGAGCTTTGTATCCACTGATCTGTGCGCTTAACGCAGATTCAGTCTTTTTCAAACTCTTTGTTTGGGTTTCGGTTTTGTCTGTTGCAAGTTGCTGCTGATCTGCGTACATCTTTATTGCTGCGCTTGCAGCAAGATTACTTGAAGGAAGACGAAGCATCGCACTATTAAATTGAGAAATAATATTTTGAAATGGAAGCATCTTGCCGCTTGAGTCTTTTACCGTAATACCCATTTGAGCAAGAGCAAGTTGTGCAGTTTTACTTGGACTGATAAGCGATTGAATTGTGGTACCGGCAAGACGTGTTGCTTGCATACCAGTACCAACCACGTGACCGAGTTCGACCATCAAGGTTGCCATGTCCTTCAATTGCATTCCTGAGCCAGCAATGTATGGCTGCATGCGACTGAAGGACGTGCTCAATTGATCTGTGCTCAATCCAAGAGCACGAGAAGTATTGAACATAATGTTTGTAGCTTCACTTGCTTGAGATGCGTTCAAGCCAAAGACCATCATGACGTCAGCAAGATCTTTGGTGGTGTTTTTCAAACTTCCACCATTTGCCGTTGCCAGGTTCATTGACGCACTCATGATGCTTACTGCTTGACTATTAGCAGTAGCGGAGTCCGAACTAAATTTCAATTGTCCAGCAACTGGTGCAAGTGCATTGACAATCTGATCCGCGCTAAAGATCACTTTATCGCTTGAATTTAAAAACGAATCACCCATTGATTGGGCTGCTTGCATACCCATTTGAGAGTGGGCTGCAAGGGAGGCGATGCCAGCCTGATAATTTGCAGCAGACTTGACAGTCTCGTATCCGATTACGGTGACGGCAAGCGCAGAAACAATCGCTGCTTTCCGCATTCTTTCTAGTACTCCAGAAATTTTTGCGGAGCTATAAGTTGAAAGATCTAGGCGAGCAGCAGCAATTTCACTTGCACTTCCTACTTCAGATAATCCTACAGCGGCATCAGTTGACGCAGCTTCAACATTGCGCAGGCCATCTGCAGCCATTGTTGTTGACTCTTCGATAACATTGCCCATAGTCCCAACAGCATCAGTAAACTCAGCGACTTTGATATCGGTTTGTTCAATGGCATCGCCAAGACTATCGATTGCATCAACACCAACAGTAGCAATGGTGTTGAATAGCGCCATCATTGGACCGCCAGAGGCAGCGACACTTTCCCCTAGCTCGGCAAATGAAGCTTCGCCCTCCATTGCAGCTTTTGCAGCATTGTCAATATCGCCCGCGAGTGTGTCAAAAAACGTACCCGCAAGCTCTGCAACTTGTGCCAGTTGATCAAGTTGCTCTTGAAGTTTTCTTAATGTAGGGCTGGCATCGTCCTTCATGGTGATAGCCATTGCCAAAGTCAGTGCTTCAGCCATATCACCACCTGCCCTTTCTAACCTTCTGGATTACTTTGGTGCTGTGCTTCAATCTGCATCAGTAGTTCAAACTCTTTGACTTCCCGCCATGGCCTCTCGGACAGAGGGCGGGGGTCAACGGTCACGCCAAGTTTTTCATGCCATGATCGTTCAGACCAGTACTTCTTGATCGTTGGGTGAGTAGTGCTCCCCTGCCTGATCGCTCCCTTTGCCTCCAGCAGGAAACGAGGCAACCTCTTCCTTGGTCTCGGTGTTGGCTTCCATCACCGCCTTCAAAATCTTGTCGTAGACAGTTGTCGGCAAAAGTCCGAGTGACTCTTGAAGTTGCGCCTTGTTGTCGTGCGGAAGAATTTGGTTGTTGTTATCGGTGAGGTTCCAACGAACCACTGACATCAACACCAAATCGCTTTGATGATCTAAAGTTGCGTCGACACGTTCAGGAGAGATAGTTACGGACCCATCACGGGCAAGGCCATCAGCCGTTGCCCGCATGAGCTTCCGCATAACTTGATCAGCTTCCTCGTGCGTCAGGCACTTCTTGATGTCAACCCACCATGTGCCCTCTGGGTCACCCGTAAGGTCGCTGACATCAACTCGTTCATATTCATCCCATGCACTAAGAAAGCCCATTTGTTTCCCCTTTTAGTATTGAGTCGAAACACCGTTCAAGATAATTGCGCTGATGGTGCTCGACGATTGTGCAGAAGGAGTGCTACCTCCAGCAGGATTGTAGTACGCCTCGAAGTTCACTGTCTCAGTAATAACAGAACCAACAGCAACCTTTTGGTCTGTCTTCGACAGCTTCACGTTTGGCATGTTAATAATGATCGTACCGTTACTCGATGGGTGAACCAACGAGAACGACAGCGCAGCAGTTGTTGAAGTTGCGCTTGTTGCCTGAGTGAAGAAGTCGTACGGGTTGAAAAAGTTTAATGTCGCTGCTGCACCAGGAGTAATTGCTGCTGGCTGAGACAACGTAATCGTGTTCGCGGTAAGAGCAGTAATTGTGGTACCGGGAACCAAAAGAACTGCGCTTGCAGCACCAGTTGCGGTAATACCTTGTCCAACAACAAGACCTGTAGTTGAAGCAACTGAGGTGATCGTGCTGCTACCGGCAGTAACAGTTCCGGTTGTTGAGGTAATCGAACCCGCGGTTAACGTGTCAAAAACAACGTCAAACATTCCCGAAACTTTTAACTGAGTTGGGGTCAAGAACTGCAAAGCGTGTGAGCCGTTGAAGGTGTAGGTTTCCTTCAAGTCGTTCTCGATGTCAAGCTGAAAGTTCGTTGCTTGGTAAAGGTTGTAACCACCAAGAGAAAGGTTGAACTCAGCAAAGACATACGGTGACTCGTTAATGAGCACAACAGAACTTGGCGTAGTAGTTGCCTGCACCGTTTGAGCGATCATGTCAGCCGTAAACTCGGCTTCTTTGTTTCCTGTTCCAGCTTTCAATTGGTACTTGTTGACCATGCAACCAGCAAACTGCAGCGACTGAAAGTTGCCAAGGTTCTTTTCCACCGTGACAGTGGGAATGAACGGAGCCGTAGTGTTCTGCGTAATGTTGTGCTGGTACAAGGTGCCAGTTGCAATCGTAAGCGAACTGCTACTAATTGCGCCAGTAGGTGCTTTGCTCAAAACAATTGAACTTGAGCTGGGAATAGATGCAATGGTCGTACCTGCAGCGATATTCGTACCCGTTACAGTTGCGCCAACGTAGCAGTTTGCTGTTGAAGAAAGACCAGTAACGGTAAGCGACGATGTACTTCCCGTTGCACCCGTCAATGTAATCGACTGCGCTGGTGTACCATCAGCACCAATTGCATAAATCAAAAGTTGTACACCGTTGCTTGGGAACAAAGGTGCGGTGATTGCACCCGAGTTCTTCTCCTCGCCGTACAGCGGGTAGACCTGCTTATCCCGAATGGCCTGCATGAGGTCCGGGAAGAAGAGGCTTGGGTCTTGAACAAATGTATTTGCCGACGTAGGAATAAACTGCGTAACAGGGGTTACTGCAGTACCAAACGTCGTTTCCTTCGCAAAGCCGGTCGCAGAAAGCGAGCCGTACTTTTCCTGAAATAAGAAGCTAGGAGCGGCCACCGACCTCGCTTTCCGCGTCGGACTTCATCCGCCGCTTGGGTTTATCTTCAACTACTTCTTCCGAAGCTTCTGCTGCCGGAACTTCTTCGGAAGTCTGTTCTTCTGCGGGAGTTTGTTCCTCTTCTGCAGAAACCTGATCGGTGACTTCCTGAAAATATGGTGATGCTGCCAAACTTTCGCAGCGGTAATCGTCATCGTCGAGGACGGCGATTTGTCCCGCTTCTACTAACCGGGCATCGTTGACTGAACTAAACGTCTGAGATCCAACCCAGATGTCAGGTCCGAGACAGAGAAACCGCCTCACAATACGAACTCCTGTTTGATTGATTCCGCAAGGCTTGACATAAATGCTTCACCCATTGTAGCCCATACATAAAGAGGAAAATCATTAGGCTCAGGGTAACCGTACGCAGTGTTACCAATACCTGGGTGAAATTTACCGTCAAACCTTCCGCCTATACCAAATGGTGCAATAACACCACGAGGGCTTGGACCGGGAGGATAATCAGAAGATTTTTTACCCATACCAAATGCGTAGGGAATATCGTGTGCAACCGCTCCATGAACAACGGAATTAAAGTAGGGAACGTCATCTTCATAAAGAAGTGTCATCTCTGACCCTGAAATCATAGATGTCTTTCGCAATCCGCTCTTCATTGCTCCAGTTTTAAAAGGAGCTTCCTCAACAAGCGCAGCAAGAACCTTGTCTCCCCAACTGTGATTTACGCGCTCTGCCCACGCGGAAAAATTCCACTTGTCAAAGACTCGCCAGTCACCTTCTTTTGTAAATGTAATCGTGGTCAAAATTTCACCTCGCTACCAACTCCCGGCGTACCCACGTACTGCACCTTCTCTTTCACCTCAAAAGTTAATTGAGATGTGTACAGGAGCCACTCTTGTCCAGAGTCACCAATACTTTGCTGCGGAAGATAACGCCAACGAAATTTATCACCAATAACAAGAAGCTGACTTTCTTGGAACGTCACCGGATCAGTAATGAAAATTGCGCCTGTGTAACTTGTACGGATCGTATTAACAATGGTGTCAATAAGATTCGTGAATGCAAAGTTTGCATTCTGTGCTCCGGGAGGAAACGCCCACTGTACGTAGACATACACCTGATGCGTATCTTCGTAAAAGCCCGAGGTGTACGCCATCGTTTGACGAACGCCTTCTCCGTCAGCGTTCAACACATATGCTTGAGGCGTTTCAAGGGATGCTTGACCAGTAGGTGGATCAACCCACACCTCAAGCGGAGAGTTGTTGTACGCACCAACAGTCCCTTGAATCAGGCCCTGAACGTAGTTTTGAATGGCAGTAAGACTCATTAGTACACGCGGCGGAATGGCTTGAGCAATTCAACCATTGCTTGTCGGTTGTGATCAATCTTGTTTTGGCCCGACGACGCACCACGTCCCGGAGCTGACTGAGCAGTAATGGCTGTAGCACCACGTTCAATAGCAAGGCTTTTGACACCAAGCATTGCAGCCCAACGAACGTCTCCAGGCATAGTAGTAAGCGCGACACCGGCGCTATGAGGGAATAACGTACCCGTCTCAAGCGTAACGACACCCGTTCCCTGGGGGGTACTCAGGCCAGCAGTATTCGCACTTACCCCGACAACGTGTGCGGATTCTGTGTTTACACCATCGTAGATGCGACCGTACACGCTTCCATTGACGCCCCATGCGGTGACGTCATCGACGTTAAAAGTTGTTGCACCAGCGGGGTAACCAGTTGTAAAAGTAAAAGTTCCTTCAGCAGCGGCAGCGTTACTCATCACGATACTGTGGGTTGCGACTGACACCACCGTAGTATTGGCAGGAATACCCTCACCGTAGATCGGAGCACCCGGCAAGATATTTGTCGTGCTCGTAATGTTTGTAATTGATGTTGACGATGGGTATGCCATGGTGATGTCACCATTAAACGTGGCTGAAGGAAGCAAACCAGCGTGCGGCCATCCCGAAAGATAAGTCAATCCAACGCGAGTGTTTTTGCGTCCCATTGACCAAAGATTCATATTGCCGATAAGGATTGATGCTTGACCCGAGGTTGCGCCATTCCACGCACCTGAGTCAAAGCTACTCATGATCGGCTGTTCGGGGGCGAGGTTGGCAATTGGAATTGGAATCCACGTCCATGGTGGACCACCGTATGTCATTTGACCAGAGACAACTTGCAGGATTGGTTTGCGACTTGCCAAGAAGCGGGTGATGTAATCGCCCTGCATACCGAGTCGCATACCAGGACCTTGCAGCTCCTCATACAAAGAGGTTGCACGCAGAGTCATTCCGCAAATCGTGTCGCACATGTTCGACGCGATGCCACACATTTCCCAAAGCCGAGACTCAGTAATCGACTGGAAGTTGATACCCAGCGTTGCAGCATCCGACGAAGATGTGATCGAGGGCGGAGCAGAGGGATTGCCAAGGAGGTCAGTTGGTGTCACGTACGGGATCATTTGACCGTCCTTAAAATTTTCTTTTGTTCATCTGCAGGGAGTGCCTTCGCACACCTTGGGCAAATGAATTCCCCCTCAAACCATTGTGCATGATGGTCACACAAAGCGCGACCGCACGCACACATCCCCACAACTAATCTTCCATGACCACGTCGAGCCGGACGAGCACAGTAGTCGCAACCTCCACCCGTCCGGCCCATCGTTTAGTTCTTCTCGCTGACGCGCTCCTGAGCAAGCTGGGCAAGAGCCGCAGCCATGCGACCGACCTCAACATTAGATCGGTTCTTCAGGTCTTCTGCTTCCAACTCTTCCCAGTTTGTCAATGGGACACTACCTGCATTCCAAGCAGCGAATTCGTAGTCTTTGACCAGACGAGCAGCAATTTCTGGATCGCACTGGAATGACCACGTGCGCTCGTCGTTGTTGAACTCGACGCCGTCAGAGTCTTGACTCACAGTAAAATCGCCAAATCCAATTGCATGCACATCATTGTGAACATACACACGGTTACCGTGATCTACGGGACGAGCAGCACGAGGCTTACGTGCTGGCTTCTTTTCGGTAACCACTGCCTTTTCTTCACTCATTGTTGCTCCATTCCAAGGTTTTGGACCCATCACGTGGGCACTTTAACTGCCACGACCAAGCGGAAAAACTACATTTAGGGCAGTATCTTCCGCCTTCGATACGAGGGACAAAGTTCTCAACGACAATGTTATCCGCAACCCGTGGGTCGCGCTTCATTGCGAGGATGTGATCAGACCGTTCAACGGTCATCGCGCCTGAGCGTCCTGACCTGTAGACGGTTCCGTCTTCCATTGTCGCACCCGTAATACCGCGCAGTTCACCGAACTTCTCTCGGATTGGGCGGGTATAAACTTTTGGCATTTGTTATCTCCCCTAAAGGGCATCCGGGTTGGCAAGTGAGAGGGGAGAACAACTCACCCACCAACCCGGAAGCGACTCAGCTATACGGTGTCGTCGAGCTGTTCTGCAATCCCTGAATCAAACCACAGTACTGCGGTGCGGCCATGAAGAACGTACCGTAGCGGAGGATTGATTGACGGAAGGCAGGGTCGATGACCGGCCAGCCGATTTGTGCGTAGTCCTGAACCATTGCCATCTCAACCACGTTGCCGAGGTTGTTCTGGGTCTGCGGCAGGGTGTAGCTCATCAAGAGCGCGTTACCTTGCGGCAAGTATGGGTGGACGATAATCTCCGGGGCGGAACGGGTAACTGGGTTAACCACGTTTGCCACAGCGATACCGGCAGTCACGTCAGACATTTCGTTCTGCTGAACGCGAAGCTGGTATGCAGCAACACTCTCGCCTTGGATCGACTGAGCCAAGTTGTAAGCGTCGTTTGCGGAGGTGATGATCTCTGACGGGTTCGCAAAGTATCCGTGCGTCCCGTTGAACATCTGCTGCAGTGCCGCCTGAACAGTCGAGACGTTCAGGGTGACACCCTCAGCGTTGTTGTAGTAACCAGGGTACACACCAGCCGAAGCGCCTGGGTATGGACCAGTGATACCGCTGACCGTCGACGAAGCGTGACCCGAGAGCACGGAGATCAACGACTCAGCACGAGTCGATGCGTAGGTGCCGGTGTCAGTTGCCGAAGGCGTGTTGCCGGAGGTTGGGAGCGCACCCTGAAGGGTGAACTTGATACCGCCGACGGTACCGCCTTGCGTGCCGGTCGTCCACTGGTAGTAGGTACCAGCCGATGCGCCGGTCGCCACGTAGATCACGTAGTTCATCGCACCAGCGACAGGTGAGATCGTAATGTCAATCACGTCACCAGTGGTGAAGCTGCTGACAGTCGCTGCAGGCGAAGCTGCAGTCTGACCCCAGAAGTTGATCGCTGCAATCTTGACGTACACGTTGGTCGTGACGCCAGTGACAGGCGACTCAGATGCGCCAGCAGTACGCTGTGCAACCGTTGGTGCTGCAGGAGTTGCAAGCGGAACGGCAGTCGATGCCAAGATGTCGTGCTCTTCGAGGAGCATGAACTCTTGAAGAAGGACGAGCGATGACAGTCCGTAGATGTCATCAAAGCCCTGACCAGCGAACTGAGCAAGCCACGAGGTGGACTCAGTCAGTGCGTAGAACTGATAAGGGATCTGCATGTCGTATGCGCTCTGCGAACCAGTTGCTGGCAGGTTGTTCGGCCATGTAAGAGGTCCACCACCGGATGAGAACCACTCGTACGTGGAGTCATCTTGCAGGGTGCCCAAGTTGTTCGGGAGCGACCCAGTGATGTTGGACATGATCTTTGCACGGTGAGACGTACCCTGACCAGGCACACGCGGAAGCTTATTACGAAGCGGCGTGTAGACAGGGTAGATCGTGCGAACGAACGGCACGAGGTCGAACGGCACAAAACCGGACGACAGTGGCGTGGAGAGCGTAAAGCTCTTACCAATCGCCTGACCAATCTCCTTGCTCCATTGATTGGAGTTGATGCTTCCAGCAACAGCCTGCGGGCTGAACATGTTCATCGCGTTGACTGCAGCCTGGAATGGGCCAGAGAAGCCCTTCACTGCCTTGTGCGGCTTGGTCAGACCCTTAATGGTGACCTGACGCAAAGTCTCTGATGCGTAGTCAGCAAGACGCTGAATCTGACGCGGGTCCGAAAGCTCGGTGCGAGTGGACAGACCACCACCGGAGCTTTGCAGGAGACCATAACCCTTAACCATTTGCGGCATAAGAGTATCGCGGAAGTTGCGAGCACCCTTCTTGCCTTCGCCGTATCGACCCGATTCGACAGCCTCACGGAGACCATCGAGTCGGTTACGGCTCGCACCCTTAGCAGTTGCGCCTTGCAGCGTACCTGCCAGGTCTGAACCCCATCCGTTTGCCACATTTCCTCCGTTATTCGCCGTCTGCGGTCATCAACGCAGCGAACTTGTCAGGACTTACAAGTTCCTGAAGTTCAACAATTGCTGCGTGTGACACGTCCGAGTTACGGTCGTGAATCCGCTTAGACAATTCGCGGGCACGTTGGACACGTTCCCGTTTTGTTTCGTCGACCTCCGCAGAGGCGAACGCCTTGTGTGCAGGTGCAAACTCTGCAATCCGACGTGCAGCAGTGCTGACGTCAGGACGAGCGAGTTGCTCCTTCAAAGTTTTCTCCAACTTGGCAACGCGCTTGGCGTAACCTTTGGTCGCTTTTGCGATTTCCTTCTTGAGCTTCTTCTTCGAGTTTTTACTCTTTGAAGCAGCACCAACATTCTCCACGTTGTGGAGAGTTGAGTCTGGGAAGGTAGGAACCGAACCGAGCGGTGATGCAGGTGAGTACATCTCCGGTGCGGTACCAAGTCGCTGACCAGATTCATTTGCAATACCGTCACCAGCCGGGCAAATGCTCGGGTAGTTCATGGCGATTGCGTCGTGAAGCTTTGCCATTGAAGCACCAGCTTCCGGGTAGAAGCCTTGTGCGCTCTTGGTGGAGACCATGTCTGCCATCGAGGTGCCACCGACCAGCGAGGGACGAGTTTCGTTCGTGGTCAAAGGACCGCGTTGGAAGTCGCTTGCAGCCAGTGGGGTTGGCTTCGGGAAGTTCGTTGGGTGGTTCATGGTGCTTGCAGTTTCGTCAGTTGCACCAGGAAGGAACCCACGTTGGAACGAGGAAGGATCTTCCAGGTTCGGACTTGAAACATTCAAGTTTGGGTACGAGTCTTGGTACGACTTCTGTGCGATGCGTTGCAAAGCGTTGAAGTCTTTGACTTCCATCTGGGTGACGTTGTGTGCAGCCAGGAACGCCTGTGATGCAGCAGCAATAGTCGCGGGATCTGCCTTCGGACCGGACGACTTTTGAACTCCCTCGCGGAAGATTTCAGTGTCGAGGATCTCGGCAAGCTCCTTCTTGTTGACACCCTTTGTGTTACACGCAGGGCACAAAATGTCGTGCAACTTTTTCATTGCACGCATCTGCGACTTGGTTGCCTTTGTGGGCTTGACGGGTTTCGTAGGCTCAAGGGTTTCCTTGTCCTCTTTCTTGCCCTTCATGTCCTTCATCTGCTTCTTGGACTTCTTGGACTTCTTGGACTTCTTCTTGTCCATGTCGTTGTCGTCGTCACCTGTACGGTGAGCGGCGTTGTCCTCTGACTGTGCGTTCATGGCGTCATGCAAACCTGAGTCTGCATCAACCAGAGCATCGGTAACATCTGCGTCAACGTCGGGAATGTTTCCCTTCTTGACCTTCATGTATCCCTTGCCTTTGCACTTCATGCACTTGCCGTTGTCGCATGTGCCCGTACCTTCACAAGCGGAACACTGTGAGCGACCTGCGGCCTTTGATGCCTTAGCCTTCTTGTCCTTCTTGTCTTCGCCCATCTCCGCCTTCCATGATTCGGGCAATTCATCAACAAACGACTCACCCTTACGGCGTGCAATCGTGATGATGTTTTTTTTCAATTGGTCTGACGAGTAGTTATCTTTGCCAGCGCGACCAATACTTGATGCGGCATCACTCACATCTCCCGGTGTGACAATCGGGAAGCTGCGGTTCTTGCCTGCAAAATCTTCTGAGGGGATCTTGTCACGATCCGTACCGCCACCAACATCAGGATCCATCTTCCTCTTGGTGACAATGACGTTGCCATCGACCTCGAACAAGTTCGGGTCGTAGCTTGACTCACGAACAGCAAGTGCTTCGGAGTTGCTCTTGAACGTGGCAACAATCTCTCCGTGTTGCAAACCCTTAAGTGCCTTTACAAACGCATCACCGTCAAGGCCCTTTAAGTTTTCATTCACGATCTCAACGGCCTCAACAATTTGCATCTTGCCCTTACGCTTACGTCCCATAACAAACTTGCATGAGGTGTTAGCAGGGTAGTCAACAACGGAAACTTCATTAATAAGACTTGGATAAAGAATTCCGTTCTTTGCTTTTTGACGAGCACCGGGAGAAGTATCAAGTTCTCCGTCAGCAATGCCAATAGAGAATGCTTGATACACACCCTCATTCACAAGCTTTACGGCAGTGGGTTCAATAATTTTTGCGGTGAGGTAAGGAACTCGATCAATAAAGTCAAGTTGCACTCCCTTACCTGCAGGGGGAAGCAAAGGTGAGTGTTGTTGACGAACGTTTGCCCATTCGTCAAACCAGCCCTGAAGTGCCTTTGCTGCAGAATCAGCGTCAACAATTTGGCCATCAAGGTCAAGAGAGTCATCGGTGACGGGTCCACGAACGGTGACAGAACCGTCTGCGTTCTTATCACGTTTAGTAATTGGAACAGTTAAATGTGCTTGCGGGAACTTAGCCACAAACCTCCATTACGTGTGGACCTTGCCTCAGAATAACAAACAGACGAACTCATTACCTAAATATCTCGCTCAATCTGCATATTCATAATCTGACGACGCCAGTCATCTTTCTTTTGTGGAGTACCTACCCATGCAGGAACTGAACTAAGATCGGCAAGTACTGCAGCAGTAACTCGGTGATGCCCATCGGCAACTTGTAACAAACCGTCTTCACCTGGGTCGACTGCAACAATTGGCTTCATCTTCTTACCTTTACGAAGCTTCTTTGCCTTTTTCTTAATATCTTCAATGTCTTCTTCAGTAGAAGGCCCAGTAACAGAAATGTTTTCTGTAGGGACATCTTGAAGTTCCCATGACATGTTGTGTACCCAGTCGAGGCTGTCTTCTGGATATGACTCCGTCAGATACTGATGTACAAGATCGTTCTCGGGAAGCGGCGTTGCCTGTTTCTTCTTTGCCTTGGTCACGTGAAATGATTTGCTTTCTGTCTCTCGGGAAGCGGCGTGTGATGCAGTCGCAGGCCCGCTCGGTCCAGCAGCTTGAGGAGTAGGGTCAACGACTTGCTCGCCTCGTGTCGGATCAGCAGGTCCATTGTCGGAGCTGCCGGTGTTGGGGTTCATGTCGCGTGAGATCATCTCAATCTCAGCTCCCAACGGCATAATGGAGTTCGATGTAAATGCCAGCGGTACTGTTGACCATGGCTCACCCAATGGGTCCATACCAAGCTCAACACGTGCCTCGTCAATAGATGCAATCGAGTTGTTGACACGATCAATCCACTGCTTTTGTACGTCTTCAACATTTTCGCCAGCATCAGCAATGCCTGCGGTAAACATCATGTCCGCTTGTCCAAATTGAATCTGGAACAGACGAGTAAAGATTCTCTCAATGAGATGCGCTCGCGGCAGGGCGGAGCGACGGACGGTCATGTCCAACGCAACCTCTGCGTCACGTTTGGCCTGTGACGGAGACTGAAGGGTTCCGACCTTTGGTGTGAGCCCTAGGTCAGAAATCTGCAGACCAAAGGCCATAGCAACCTCGGACACCATTAACGTGTCAAAGCTGTCGCCTTGTGTGATTTCCTTTTGTGGCATGACCTTCGCGCCGGGAGGCAGTACAATCACCTGATGACGAGCTCCGAGATCCCCGCCGGTCATGTTGATTGCCTCTTGGAGTTCACGCGCTTCTTCAGCAGTTGCCACCATCTCGCCAGGATCGAGGAACACAGATGGCAAGGAACCGGAACGGTAGAACTCCCACTGCCATGTTTGGCGTGCCATCATAATCGAGACCGGCAAGAGGCACTGCTCAAGTGGACCAAAACCATACGGGGTCCACGCACGGGTGTTCTGGCGAATGTACAGAAGCTGATCGCTCGACCATTCGTCAACCGATTCGGTTAACTCCTCGATGATGGGGTTGAGTTCTTTCAAGTCGTCAATCGTTGCATCGGGACCCAAGTTAATGATGTCCATCAAGTCAACGCGCGGCACGCCCCAAATGAGTTGTTGATATGCAGGCTGAGGAGGCAACGGTTTCGCGCCCCACGTATTCAGCAACGGACGAATAGTTGATCCGTCGATCAGCTCAAGGGCAGCCACATTCGATCCGAGCACACCAGCGTTCTTGCCAACGGTACCTTGCACATGCACCGATACAGCATCGAGCACAATCAGATCTTCAAGGAATGCGTTGAGCCATTCGTAGAACCCTGAGTAGTTGCCAGGGTCGATCTCGTACATGATCCAGTTCCACAACTCTGCACGGCGAACTTCAAAGTCTTTGCGCTTGGATGGGTTCCCCTGCATTGCCTTCTCTGCAGCGGGGGTAGGAACGATGTTCCATTCCATGTTCAAGATGTCGGACTTACAGATCTCAATCGCGCGACGTGGGATCGACCCAACTTCAGCTAAGTCTCGTAGAACTTGAAAGTTGGCGAGCTTGATACCTTCGGTACCTGGCTGACCTACGGGAAGGTTCCACCCAACGGGGAATTGAAATCGTCTGGGGCGCGGGCGACCAGAGGGACCTTCCGGGATATCAATCGGGTTCGGAAGGATCGGCTCCATCGGCGAGAAGTCGCCGCTGCGAAACGTATCAAAGGTACGCGGCAACGCAGTGCCGTACATCGAGGCCCAGTTGTTATACCCCTGAAGCATGGGGTTGCCCTGGCGCGTCGGCGTCTGAATAGTGGTGCCTCGACTTGTTGCCATAAGAGCTTGGACTTGTGAACTCTTGGTTGCCATACGCTCCTTACGGCAGACGTTCTATACAGTTTGCCATGTTTATTCTGATCTTGTTACTTTAGCGACAATTTCTCTTGGGCTTAAGGTTCGTTCAGATTCTTTTTTAATACGTTCGTTTTCACGTAACGTCATCTTTTGTATCTCTGTCGCTGTATCAATCTTACGTGCTTGTGTTTCAAGCTCTTCAGTCATCTGAGATGGACTTGACCATACATCTTCCGGCCAAATTGTTTGTGGGTTTTTTTCCCACGTTTTCCAAAACTCAGTTACACGAGGCCGACCTAACTCGTCCATCTCAACTTTTTTCACACGATTACAGAACCCGTGGTGATAACCGCCGCAAAATGAACATACAACTTGCGCCCAACGTGATGCAATTTCTTGACGTTCTTGTTGTGTAAGTGATGATGTACTGCTACGTACCGCTTTTAACTCATCAAGTGACTCACGTAATTCTTTATTTTGATATTCAAGATATCTAATCCGTTTGAGCATGTGTCTCCCCTTGGGTAATCACGGGTAAATTACGTTTCTTACGTTCCCCTTGATGATAAACATTTGCCCAGGAGCCTGCTCGGGGGGCTTCAATCTCTTTTGGCATATCAACTGTCGCCTTAAAGAGTTGCGACCAGTCGCCACCAGAGGTTAAACCAAGGGCATACGATGCCCAGACCAGTGCATCCAAGTTGTCTGGGGACTGTGGGGACTCTACTGTCCATGTACATAACTGTGTCTCAAGGTCAGGGAACTCACCGACGTGATGAATCCGTTCCTGTTCATACAACGCAGAGACAGGTTCTGCGCGGACGCGCTTACCTCGGGTCGCTCGTACGGTCTGGATGGGGACTCGTGGGTCCACTGTCCCAATCGTAAAGGCAATCATGTCGCCACCGTTGTTGACTTCGGCCACGATACGGTCAGCCTCGTAGAGCTTGTACGCAGCGATAGCTTTTTTGGCCCACTTGTCTGGCTTGGCCCCTTGGATGGTGTAGTCAGCCAAAACGTAGCCGTGACCATCTGTGCCCTTGCCCATGACGACAATACCCGTGGAGTCTGAATCTTCGCCAGATGTCACCGCTGGGTCGACCGCCACGACAATACGCACAAGATCCGGTACATCTTCTTCCTTGACTCGGCCTTCTGAAATCTTGTCCAAGGAGGTGACAGCACCGTCGACGGCAGACAAGAGAAGCCCTTCAAGCTCCTGCTTACCGATTCGTGTTCCGGCATACCGTCGCTGGAGTTCTGCCATCGCAGCCTCGGACAGGTTGTCGGCGTTCTCCCACATCGAACCCGTGGTGATTGTGACTGCTTCGTCCTCGAGGTCCTCTGCTCGCTTGACAAGGTCCAGCATCAGCAGAGTCATCTTGGGGGTGGTGGTCACCAAGACACGGGGGTCGGGACCAATACGAATCGAGGGGATTAAGCCTTCGTGCCATGCGGCTGGATACCGCCAGGAAGAAACCTCGTCGCACCATGCTCGTCGGATGTTGTAACCACGCAAGCGGTCTGGCTGATCTGCGGAGGCGAGGTGGATGACGCTCCCGTTGGTGAGTGTGATGTCACCTGAGCCTTTGTTGTAATCAGCAAGTTCGCCCTCCCGTAAGTTGGCAAGGATTCCCGATGGACCTTGCGCACAGACCAACCGCACGTCGCGCCATGTCGGAGCAACGACGGCGTACTCTGATGGAACCTCTCGTGCCGACTCGATCAGCCAGTTGGCCCCGGACATGGTCTTACCAAAACCACGTCCTGTCATCATCAGCCAGATAAACCAATCCCCATCAGGGGGGCGTTGCTTTGCTCGCGCATGGTTCTTCTTCCAACGACCATGGGGGAGTCCATTGCAGTTGGGGTTATCGCAGTACCAATCAGAGACCCGTGTCGTTTCCCTCCGGGCTATCTCCGCTTTCAATTCTGCGAGCTTCTTCAATTTCTCCTGGTTCTGAATCACCAGCTTCGATTGTGAGTTGCTCAAGGCGTGCTTGGTAGTCTGCGATGGCATTGTCGAGTATGTCCTCTGTGATGACCTGCACCTTAGATTGGGCCGGTGCATACAACCCAATAATCTTCGCACGATGGTCCATAACTTGCAGCACTCGTTCTACTGCATATCCTTTGCCCTCCATCGCCTCGGGCCACATCGCAGCTTCAAGGGCTTTGAGCTTGGCTAACTCCTCAAGCGCATAGTCCTGAAACTTCTCAGCGTGGATCTCCCTCCACCGCTGCTTGATCTGTTTGATGTCTTTGTTGATACACGCCGGTGACACCCCAAGCACCTCAGCCATCTTCCTCTGAGTGACGTGCTGGATCATCATCTGCTCGACACTTTCCTGTCGAAGCAAGCGGTCCGTCTCAGCATTAGCGTTGAACTGCGCGAGTGTCATACAACCCCTATCTTAATCAATAAGGACGTGAAGTTCCGTTTCCACCCAGACCTTTGCACCACACGACAAAGGCTTCTCTGGCGAGTACACAAATCTTGCAACGCAATTACCGTGCTCGTCAACGATCCTCACATCATCACCGTACGTATTCTCACGTGACGTTTTCACTGAGAACACAGGTTTTTTGTCGTCGCTCTTTGCATTGTGTCGTATGTTGTGCTGATTGACGTGGATTCTTTTTCTCATGGGGGTGAGTCTACTTGAAAAGACGGGGGGTGGGTATGGGTTACCTATTGGGTTACCTAATGGGTTACCTATAGGTATACCTATTGGGTACCTACTGTCTTGTGTTGAAAGTGGGTATGGGATTTAGTGGCGATGGCGTGAGGGGGCTATGCGAGTATTTGGACCCATCCCGTCAAATCTCACCTGGGGGTACGCCCGCCCGCGTACGCGCGTGTGCGCGTGCGTGTGTGCGTGTGCGCGCGTGCG
>Ga0164296_1000420_pt1 | contig 50932 bp, 46 predicted proteins | sample GEODES057metaG_FD_113533 | JGI IMG/M metagenome (GOLD analysis project Ga0164296, IMG submission 113533) | Dystrophic lake water microbial communities from Trout Bog Lake, Wisconsin, USA - GEODES057 metaG | ecosystem: Environmental > Aquatic > Freshwater > Lake | place: USA: Trout Bog Lake...
ATACGCCCCACGGCATCGCGCTTCATGATCGCTGGTGTTCTGGCTTCTTCCATAAGAGCCGTATTTTATGGCTCCGACTCTTATGCACCGTCCCTTTCGCATGGGGCTAGATTTGACGGATACGAAGCTGTGGCCGCCGCCGCCGAAGCTGTGGCCGCCGCCACCAAAGCTGTGACCGCCCAACCCACCAAAGCTGTGGCCACCACTCAACCCACCAAACGAACCTCCACGGAATGGAGTATGGCTGGCGAAGGAGGAACCACCGAACCCACGACCGAAGGAAGAGAACGGACTCATCGTGTGGCCCCGGTTGTAGCCGTAGTTACCATAGGAGCGGAAGAGATTGGAGCTATAGCCTCTGTTATAATAATTATTGTATGCATAAGGTCTGGAGTAACCGCCATAGTAGCCGCCTAGGCCACCCAGGCCGAGCAGAGAACTTCCATAGTAGTTATTGTAGCCGCCGCCGTAGCCGCCGTAGCCGCCACCGTAACCTCCGTAGCCATAGCCGGGATAGCCATACATGTCACAGGAGGAGAGAGAAAGAGCGGCGATCATCGCACCGCAGAGGAGGATAAGTTTCGTTTTCATAACACACCATTCGACGCAGCCTTTGGCGAACTATTCAGAATTAATTACGCATTCCTTTAAAACCAACCATGAGCCGAGGTTGAACGCAGCTTATAGCGGTGGATGATGACTGCTTTGCCAAGCTACCTTATCATGTCTGCTGAATCCGTCACACCTGCCATCCTGTTCACTCTCACTCCAGAAGCCGCCCGGGTGATGGGATGCTTGATCGAAAAAGAAATCACGCTGCCGGATTACTATCCGATGACGCTGAACGCACTGGTGACGGCCTGCAATCAAACGACCAATCGCGACCCCATTGTACGCTATGATGAGCGCACGGTGCTGCGCGCTTTGGAGTCGATGAAAACCCACGGTTATGTTTTTGAAGTCAACATCGTGGGGGGACGCACGCTGAAGTTCCGACATAACTTGAAGGGAAAGCTGCAAGGTCTGGACCGCTCGCACATGGCGCTGCTGTGCATGCTGCTGCTGCGCGGGTCACAGACGGCAGGCGAACTGCGTCAGCGTACCGAGCGTTTGTTTGAATTCCCGGACATGCCGAGCGTGGAGAACGCGCTGGCAGAACTGATCGGCTACAATGAAGGTCCGCTGGTGCAGTGCATTCCCGCCGGCCCGGGCCAGCGCGTAGCGCAATTCATGCACCTGCTCTGTGGCGAAGTAGCAGGTGCTGCGGCCGCCACCCTTTCCGCCCATGCCCCGGCAGCTCCCGTGGTGGAAGATTCAGCCGATGCCGACTGGCGCACCAGAATGGAAGCGGAGATCACGCTGCTGAAAGCACAGGTGTCGCGGCTGCAAACGCTGATCGGTGCGGTGAAGTAAGGCATTGCCAAGGCAGGTGTTTTTGCAGATGATCCGGGGCATGAACCGCCGCTGGATCTGCTTCTGCTGTATTGCTGCCGCAATCGCCACTCCATCCTTGCAGGCAGCAGACAAGTTATCGTTCGACAAGGAGGAACTGCGTAAACGAACCCGTGAAGCACTGAGTACTGAGGGTGATCTTCCGTTCAAGAAAGCGGAACTGCATGCATTGATCCGTGAGGTGGCGGCGAAAATTGAGGCGAAGTTTCAAAGGACCCACCCCGAAGCGGACGGACTGGTGCAGCGGGTGGAAGAAACCCTGGCGGCAGCCGAACCCTCCGAGCCTGTGGAAGGAGACCGAGGCCAGATGCTTGCCCAAAAACTGAGCGGGATGACCTTCTATGCCGGTTTCGGTTGCAAGATCGGGGGCGTACGAGGGGTGGAGTTTGACACCAGTGACACCGGCTACATGCAAAGCTATCAAGACCTGGAGACGGCGAACCTGGACGATGCGGAAGATGTCTGGCGCTGGCTGGAGATGGCACGCGCCGCACGCAGTCTGAAGTGGAAGGACAAGCAGGAGAACTGCTCCCAGCGCGCCTTGGGAGCTGCGCGCGGACTGGTCAGCCGCAGACCGAAGGATGCGGCGGCCTACGCGCTGCTCAGCCTGGCGCTGGAGTGGAACGGCGAAAAGCTCTCCGTACTGCAAACCGCGCTGAAACTAGACCCCAAACAACCCCTGGCGCTGCAAGAACTGCTGGAGCGACGGATCGAGCAAGCGTTTGAACAGGCCGCACTAAGGCGGGAAATCAGTCTGGAGGAAAAACCCCTGGAGACGCAGGCAATAGCGCAAGCCCTCTTCTACAAGCCATTCACGGAGGAGGAGACTCTGGCATTCGAGCGTCAGCAGGAGGAAGTGCGCCACGATGCCCTGCATCTCCTGACGCTATCGCAGGAGCGCGGCGATTTGACGGTGTACCTCATCACCCTGACCCAGCTCTCCGAACTCAGGTGGCAGCAAGAGCTGGTTGCCAAGACGGCGAAACGCGGGTCGGACGAAACCTTCGATGCCTTTTGGGCCAAACATCGAAGCTTCGGGCCAGGTGCCATCATCAGCTTGCTTGAGGATGACGATCTCGTGCGCTCGGCACTCGCCCTGGCGGTGCATGATCCCGAGGCCACCGGCGCCATCATGATGATGAGCTTGATGTCTAGCTTCATGGGCACAAAACCTCATCAGCCGCCCAAGGAGGCGCGCATGGAAATCATCCGGCAATCTTTCACGAGACTGCTCGTCATGGCCGAAGCAGACGAAAGTCTGCAAGCGTCCCGCGCCGCTGAAGCGGCCTTCATCATGGAACTGGCCCTGACAAAGGTGCTGGACCGTAAGCCCCAGCATCTGGACCTGCTGCTGCGGGCCGTGCATCTGGACCCCTTTCGCCAGCGGACTCAGCACATGGTGATGGCCCTGTGCGCGGGAATGATCTCCAAGTCGAAAGACACTCCTGCTGTGTTTGCGCTGGCGCAGACAGAGCTGGCGCTGCTGCCGAATTTGCTCACCCGCCGGACCTGCTCCGCCGCCGCAGCCAAGCTCCACGATTGGCCCGCCGCACACCGCCATCTGGACGCCTGCCTCAAAGAAAAACCCGATGACCTTGGACTGCTCAACCAAAAGGCGGTGACGTTCTTGCGAGAGAGCCAGTCCAAGGCCGCTCAGAAGAAGGCGGAGATCTACTTCCACAAGATCGAGTCTCTGCGTGAGAAGCCGGACACTCAAACTGACAAAGCGGATCTCAAGCTCATCGCCAGCAACCACATCCTCTTCCTCATGATCGGCGGCAAAAACGATGCGGCACGTGAAGAACTGACCGTGGTGAAGCGCGACAAGCTCCTGGACGAAAAAGAGTGCGTGGAACTGGAAAAGCTGCTGCCGTAGTGAATTTGCAGCACATCCGCTGCGAACCAATGTACTCGTGAGCTTTAGCTCGCTCCGGGAGCAGCGCCCCTTCCAGAACGAACTGAAGTTCGTGAGTACTTTTCTTCGTCTTGCGCTACTCCAGCCGTTTCAGACTGCCGATGCGGTAGGCACCGCCGAGAAGGCGCATGTTGTCGCGTTCAGCGTTGAAGGAGTCGAGGTAGAGAATGTGCGGGAAGTCATTGAGCTCGACGACGTGCACGGAATCCTTGGCGTTCTTGAAGGCGTCCGCGAGATCATTGAGGTCGTTGATGGCCTTGCCGTTCACCTTGTTGACCACCTGACCGCCGAGCTTCTCATAACCCTGGGTGCTGGGTGTGGGCAGCACGAGGCTGAGGAAGACGAGCTTCTTGCGGCCTTCCTCCTCATACTTGTCAGGATGCAAGGCGATGCGTGTGAGGCGCAGGATGGCACCGCCGCGCTGGTCCTCGCCAAAGGCATCCAGATAAGGGCGCGACAGCTCCTGAAACAGCAGCCCGCCCATGAGCAGGTAGCGCGGTCCTTTGTCAAACAGGTAGGGGAGCACCAGGTAATCGTCCGGCTTGCGGCGGGTGAGCTCGCCATTGAGCGTGACTTCCTTGCCGTCGCGAATGACTTTGATCTCGACCTTGTCTCCCACATAGGCCCGGCCACGCACGAGGTGGCTGGAACTGAGGGCACCGAACTGCGGGTCTTTGTAGTCACCGCGTGAATCAATGGCGAAGCCATTGATGGCCACCAGGATGTCGCCTTTCTTCATGCCGGATTTTTCAGCCGAACCGCCCTTCATGACCATGCTGATGAGCACGCCCGGTGCGTCCGGCTTGAGTCCGAGGTAGTCGCGGAACTGCTCGTCCAGCGTGGCTTGCAGCTCCATGCCGAGGCTGGGGAAGCCCTCATAGCTGCCGTCCGCCACGTCTTTGAGAAAGTGCTCGATGATGGGCGCAGGCAGAATGGTGGTGACCTGGTTCTTCGAGTCATAGCTGAGCAGCAGGCCCACGAGCTTGCCGCCTTTGACCACCGGCAGGGTGAAGCTGTTGGCCTCGCTGCGCACAATGTTGTTGGCCTCATAGACGAGGAAACCCGAGCCTTCGACATTGTAGCGGCGGGTGAGCACCTTGCCGATTTTCAGCTCGCTCTTGATCAGTTCGCCCACGCGACCGGTCTGCAAAATGTCCACCTTGTCTTCAATGCGGGTGCCGCTGTCCACCGCCATGGGCTTAAGTCCGGCAAAAAAAGCCTGCTGCTTGTCCGAAGGCGCTGACTCCAGCAACGCCAGGTTGGCCTCATAATCGACCGCCAGGACCTTGGCAGGAAGCTTCTGACCGGTGGCCGGCAGCTCGAGCTCGATGTAGGTGGCATCCGCCACCATCTGGCCGGTGACGAGCACGCGGTTGCCAGTGAGCACCACTCCCAGACCGCGCCGGCCGGAGGGCGTTTCCTTCTGCCAGGGCATGTGCAGGCTGTAGGGCTGGGAGGTGGCGTTCACCTTCACCAGCGAGTTGCTTTGCACCACCTGCTGCGGCACGGCGGCACCTTCGGGCGCAGCGGGGGCACGTTTCTTTTTGGCGGCTTCGGGCAGGGCGGTTTGTGCGGGCAGAGTGGCGGCACCAAGGGCGAGGAAGAGGAGAATCTGGGAAAGCTTCATGAGATGCGTCGAGGCTGAAAATGGTTCAAGGTCGGAGCGGGCGGCTATTCATCTCCCAAATAGGAGTCTTCCAGGATGTTGTAGGTCTGCATGATGCGCTTGTGCGCGGCCTCGGCGAGCTCGCGCTTGAGCACGAGCGGGCGGTTTTTTTCCAGCAGGATGATCTCGATGAAGGGCTTGTCCTTCTTGGCCAGCGCGGTCTGCACGTCTTTGAGGGATTTGATTTTCACGCCATTGATTTCATCGACGATGCTGTGCGCATAGGGAGTGATCCAGGTGTTCACCTCATCCGGCAGCACGTTGGTCAGCACCACGGGCTCGGGCCGCTCCACGTAGAGCTTGTCGGTCAGGAAGTTGTCGAAGACGTAGTTCACCGTATCGTCGCGCATCTGATGGGCGTCCATCAGGTTGCGGTCCAGCGGCTGAAACACGAGCCCGGCGTTGACGATGTAGCGCGGGCGCTGGTTGTACTGGGCACCCAGGCGGACATAGGGATCAAAACGTTTCAGCGTCACGGTGGCCTCCAGCTTTTTGCCGGCGCGCATGTACTTCAGCTTGATCGTGTCGCCGGCGAACTTGCGCTCGACGATTTCATTCATGTCCATCAACTCGCCTTCGAAGCGCACGAGGCCGTTGTTCATCACCGGATTTTCATCAATGCTCAGAATGACATCCCCGATTTTCAGCAGATCGCCCACGCTGCCCTGAGGCTCCACATCACCGACCATCACGCCCACTCCATCACTGCCGGTGCCAAGCGCCTTGGCCTGCGCGGGATTCTCGATGGGGAAATCGCTCGCCGCGAGATCGACGTAGTGGTCGTAGCGGCCGTCTTCGATGTCCTTGAGGAAGCGTTTGATCACCGGCACCGGAATCATGTAGCCGACGTTTTGTGCCACCCGGCCACTGAAGCCCTGGAAGGCCACGCCGACGACTTTGCCCTCCTGCAGCACCGGACCGCCGGAGTTGCCGGGATTGATCGCGGCATCCACCTGGATCGCCAGATGTGAGTCCACGCTGGTATGGCTGTAAGGACGGAAGTCGATGCGCGATACCACGCCCCGCGTCACCGAGATGCGGTCACCACCGATGGGATAACCAATCGCGATCACCTCGGTGTTGAGCTGCGGAATGCCGCCGAATTCAAGCGGCTTGAGCTTGTCAAAGTGGCTGCCGTCCTCAGCCTCGATCAGCGCCAGGTCGCAGTCATGCGCGATGTGGACGATCTTGGCCGGATGCGGCTCGGGATCGTTGGTGGTGCGGATCAGAATGCGCGTGGCATTGCTGACCACATGCGCATTGGTCAGAAAGCGGTTTTTGCCAATGAGGAAGCCGGTGCCGCTGCCTCCGCTGGGCTGGCCGGCGTTCCACGGTTCACGGTAGTCGGGCATGAGCACTGACACGTCGATGTTCACAATGCCTTCCCAAGCGCCCGAAGCGGTGTCGATGGCCTGATTCGCTGCGGGCGGTGCCGGGACGGGTTGCGCGCTAAGGGCTGAAGGCAGCAGTGCCAGGGCGAGAAGAGACAGAAGCGGTCGGATGTTCATGCGGGTGACGTGAAGTCACAAACATACGCGGTCCACGGATTCTAACACAAGTTTGCTGATGAAATTATCGCCATGCCGACCGGAACTCACTGCTTCCCGGCTTTTTTCTGCGCCCCGGCGCTCTTCGGACGAGCCGGGTCGGTGATCATTGGGAAGTCATCCGTGCGGAATGGAGTCACGGGCAGACCTTCGGCGGAATAGACATTGCAGACCGGATTGTCCGCCCAGGCGTAGCGCACGGCCACGGGCTTGGCGACGCCGTCGGCGCTCACTTCGATCTGGTTGGTGCCTTTCTTCGATCCGCCGATGATGGTGGCCTTGGCCCATACCCACTTTTTGTCTTCACCGCAGATGGCAAAGCCTTTGACGTCATCGGTATCAACAGTGCGCAGGCCAGCAGGAGCAAAGTCGAAGGTCAGCAGTGCTTTGCCGCCGTCAAACTTCGCGTCTTTGAGTTCCGGGCTGCGGTAGGGCAGCTTCTGGCCGTAATCTTTGACCAGCGCCCAGCGGGCGAGGCGCTCGGCCACGTCACGCTTGTTTTTCGGATGAATGTCGTTCGCTTCGCCGAGGTCGGTGATGACGCACTGGCCGGTATGGGGCAGTTTGCTCATCGTGAGTGTCTGAGCTTCGCGCAGCTCGGCCCAGTCGCTCTCGACCGGCTCCGTCTGGTAGTTCTTGTAATCGGCCAACTGCACCCAGTAGAAGGGGAAATCGCCCTGCTGCCATTCTTTGCGCCAATGCTCGATCATGAAGGGAAACAGCTCGCCGTATTCCTTCGCACGGCTGGCATTCGCTTCGCCCTGGTACCAGATCACGCCTTTGATGCCGTAGCCAATCGTCGGATGCAGTACACCTGCATACAGATTGCCCGGACGATGCTGGCCGGTCAGCGGGTTCTGCGGCGCGCGCGGTGCCGGTTCGGTGAACAGGGTGCCTGCCTTGGCGGCTTCAGCACGTGCTTTGCTCCATGCAGCCAGTTTGACTTTGTGCTCGGCCGTCTGCTGGTCGAAGGCCTCCTGCTTGAAGGTGGACTCCGTCTGCTGCCACCGGGCGATGATCGAGGCAAAGCGCGGGTCTTTTTCGAGCACATCGCGTTTCACCCAGGCTTCGCAGGCGCTGCCGCCCCAGGCATTGTCAATCAGACCGACGGGCACGCCAAGCATCTCATGCAGCACGCGACCAAAATGGTAGCCCACTGCGGTGAACTGGCCGGCATTGGCCGGGCTGCATTCCTCCCACTGGCCCTTGAAGTCATCCTGGTTCTCCTGCGTGCCGACCTGCGGCACCGAGATGAGGCGGATCTGCGGGAACTTCGCCTGCGCGATGTCAAGGTCCGCATCCCAGACGCTGTTGAGATTGAACCCCATGTTGGACTGGCCGGAGCAGATCCACACCTCGCCAACGAGCACGTTTTGCAGCTCCTTGGTGCTGCTGCCCTTGATGGTGATCGTCTCCGGTTGTGCATTCGCCGGTACCGCATCCAGCTTCACGGTCCATTTGCCATCCGCGCCAGCTTTGGCGGTCTTGGTCTGACCAGCAAACGCCACCGTGACCTCCGTACCCGGCGCATCCCAGCCCCAGACCGGATTGGCCTGCTGCTGCTGCAACACCATGTTGTCGCCAATGATGGCCGGGAGTTTGAGTTCCGCGTGGGCGGAGACGGCAAGGAGGGTGAGAAGGCTGAGAAAACGCGCAATCATAGTCGGACAGCCAGAACGGCCCCAACATGAGATTCATTGCGCGAAAAATCGCCCCTTCTCTGACCTCTTGACGATGCCTAGACCGGCATCGCCATCAGCTCACTTGCTGTGCGTGTCGCAGTGTTCCGGCTCGGGTTCGGTTTCTTCGACGACGGCCTTGTCCTTGAGGAACTCCATGGCTTCCTGCAGGAGCAGATCGCCGCGCACGTTGTCGATGAGGCCGTTTTTCTGCGCCTCGGCCATGAACTTCTTCGCGGGCATCTTCTGCCGCTCGGCGATCTGGGCGAGGGCCATGGCGATCTTCTGGCCGGGAACTTCGAGGGCTTCCTTCTTGGCGATCTGCTCCAGGATGAAGCTGACTTTGACGTTCTGGCGGGCCTGGTTGGTGGCGCTGTTGAGGATCTCGTCCTGCTGCTTGATCAGTTCTTCTTCGCCGATGCCCTGCTGCATGGCGCGCTGCGCGATCTCGTTGGTGCGGCGCTGGGCTTCGCGGTTCACAACTTCCTGCGGGAGTTCGAATTCCACCTTCTCGAACAGGTGGGCGATGACCTGATTGGACTTCGCGGCATCGCGGGCCTTTTCGCGGCGGCGGCGGATGGCGTCGCGCACTTCTTCACGCAAGGTTTCGAGCGTCATGTCATCACCGCCGACCTTCTTGATGAGCTCTTCGGTGAGTTCCGGCACGGCTTTGTTCTTCACACCGTGGCATTTCACCGCCAGGGCAATGGTTTTGCCGCGCAGGGCTTCAAAGTTGAAATCGTCGGCAAGGGTGATGTTCAGGGTCCGCTCCTCATCTTTGGCGATGCCGATGAGGCCTGCATAGAAGCCGGGGAGGAAATCGTCTTCTTCGCCGAGGAGGAACCAGTTTTCCTTCATCTCTTTGAGATGTGTTGGAGCGTCAGGCATCGCTTCGCCGAGCGGCTGGCCGTCGAGGCTGCCGGTGACGCTGAGCACGACGACATCTCCCAATGCGGCAACGCGGTCCACGTCTTCGTAGGTGGCCTGGTTTTCGCGCAGGTGCAGGATGTCGTGGTCCACATCCGCGTCGGTGACTTCGATGCGCGGGAGCTTGACCGGAATGCCGGTGTACTCGGGCAGCTCAAACTTCGGCGCGAGGCTCATCTCAATGGTGAAGCTGAAGCTCTTGTCGGTGTCGTGATACATCTTGTCGTTCACGGCGAGGACGTTGAGGAGTTCGAGGCCTTCGCTCTTGACGGCCTGACGCAGGCCTTCGCTGATGAGCTTCTTTTCGAGTTCGTCCTTCACTTCGTTTTCGTAGCGCTTGGCGACGATGCTCTTGGGCGTCTTGCCGGGGCGATAGCCGGGCATGCGCACCATGCCGGCGAAGTAGGTGATGATCTCGTCACGTTCTTTGCCGACCTGGTCGGAAGGAACGCGGACGTGGGCGACGGCGCGGCAGTTGGGCTGATGTTCGACGTTGATGTTCATGAGAAAGAGGTTAGGGGCGAAGTGTTTTCCATCGCAACAACCGGGCGGTGGGAAGCCGCGTCCGGGCCGGAGGGGCGCGCATGATAGACAGTTTGACGGTTTTGACAAACAGAGAACGACATCCCCGATTTTGCCCCCATGCGTATTTTTCAGAGATTTGAGGTCTGGCTGCTGCTTATCGCAGGCGGAATCGCCATCTGGTGGTCGTTTCCCTCGGCCCCAAATCCGGCCGAAACCGGCCCCGAAACCGAACTAACCACCGCTTCCCCCCTGCAACTCCGCCGCTGCACGCTGGAGCGAGATTTTGGCAATGCCCGGCTAGACCTGGAGGTGCGCTACAAGAATACCAGCCCCCGCCCACTCTCCATGCAGCCGCCAGACGTGCGCCTGCTCAATGCTGCGGGCAAGGACGTGCCGCCCTTTATTCTCCCGGTGGAACGCCCGCCGAGCATCGAAGCGCAGACCACGGGAGACATCCGCCTGCGATTCTGGCTGGAAAAAGCTGACCTCGCAGGTGCTCTGACCCTGGAAATCCGCAGCCAGAAGCTGGAAGTCAAAAACAGCACCCCGCTCGATTTGGAGAAGCTGGACAACGCCAGGCCCAGAGTGTGGACGAGTGCGGACTGGAAGCTGTGAACCGTCTCAGGCTCGCAACACCACCCACGTCGCTCCCCAGGAGCCGCTCGTTTCCTCGGCAGGCCAGATGAACTGCTGAACTTCCGGCAATTTTCCGAGCAATTGATGCACGCCAGTTCGCAGGGCACCACTGCCTTTGCCGTGGATAATGCGTACACGCAGGATGCCGCGCTTTCGGCATTCGGTGAAGTATTCGGGCAGCAGGCTGCTGATTTCATGCGGACGGAAGGTGTGCAGATCGAGTTCCGGGCCGATGGGGTGCTCCACCACCTCGGGGATCGGTTCGTCAGCGTCTGCAAGCATGGGATAAGGTGATTGGGCGGCAGCGCCGAGTCCAGTGGCAATCGTCGATGCACAGTGCTTGTGATCTGCGCTGATGCGTCTAGCTTGGGCCAAGCGTTTCCAAGGAGTTTGTTTTGCCTTCCAACCTACGAGCCCGGCTCCAGCAACTGCGTGACTTCGCACGTCAGGGCCGGGCGTGGCTGCAAACCATGACGGCAGAAAGTGAGCTCGATCCCTTTCCGCTGCGGCAGACGCTGAAAGGGTACACCCAGGAGTTCCTCAAGGCGGACTTCAAAAGTGGGCTGGACGGTGCGCTGCTGGCCATCCCGCAGGGAATGGCGTTTGCCGTCGTGGCCGGACTGCCGCTGGCCTATGGCATCACCTGTTCGGCGGTGGCCTGCGTGGTCGGCGCGCTGTTGATGAGCTCACGGCATTCCATCTACGGCCCGACGAATGCCACGGCCTTCATGGTGTCGTCGTACTTCGCCGCCTTTCCCAATTTGAACCAGTTGGCGTCGATGCCGATGCTGGTGTTTCTCGTGGGGGCATTGCTGATTTTTGGGGCCTATTTCCGCGTGGCGGACATGGCGCGCTTCATCAGCCGGGCAGTGGTGGTGGCCTATCTGACTGGCGCAGCCTTGCAGATGTTTGCGCATCAGCTCCCGGTGGTGCTGGGCCAGCAACTTGCCAACGCCCCTGGCAAACCTGTGGCGCGAACCCTGGTCTCCGATCTGCATGAGGTGCTGGGAAATCTCCGGGCCATTCACTGGCCAAGCGCGCTGATCACCGCACTCGCCATTGGCTGCTACTACGGCTTCAAACGTTTCGGCAAACGCTTCCCGGCACTGACACTGACGCTCATCCTGATGTCTCTCATCGCCTGGATGATGAACAAAGGTGGGCTGCAAGTCGCCACCTATTCAGATTTATCGTTCACCTGGCGCACGTTGCTGCCGCCGTTCCCGGACTTCACCAGCGGCAATACCTCCGCGCAGTTCAGCCAGCTCTTTGGGCTGGCGCTCTCGCTTGCGTTTGTGGCGATGATGGAAAACTCCGCGATGGCACGCACACTCGCCAGCAGGTCAGGACACAACGTCGATGCCAATCAGGACATGCTCAGCCTCGGCGCGGCGAATCTGGCCTGCGCCTACCTCAGCGGCATGCCCGCGTCCCATTCACTGACGCGTTCTTTGGCGGCGTATGAGAGCGGTGCGGTCTCTCCAATATCCGCCATTGTCAGCGGCGTGGTGTGTCTGGTGGCAGCGCTGACGATCGGACCGCTGGTGGCGTTCGTGCCCAAGGCCGCGCTCGGTGCGATGGTGATCTGCGTGGCCGTGGCCCTCATCAACCAGCGGCAGATCCGCATCTCCCTGCGCGCCACCGGATCGGACGCGGTGGCGTTTCTCACGACATTCTTTGCCACCCTGCTGGTGCCCCTGCACGTGGCGATTTTCACGGGTGTCGGCATCTCGATCATTCTCTATCTGCACAAGGCCAGCCAGCCCTCGCTGGTGGAATACGTCTTCAATGAGGAAGGCAATCTGGCCGAGGCGCGCCAGGGCGGACGCCAGCATCCGGCCATCTCGATTGTACATGTCGAGGGCGATCTGTTCTTTGCCTCGGCCGACATCTTCCGCACGCAAATCCAACGTTCCTGCGCCGACCCCAATCTGCGAGTCGTCATCCTGCGGCTGAAGAACGCGCGCCACCTCGATGCGACCTGCGCCATGGCGATTGAGGAACTGGTGCGCACCCTGCGTGCCGACGGGCGAGATCTCATCGTCAGCGGCGTGTTGAAAGATTTATATCGCGTGCTGAAGGACGCGGGCATGGTGGAAGTCATCGGCAAGGACAACCTCTTTCCTGCCAGTCCTTCCAATCCCAATCTTTCCACCCGCAACGCGTTGCGCCGCGCGCAGGAGATTCTGGGTATCAAAGACGCTGAGGTGCGTATCTACTACGATCCATCCAAATCTCCCAAGCCCTAGCTTCGTCCTCCTCCATGAAATGGTCCTTTCGTCTCTTCACCATCGCTGGCACGGAAGTGCGTGTGCACGTCACTTTCCTGCTGCTGCTGCTGTTTGTCGCCAGCGACAGTTTTCTCAGCGGGCAGGGCCTACCCGCAGCGTTGGAATCCACGCTGTTCATCACCATCATGTTTGGCTGCGTGGTGCTGCATGAATTTGGCCACGTGCTGGCGGCACGAGGTTACGGCATTCGTACACCGGACATCACGCTGCTGCCCATCGGCGGCGTGGCGCGGCTGGAACGCATGCCGCGCAAGCCTTCGGAGGAGCTGGTCGTGGCGATCAGCGGGCCCATGGTCAATGTGATCATTGCCGCTGCCATCTATTTGGGCTTCGGCATCAGCACTGCATTTCATCCCGGCTATGATTTTCTCAAATCGGGCGGCTTCTTCGAAAAGCTCATGGTGTGGAATATCTTCATGGTGGCCTTCAACCTGATCCCCGCCTTTCCCATGGATGGTGGCCGCGTGCTGCGCGCCGTCTTTGCCATGTTCATGGAATACGGTGCCGCTACACGGCGGGCGGCTTCCATCGGGCAGGGCATCGCGATGATGGTGGCCATCTACATGCTGCTGAACCACACGTTTCATCCCATGATCCTGCTCATTTGCTTCTTCATTTTCATGGCCGCAGGTCAGGAGGCTGCCAGTGTCACCCAGGAGGAAGCAACGCGGAATCTGCGCGTGCGTGATGCCATGATGACCGATTTTCGCACTCTGCCACCGGAGGCCACACTGCGGGATGGAGTAGAACTGCTGCTCGCCGGCTCCCAGCAGGATTTTCCGGTGCTCGACACCCATGGCGGCATGCAGGGCATGCTGACGCGCCATGATTTGATCTCAGCCCTCGCCGACAAGGGGCCAGGTCAGCCCGTGGTGGAGGTGATGCGCCCCTGCCCCGCCGCCACCCAGCCCGCCACCGATCTGACCCAGGCGCTGGAAACCTTGAACGTCAGCAACTGCCCGGCCATCCCAGTGCTTGATTCAAGCGACGGCAACCTCGTCGGCCTGCTCACCGCCGAAAATGTTGGTGAGGCACTCATGGTGCGTGCGGCGCTGATGAAACTGCGAGCTTAGGCTGCGCCAGTCGCCTGCGGCAGATGCACTGCTGGCAATGGCGCGACGATGTTCACCGGCCATGGGGGGAACTTCTCGAAGATGCCAGGGCCGAGCTCTTTGCTGCTGGTATAACCACGCCGGAACATTTCGAGCTTGGCGTCAATATTATCGACATGATGCAAAGCCACGGCTTCTGGTGTCTTCGGCAGCACGGGGGAGCCGAACTCATGGGTGCCGTGATGCGCCGCAATGAGATGCAGCAGGTGCAGTCGCACGATTTCAGACGCAGGCTCCAGGGCGGCCCATTCCGCAGCGGCAGGGTCATCCAACAGATCCCGCCACAGCTTGTTCACCAGTTCCAGGCCCAGCGGAATGTGGCCCAGCATCTCAGCGGTGAGATTGTAAGGCATGGTGAAGCCTGACTCTGCATACACATTCTCCCAGAGCTTGCCGCAATCATGAAACAAGACGCCCGCGATCAGCAGATCACGGTTCAACTGCGGGTACAGGCCCGCCAGCGCCACCGCGCAGCGCATCATTTGCGCCACATGCTCCACCAGACCGCCACGCCGGGCATGATGGTTTTTGCGCGCTGCGCCGGTGCGGCGGAAGCGCTCACCGTGGCGCTCAAGAAATATCAGGCACAACTTCAAGAGGCGCGGATCGCGCATGGAGTCGATGAAGGTGGTGATGTCGGCGTAATCGACCTGCTGACGAGCAGCGAGATCGGGATCTCCCAGCAGCAGCGTACTGGTTTCATCTTCGGCGAGCACGCGCATCTGTACCTGCCGTGGTTCGAGGCCGTACTTGCCCTCCACCCACTGTCCGGCGAGCTGGATGAAGTTGTTGCGAGCGAGTCTGGCGGCGTCTTGAAACAACGGGCTGTTGTCAAAGACGCGCCAGATGAAGGCATCGGCGGCATCGACGAGCTTTACCTCAAAGAACGGACTGCCGGCGCTGGTGGCTTTTTCAAGGCGTGATTCGACCTGCAGATGCAGCCGGTAAGGCTGCGGTGTTTGATTCGCGACCTGCCGCAGCTGGGTGATCGTGATTAAGTCGAGGTCGTCAGCCGTGGCGTCTTGCATGCCGGCAGATTGGCTGCGGACCACGCACGGCGTCAAGAACGAAGGCCGTCGGCTTAATCGCAGGGTGGGTGTGTTTGACACCCAAGATGCTGTCAGCACGGCTCGTGTGATCGCCAAACCGCCCGCCACTTCTACGCGCTCAAACTCGGGCGGGCTTTCGCCACACCCAAGCTACGATCTGGCGCATCACATCACCGGCTGCCCGATCTCGCGCCAAGGCCCTTGTTTGAGCACGATGTCCGGCACGAGCGACTGCCAGTTGAGATCGCGGGCGTTGATCATGTTGCGCACTTCGGCGCTGGTGTGGAACAGGAAGTCCATGTTTGTCTCTTCCAGCGCGCGCACGCTTTGGGTTTCAATCAGGTAGCGCAGCACATGTTTTTGCTCGGGAGTCACATGGGCGTCGTTCACCCCGAGAATCTGACCGTTCAGCGGGTTGCCCATGGGATAGACATAGACACGCACCTGGTTTTTGAAGAGCCGCCCGAAGGCTTCGAGCAGGCCGCCTTCGAGGTCCGTACACCACCGTTCGTTGAACAGCTCCTGGAACAGGGGCAGCCCAAGCACGATGCCGATGGGGCACTGCGTGTGGCGCGCGAGGTAGCTGCTGACGCGGTGAAACTCCGGGTACTTGGAGATGAGCACGTTTTTACCAAGCGCCTGCAGCACGTCTGCGCGCGCGAGAAATTCGCTGTCCGGCACCTCGGCCCCGCTGGCGAGGAGATTGTGCATGGTGATTTCGAGAATCTCGATGTTGTTGCTGGCCGCATCCCCGAAATCAGCCTTAAAGGCTGCCTGTCCCCGCTCGATCATGTCGAGATTGAGCTTGGTGATGGGATCAAAGCTGCCGCGTTTGAGGAAGACCGGCTTTTTGTAAAGGACGTCTGCAGCCTGCCAGATTTCACCGTCGGCACCGAAAAGCGCAGCGTCTGCCAGACCCAATCGGACGAGCTTGAGGGCCACGAGGCGATCCTGAAACTCAGAGGCAGCAAAGGCGGGGCCGGTGAAGTCGATCATGTCGATTTCCACCCGCTTGCGGCTCACATCGTCGAGCAGGCTTTGGAGAAAGGTGGAGAGGTCATCCCGCAGATGAAAGGCGGCGTAGATGAGGTTCACCCCGAGTTTGCCCAGTGCATCCGACTGCCGCGCATTGGAGTCGTCAAGCAGACGCACGTGCATCTGGATTTCGCTGCTCGGCCCGCCGGGATCGGTCTGAAAACGCATGCCGATCCAGCCGTGGCATTCCTCCTTGGTGTCGCGGTAGGAACGGGCACGCACGGTGTCGGCGAGCGTGAAGAAGGTGGTGGTGGCGCCACGCTTGGCATTCAACCGCTGAATGAGCATGGGGTACTCATGCTCCAGCATGTCGCACATGCGCTGACGCGAGACGTAGCGGGAGCACTTGCCGTAGATCTCGTCGCTGATGGTCATGTCATAGGCAGACATGGTTTTGGCGACGGTGCCCGAAGCACCGCCGGCACGGAAGAACCAGTTGGCGACTTCCTGACCGGCACCGATTTCTGCAAAGGTGCCGTAGATAGTGTGAGCGAGATTGATCTTGAGCGCTTTTTCAAGCGTGCCGGGGCGGTCGTTAACAGAATTCATGCGGTGGATTTAAGATGCGCATTCTGGACGGCGATGCACGAAGCATTTGAAGGCACTTCCGGCTCCTTCGGAGTCGGTGAGCCAGGCTGGCGCAGCGTGTGAATGCAGAAATTCGGCCAGGGTCTGGCGCGAAGTCTCGATGAGGCCGAGTTCTCGCAGCCAGAAGGTGTAATCGGTGAAGTTAATGTCAGCAGTGATGTCCTGGCGGCCAGGATTGGCATAGATGTCGGCTCCGGTGAGTCTTTGATGCAGCAGATAAGCACGCAACGTGCCGTGTGGCCGCCGATGATAGAGCCGGGGGAATTCGTCGCCGTAATCGATGGTGAGCATGGCACCGCTCTGCCAATGCGGCGTCCATTGTTGCAGCCAGTCGCGTATGCTGGGATGCAGCTCGCAGCGCTGACGATCTGCAAAGGTGGTGTGACGCAGCGCACTGTAGTGAGCGGCGTCGAGAGCCTGCGGATGAAGCTGCTCCGGCACCCAGACCTCCAGCCAGCGCTGCTCGGCGGCGCTCCATTGCACGAGCGTGGCGGGGAAGGCGTCGAGGAGTTCGTTGTGGTAGATGAAAGCGTGGCCTTGCGCAGCCGTCAGCGCGGCGGCGAGGTCCTGGTGCCATGCCACCTTGGTGCCCAGCTTCTTCTGCTGCTTCTGCCGCAGCACCGGAGAGGTCTCGACGATGTGGAAGGTGAACCGTCGTCGGGCCCACCAGCCGAGTGCCTTGCGCATTGCCTGCATGAGCGACCCATTGCCTGCGCCGATCTCGATGACATGACACACTTGTGGCTGCAGACGCGATTCGGCTTTGAGCCAGGCCGCGACAGCCTGCCCCAAAGCTGGCGAGAGCGTGGCGGAGGTGGAAAAATCGCCACCCCGGCCAACCGTCTTGATGTGGCGGGTGTAGTAGCCGCGTTCGGGATCGAACAGCGCACGCGCCATGAATGCGGAGAAGGGCTCAGAAACTGCGGATGATTTCATCGGCGATGATTTCCAAGCCTTCACGCACGATGTGCTGCGGCTGCGAGTAGGTGAGGCGCAGGCATTCGTGCGGATGACGCCAGTCTTTCTCCAGGCCGAAGGCGAAATAATGCCCCGGAATGACGAGCACCTTGCGCTCTTTGAGCCGACGATACAGTTCAGCGGCAGGGATGGGCAGGCCATTGATCCAAAGCCAGAGGAAAAAGGCCCCCTCCTGAGCATGCAAAGCCCACGGGACGCGATCTCCCAGCGCGGATGCGAGAACGGATTTGGCGAAATCGGAGCGCTCTCTGTAGAACGGGCGGATGACGGTGGGACCGAGCTTGACGAGGGTGTCGTCTTTGAGCAGCGGCATGAGAAGCGCCTGGCCGAGATTGCCATTCGCGAGAGAGACGATGGCGTTCATGTTCGACAACGCCTTCACAATGTGGGGATCGGCAACGATCATGGCGGTGCGTACTCCGGGCAGGCCGACTTTGCTCATGCTGATGCTGAAGATCATGCCCGGCTGCCACTGAGGCTGGAAGCCGTTGTGGATGACACCGGGAAAGGGGTGGCCGTAGGCGTTGTCAATAATGAGCGGGATGCCGTGCGCGTCTGCGAGCGCGTGAAGACTGTCGAACTCGTTTTGCGTGAGCACATTGCCTGTGGGATTGGTCGGACACGAGACGCACATCGCGGCGATGTCCGGCGTGATGCGCAGTTGATCGAAATCGACGTGGTATTTGATTTCGTGCGGGGCGGTTTCAACAATGCGAGGCAGACAGGCGGTGAACTGGCCTGCGCTGAGCGCCTGATTGGCGTAGCCGATGTATTCAGGCAGCAGCGGGAAAAGGATGCGCTTCTTTGTGGTGCCAGTCTGACCGGCGAGAAGATTGAAGAGGAGGAAGAACGCGGACTGCGAACTGGGCATGACCGCGATGTTTTCATGGGTCACATTCCAGCCGCATTCGCGGTTGAGAAAGGCGGCGAAGGCTTCACGGAAAAGCGGATTGCCACCCGGAGGATCGTAGTTGAGCAGCGTGCGGTCGATGCTGCCGTCGTCGAGCATGGCGTGCATGCGGTCGCGCCAGAGCTGCTGCACGGCTGGAATGGCGGCAGGCTGGCCACCGCCGAGCATGCGCATGTCCGGATGAGTGGTGAGCGCGGCTCCGCAGTCATCCATGAGTTCCTGGATGCCGCTGGGGCCGGCAAGGCGCTGGCCAATGTCTGAGAAGGTGAGTTGCATCAAGTGGCGACCGAAGTTTGCACCCAGTCGCGAATATTGAAGTCTGGCGCAGCTTTTTCAATCTGCCAGCGGCCATCCGCGTTGAGTCTGACACTGCCGAGCCAGCGCTGATGCCATTCTTCAGGCGCGATCATGCTGAGCTGCTGCCTGCCACCGACCTCGTAGAGGTGGTAAACCTCACCACAGACGGGCTCGAAGCCAAAGTGGCTTTCGTAGATGAGCTTGTTCCAGTTGAACGCATCAATGACCTCCATGTAGCGTTCCTGGATTTCGACCATCTCCTGCTGGAGCACGCGTTCGACTCTGGAGACACCGCGGGATTTGAAGCTGGTGAGATCCTGCGGTACGATTTTGGCAGCCAGGCGCGAAACCGGATAGGGCAGGTAGTTCCCCCGTGGTTCAGGGGCTTGCAGTGCAGCGTCGATGGGGTCCAAAGCAGGGGCGGTTTCTCTCATAAATTGGGCTGCCAGTGTGAGGGATGCAACGGTGCTTTGATTTGAAAAGCCGCCGCGAGGGTTTAGAATATGGGATGACGAACGTTTCTAAACTCCTGCTGGCCGCATTGCTCTCTGGATTGCTGCCCTCCTGTGCCAGCAGAACCATGGACAGCATTCCGACTCTGGCGGAACTGAATGCCTATGAAAAAGTGATCCGCGACAGGTTTCAAGTCGTGTACGATGAGCTCGATAAAAAGCGCTCCAGCGGTGCCATCAGCCAGGCCGAGTATGTAGTACAAAAGCGCCATTTGGATTCCAAAGTCGCCGAGCAGGTCAATAACGCCGCCTGGAACAAGCACTACCTCGCGGAATCAGAGCGCAAGTCCGACGGTGTGCCGACCCCTGATCAGCCAGTGAACCTGAAATCGGGACTGGTGGGAATGACCATGATGGGCAACGGGGTAAGTTCTGGATCGGTGGGCTCATTTTACCGTCCGTCTTACATGAATTATGGTGCAGTTACAGGGATGGGGGGATCAGCAGGCATGGGCAGTATTCGAGGCATGTCTGACCAGCTTAGCAAAGTCCAAAGCACCCGCAATGATGCCATCTCGGCTGGTGGCGCCTACCTTTCCGCTCCGCCGGCCGGCTCTGTTTACGATGATGTGAAGCAGTAAATTGGCGGCAGCACCTGGCTCATGGGGCGGGTGCAGGCGGTGCTCAAAACTTAACACGAGAAAGCCCTGTGAGGAGTGATCCCCACAGGGCTTTTGGCGGCGGATTGCTCCGCCAGATTGACCTCCCTAGGAGGTCAACGGTAACTACTTCTTCTTGGCAGCCTTCTTGGCGGCTTTCTTGGCGACTTTCTTAGCGGGCGCCTTTTTGGCGGCTTTCTTTGCAGCTTTCTTAGCCATGGTGTTTATCCTCTGTTTGTTGTTGGTTGCGTTGTTGTTTTGTTTTGCCACGGACGCGCTTTTGGCACCTCCACGGACACTTTTTCCTGCGGCAGCCGGAGCGGCGGCACGCTTTTCTTCGATCGCGGCCTGCGCTGCGGCAAGGCGTGCGACTGGGACTCGGAAAGGACTGCAACTCACATACGTGAGGCCTGCACGATGGCAGAATTTGACGCTCTCAGGATCACCGCCGTGTTCACCGCAGATGCCCAGCTTGATGTCAGGCTTGGTTTTGCGGCCTTTTTCGATGGCGATCTTGATGAGCTGGCCAACACCGGTTTGATCCAGCGTTGCGAAAGGGTTCTTCTTGAAGATTTCGTTCTCGGTGTAGGGCATCAGGAAGCTGCCCATGTCGTCACGGCTGATACCAAGCGCAGTCTGCGTCAGGTCATTGGTGCCGAAGCTGAAGAACTGTGCGGTCTCGGCGATTTCATCAGCCGTGAGAGCTCCACGCGGCACCTCAATCATGGTGCCGACAAGATAGTCGAGCTTAATTTTTTTCTCAGCCATCACTTCTTTTGCTACCTTATGCACGATTTCCACCTGCAGGTCGAGTTCTTTCTTGAATCCGACGAGAGGAATCATCACTTCAGGTTTCACCTTGATCTTGAGCTTGGCCACATCTGCGGCGGCTTCAAAGATGGCGCGAGCCTGCATCTCGGTGATCTCCGGATAGGCGATGCCAAGACGGCAGCCGCGATGTCCGAGCATCGGATTGAACTCATGCAGAGCCGCAACACGTGCGATGACTTTCTCGACCGGCACGCCCATTTTCTTGGCGAGTTCAGCCTGAGCTTTTTCTTCATGCGGCACGAATTCGTGAAGCGGAGGATCAAGCAGACGGATGGTGGCAGGAAGACCTTTGAGGGCCTTGAAGATGCCGGTGAAGTCATCACGCTGATAGGGCAGAAGTTTGGCGAGCGCTTTTTTGCGGTCGGCCACGTTTTCAGCCAGAATCATTTCACGCACGGCGTCAATGCGGTCACCTTCGAAGAACATGTGTTCCGTGCGGGTGAGGCCGATGCCCTGAGCACCGAAAGCGATGGCGTTCTGCGTCTGCTCCGGATTGTCAGCGTTGGTGCGGACCTGCATGCGAGTGGCCTTGGAACACCAGATCATGAGCTGCTGGAAGCTCTTGAATTTTTCGGTACTCTGCGCGGCCTTGTCACCACTGATCATGCCGGTGATGATTTCGGAAGGAGCGGTCTTCAGCTCGCCACCGTAAACAATGCCGCTGGTGCCGTCGATGGAGAGGAAATCCCCTTCGTTGAAGGTCTGGCCTGCAACGGAAACGGTCTTCTTGTCGTAGTCGATGATCAGAGCAGCAGCGCCGCAGATGCAAACCTTGCCCATCTGACGGGCGACGAGAGCGGCGTGGGATGAAACACCGCCACGCGCGGTGAGGATGCCTTCAGCAGCGATCATGCCGCGAAGATCTTCGGGGCTGGTTTCATTGCGAACGAGCAGCACCTTCTCGCCTTTGGCTTCGGCGATGACGGCGCGGTCGGCGTTGAGGTAGATCTTGCCAGATGCAGCCCCCGGACCGGCGGGCAGACCGGAAGCGATGGCCTTGGCCTTCTTGACGTCAGCGAGGTCAAAGATCGGAGCGAGGAGCTGCTCGAGCTGATCGGCAGGATTGCGCAGCACAGCGGTTTCCCAGTCGATGAGCTTTTCCTTCACCATGTCGATGGAGAACTTCAGAGCGGCGGCGGCGGTGCGTTTGCCATTGCGGGTCTGCAGCATGAACAGCTTGCCTTCCTGAATGGTGAACTCGATGTCCTGCACATCCTTGAAATGCTTTTCAAGTTTCTGACGGACCAGAAGCAGTTCCGCATAGGACTTCGGCATTTCCTTCTTGAGCTCGATCACGGGCTCAGGAGTGCGAACGCCGGCAACGACGTCTTCGCCCTGGGCGTTGATGAGGAACTCACCGTAAAATTCATTGGTGCCGTTGGCAGGATTGCGGGTGAAGGCCACGCCGGAACCGGAGGTCGGGCCGGTGTTGCCGAACACCATGGCCTGCACGTTCACGGCAGTGCCCCACTCGGCGGGAATGTTGTATTTGCGGCGATACACGATCGCGCGGTCATTCATCCAAGAACCGAAGACGGCACCGGCGGCGCCGCGAAGCTGATCCCAGGGATCGGAAGGGAACACCTTGCCAGTACGCTCTTTGACGAGAGCCTTGAAACGCTTCACCAGTTCCTTCTGGTCATTGGCGGTCAGATCGCTGTCGATGATGTCCTTGCCATAGGTTTCGTGTTTGAACTTCTCGATCGCCATTTCAAACGGCTCATGGTCTTCACCTTCGAGCTTCTGCACGCCGAGGACGACGTCACCATACATCTGAACGAAACGGCGGTAGCAGTCCCAGGCGAAGCGCTCATTGTTGGTGGCGGCAACCAGCGAGAGAACGGTTTGATCATTCAGGCCAAGGTTGAGGATCGTGTCCATCATGCCGGGCATGGAATCACGCGCGCCGGAACGCACGGCAACGAGCAGCGGGAAGCCTTTGGCGTCGCCGAACTTGTAGCCCATGATCTTCTCCATGCCTTTGACGGCAGTTTCCATCTGCAACTGCAAGGAGCCAGGATAGGTTCTCTTGTTCTCGTAAAAGTAGGTGCAGACTTCAGTGCTGATGGTGAACCCGGGAGGCACTGGAAGGCCGATGCGGCTCATCTCAGCGAGGTTGGCACCCTTGCCGCCGAGCAATGCTTTCATGGAACCATCACCGTCTGATTTTCCTGGTCCGAAAAAATAAACGTACTTCTTTTTGTCTGCGGTGACCTTGGATGCTGTCTTAGCCATATGAGATAATTCAGATCGTCTGATGCGATCCGTGGTTGTTGTGTGGGTTCAGTGGGGATTGAAGCGCGGATTTAAATCGTTGAAGTATATGATGCAAGCATTAGTTGACAATCAAACGCTCCCGGTGTCGGCGACGCTTCCGTGCTGCAGCTCTCATTACTCACCATGACCGCAGCCGCTGAAGTTGGCGCTTGTTCATCACAAGTATTGACGCGGCAAAGCAAAAACGATTAAATGTTTTCGCAGAAAGGACGACAGTTTTTTTGAACTTTTCGTTTCCGGCACCTGCCAAATACATACCCAACCGAAAATCATGAAAATCAAACCTCGTTCCAACTTTTTCACACGACCGGGCTTTACGCTCATCGAACTGCTGGTGGTGGTCACCATCATCGCCATCCTTGCAGGTCTGGTCATGTCCGCAGCCCCCATGGTGATGGCGATGGTTCGGAAGACGCAGGTGCAGGCCGTCATCAAAGATCTGCGTCTCGCCATCACCAATTATCAGGCCGAATACAACCGCTACCCGGTGAATCCCGCCATGCTTAGCGCCGCATCCTCGGGTCAGGACGTCCAGGCGCTGCCGACTGATGAGAACAGCGGCATTGTCAGCGCTTTGACGAGCATCACGACTTCCGCCAGTGGGGGGGGCGGAGGTGCCACGACCACCAATCTGAACCCCAAGGACATTAAATTCATCGACTTGCCGATCGCCAAGAACGGCAAATATGGCCTGGTCAACCCCCAGCCTCCCTACAGACTGGTCGATCTATTTGGCACGGTTTATTATGTCCTGCTTGATACCAATGGCGACAAACAGGTGATGAATCCTGATTTGAAGAACTCGGATCCCAAGATCTCATCCAACCCAATCAGCCCGCCGCCACAGATGCTCCCCTTGGAGATCGCCATTTACAGCTGGGGCCAGGACAAGCAGGCCATGACCAAGGATGACGTTGTTTCCTGGCGCAATTAAGAATCCGAATTTCAGTCTTGAAGAGGCGCAGCGGCAGACCGCTGCGCTTTTTTATGTCTTGATCAGACCCGCTGTGCGAGCAGCTCACCGGCCTTGGCGGGATCGACTTTCTCATAGAAGTCATCCTCAACCATGCAGACGGGGCCGAAACCACAGCTCGCCAGGCACTCGGCAAACTCAATGCTGTATTTGCCATCGGCGCTCACGGCGATGGGATGGTGGTGATCCGTGTGTGAACGGTCGATGTTGCCGGCTTTGCAAAGCGCATCCATCAGCTCGTAGCTGCCCGCCATGGCACATGACAGCGTGCGGCAGACCCGGATGTGATACTTGCCGGGAGCGCTTTGACGGAAACCAGGATAAAAGGTGACCACTTCGAGCACTTGAATCGGCTCCAGGGAGAGCTTGGCGGCCACCCAGTTCACCGCCTCATCACTGATGAAGCGAAAATGTTCCTGCACCAGGTGCAGCAGCGGCAGCACGGCGCTGCGTTTTGAAACGGGATAGTGCGAGATCGCCTCGTCCATGCGTTTTTCCAATTCGGCTGGAACGTCTAAGGGCATGCGTGGGTGTCTCGGATGAAAAGGTTGAAGATAAATCAGCGGTCACATTCGCCCATGACGAAGTCAAGGCTGCCAAGCACCGCCGGGATGTCGCTGAGCATGTGCCCGGGGATCAGTTTGGAGATGATGCTGAGGTTGAGGAAGGAGGGAGCGCGGATTTTCAGACGGTGCGGGACGCCGCCGCCGGTGCTGTTGATGTAGAAGCCGAGCTCTCCCTTGGGATTCTCAGCCGCAAAATAAACTTCTCCCGCAGGAGCATCAATGCCTTGAGTGGAGATGATGAAGTGGTGGATCAGCTCCTCCATCTTCATCAGCACTTTTTCTTTTTTGGGCAGCAGTCCTTTGGCGTCAGCGACATTGATCGGGCCTTCCGGAAGGGTGGCAAACACCTGCCGGAGGATGCGGACGCTCTGGCGCATCTCTTCCATGCGCACGAGATAACGATCATAGCAGTCGCCCTTGGTGCCGATGGGCACATCGAACTCATACTTGTCGTAATCGAGATAGGGGTGTGCTTTGCGCAAGTCATGTTCGACGCCCGAACCGCGCAGATTCGGCCCGGTGAGGCCGTAGGCGATGGCGTCCTCTTTGGAAATCACGCCGATGTCCTGCGTACGGTCGATGAAGATGCGATTGCGCGAGAGCAGCTTGTCGATCTCGTCGATCACCGGCTCCAACTGATCGAGGAAGGCTTTCACCGCACCGACAAAGCCATTCGGCAGATCACGGATCTGTCCACCCACACGGGTGTAGCTGGTGGTGAAGCGCGCACCGGTGAGCTGCTCACACAGATTGTAGATCTTTTCGCGCTCGGTGAAGGTGTAGAGGAACACGGTCATCGCGCCCACATCCATCGCGAACACCCCGACTCCGAGCATGTGGGCGGAGATGCGGGCCAGCTCGCAGCAGATGACGCGGATCGCACGGCCACGCTCAGGCACTTCCCAGCCCATGAGTTTTTCCACCGCCAGAGCATAAGCCACGTTGTTGGCCAGCGGTGCCAGGTAGTCCAGCCGGTCCGTGTAAGGCACGAACTGGTTGTAGTGCATGTTCTCGGCGATTTTTTCATCGCCACGGTGCAGGAAGCCGACATCGGGATCGCACTTGGTGATGATTTCGCCGTCCAGTTCCAGGATGAGGCGCAGCACACCGTGGGTGGCGGGATGACTGGGGCCCATGTTGAGCACCAGTTTCTCTCCGACGATGTCCGTCGTGGCTTCTTCCACGGCTTCGAGCTGCCGGGCCGCTTTGGCGGCGGTATCCGGGGCCTCGTATTCTCGGGTGACAGTGGGCATGAAAAGCAGGGGTCTGGTAGCGGGCGTGAGGAGTATCTATCTACGCTGCCCAAAGAGCGGCAAGGCGATTTTGTGAAAAATTTCACAAGCGCCTGGATTCCGGTCCCAAAACCACCCCTCCTTGCGCCCATTTTCCCTTGTCGAGGGGACATGGAAGCTGGCTGCGGTGTCGGAAGTTGCCCTCAGGCATGGTTTGGGGCAAACTGATCCCGGCCATGCGAAGCGCTCCCCTCCCCCCTCACCGCCTGCTTTTCTCGGCATTTGCCGGGGTTTGGCTGGCCGTGGCCGGCGGGGGCCTGGCCCAGGCTGCGCCACCCGCCGACGGCATTCAAGACGAAACACGAGCGCTCACCCCTGAAACCCACCGCCAGCTCGCGGCAGAACTCGAGCAGTTTCGCCAGGACTTGAAGTGTGATGCGTGGATCAAAGCCACCAGTTTCATGGCTGCCGGGACCACCCTTCGCAGACAGGCCCAGGTCTTCCGACGTGAATGGAGCGCAGCAAGGCCAGCCGTGCTCATGGCCTATGACCGCGCTAGCAACAGCAGTGCGGTTTCCTTTGCTCCGGTTTTTTGGGAGCGCTATCCCGCTGCCGAATTGGTCGAGATCATGCAGGAGACGCGCCGCATCCTCATCGACCCCAAGCTCTCGCTCGATGAACGTCTCGCCCTGGCCACCCGTTCGTGGGTTGACCGGCTGCGCGCCATGGAAAGCGTGCGTCTGAGACAGACGCTATGGCTTCAGCGAAAGGAAAAGCCTTTCGCCCTGGCCGTTCCCATCCTGCTCGCAGGAGGTGCCCTCATCGCCGCCTTGTTCGGAATTGTTTCACGACGGCGCAGCGCCCGTGCAGACCTGCGCTTTCTATTTCCAGAGGTGCAGGTGGGCATGCGTTTCGGCGCAGCCTACGGCGGGGGTGTGACCGCTGAGATGAAAACCAACGCCGGCGTACAGTGACCGGGCTTCATTCATCCTCTGCTGCGGGCTCGTCGCCTTGCACTTTAATCCCCATGTCCTCCAGCTTCTTGTCCAGATCGACGACGTACTTCCAGGGCAGTTTTTTGCGCTGATACTTGCGGAACAGCAGATCGCGCAGTTCCAGCCAGCGCTCCGGCGGCGGATTTTCCAACGGCATCCACTCCTCTCCATCTGGATGTGCATACCGAAACAGCCACTCACGTGAGTTCCAATAGGCGCGAATATACTGTTTGCGGCCGTCTTCGAGACGTTCATGCCATTCGTGGATTTGGTTTTTGGTCATTGAGAGCGCGCAGGATGCGCTAGTATCGCGCCCATGCAAGCCGCCAGCCCCGGCAGTTCTCCTGCCCTGCCGAAACTCCTGCTCTATCTTTTCGCCGTCATGCTTGGCGGGGCGCTGCTGTCTGTGCCGCTGTTTCACTTCGGCAAAGCCGCCCATGGCTGGCTCTCCGCTTCGTCACTGCATGACTCCGGTCTGGTGAAGTGGCTGCTCGCAGAGATCGAGCGGGCGCAGTTCACACGCTACTTTAATCGTGCCGTGCTCGTCTGCGCCATAGTCTTCATCTGGCCCTTCACGCGCTGGGTGCGGCTGGAGCGCGCGCTGCTGCCCGCCTGGCGTCCCTTCAATGCCGGCCTCAAACAAGGGGTCGTCAGCTTCGTTCTCGCCGCCGGTCTGCTGCTCGCCCTCGGGTTCACCTTCCTCCAAATCGGCGCGTATCAACTGCGCCCCGACCCGCGCTGGTGGAAACTGGGGGAGCCCATCACCGCCGCACTCGGTGCCGGGATCGTGGAGGAGTTTTTCTTCCGCGGCCTGCTCCTGGGCCTGCTGCTGCGCACCATGACGGAGACCAAAGCTCTGCTCGCACTCACCTTCGTCTTCGCTCTGATCCATTTTCTCAAGCCCCCGGAAGGCTGGCAGATCAGTGATGCCGCCGTCACCTGGAGCAGCGGCTTCCTCGTGCTCCAACAAATCGCTCTGGGCTTTGGCGACGTGGACTTTCTCCTCGCGGAATTTGCCACGCTCTTCGCCGTGGGCTGGGTGCTCGCGAAAATACGGCTGCAAACCGGGGCCTTGTGGGCAGGCATCGGCCTGCATGGCGGCTGGGTCTTCGGCCTGAAATACTTCAGTGCTTTGACCACCTACTCGGGCAGTTGGCTGCCCTGGATCGGCACCAATCTGAAAGTGGGGCTCATGCCCCTGTGCACCGTCCTGTTCACCGGTTGGCTTGCGTCCCGTTTGCTACGACCCCGATAATTCATTTGCAGCCTGAACATCCAGACGGAAACATACCCGCATGCAACTCCCTGCCGGAGTGGCGGAATTGGTAGACGCGCCAGACTTAGGATCTGGTTGGGAAACTAGTGCAGGTTCGAGTCCTGTCTCCGGCACTTCAAGGTTTGCATTGCATCCTGAAGCCTGAATGTGTCATGAGTGCGGATGCCACAAGACCTCCACACCGCCCTGAAACAGCACTTTGGCCACAAGGCCTTTCGTGCCGGGCAGGAGCAGGTGATGGAAGCCTTGCTCGCGGGCAGAAGTGCGCTGGCGCTGTTCCCCACGAGTGCGGGCAAATCGCTCTGCTACCAACTGCCGGCGCTGCTCATGGAGGGCGTGGCGCTGATCATCTCTCCCTTGATCGCGCTGATGAAGGATCAGGTGCAGGCGCTGCGGGCACACGGCATTGCTGCGGCGCGGTTGGATTCCTCGCTGTCGGCAGATGAAGCGGCACAGGTCTTTGACGACATGCGCAATGGCACGCTGAAGCTGCTCTACATCGCCCCGGAGCGGCTCATGAATGAAAACTTTGTCGAGCGGCTCAAACGCCTGCGCATCTCGATGATGGCGGTCGATGAGGCGCACTGCATCTCCGAGTGGGGGCACAATTTCCGTCCTGAATACCTGCGGTTGGCGTTGGTGGCGAAGGAGTTGGGCATCCAGCCCGTGCTCGCGCTTACCGCCACCGCCACGCCGTCGGTCGCGGCGGATATTCGCAAGGCCTTTGGCATTGCGCAGGCGGATCATGTGCAGACTTCGTTTCTGCGGGCCAATCTCTACTTCCGCATCACCCCTTGCACGGCGCAGCAGCGCTTGCCCGTGCTCACCAAGCTGCTGCTGAAGAGCAAGGTGCCCTCCATCGTTTATGTGACCCTGCAAAACACCGCCGAGCATGTGGCCACGCATTTGCAGAAAAATGGCGTGAACGCGCTGGCCTATCACGCTGGTTTGCCGGATGAGCACCGGCACGCCGCGCAGGATGCGTTCATGAACGGCCAGACCGATGTCATCGTCGCCACCATCGCCTTCGGCATGGGCATCGACAAAGCGGACATTCGCGCGGTCTATCACTACAACCTGCCCAAGACCCTCGAAAACTACTCGCAGGAAACAGGCCGCGCCGGGCGCGATGGCAAGGCGTCCGTCTGCGAACTGCTGGCCTGTGCGGACGACTGCATCGTGCTGGAAAACTTCACCTTTGGCGACACGCCCACACCGCAGGCCATCCGCCAATTGCTGGATCATCTGCTGCTGCAAGGCACGGAGTTCGATGTCTCGATGTATGATCTTGCCCATGCCACGGACATTCGCCCGCTGGTTATCGAAACGGTCATCACCAACCTGGAACTCGATGGCATCCTGCGTCCGCTCGGTTCGTTTTACGCGAGCTATCAGTTCCGCTTCATCCAGCCGGAGCAGCGCATTCTTTCCGGCCACAAACCGGAGCGGCAGGCCTTCCTGCGCCAGTTGTTTCAATGCGGCAAACGCGGCACCAAGTGGATCACACTCAATCCCGATGAAGCCGCTACCGAACTCAATGAGCCGCGTGACCGCGTGCTCAAAGCGCTGACCTGGCTGCAGGAATCTGGCGACATCGAACTCAAACCCAGCGGCAGCCGCCAGAAATACCGACTGGCCGAAGACGCGCATCTGCGTGATCCGAAAGAGATTACCAAAAAGATGCAGCAACTCTTTGCCGACCGCGAGCGTCGGGATGTCGAGCGCTTGGGCGAAGTGCTGAACTTTGCCCAGCATCGCGGCTGCCTGACCCGCTGGCTCTTGAACTACTTTGGTGAAGCCATGGAGGCCGACTGCGGCACCTGCTCGAGCTGCAAGGAACGCGAAAAGGGAAGTCTAGACGACTCACCCCGCGAAATCCCGCAGTCGGAGCCACCGCCAATCACCGTGGAGCATGTGGCCGCGATCCGCGAGGTCATCGCAGAGCGCAAAGCCGCGCTGCGCTCCTCCCGCCAGCTCGCCCGCTTCCTCTGCGGCCTCACCAGTCCCGCTGCGACTCGCGAACGCCTCAGCAGACATCCCAGCTTCGGTCTGCTGGAACGCATCCCGTTTGGCGATGTCCTCGCGCAGACGGAAACGATGCTGGGGTAACCTCTTGCTCGTGAAAGCAAAAGAGCCTATGTTTGTTTCATGGAACAGACCTTGGAAAACCGCGTGGCCCACTTGGAGCAGACGTTGGCGCAACTCACCGCCAAGGTGCTTCAACTCACTCCGGTCAAAAAAGGCTGGCAGAACACTCTAGGAATGTTGCCAGATGATGAACTGTCACGTGAAGCAGAACAGCTTGGGCGTGAGTATCGTTCCGGTGGTGATGAGGATTGAGGCGCATGCTCATTCTCGACACCAATCATACACAGGAGATTGCCAGAGGTTCCTCACTCGGAATCCGGCTGCTGGCACGGCTTCAGGAAAAAGGTGAAACTGTGGCCACTACCATTGTGACTGCACAGGAGCACATGCGGGGATGGATGGCGGAGATACGCAAGCACACGCAACCGGAACGGCAGATAGAGCCTTATCGTCGTCTGCTGATTACCATGGAGTTCTATTCGGCATGGCTGGTTCTGCCGTGGGATCTTGAGTCTGCCACGTCCTTTGCTCTGCATCGTTCCAATGGCGTACGCATCGGCAGCATGGATCTCAAAATCGCCTGCATCGCGCTGGCGCACGAAGCCATCGTCCTCACACGGAACATCACCGATTTTAGCCAGGTGCCAGGACTGCGGTATGAAAACTGGCTGGATTGACGGGGCGTCAAAAGTTCGACCTTTCAGGATCTCCATGGCTGGCGAAAAACAATTCCTTGCCAGAACGCTTCTATTTTGGAGGTATGAACACTCTCTCTTCAAACACCATGCGCATCCTCCCGCTTCTTTCCATCCTCCTTGCCGCCGTCAGCCTGCGTGCTGAATCTCTGCTGCCTCCCAATGCCCGTGTCGCCGTGATTGGTGACAGCATCACGGAGCAGAAGGTTTATTCCAAGTACATCGAGACCTACCTGCTGGCCTGCACGGGCCGCAGCGACATCCATGTGTTTCAGTTCGGCTGGAGTGGCGAACGTGCCGGTGGATTCGCGACACGCCTTGAAAACGATCTCGCGGTGTTCAATCCGAATGTCGCCACGACCTGCTACGGCATGAACGACGCCAGCTACCGGCCCTATGCGCCCGAGATCGGTGCCGAGTATGAGAAGAACATGCGTCTGGTGGTCGATGGTTTGAAAAAAGCCGGCGTGACGGTCATGGCCATTGGTTCTCCCGGCGGAGTGGACCCGGATTACTTCAAAAAAACCACCGTCAGCGGCCAGGACTACAACGACAACCTCGCGCACCTGCGGGACATCGCCAAGAAGCTTGCCGAAGAGAACAAGCAACCCTTTGCCAACGTGTATGACACGATGATCAGCGCGCTCACCAAGTCAAAGGCGGCGCTGGGCAAAGAGTACGGTCCTTTTGGTGGCGACGGCTTCCATCCGGCGCCTGCCGGTCAGCTTTTGATGGCGCAGGCGTTTTTGAAAGCACTGGGCTTTGATGGCGACATCGGCAGGGTTACGGTCGATATGAAAGGCCCCAACACCGCGAGCACTGGTCATGTGGTCCAAGGCCTGCAGCTCGGCAGCGTGACGCTGGAGAGCTCGAAGTGGCCGTTTGTGTTCGACGCTGACCCGACTTCCGCCGGCAGCAATCGCAGCATCCTGCCGTTCACCAGTTTCAATCAGGACCTCAACCGCTTCACGCTAAGGGTGCTGAATCTCACTGGTGCCAAGGCCAAAGTCACCTGGGGCAGCCAGAGCAAGGAATTCAGCCGCGAGCAACTCGAAGGGGGCGTCAACCTCGCTGCGGAGTTTACCAAGACACCGTTTGATGATGCTTTTGCTGGATTGTCCAACGCCATCACCCAGAAGGAGGCTTATGAAACGATCCTCATCAAAAATCTCGTCACACACATGCGCGTGATCGCCACTGAAGCTGCGGAAGAACCCAAAGTGGCCGCCGCTCTGGCGAAACTGAAGAAGAATCTGGCCGCCGAGCATGCCAAACAAGACGCCAACGTGCGCAAATTCATCAAGCCCGTCACGCACACGATCAAGGTCGAGGAAGTCCACTGAGTTGGCTGTTACAGCAGATCTTCCCAGGGCAGGCAGCGGTAGATGCAATAGCGCAGCCGGTTGACCAGCGATGCACCCGGCTCAATGCGTCGCACTGTCCGCCAGCCGTTGGGAAGCTGCCCTGTCCAGCGGATGGAGCCGTTGGCAGCTCGCGTCATGCGCCAACTGTTCTCGGGATGGAAACCCTTGAGGAGATAAGATTTCAAGCGCGCGGCGAATGCCGCGCTGTGGATGATCACACCGGTCTCTGTATTGATGTATTTGGAACGGGGATCCATGTTGCAGGAACCTAGATACGACAGGCGGTCATCGACGACGAAAGCCTTGGTGTGCATGCCCAGCGGCGTCATTCTGCGGGCATGGATGTAGTTTTTGCGGTCAGAAGCATGGGCATTGAGTTCAAAGAGATGAACACCGCATTCGAGCACGCCTGCGCGGCGGTTGGCGATCCCGGCCATGGCGGGCAGTTCGTCAATGGAGGCCAGGGAATTGGTCAGCACCTGCACGTGGACGCCGCGCGCGGTGGCCTTTCGAAACAGCTCCAGCGTGTCATTCTGCGGAATGAAATAAGCGGCATGCATCACCACGTCGGACTTGGCCCCTCGTAGCGCGTCTTCAAGACTGTGCCATACCGGAGAGGTCGGATGTCCCCGGAGCATCATGCGCTCCGGTGGGTCCGCCACGAATTCGTACTCCGCCCAAATCATGCGGTGCACGGCCTGGTCCAAAATTTTCAACGACTCCTCCCGGCTCAGAGAGAGGGGGAAGGGGTGCCCGCTTTTCGTTGAGAGTGCGCGCTGCTTGAGCCCGATTTTCCTGCGCAACTGACGCAGTTTTTCGCGCTCATGGTCGGTGATTTTTGACTGATCGCCGATACGCGTTAGCGGCGACCGCCAATAGAGTTCAAAAGACTTCGCTGCCGCACCTACCACCGATCCATGGGCAATGAAATCCACATCTCGCAGGTTGTGCTGGCGATGGATGCCAAAGTAGATGTCCGCCAGGTTGCGCCCGCCACCCATGACGAGCTTGCCGTCTGCAATCATGAGTTTGTTGTGCATGCGGCTTTGCATGCGGTCGATGTCACCGATCAGGGGGATGGGATCTCCGGCAAAAATGCCTTTCAGGTCCCACATCGGATTGAAAAAGGCCACCTGGATGTTCGGATGCGCCGCCAGTGCAGCAGAGCGCACCTCCGCCTCTGCGTCACCAGTGTGATCCAGCAGGAGTCGCACCTTCACACCACGGTCAGCCGCTGCGAGCACGCGGTCGGCGACCGTGGTGCCGACCACATCATCTCTCCAGATGAAGTATTGTAAATCCAGCGTGTGCTGCGCCGCCTCCACCATGGCCAGACGTGTGAAGAAGGACTCGCGAGCATCCGGCAGCATCTCAAATCCAGATGTGCCCCGGCGGCGGACGGTATGCTGGCGGCAGGCGTGCTCGATGGTTTCCTGACTGACAAAACCCACGGTCGGCAGGGCAGCGGTGTTCGGGCTGGAACTCCCGCATGAGGTCAGCTCAATCAGGAGTTTTCCACAAACCAGCAGACGAAGCCATGGTGTCATGGGATATGATTCCCGCTTGGAACAAAGACGCAAGTTCATCAAAAAATGAATCGGCAACGACGTTCTAATCGGATGCTCCTAGCTGATCTCACCTGGCCCGCTGTGGCCGCCCTCGATAAAAACACCCCCATCATCTTTCCTGTCGCAGCCCTGGAGCAGCACGGGCGGCACATGCCGGTCTTCACCGACAGCATGCTGACGAACGAACTCATCCGTCGAACCGAGGTGGCGCTGGGTGAGCGAGTGCTGATCGCGCCGCTGACGTGGCTGGGGAATTCGCACCATCACATGGACTTCCCCGGCACCTTGTCGGCGGAGCCACGGCTGTATCTCGATCTGCTCAACGGGCTGATGGACAACTTCATCGCCCACGGTTTCAAGCGGCTCGTCTTTCTCAATGGCCACGGCGGCAACGACATTCCCGGCAAGCAGGCGGTGTTTGAGACGCGGCAGAAATACCGCGACCGCAGCGACCTGCTGCTGCTCTTCGCGACTTACTGGAATCTCGGGGCAGAACCCTGGACGCACGATTCTTCCATCCAGCAGCGGGTCATGGGTCACGCCTGTGAATGGGAGACCAGCATGGTGTTGCGTCTGCGCCCCGAACTCGTCGGCGATCTGACCCAGACGGGCGATGTCCCCTTCGGCAACGCCTTTGAACCCGCCGCCCGTGGCTGGATCATGCCCGACCGCAGCGAGCCAGGCCATGTCGGCGATCCCCGCTCTGCCACCGCCGAAAAAGGCGAGGCGCTGTTTCAGTGTTTCAGCGAGTCGGTCGTGAAGCTGCTGGAACGCGTGATTGTGTGGGATGGAAAGAGCTGGGAGGGGTGAGATGAAGAACTGGCTTAACACAGTCGCGCTCGCTGCGAGCGTCATCGCAGGAGTTCTTTTTGCGGCCTGGGCCGTGCTGGCGACGACCGGCATGTTGAAGACCTATTCGGTTCCCACCAACGGAATGGCGACGTTCATTACCAAGGGAGATCAAATCGTCGCCGAACGGTTGTCCTTGCTGGGGGGGCTGCCGCAACGTGGTGATGTGGTGACCTTCACCACCGAAGGCATCAAGTCGCCCTACATGAGAATGCCCCAACCGGTTATTTTCATCAAACGCCTGATCGGGCTGCCAGGTGACCGCCTGGAATTCAAAGACGGGATTTTGCATATCAATAACCGTCCGGTCAGTGCGTACTTCGACGCCGAGGGCATCACCCATCTGCCGCTGATGAGCCTGGCTCCGGGCAGCAGCGTCACCGTGCCAATGGATCATGTCTTTGTGATGGGCGACAACTCTGGCAACAGCCTTGATTCGCGCTATTGGGGGCCGCTACCTGTGGCAAACCTGCGTCAAAAATATCTGTTTCATTTGAAGCATGGGCCACCCGTGGAGGAAGAGAAGCAACAGCCCTGACCGCATGCCCACTCCCCGCTCCTCCCTCTGGAAATGGTACCTCTGCGGCCTGCTGCTGCTGGCGACGACCATCAACTACATGGACCGGCAGACGCTGGCGAATGCTTCGACGCGGGTGACGAAGGAGTTTCATCTGTCGCAGGAGCAGTATGGGGATGTGGAGCTGGCGTTTGGCTGGGCGTTTGCGGTGGGGTCGCTGGTGTTCGGGTTTCTGGCGGACCGGTTTCGGGTTTACTGGCTCTATCCGGTGGTGCTCAGCGGTTGGTCGCTGATGGGGATCGCCTCGGCGCATACCCATGGCTACTGGCCGCTGCTGATGTGCCGGGTGCTGCTGGGCTTTTTTGAAGCGGGGCATTGGCCGTGCGCGTTGAAGACCACGTTTGCGCTGCTGGAGCCGAAGGACCGCACCATGGGCAATAGCGTGTTGCAAAGTGGTGCCTCCATTGGTGCCATCGTGACGCCGAGGCTGATGCTCTGGCTGATGACGGATGAGCTTTCAAGTTGGAGGCTGGCGTTTGAGGTCATCGGCTACATCGGGTTGCTGTGGGTGGTGCTGTGGTTTGTGTCGATGCGCAAAGGCGATCTGGATGTGGTGGTGGCGGATGATCCGGCAAAGCGCGAAAGCCTGGGGGACATTCTGCGGGGTGGCCGCTTCTGGGCGCTGGCCCTGTTGATCTTCGGTGCGCAGACCTGCTGGCAACTCTTCCGCGTGTGGCTGCCGAAGTTCATGCAGGAAGGGCGAGGCTATTCGGAGTCGGAGGCGTTGTCCTTCAATTCGGCCTACTTCCTTGGCACGGACATCGGCTGCATCGCCGCAGGATTCATTTCGCTCTGGTTGGCGAGGCGGTTTGCCATCTCGGCGCATGGCGCACGGCGCTGGGTGTATGCCAGCGCGTGTGTGATGACGTCGTTCAGCGTGCTCCTCCTGTGGCTGCCGAAGGGCTGGCCGTTGATGGGGGCGATCCTCGTCGTCGGTGCCGGTGCTCTGGCCTTGTTCCCCTGCTACTACAGTTTTGTGCAGGAGCTTTCAGATAGGCATGTGGGACGGCTCACAGGCTTGCTCAGCACCTGGGTATGGGCAGTGTCGTCCCCCATGCACAAGCTCTTTGGCAGAGTCGTGGATGAAACAAAGTCCTTTGATCTCGGCATGGCGATGGCAGGACTTGTTCCCTGGCTCGGCGTCATCGCCATGAAGCTGTTGTGGGACACGCAAAAGTCACACGACACAGCGGCTGTGACGCGTTGAGATACGCTAGGCAATCGGCCTCATTCCAAATACTCGCCGGCAATGACTTCCTCCTCGCCTTCGTTCGCGTGGATCGCACCCGAGATGACGCGTTCGGTCACTTCATCGAGGTAGGACTGCAATACCTTGCTGAGCTCAAGGAACTCTGGCCAAAGCGTTTCGTTCACAAAACTGCGCGGCACCCGGACCATGACCGTGGTTCGGCGCTGGCGGGCGTAGCGGTAGGGTTTGAGTTCATACCGCCGCAGCAGGGCGGTGAAGAGTTTTTTCGACCAGCCGTCCGCCAGGGTGAATTTGTATTCGATGGGTCGGTCCACCTTGGCGGTTTCACCCAAACGACGTTTGATCCGGGCGATGGCATCCGCAGCGGCTTCTTTTTCACCGGGAGTCGCAGCGCCAGCATACAGCCGCTCGATCTTGCTGAGTTTGTCGAGAAGGTCCTGTTCGCGCATGCAGGTTCTTCCTCAAACCATGCACGGTTGTCAACGCTTGCCCGAAGTTACGACGTGCGGCGGATGCCGCGGGTCGCCAGAATGTTGCGCACCAGACGCAGCATGTCGGCGGGCTCGTAAGGCTTGGGCAGCACGGCGGCAAAGCCATAGGATGCCGGATTGGCCATGACCGGATCGTCCGAATAGCCGCTGGAAACGATGGCAAAGACCTCGGGGTCGATGGCGCGGAGTTTTTCCATCGCCCTCACGCCGCCCATGCCGTTGGGTATGCTGAGGTCGAGAATGACGAGGTCAAAGGCCCGTCCTTGTGTCACGCTTTCCTGGTACATGCGCACCGTTTCACTGCCTTCGGCGCTCTCGGCGACATCAAAGCCGTTGCTGGTGAGATTGCGGACGATCAGCGAGCGCACAAGCGGGTCGTCTTCCAGCACCAGAATGCGTGGATTGGCGGCGTTCAGTTCCGGCGGCGCGTCGAACACCTTGCTGAGGCCAAAGGCATCCGCTTCCTCACCGTCGGAATCCAGCGGCAGGTAGAAGCGCACGGTGGTGCCTTTGCCCTGCTCTGAACTGACCGTCAGCGAGCCGCCGTGGGCTTTGGCGATGGATTCGCAGACCGTGAGGCCCAGTCCGGTGGCGTTGTCCGCCTTGCGGGTGCTAAAGTAGGGCTCAAAAATATGTGGCAGGTGCTCCGTCGGGATGCCTTCGCCTTTGTCTTCGACTTCGATGGCGAGGCCGGAGGGCTGGAAATTCGTATCGGTGACCATTTCACCGGGAAACATCTCGGCGTGGTCGGGCGCGAAGCAGCGCACGGTGATCTCACCGCCATTGGGCTGCGCCTGTTCGGCGTTGCGGATGAGATTGCTCAGCAGTCGGCGAACCTGGGCGCCATCAATGGCGATCTGCGGCAGGCCGGGCTGTACTTCGATGCGGTACTCGACGCGATTGGCACGTGTGTGGTGCGTAAAGAAGGTTTCGATGAGGTCACCGAGGCGGAGCTGCGTTTTGATCGGCGCGCCACCACGGGCGAAGGTGAGCAGTTGCTGCACGAGGTTCTGCGCCTGCAGCGTGGCCTGTTTGGCCGTGTGCAGTTCGGGCAGCGTGATGGCATTCCTCAGGCGCATCTCGGCGAGGGAGATGTTCCCCAGCAGGACGGTGAGCAGGTTGTTGAAATCGTGGGCGAAGCCGCGGGCGAGCAGGTCGAGCGATTCGAGGCGGTCGATGCGGTTGCGGCGCTCGGCTTCCTCGCGCCGGGCGGTGACATCCTGCACCAGGAGCAGCAGTCCTTCCCCAAAGGGATAGCCGCGCAGTTCGAGCCAGATCTGTTTTTCGTCGAGGTACAGCTCACGGTTCACCGTTTCGCGGTGCAGCATGGCATGGGCAAAGGCCTCATGATGCAACTCACGGGTGGCGGAAGGCATGATGTCCCAGAGCGAAAGGCCCAGCATGTTCTGCAAGCTGCGGTCAAAGAGGCGCAGGGCACTGGCGTTGGCGTAGGTCACGCGCCAGCGGGCATCCAGAGCAAACAGCGGGTCGGAGATGCTTTCGACCACATCCACCAGCGGCGCGGTGCTGCGGTTGGGGATGGTCGTCGCTTCCACCGGCGCTGGTACAGCAGCGGCACGGAAGAGAATAATAAGTCCGGTCAGGTGGCCCTGCGCATCACGCAGCGGAGCCGTGCGGTCCTGGATCGGCACGCGCTCACCCATAAGGGTGGTGAGATAGACGGTGCGCTCGGCGGTCTGCGAGGCAGCTTCCGCAGAGAGGATCTCGGCAGGTTCGCCGGTGTGCTGATAAATGCGGAAGACTTCGTGCAAGGAGCGACCAACCGCTTCCTGCGCATTCCAGCCGGTGGCACGGGCGGCGGAGGGATTCATGAACACCACGCCGCCAGACAAATCGGCGGCGATGACGCCATCGGCGAGGCTTTGAAAGGCTTCAAAATAGCTGTGCTCCCGACGCTGGCGCTCATTCTCTTCAAAGTGGCGCTGCGCAGCCACTTCGACGGCCAGGCGCAGTTCGTCGTGGTTAAAGGGTTTGAGCAGGTAACCATGCGGGTGAGTTTGACGCGCGCGAGCCACGGTGTCGAGATCAGCACAGGCTGTGACATACACGATGGCCACACGGCTGCGGCGCTGCAGTGCACGGGCCGTGTCAATGCCATCCAGTTGCCCGGCGAGGTGAACGTCCATCAAGACAAGATCAGGGCGAAGCTCGTCGAAGCGCTCCAGCGCTTCCTCCCCGGAGGCACAGATGGCGACGACCACATAGCCCAGATTGCCGAGAGTCGTGGCCATGTCACAGCCAACGAGCCCTTCGTTCTCGACGATCAAGATGCGGATGCGATCAGAATTTGTCATTTACCCGATTGTACAATTATTCTAACCGAGATGAATTAGAAACGCCATAAGAAATCTAAGTCCTTTTGTCTGACTGGTGAGAATTTGTCAAAAGAGCACATCTGCTCTGGGGCCGATATTTTCGGGATTCGTCACTTCGTGGAAGTGGCGGCACCATTCTTTCCGGCGGGGAAAAAGGTGACATCAACACCTTCTTTGCGCAGACCCTTCTTCACTTCTTCGCTGAGCTGGGCATAGCTGCGTTCGCGCAGCAGATGTTTCTTGGTGGCGGCGGCCACAGCTTCGTCGCTTTGAGCGTTTTCGATGTCGCGCAGCCACGCAATGAGGTGGGCGGCGTCGCCTTTGTCGTCGATGTGATAAAAATAGTAGGTCAGCAGGCCGGCCGAACCGTAATTTTCATTGGCAAAGCCGCCAGCGCCCAGCGCGGCGGCCCAGCGTTCATCATTGATGTTCATCAATTCTTCGAGGTCGATCATGGTGAAGCCTTTGCCACCCCCGCGTCCGACAGCAAAATTTTGGAGCTGGCGGTTGAGACCGATGAGGCTGAAGCGGCCATTGCTGTTGTAATCCAGCATGCTGACATACTCCGCACTGCCTTCGCAGTACCAGACGGGCAGGACGCGCAGCCAGTGGTTCATCATCTGGTGGGTGATTTCATGGATCAGCGTGGCGTTGTCGCGGGCGGCACTGTCCGCCAGCGACACCCGGTTGCCCACCATCTGCACCCCGAGGCTGGAGAGCGGCACCATCAGCGCTTTGTTGGAGCCCATATAAACACCAGCGGAGCCCTGCATGCCTCCTGCTTCCATATAGTCGGCCTTGCTGGTGAACAACTTGGCCAGAAAGATCTCGCGCAGCTTCTCAGGCCGTGGTTTCAGATCCAACGGCAGCAGGCAGTTGATCAGCCAGGTGGCTTCAAACATGCGGCCAAACTCGCGCACCACATTCGCACCCAGCTTGGAGTCGCACTGGAATTCATAGTGCGGTGAGCGGTAGATAAACTGATGAGTTTCAGCATCTTCCTTCACCACCGTGACGGCAGGTTTTTCGTCGAGCACAACGGTGCGCGGCCAGGTCTTGCTGGCGGCCGGGACACCAGGCTCGGGGGCTGTTGCTGAGGTGCCGGCACCAGCACCAGTCTGAGTTTTGGCAAAAGACTGGTCGGCGGCTGACAGACGATCCAGCGGCACCGTGAAGGTGCTGCCATTGGCCATGCGAATCTTGACCCCTGTGCCCTCCATGGCCACAAAGCTGGCTTCGATCTTGCGTCCATCCGTGCTGGTCCAAGTGTGCATGACCGCTGTCGCTGCTGGTGCCTGGAGCAGCAGGGTCAGGAAGGTGACGAAGACACCGAGGGGCTGGCGGATTTTCATGAGGCGAGTTTGAGAAAAACCGTAAAGATGTCGAGCTTTTAGGTGGTCGGCGCTGCTAAAACTCCTTGAAAAATGAAGCGGGCCGCAGATTTCACTCGCCATCCTACCGGGTGTTTGAATAACTTTGCCGAGCATTTGATCCAGCTCATCCTCATGAAAACATTCATCGCGCTTTGCTCCATCCTCGTCCTCACCTTGTCGCTTACTGCTGCTGACCCCACACCGGACAAGACCATCCCCGCCAAATCGAAAGCCGCTGCTGCGGAAGCGGCCAAGCCGTCTGCGAAGGTGGAGGCCCTTGCCAAAACTCTGACTGACCCGGAAAGAACTCAACTGCTCTCCATACTGAACACAGGCGATGAGGCCGCACTCATGGCGCTGCCCGGCGTTGGGGAAGTTCGCGCCAAGTCCATTCAAGCAGGCCGCCCTTTCGCTGATGTCCCCAATGTGGTGAGCGTCAAAGGCATCGGTGACGGGATCTTTGCTCAAATGGTCGCCTATGCGAAGGCGGGATTTAAGAAGGAAGCGCCCGCCAAGAAGAAGGCAGCGCCCAAGAAAACGGACAACAAGGAAACAAAATAGCCTCTGTAGGGGAGGTTTGGAGCCATTGCCCGTCCGCGCTGACCGTCAAGGCCCATTTGCAGGTGGTGGAGTGGCTCCGGCCCGGCCTTGTGAAATTTTTCACAAATAGCGGTTGCCGCACTGCGGGACGTTCGGATAATCAAATCCGACTCCCCTGCGGTTCCCTGCTCATACATGGCCACTATCATTGTACAACGTCCTAAACTTGCCTGGCATGAACGCTGGTTCATTTCCACGTTGTTGAAAGGGCTGAAAATCACGGTCGGGCACGGCATCAAAACCTTCCTCCAGATCGCTGGCAGCAAGCCCAAGGTGACGATGGAATACCCGGAGCAGAAGTGGGACGAACATCTTCCGGAGCATTACCGTGGTGCTCCCGCCCTCGTCACGGACGAGCAGGATCGTGAGCGCTGCGTGAGCTGCCAGCTCTGTGAGTTCATCTGCCCGCCCAAGGCCATCAAAATCATCCCCAGTGAGATCCCCAGCGACGATCCCTGGGCCAAGGTCGAGAAGCGTCCCAAGGAATTCGACATCGACATGATTCGCTGCATTTACTGCGGCATGTGCGAGGAGGTCTGCCCGGAGCAGGCCATTTTCCTGCGCAAAGACTACGCCATCACCGGTCTCTCACGCCAGGAGATGGTACACAACAAAAAGCGCCTCTACGAAATAGGCGGCCAGCGTGTGGGACTGGTGAACAAGTGGAACGAGCTCAAGTAATGCCCCCTCTGCTGTTCTATTTCTTCGCTCTGATCACCCTGGGCTTCGGCTTTCTGGTCGTCACCGGGCGTAATCCTGTGACCTGCGCCCTCGCGCTTGCAGCCAGCTTCGTTGGTTTGGCGGCGCTGTTCCTGAGCCTCGACGCCTACTTCATCGCGGTCATCCAGATTCTCGTTTATGCCGGCGCGGTGATGGTGCTGTTCCTCTTTATCATCATGCTGCTCGACATCAAGACAGAGGAGGGCAAGAAGCTGAATCTGCCTGCCATCGTCTCGGGTGTGCTGCTGGCGGTGCTGCTGGCTCTTCAAATCATCGCGGTTGCAGGCAGCACTCCACTGGCTCAGAAAAGTACGCAGGGCTCTCCGCTGGCGCTGGCCGATGCCGCTGGGAAGATCGGCAAGGCGGCGCTGCCCACCATCACCAACGACCTCAAGGCGGGCGAGTTGCCCGATGCCAAGTTGATCGGCTTCACCCTCTTTGATCAGTACGGCTTCCATCTGCAAGTGATCGGCCTGCTGCTGCTGGTCGGCACCATCGGTGTGGTTGTTCTCAGCAAACGCGAAAGGAGCGCCCCATGATCACCCTTGGCCACTACCTCGTTGTCAGCGGCATGTTGTTTGCCCTGGGTCTTGCTGGCGTCATTGCCCGCAGAAACATCATCATTGTCTATATGTGTCTGGAGATGATGCTCAGCGCCGCGAATCTCGCGCTGGTCGGCTTTTCCCGCTTTCATCTCGTCAACGGCCTGCCGGACTACACCGCGCAGTCGCTCGTGTTCTTCACCATCACCGTGGCCGCTGCTGAAGTGGCCGTGGGTCTTGCCATCATCGTGGCTCTCTTCCGCTCCAAGCAGAGCGTGGATGTGGAGTCCGTCACCAAACTTCAAGGATAACGCGCCGACATGCACGCCAGCATCATCCTACTGCTGCCATTCTTTTCGGCGCTCGTCATCCTTCTGGGGCACCGCCAGCTCAAAGGTGCCGCCGTGCTCATTTCAGTGGGTTCCTCGGTCATTTCCTTTATTGCCTGCGTGGCTCTCCTGGCAGTGGCGGACGATAAAGACAACAACATCAAGCTCCTCCTCCCCTTCCTCGATGTCGGCCATTTTCATGCCAACATTGATGTCCTGATCGACAAGCAGAGCCGTGGCATGATGTTCATCGTCAGCTTCATCGGCATGCTCGTGCATCTGTTCTCCCTCGGCTACATGAAGGACGACGATGCGAAGCCTCGCTTCTTCGGGTCGCTCTCGCTCTTCATGTTCTCCATGACCGGCATCGTGCTGGCTGGCAACCTGATCATGATGTTCATCTTTTGGGAGCTCGTCGGTCTGAGTTCCTACCTGCTCATCGGCCACTGGTATCAAAAGGCCAGTGCTGCGGAAGCCTGCAAAAAAGCCTTCCTCACCAACCGCATCGGCGACTTCGGCTTCATGATCGGCATTCTGCTGCTCTTTGGGGCCAATGGTGGCAATGTAAACCTGGACGATCTCGCCACGGCCTTCAGTTCCGGCCCGCTGCGCCCTGATGCACCTGGCTACAGCGCTGGTTTCACCGCGGCTGCCGCCTTGTGCATCTTCCTCGGTGCCGTGGGCAAATCCGCCCAGTTCCCGCTGCATGTCTGGCTGCCAGACGCCATGGAAGGCCCCACGCCGGTCTCCGCTCTCATCCACGCGGCCACCATGGTCGCCGCAGGTGTTTACATGCTGGTGCGTGTCAGCTTTCTCATTGAGGCGTCGCCGCTCGCGGCAGAAATCATTGCCGGCATCGGCTGCTTTACCGCACTGCTGGCGGCCCTGATGGCCACGCAGCAGAATGACATCAAGCGGGTGCTCGCCTACTCCACGCTTTCTCAGCTTGGCTACATGGTCATGGCCGTTGGCGCTGTGGCGATGCATGTTCAGCACGGCCATGAGTTGCACGGCCCGAATCCCGGCCATCCGGCCATGTTCCATCTCTACACGCACGCGTTTTTCAAAGCGCTGCTCTTCCTCGGTTCGGGTGCCATCATCTATGCCTGCCACCATGAGCAGGACATCTGGAAGATGGGCGGTCTGCGCAAGCACATGCCGGTGACCTTTTACACCTTTGCCATCGGCACTGCGGCGCTCATGGGCCTGCCCTACATCACGAGCGGTTTCTACAGCAAGGAAGGCGTGCTGGGCGCTGCTTATGACAGTGGCTGCAGCATCCTCTTTCATGGCACTGCATTGACGGCGCTGCTGACCTCTTTCTACATGACGCGTCTTGTCATTGTGGCTTTCTTTGGCAAGCCTCGCACGGAGTCAGCGCACCATGCCACCGAAGTTCCCATGATCATGCTGCTGCCGCTGGTGGTTCTGGCGGTCTTTTCGATCTTCTCTGCATGGGACGGCTTTGCCACGCCCCTGCAAGCTCTGAAACCAGCGCATGAGCCACCGCATGACACGGTGCTGGCGGCTTCCATCCTGGCATTCCTCATTGGGACCGGCGGCGCGATCTACCTCTATCGCGGCAAGGACAAGGACCCCGTCAACATCAAGCTCTTCGCCAACAAGTTCTACTTCGACGAAATCTACGCCGTCATCATCCGCATCTGCCAGGATCGCCTGGCGTGGATCGTCACGGCGTTGGAACGCATTTTTGTGGACGGCCTCATCGCACGCCTGCCGACCGCGATCGTCGCCCGTCTCGGAGCCGCCACCCGCATGCTTCAGGGCGGGCATCTGCAGGGCTACACCTTCCTGCTTGGCAGTGGCGTCATTGCTGTGGTTTATCTGGTCGTATTTGTGCTGCCCCGTATGGGTCATTGATGGAGAAATTGAATGAGCGTTCTTGAACTAATCATCGCACTTCCGCTGCTCGCCGCTCTGGCGATCTGGCTCGGTGCGCCTGCCCGCGCTGCATCCCTCGGTGCCACCTTCATCAATCTGATCCTCGTGTTGTACACGGCGGTGCAATACGCGGGTAAAACAGGGCTCGCCTTCACCTATTCGCGTCCGATTCTTGAGAATCCCTCCCTCAGCTTCGCCGTCGGTGCGGATGGTATCTCGATCATTCTTGCCCTGCTCACCGCGCTGGTGATGCTGGCCGCCATCTGGCAGATTGAGGACCGTCCACCCATCTTCTACGTCGCCTCCCTGCTTATCGGCGGTGGTGCGTTGGGCGCCTTCCTCACCACCGATGTCTTCTTCATCTACGCCTTCCATGAGCTCGCGTTGATCCCGACCTTCCTCATGATCGCGCTGCACGGTCGTGCCGAACCTGCCCAGCGCAAGGCCGTCGCCTGGAAGGCCACGATCTATCTCGGTGCTGGCAGTCTCGTGCTGCTCGCGGGTCTGGTCTGGCTGGTGCTCGAATTCAGCGGCGGCTCCAAGCTCACCTTCGATCTCGAAGCTCTGCGCAGTCAGGCCAAACTGACTCCGCTGCCAGATGCCAAGCAGGCGCAGATCTTCTTCGTGCTGCTGCTGGGTTTTGGCTCGCTCGTCAGTCTCTTCCCGTTCCATAGTTGGGCGGCGCCTGCCTATGCCACTGCACCCACACCGGTGGCCATGCTGCACTCCGGGGTGCTGAAAAAATTCGGTCTCTACAGCCTCATCCGCATCGCCTTGCCGCTGCTGCCACAGGGCCCGCATGTCGAGTGGGTGCAGAATGCGCTGCTGCTGATGCTGCTGGGCAACATTCTCGTCATGGGTCTCGTCACCATCCATGCCAGCCGCCTTGATGACACGCTCGCCAACTCCAGCGTCATGCACATGGGCTACATCTTCCTCGGCATTGCTGCAGGCACAGACATCGCTCTCAAAGGCGCGGTGATCCTCATGTTCGCGCATGGCATCTCCATCGCGCTGCTCTTCGGACTCTGCGGTCGCATGCGCAATCAATTGGGCACCTTGGAGTACAACAAGCTCGGCGGCCTGGCCACCCATGCGCCGGCATTTACCGTGCTGTTCGCCTTCGGCGCGTTTGCCTCCATCGGCCTGCCGGGTCTCACCAACTTCGCCGGTGAAGTGATGATCTTCCTCGGCAACTTCACCGACTTCAAAGCGGGTGTCTTGAGCAATCTGCAATGGACCGTCATCCTGGCGCTCTGGGGCGTGGTGATGTCTGCCGTTTACATGCTGCGCGCTTACCGCAGCATCTTCCACGGCAGCCCCGCCACCGGCCTGTTCATGATTGATCCTGCGTTTTCTCAGCGCGTGCCGTTCATCCTGCTCGCCGCCACGCTGCTTGTCACCGGCTGCTGCCCCTGGCTGCTGCTCAACCTCATGAAATCCGCGCTGTAGTTCTGCCATGAGCGTTTTCACCATTGAAGCCGGCCTCGCCGTTCTCGGACTGTTCCTCCTCCTGCTTGAGGCCTTCAAGCCCGAGATCTCCCGCCAGACACTCGGACTCACCGCCATCGCCGGCACCACGCTTGCGCTCGTGCTGTTCATCTTCGCTTCGCACGACACCGCCAGCCTGCCCGGCTTCATCCAGCCCTGGCATCAGCTCGACAGCCTTGCCATCTTCTACAAAGGCTTCGCGCTCGTCATCACCATCCTCGTGCTCTGGCTCACGCTGCAATGCGCCCCCTATCTCACGCGCTTCACGGTCGATGGCAAGCTGGCCGAAATGTTCAGCCTCCCGCTCATCGTTTGCGCTGGCATGATGTGGATGGCCTCCGCCCGTGATCTCGTCACCGTCTTCGTCGCACTCGAACTCGTCACCGTCTCCTTCTACGTCCTCGTCGCCTTTGCTCGCAAAAGCGCCTTCAGTCTGGAAGCCGGCGTGAAGTATCTCATTCTCGGTGCGCTTTCGACCGGCGTCCTCGTCTATGGCATCGCCTGGATCTACGGGGCCACTGGAACGATGAGCTTTGACGGCATCGCCAAAGCACTCGCCAATCCTGCCACCAGCAAAACCACCGCGCTCTTCGGTGCTGCCGTGCTGCTCTGCGGACTGGGTTTCAAAGTCGCCGCCGCACCCTTCCACATGTGGGTTCCTGACGTGTATCAGGGTGCCCCCACTCCCGTCACGGCCTTCCTTTCCGTCGGCTCCAAAGCTGCGGGCTTCGTCGTCCTCACCCGCGCACTGGATGCCTTCCTCGTCGAAGGTTCCATCATTGGCAGCGAAATTCAGGCCCTGCTCCTCGTCGTCGGTTCTCTCACCGTCCTGCTCGGCAGTCTGCCAGCGATGTTCCAGACCAGCGTCAAGCGTCTCCTCGCCTACTCCAGCATCTCCCATGCAGGCTATCTGCTCCTCGCGCTCGCCTGCCGTGAAAGCGCCCGCTTCGATCTCTCCTCCGGTGGCGTCGTCGCCTTCTACCTCGCCACCTACCTGCCCATGACCGTCCTCGGTTTCCTCGGTCTCGGCCTCATGCGCGCCAACGGCCTGGGCGAAGACATCAAAGACTTCACCGGCCTCGCCAAACGCAATCCGCTGCTCGCCTTGCTGATGACCCTCTCCTTCGCCTCGCTCGCCGGTCTGCCGCTCACCGCTGGCTTCCTCGGCAAGCTCTTCGTCTTCCTCGGCCTCGCCGACCACGGCTACTGGGGTGCCCTGAGCTGTGCCGTCGTTGCCGCCGCCGCCGGCTTCTACTATTATTTCAAGACCATCCTCGCGATGTACACCACCGAAGGCACCGACGTCCCCGCGCTGACCTTCTCCGTCGCCGCCAAAGCCGTCGCCGGTGCTCTCGCTCTCGCCATCCTGATCCTCGGTGTGTATCCCAAGCCGCTGCAAAGCGTGCTGACAGCTAAGGCACCCGAGAGCAGAGCAGCAGCGGCACAATAGCCGGAAGCGACTGCACGAAAGGATTGACAGCCATGTCGGGGGCGGTGTATTTCATTTAAGATGAAGCGAATTTTATTTCACCTCGTCTTAAGCGCAATATTTTGCCTCGTTTCTTCCCAGGCCAACGCGCAACTGGGTGCTTCTAAAGGAAGTTTGGACGGCCTGATCAACTGGGACAACCCCTGGAATTTGACGCCTGAGAAGTTCAAGGAGGTCGCTGAAGCACTACCAAAAAAGAAGACGGAACGTGCTTATAATACGCGATTACTTTCTGATGGTAGAGTTAGCTACAGCATCGGCAAGACACCCGGAAATTTTTCGGGAGGTGGGAAAACGAACCTGTTCAACGGAGAACTCCAGGTGGACTCAGTGACTGTGTTGTTTGAGGCCGACAAGGCCGTCAGCATTTCTTTGAGCATGGGAGAAAGCTCTGGGCCTAAGGCCAGAAAAGTCACCTCGAAAGAAGTAGTAAAGCTCCAAACCGGTCTGGCCAAAGCTACTGGCGACACCGCGCCTAAACCATACAATCAAGACGCTGGCAGAGGCCGGTCGCCCGTCGTTATTCAGCAGTGGACTCACCGCAATTACATAGTCCAGATGTTTGAGCTTCAGAGGACTAGTGCTTCCGGTGAAAGTAGTGGTATGGGCGTTTTCACTGTGCGGGTTCTTCCACTGGAGAGCAAATAACTGGCATTATTTTCCGAGAATAACATTTTAAAATTTAGGGATTTTGTTATAAGTTAATCCTAAATATGAATTGAGAATATCGCGCCATGAAGCAATTTTTATTTTCCGTCATCCTGACTGGTTTCTATTGGGTTGGTTTTTTTGCTGTCGATGTTCAAGCACAAGGCTTCACAGGCAATTTGGATGAACTGATTGATTGGAATAACCCTTGGTCGCTTACACTTGACAAATACAAACAGGTCGTTGATCCCATGGCAAAAAATCAAACGGATCCTGTTTATAGTGTTCGCGATAATCAGGGAGATTTTCCCAGTTATCGTCTAGAGCTTTCCCAGAGCGGTTTGGTTCATGGCAAAAAACCAGCTTTGTTTGACGGCAAAGTGACAACCATTGGTTTGATGGTTACCTTTCAGCGAGACCAGGCTTTCTCTTTTCGATTTAACATAGGAGAACGTGGAATTCCATCAGCAAAAGAACTAGCTGTTTTCAGAGCCGAGGTGGCGAGACATTCGGGAGATGACGCGCCAAGAGCGTTGGAGTCATCCTTAAACAGTGGAATCCAGGATCTTGTATGGAGTCATCAAAACTACAATGTGAAATTGATAACATCGGTTGCCGGAGTTGTTCTGATAGAAATTACAAAGAGGCCTGTTGAATATGACAAGCTTCTAAAAGATTCTATGCCGCTGAAACTCGAGGCAGACATTGATGCCATGCTGAATTTAAATTCGCTCTGGCAATGGACAGCCAGTGACTTCGAGAAAAACTATGTGCCGAAGATTGAAGACCAATCGAAGCAGCAGAAGCCGCCGCAGTTCGAATGGCTAAGCGCCAGCAAAGACCGCGCGCGCTTCTCCCGGCACATGTTTAGCAATGTGGAGACCAAGCTCACCATGTTTGGCGGTTCCATCAAAGTCGAGGAAGCCATTCTGGAATTCGTGAACGGCAAAGCAGCACGTGCCACGATCTCCTTCTACAATCGTGGCGACTCGGGTGACATCGAAGTCAAAGAATTCGACCGCATCTTCAAAGCGATTGGGCAGAACCTCAGCCAAGTCATGAAAGTGGCCCCAAAAAAGCAGACGGTGTCTTCCAATGCGGCGCTGCCGGTCACCGGCTGGAACTGGAGCACTCCCAGCGGCATCGCCCTGCTCGAATACAATGAGTACAACACTCCCGGCAAGGTGACGAAGCCAGAGTTTCTGCGGTTGAAACTTGCCGCTCCCAATCAGGTCGACTGGAGCATGGGCAAAATGGCCACCGGTGTGCAGCGCATGGAACTGGTGCAGCGTGTCAAAAAGACGCCCGAAGGAGATGTCTATATTTCTGGCGTGCCGATGGTGGATCAGGGACAGAAAGGCTACTGCGTGGCCGCGAGCTGCCAGCGCCTGTTTGAATACATGCGCATCCCCTGTGACCAGCATGAGATGGCGAAGCTCGTCAACGTTGATGCTGAAGGGGGCGCGGACATCTCCACCATGCAGAAGAGTCTCGCGAAGATTGATGGTGCCTTCAAAGTCACGTTCAAACCCCTGGTCAATCCCGAGGTGTACTATGACCGCAATCACAAGCGCCGTGTGTCGGAGAAAGAGTTCTTCTCCCTCGTCAAAGATTACACCGACAAAGGTGTGCCGCTGCTGTGGGGATTGATGCTTGGAGAGAAGCCAGAGATTCCTCCGCTGCCAAATGCCGGGCAGACGAGAGGCGGCCATATGCGCATGGTCATCGGCTACAATCTGGCCAAGAACCAGGTGATCTTCACCGATTCCTGGGGCGCGGGGCATGAGCTGAAACGCATGGCCCTGCTGGACGCCTACGACGTCACCATGGGCCTCTACTCAATGGCGCCGCGCGGGTTCTGATCATGGTGCACGGCCTTCTTCGACATCCATCATGTCAAAGAACGTCACGAGGTCTTCGCGATGACCCAGGCCAGCTTCAGCGCGTTGCTTGATGAGCCCTTCGGAGGCCGCATCGCGCCAGCCGCGTTTGTGCATGAAGCCGTTCCAAATCTCGATCTGCTCCGCCGTGGGCCGGTTGCCATTCAGGCAGCACCATTCCAGGATTTCTTCGTCGGTTCCTCCGGCGAGCGTGCGCTCCGAGAGTTCACTGAAATCCACCCCGAGAAACTTGCACACGCGCTCGTCGAAAGTGCGGCTGCCCGCCAGGTAGCCCAGATGGTAGCCTTCGGGCAGTTTGCCCTCCTTAGCGTTGAGACGGATTTTATCGAGGATGCGGCCAAAGACAGCGATGCCGCCGACCAGATCACGAGGAGAACGAATGGAAAATGCCATGCGCCTTTTTAACGAGGACGCATGGCAAAGTCAATCCAGCGCCGTTACTCCGCCTTCTTCTTCGCGGCGGCTTTCGCAGGAGCGGCGACTTTTTCTCCAGGCTTCGGCAGCGTGGCCATGACCTCTTCCCAGGCAGGATTGAGGGTCGCTTCGTGCATCGCGAAGTTGCGGAAGTCCACCGACTGACCGCCGACGGTAAAGCCGGGGCTGGCTTTCTCAGTCAGGAAGAGGTCATTGGCACCCCAGGCGATCAGGTCATCCACCTTGCCGAGCATTTTATCGCCCACCATTTCAAGGCGGACTTTGCGCCAGCCGTCGGCGAGTACTGTGGGAAAGCGGGCAAAGACGACAGCCTTGTCCGGACCTTCATGGTCATGTGATCTGCTCCCCAAAAGCTGATCCACATGTTATGAGAGTCTGAAGTGCGCGAAGCGCACCATCAGACGACATGAAACGCAAGAGACACACAGCAGAGGAAATCATCAAGAAGCTGCGCGA
>Ga0164296_1000421_pt1 | contig 50882 bp, 55 predicted proteins | sample GEODES057metaG_FD_113533 | JGI IMG/M metagenome (GOLD analysis project Ga0164296, IMG submission 113533) | Dystrophic lake water microbial communities from Trout Bog Lake, Wisconsin, USA - GEODES057 metaG | ecosystem: Environmental > Aquatic > Freshwater > Lake | place: USA: Trout Bog Lake...
ACCTGCCGCGATAAAGATACCGCTTCATCAGCCGCATCGAGCAAGGCTGTGATATCCTGAGCTTTGAGACCCTCAATGCCAAGCAAATGGCGGTGTGGGAAAGCGATATGAGATTGTGACTGTGACATTAAAGCTGGCATATAGGCCCTTATGCCCCCCAAAGGCAAGCGTTCATCTGGTAAAATCCGCTCACCGCGGGGCGATATCGCCATTACGGCGTTCTAATTCCTCCCCATAGCGGCGCAGGGCATGGGCTTCGGTTACAAGGCCCAGCACAACGGGCTCGGTTTCGCTTGCCAATACGGGTAACACATCGGTCTCAAAATGCTCAAAAGCACCAAGGCAATCGCGAATGGTCATGGAAGGCAGAACATGCGCGCGCGCTTTCCCTGCAAGCGTTGAGAGGGGTTGGTGATCATCGGCAGCAGCATAAAGCTCGCCCATCAGCACAAGCCCCGCATAATGACCCGCCTCATCTGTTAAAAACAAATGCCGTTCTGAGCCCAAGGGATATGTCTCGCGCGCCTGAGCAATTGAAAGCGTCTGGAGCACAGTGCGCACATCTCTTCGCATCATACGTTCAACTGTCAGATCTCGTAGCCAGCCAATATCATGGGGGCCGCGAATGGTCTCACCACGCAGATGAAAACGCCATGTGGCAAAACTATACCCAAAGAGCTCACGCACCAAAAGCGATGTCACGGCGCATGCGACAAGAGATGCAACTGTAACAGAAAAATCACCCGTCATTTCCAATGCCAAAACAGTCATTGTGATGGGAGCGCCGATCACACCTGTGCCAAGCGCCGCCATGCCCGCGATTGCCGTTGAAACGGGATCAAGCCCCAGTGGCACAAATAACGCTAATATCTGCGCAAATAAACGCCCCAATAAACTGCCCAATAAAAGCGAAGCGAAAAACAAACCGCCACGAAAGCCCGATCCCAATGTGATCATTGAGGCTATACTTTTGAAGCTCAACACGAGCACCAACATCATCATGGATTGCTGCTGCTCAATGTTCAAATGCACAGCGCCATGGCCCGAGCCCATGAGTTGCGGCGTCACCAAAGCCATCATGCCCACACATATACCGCCAACCATCGGCCGCCATGGGCTGGGCATACGCGCTGCATCAAATAAGGCTTCAACAAAAGCAACGCCCTTCATCAACATAATGCTCGCCAAAGCGCATAAGGCAGCGAGCAGAAACATCAATAAAAAGCTTATTCCTGTTATATGCTGTAATGTGGCGGGCACATCGAGCAATTGATGATGCACAAGTGAGCCCGACACGAGACTGGCTGCCACGGCGCTCGCCACAACTGGCACCAGCGAGGCGACATTATACGCACCGAGCACGACTTCAAACGCATAAAAGGCGCCCGCAAGTGGTGCATTAAAAGCCGCTGCAATAGCCCCTGCCGCACCACAGCCCACAAGCAACCGCATATCTTGACGCCGCGCCGCCAAACCACGCCCAATCAGAGACGAAAAAGCCGCGCATATCTGCGTATAAGCTGCTTCAAGCCCAACTGATACGCCACACGCATTTGAAACAAAAGTTTGCACTGTAATGAACGCACTGCCCGCAAAAGACATGCGCCCACCCTGCAAAGCATTGGCCTCAATCGCATCGGCAATGCGGCCCTTAAATCGTTGCCCCGCCCACAGAGTCAGCAGAGCCAATACCAGCGCACCCAAAGGCGCGCCCATCAACACACGCCACCACACAATATCGGACTGCACAGACAAATAGCTGTTCCAGGGAATGCCATAAATCAGCTCATGCATGCGTTGTGATAAAATACTGATCAGCGCGACCAAAAGACCCGAGCCCAGCCCAATCACCAAAGCCACAAGCACAAGACCCACTTCGCGCGCACGCACAAAAGCACGCAGCCAAAATGGAAATATATGGTCGAAGGAAAATGCTGCTTTCAACCCATCACCTCTGGCACGCGCACTCTTATCTTTGCATAGCTGTGCCTAGCTCTAAACAAAGACTCAGCACGACACAAATATGGCGCTAAACTAAAATCAGCTTTGCGTATCAAGGTTGAGACATAAGCGCAGCAATTTACAAAAGCCAAGCTGATCCACGCGCCCAAAAGCCAATTTTGCGAACATCCCCAAAGGGCAATAGGGCGGATTGGCGGCGATTTCTTCACCAATCCCAAAAATAAAATGCGAGGATGATTTGACACAGCCCGCCCCCTCGCCCATCTTCCGGCCTATCTGGCGAGCATAAAGCTTAGCTATTAATTGCCAGTCATAAAATGGTGGGAGCGTATTTGCACCCGCGCAGAGGATAGAGGCCGCACATGAATGTCGTCATCGTCGAATCGCCCGCAAAGGCCAAGACGATTAACAAATATCTCGGCAAAGATTATGAAGTCTTTGCCTCATTCGGCCATGTGCGTGATTTGCCTGCTAAGGACGGATCGGTTGATCCTGACGCTGACTTTGCCATGTTGTGGGAAGTGGATGGAAAAGCTGCCAAGCGTCTGTCTGACATCAGCAAGGCCGTCAAAGATGCCACAAAAGTTATTCTTGCCACCGACCCTGATCGCGAAGGCGAAGCCATTTCATGGCATGTTTTGGAAGTGCTTAAAGCCAAACGCGTGCTCAAGGACAAGCCCGTTGAGCGTGTTGTCTTTAACGCCATCACCAAAACTGCCATTTTGGAGGCGATGCAAAATCCACGTGCGATTGATCAAGATCTCGTTGATGCTTATCTCGCCCGCCGCGCGCTTGATTATCTCGTAGGCTTTAATCTCTCCCCTGTTTTATGGCGCAAATTACCTGGCGCACGCTCAGCTGGCCGCGTCCAATCTGTTGCGCTGCGTCTTGTTTGTGATCGCGAGCTTGAAATTGAAAAATTTGTTGCGCGTGAATATTGGTCCGTTCTTGCGCATCTCAAAACACGTGATGGCGCTCCCTTTACCGCACGTCTTGTGGGGGCTGATGGGCGTAAAATAACCCGCCTTGATATTGCCACTGGCGCTGAAGCGGCTGATTTCAAAACCGCACTGTCAAAGGCTGGTTTTGCCGTCACTTCGGTTGAAGCCAAACCTGCCAAGCGCAACCCATCTCCACCCTTCACCACATCAACCCTGCAGCAAGAGGCGTCGCGCAAACTCGGCCTCGCGCCCGCACGCACAATGCAAATTGCCCAACGCCTCTATGAAGGCGTGGACATTGGCGGGGAAACTGTTGGTCTAATCACCTATATGCGTACAGATGGCGTTGACCTCGCCCCTGAAGCGATTGCCTCAGCACGTGCCATTATTGCGCAAGAATATGGCGATCGTTATGTGCCCTCCAGCCCTCGCCGCTACACAACAAAGCAGAAAAATGCGCAAGAAGCGCATGAGGCTATTCGCCCCACGGATATGGCACGTCTGCCAAAAGCCATGTCAAAATATCTCGATGGCGAACAATTCAAACTCTATGAATTGATCTGGACACGCACCATTGCCTCGCAAATGGAATCGGCGGAAATGGAGCGCACGACAATTGATATTGCCGCTGACGTGCCTGCGCCCTCGCCGATCAAACGTCTTGAGCTGCGTGCCACCGGACAAGTCGTGCGCTTTGACGGCTTTTTAAAGCTCTATCAAGAAGGCCGCGATGATGAAGATGATGAGGACAGCAGCCGCTTGCCGCCTATGCAAGCGCGCGATCCCCTCACACGCGACAACATTGAAACCACCCAGCATTTCACCGAGCCGCCCCCGCGCTACACAGAAGCAACACTCGTCAAGCGCATGGAAGAATTAGGCATAGGGCGGCCCTCCACTTATGCATCAACACTCGCGGTCTTGCGCGATCGTGATTATGTCAAACTCGAGAAAAAACGTCTTGTGCCCGAGGATAAGGGGCGTTTGCTCACGGCTTTTCTTGAGAGTTTTTTCACGCGCTATGTTGAATATAATTTCACTGCCGATCTCGAAGAAAAGCTCGATCAAGTTTCCAATCATGAAATTGACTGGAAGCAATTATTGCGCGATTTTTGGCGCGATTTTGCCACTGCCGTTGATGGCACAAAGGATCTGCGGACAACACAAGTGCTCGATACATTAAACGATGTATTGGGCCCGCATATTTTTCCTGCCAAAGAAGATGGCTCCAATCCCCGCGCGTGCCCCACATGCAGCAATGGTCAGCTTTCACTCAAATTGGGAAAATTTGGCGCCTTTATCGGCTGCTCCAATTATCCCGAGTGTAAATTCACACGCACCCTCACCGCTTCCGCTGATGCGCCGCAAGGCGATGATGCAGAGAGACCAGGCGTGCGCGTGCTTGGGATTGATCCTGCTTCTGATCTCGAAGTCACCATGCGCGATGGCCGCTTTGGTCCTTATGTGCAATTAGGCGAAGGTGAGAAACCCAAGCGCAGCTCATTACCGCGCGGTGTGACCGCCAGCGATATGGACCTCGACAAAGCGCTTTATCTTTTGTCTATGCCGCGCGAAGTGGCCAAACACCCTGAAACAACTGAGCCGATTGTGGTCTCCATAGGAAGATTTGGCCCTTATGTCCAACATGCCAAAACCTATGCAAGCCTCTCGCGCGATGATGATATTTTTAGCATAGGTGCAAATCGCGCTATTGATCTCATCATCACCAAAGAACAGGGCGGCGGCCGCAAAAATTTTGGCGCGAGCACGGGACGTGTTTTGGGTGACCATCCCGAGGGCGGTGCCATCTCGATCAAAAGCGGACGCTTTGGCACTTATGTCAATCACGGCAAAGTCAATGCCACCATTCCCAAAGGCAAGGATCCCGACACCATTAGTCTGGATGACGCCATAGAGATGATTAAGGCGCGCGCATCTGGCGCACCTGCGGATGGGCGCATTTTAGGTGAACATCCCGAAGGCGGTGTGATTGCCGTGCGCGATGGCCGCTATGGTGCTTATGTCAGCCATGGAAAAGTCAATGCGACTTTGCCCAAATCAATGACACCTGACAGCGTCACTTTAGCTGATGCCATCGAGCTGATTGATGAAAAAGGCGGGCCAGATAAGAAACTGACAAAAAAGAAAACAGCCAAAAAGCCCGCAGCCAAAAAAACATCGGCACCCAAAGCAGCTGCCAAAAAAACAACAGCAAAGCCAAAAGCTGCAGCATCCAAATCGGCTGCAGCCAAAAAAAGCACATCACCCGCGTCCAAAACTAAAGCGCGCTCCTAAGAAAGATCATCTCATCCTCGTGAGATGATCACCCCTTCATGATATCGCAATCATCCCATCTGGGATTGAGGTAGCTCCCTTGGCCAAAGTGAAAACAGAGCCAAAACGCAAACGCCACAAAGCCCCGCAGACTGTCGCTGCGCAGGCGCCTTCAAACGCATCATTCGCCATGCCCTCGCGTGAGGATATTTTGGCATTCATTGAGCGTGAGAAAGCCGAAGCGCAAAACAAAGGACAGATCAACTTCAAAATTGGCAAGCGTGAAATAGCACGCGCTTTTGGCATTAAAGGCCAAGATCGTATTGCTCTTAAAAAAGTGCTCAAGCAATTTGAAAATGAAGGCAGCCTTGAGCGCAAAGGCACAATTTTGAAAAACAGCAAAGAGCTACCCTCCTCTTTAGTAGCTGATATTAAGGGACGCGATAGAGATGGCGAATTAATCGCCACCCCGCTGGAATGGGATGAAGAGGCCTTTGGTCCAACACCCCTGATTATGATGACAGTGCCGCGCAAAACACATGCACGCCAGCCCGTCCCCGGTGTTGGCCAACGTGTTCTCGTGCGCATAAACAAGATCATGCAACATGACGATGGCACCCAATATACATATGGGCGCACAATCAAGATTCTGGATAAAGCACGGTCAACATTACTCGGCATTTTCCGAAGCTTTCCTGCAGGCGGTGGACGGCTTCAGCCTATCGACAAAAAGAATATGAACCGCGATCTCGTCATTGCCGCAGGTCAAGAAAACGGGGCGATGGACGGCGATTTGGTCAGCGCCCATGTCTTGCGTGAAAGCCATTCAGGATTAGCAAGCGCCAAAGTGATTGAGCGTCTGGGATCAATGGCCAGTGAAAAAGCCGTGAGCCTTATTGCTATTCACAGCCATCGCATCCCCCATGTCTTTGCCTCAGATGTCATCGCTGAAGCTGATACCGCACGTCCCGCAACCCTTGAGGGGCGTGACGATTGGCGCGCATTACCACTCATCACTATTGATCCACCTGACGCACGCGATCATGATGATGCCGTCCACGCAACAGAGGATGACAATCCCGCCAATAAAGACGGACATGTCTTAACGATTGCCATTGCCGATGTCGCGGCCTATGTGCGCCCTCATTCAGCACTTGATCGAGAGGCATTTGAGCGCGGTAATTCCGTTTATTTTCCTGACCGCGTTGTCCCGATGTTGCCTGAGCGCATCTCAAATGATTTGTGCTCATTGCGCCCACTTGAAGATCGCCCTGCCCTTGCCGTGCGCATCATCATAAATGCGCAGGGTCATAAAATCGCGCATAGTTTTCATCGCATCATGATGCGCTCAGCTGCAAAATTATCCTATCAGCAAGCGCAAGCAGCCATTGATGGGCATGCGGATGAGATCACAACTCCTTTGCTTGATAAGGTTTTGCGCCCGCTGTGGCGCGCTTATGAGGCGCTCAAGCATGAACGTGCACAACGCGGCCCGCTTGATCTAGATTTGCCCGAACGCAAATTACAACTCAAACCTGATGGGACAATTGATCGCGTTATCATTCCCACACGCCTTGACGCTCATAAGCTCATTGAAGAATTTATGATCCTTGCCAATGTTGCGGCAGCCGAAACATTGGAAGAGAAAAAACAGCCTCTGATCTATCGCGCGCATGATGAGCCCTCGCTTGAAAAGCTCATGAATCTCTCTGATTTCTTGGCATCTCTCGACATTAAACTGGCCAAAGGGCAAGCGCTCAGACCCATGCATTTTAATGCGATTTTGGCGCGTGTGCGTGAGAGTGAACATGAACATGTCGTCAATGAAGTGGTGTTACGATCCCAAGCGCAAGCCGAATATGTCGCGCATAATTATGGCCATTTTGGACTTAATTTGCGCCGCTATGCGCATTTTACGTCGCCCATTCGGCGTTATGCTGATTTGATTGTTCATCGTGCGCTCATTCGCGCGCTTGGCTTTGGCGCGGATGGTCTTGATGATCTCACACCTGCCAAATTAACTGAAATAGCTGAGCATATTTCCGCTGCGGAGCGGCGCGCCATGACCGCAGAGCGTGAAACAATTGATCGTCTGATTGCGACATGGTTGTGCGAACGCATTGGCGCAAGCTTTATGGGCCGTATTGCCGGCGTTACGCGCGCGGGCCTGTTTGTTAAATTAACTGAAACAGGGGCTGATGGGTTTATTCCCTTATCAACCCTGCGGCATGATTACTTCCATCATGACGAGGCCCATCATGCCATTGTTGGCACCCGAAGTGGTGAAACCTATCGCTTAGGTGATCGTGTCGAAGTGAAATTAGTTGAAGCAGCTCCACTTGCGGGCGCATTGCGCTTTGAGCTTTTATCAGATGGCAAAGAAATCAAAAAATCTTTTCTCTCACCTAAAAAACGCACGCCTCAATATCGAAAGATCGGGCGTACATCAAAGAGTCAAAAATCCACGAAAGCAAAATCGAGACGCAAATGATGAGTTCAAATGCACCCGTTCATGAGACGCCATCTTTGGCTCAACCAAAGCGCCATGTGTGGCAAGCGATCAAACGCGGGTTTGCCGAGCGCTGCCCTCATTGCGGCGAAGGTCGCATGTTTCATTCTTATCTTAAAGTCAATCCAAGCTGCTCGGTCTGTGGCGAAGAATTGCACCACCATCGCGCTGATGATGCGCCTCCTTACATCACCATTTTTGTTGTCGGCCATATCATCGGCACATTGATGTTGCTTACGGAGGAAATCAATGATGCTCTTCCCATTTGGATTCACGCAATTGTCTGGACGAGTCTAACGATTATCCTGACATTAAGTTTGCTGCCGCGCTTTAAGGGAGCTCTTATTGCCTATCAATGGGCGTTGCGTATGCATGGTTTTGATCCCAACAACGGGGATGATGAGTAAATCTCATGCCCACAAAGCCAGCATCACCCACACGCAAACCAATGCCGCCGCGCCGCGCGGCCTCGCTGCTGATCATTGATCACACCCCAGATCAAACACGCGTGCTCATGGGCAAGCGCAACGCCACACATGATTTTATGCCAAATGTCTTTGTCTTTCCGGGCGGACGCATTGAGCCTGCGGATCGACGCATGAATATAGCTGGCCCATTGCCAGAGATTGTTGAGCAGAAAATTATAAGCGCACTTCCACAGGGCTCAGCTGGCATTGCGCGCGCCCTCGCCCTTGCTTCTATTCGCGAGACCTTTGAAGAAACGGGTTTCATCATCGGCGATGCAGAGTGCGGCACGCCTGAGGCGCCCCCCGAAGGGGCCTGGAGCCGCTATGCCGCCCATGGCGTCTATCCCAATCTCGAGGGCTTTCACTTCATCGCCCGCGCGGTCACGCCCGCTGGCATGCCCAAGCGCTTTGACACCATCTTTTTTGCTGTTGGCGCGCATGAAATCATCGGCCAAAGCGAAGGTGCAATTGGCCCCACCTCTGAATTCACAGCTCTTGAATGGGTTAATCTTGATGATTTTGGTGATCTTCCCATGGCGGGCATTACCCGCCTTATTCTCGCTGAAATGAAAAAAAGGCTTGATAATGGAATGAGTTACTTCCTTCCTGTGCCAAGCTTTGGCTATCAATATCAGAAATGGACCCGTCAAGAAATCTAAGCTTTAGATCTTGACTTCAGCCCCGTCATTCGTAATGTGCGCACAACATGAGTGGCCAAATCTACGTTGATTTTGGCCCATTCGCCCTTTGGGTTATCAAACCCTTTGATTTACGAGCCCTTTGGGCAAACTCAGGAATTTGACTATGGCTAAAGCCGCGACAATCAAAATCAAGCTTTTGTCGAGTGCTGACACAGGTTACTTCTATGTAACCAAAAAAAATGCTCGCACTAAGACTGAAAAATTTGCGTTCAAGAAATACGACCCCGTTGCTAAGAAGCACGTCGAATTTCGCGAAACAAAGATCAAGTAATCAGATAACCATCTGATATAAATACAATTTAAGCGCCCCTGGGGGCGCTTTTTTGTTATGCGTCTGTGTTTGTTATGGTCTGTGGTGAGATGATCTTCGGGTGAAGGTAAAGGGGGCTGGTTGATCGCACGGCTTGAGGAGGCCACTCCCGGCCACAATCAACCAGCCCACCCTACGGCCCAGGAGATGCGGCGGACCTGAGATCTCCGTAGGGTATCCTATTCAACTCACATAATGCCCAAAGGGCAAAAATCAACTGAGCCGCATATCTGAGGGGTAAGGCTAGAACAAATTGAGATTGATTGCGACTCAATTCTACAGCGCAATCACTACAGTCGGACGACATGGCAAAAATAGGGCAAATTGCTCTGGGTGAGTCCATTGCCGAGGCTGGTCAATCCCTGAGATAAGTGCGCACAGTCTCTAAAAATTTGACCACGGAAATGGGCTTTGACAAATAGGCCTCGCACCCGCCTTGACGTATTTTTTCCTCATCCCCGCGCATCGCAAAAGCGGTAATGGCGACAACGGGAATATGACGCAAATCAGGATCATCCTTGAGCCAACGCGTGACCTCAAGCCCTGAGACTTCCGGCAATTGAATATCCATTAAAATCAAATTTGGTACATGGGCACGGGCAAGCGCCATGGCTTCATTACCATTGCGCGCTTGCAGAGTTTTGCAGCCATTGGCCTCCAAAAGATCATTGAAGAGCTTCATGTTCAATTCATTGTCTTCAACAATCAGTACTGTCTTGTCCACGAAAATCCCCTTTTGGCCGATTGGCGCCCATTGAGACTATAATTGATGATTCTTGCCGAAAAGAGAATCAAATTGAAAGGCTTGTTATTATGTCCGCTGCCGCACCCAACCCCCATGAGTGGGCGGAAACCCTATCTCTTCAAGCACTTGGTCACATTTTAGGTAACCCTGAAGCAGCCGAGAGGTTTATTGACCTTACGGGATGTGATGCAAATAATTTACGCGCCAGCCTCACCTCCCGCCCTTTTTTGGCAGCCGTCCTCGATTATGTCCTTCGGGATGAAGCTCTCATGCTTGATTTTGCAGCCACGCAATCGCTCAATCCCCATGATATAACCAAAGCCCATGAAACCCTAGCTGGACGCCCTGCCCTTTACGAACCATGAGCACTTTATGCCGCGATTGTTTGCATGATATGCCGCAGCCCATGCGCCGCTGCGAACAATGTCATTCGCCGCGCCTCATCAGCCATGATGAGCTCAATCACCTCGCTGTTGCGCATATCGATTGTGATGCTTTTTATGCCGCCATTGAAAAACGCGATCATCCCGAATGGCGCGATAAACCTGTCATTGTCGGCGGCGGTCAACGTGGTGTTGTCTCGACCTGTTGTTACATCGCCCGCACTTTTGGTGTGCGCTCTGCCATGCCCATGTTTACTGCGCGTGATCTCTGCCCCGAGGCGATTATTGTTCCCCCTGATATGCACAAATATAGTGAGATTGGTTCTCATTTGCGTCTGCGCATGGAAGAGCTCACACCTCTTGTTGAGCCTATTTCGATTGATGAAGCATTTCTGGATTTATCTGGCACAGAAAAACTGCATGGCGCCAGCCCCGCGCATATTTTGGCGCAATTTGCAAAAGAAGTTGAACGTGAATTTGGCATCACCATTTCAATCGGCTTAAGCTATTGTAAGTTTTTAGCCAAAATCGCCTCTGATCTTGATAAGCCTCGCGGCTTTGCGGTCATTGGCAAAGATGAAGCGCTCAGCTTTTTACGTGATAAACCCGTCGGCATTTTATGGGGCGTCGGACGCGTGGCTCAAGAACGCCTTGCCCATGATGGCATCAAAACTGTCGGTGATGTCCAGTTGATAGATGAGGCCACTCTGCTCAAACGCTATGGACAAGAAGGGCAAAGATTATTTCGACTCTCTCGTGGGCTCGACAGCCGCGATGTGAACCCACACCGCGATATGAAAAGCGTATCCAATGAAACAACTTTTCATCATGATGTCAGCTCTTATGATGATTTGGAGCGAACTTTATTACGATTGAGTGAGAAAGTTGCCGACCGCCTGCGTGGTCATGCGCGCGCAGGACGCACAGTGCAGCTCAAACTCAAAACGAAAGATTTTCGCAGCCGCACGCGCTCACGCACTTTGCCCAAAGCCACGCGCCTCGCAAATCGTATTTTTGAAGCGGGGCGTGAGCTGTTGCGTGGTGAATGCGACGGCACAGCCTTTCGCTTAATCGGCATTGGCGTGAGTGAACTTGTGGATGATGATGAGGCCGATCAAATGGATTTGGCCGATACACATGTGATCAAAGAGCGTGCCGCGCAAGATGCGATAGACCACATCCGCGAGCGCTTTGGCAAAAGCGCTGTGGTGCGCGGCATGCTGTTTCATAAAACTGATAAACCGACCTAATCAGCGGCACGGCTTTTGCGAAATGGTTTCAAACTTTGTCATATGACCATTAAGCGCATAATTGCCATAATCAAGCCTGAGATTTCCTGACACACCATTCTCGAAAAGATCAAAAGCAAGAATATAGATGGGCGTATTATCTTTTTTATTTTGGTCAAAATAGCTAATGCTAACAGGCCAATGACGCACAGATGCGAGCGCTTCCGCCCCTTCAATGCTCTTGCCCGCAAGAGGCGCTGAACTCGGCTGACCAATCACTGTGAGGGTATCATAGACTTTGCCATCAGCATCAGTGCCATCAAACACTTTGAGCGCAACTGTCTTCTCGCCACGCTGCGCGGCATCAATGATATCCATGATCTGAACTGTCGGAAACGCCACATCCCCGCCAATATCAAAACGGGTCTTCTTCGGCAGGCTTATATTGACAGATAGGGCACCATCATTGGAGCGCGTGGCAGAACCATCGAGTGGTTCAAGCGGCTTTCCATCAACGCTGGTTTTGGAGGAAAACCGAAAGGTCTTACCATCACCATCTTCAAATGTGCTTGAGCGCAAATCAGATAAACGGGGATCTTCGTCAGAAGGTGTAATTTCTGTAATCTGCCGATAATTTGTGGCATAGCCCTCACATGCCGAGCCGGTAAATTCATAGACAATACGGCCGCGTGCTGCGGCAGGCGCACCCGCACCATCAGCGGCCCCCAATTCGAGATCATAGACCGCACGATGGGCTAAAAGCTGTGCCCCCGTGGCGGCATCGGCAGGCCATTTGCTGGCACACACCAACCCCAAAGTGCCAAATCCCATCACAGCTAAAGTGGAAAATCTCTTCATCACGTCATATATCCAGTATAATCTCGAACTCACAATCGGTATGGCACCGACATGCCATGGCCAGTTGAGCAAAATTGAGGCAGAACTATCTCAACATCTATCTTGCCCTAAAATGAGTATGCCATGAAGGACATTGACACGCTGTTAAGAGAAAAAAATATTGTGCTGCCTCAGCCTGCGCGTCCGGTTGCCAATTACCGCCCTGCGATGATTGCAGGCTCCCAGCTCATTATATCGGGACAGCTCCCACTTGGGCCCGATGGCACGCTCGCGCCCAACTTTATCGGTGCTATCGGCAGAGAGATCACAGCGCAGGATGGGGCTTTGGCTGCCCGCCTCTGCGCCATAAACATTTTAGCGCAAGCCCAAGCCGCCCTTGGCTCACTTAACCGCATCACACAATGCCTGCGCCTTGGCGGCTTTATTAGGGCGGCTGACGGCTTCCACGCTATAGCGGGAGTGATGAATGGGGCCTCTGATCTGATGGTCGACGTCTTCGGCGCCAAGGGTGAGCATGCACGCTCGACCATTGGTGTCGCAAGCCTGCCACTCAATGCCTGTGTGGAAATTGAGGCATTATTTGCCATTGACGGGGACCATAGAGTTTTATGAGCGCAGGCTTCAATATCGACATTGTCTCTGGACTCAGCACAATTGACGCCGCGCAATGGGATGCGTGCGCGCAGGCGCATAACACATCAGCCGATGCACCCACAGACATCACCGCAGAAACCCACAACCCCTTTGTCTCCCATGCTTTTCTCACAAGCTTAGAAGACTCAGGCTCGGCCACAGCAAAAACGGGATGGGCGGGCGCACATATTATTGTGCGTGATGAAAATAACATCATACGCGCAGCCTGCCCCACTTATCTTAAAGCCCATTCAATGGGCGAATATGTTTTTGATCACACATGGGCCGATGCATGGGAACGCGCTGGTGGGCGCTATTACCCCAAAGTGCAGGTCTGCGTTCCCTTTACACCCGTCACGGGCCCTCGCCTTTTAATCCATCCTGAATGTGCGCGCGCTGAAGGTGAGGCTTTACTCGCTAAGGGACTATTGACCCTCAGCGACAGATGCGAGGCCTCATCTGTCCACATGACCTTTGCGCATCAAAGAGAATGTGAAGCCTTAGCGCCGTATAATTTTGTCACGCGTCTGAATAAGCAATTTCATTTCATCAATCATGGCTATGCAGATTTTGATGCATTTTTGGCCGCTCTTGCATCCCGCAAACGAAAGATGATTAAGCGGGAACGAAAAGAAGCTGTGCAGGAAGGTATTGAGATTGAGCATCTCACGGGCACAGATATTACCGAAACTCATTGGGATGCATTTTACGAATTTTATATGGATACGGGCTCACGCAAATGGGGGCAGCCCTATCTTACGCGCCAGTTTTTTAGCCTTATCGGCGAGCGCATGAGTTCACGCATTTTGCTCATCATGGCCAAACGCGCGGGGCGCTATATTGCAGGGGCCATTAATTTTATCGGTAATCGCCATCTCTATGGCCGCAATTGGGGCTGCATAGAGCATCATCCCTTCTTGCATTTTGAGGTCTGTTATTATCAGGCCATTGAATATGCCTTAAAACATGGCTTCGCGCGTGTCGAAGCTGGTGCGCAGGGTGAACATAAACTGATGCGTGGGTACGAGCCTGTGGAAACCTATTCCGCCCATTTTATTGCGCATGAAGGTTTTGCACGCGCGGTGAAAGCGGCCATTGAACAAGAGCGTGCCCATATGGAAGTCGATCTCGATTTTTACGCCCAACACCTGCCATTCAAAAAAACAGAAGGACAAAGCCATGACCTATGATCCCACAAATATATTTGCCAAAATTCTGCGTGGCGACATTCCCTGCACAAAAGTGTTTGAAGATGATGTGGCGCTGGCGTTTATGGATATTATGCCACGCGCGGATGGCCATACGCTCGTCATACCCAAAATAGCCGCGCGCGGCCTTCTTGATATGCCCACTCACGCGCTTGGCCCTTTTATGGAGCGTGTCCAAAAAGTAGCGCAAGCCGTCAAAACTGGCATGCAAGCTGAGGGGCTCACCATTCAGCAATTTAACGAAAGCGCGGGCGGGCAAGTTGTATTTCATTTGCACGTGCATATTCTGCCGCGCTGGAGCGATGTGCCCTTACGCCCGCACACCGGCACTATGGCCGATCAATCCATACTCACGATGTCAGCAGATAAAATCAAAGCAGCCCTTTAATTAAGGCTGCACCCACCATGCCGCGCTGATTAACAATAACTGCCCCACACAAATAGCAGCAAAAACGGATCGCCGCGCGAGATAAAAACTTGCCAAACCCATGAGCAAAGCACCCATGCGCGCCTCAAGGGGAACAAGCGCAAGCGCGCCAGGGGGCGTAAAAATAATTTTTGCCACAACACCCGCAAGCAAAGTGGTGGCAACAGTACGCACCCAAATTACAAATTGCGACTCTTCATCAAGCCCACGCGCAACAACAACAGATAAGAGACGCCAAATTTCTGAGGGTAAAAAACCAACACATAAAAGCATGAGATAAGGCCCGAATTCGCCCGAAAATAAGTTGCTCATGCCTCACCTCTGCGCCGATCAAGATAATGCTGCACAGCCCATGCAAAACTACCGCCACAGACACCCAGCACTAACAAATCAAAATCTGGCCCACATAAAAAACTAAAGAGAGGCATAAGAAAAAAGCCACATCCCAAAGCCAGAAAATCAAGAGGCAATTGTGCATTGCGCACCAAAGTGGCGCAAAAATAAATGGGAGTCATAAATAACAAACCGGCAGCTAATGGTTTGGGCACAGCACCCACCAAAATATAACCTGCAGCGGTTGATAAAGTTGTGGCGATGATACAAGCGAAAGCAAAACCAAAATAAAACGGCAAGCGCGCCTCGCGCGGCAATGGCAATATACGCCGCATGGATTCAGCCCAAACTGTCATCGCCGTAAAATGCGAAGCAAACACCATCGTCACCCAATGGGTCGCACGCCCGCGCAACATCGGCAAAAGCGCCAGACACATAGGCAAGAAACGGACGGAGGAGAGTGTCACCGCAAGAGCAATGGCGAGCGGTGGGACATGGGCAATGAGCGCACCAAAATAAACAACCTGCGCAGGCCCCGCCCACACAAATAATGTCGACAAAACCGCAACACCAAATGGCGCGCCACTGTCACGTGCCAAACTGCCAACACTGATGAGACTAAATGCCACAATAAACATGGGGCCGGACGCAGCTTGTCGAGCGCCCTCGATATACCAACGAAAGCGCGTGTGAGCACCCAGATCATCACGCCTAAAAACGTCACTCATGACTTCAGGACTTTCACAGATTCAAATCCATCTTTGCGAAGATATACCTTAGGTAATGGGATCACATGAATTTGTCACCCCATGCATATCTCGATCATGACCGCAGCTAGGATTAAGTCTATGGGGACGATATGCACATGAGCGCTGACGCGCTCAACGCACGCAACGTTCAAATGAGTGAGATCTTGCCATCACCAATGGGGATAAAGGGGTAATGAGGGGAATTACCCCTCATGCCTGACATCCGGACCAACTGGCGTAGAGCCACCCTCATTGTCACTTTTCTTGCTGCGTGATTTTGCACGCCGCACTTCAGGCTCTTCGCGGACGCGTTTTTTGGTCATTTCCACCACTTCCCGATCGGGACGTGGCAAGACAGGCCCGGAAGGATAAACAAACCCAAGTTTGGATTCGCCATCTTCATCCGTGACAACGACAACACGCACAGTGCCCCCATTTTTGAGGCGACCAAATAAAACCTGATCGGCAAGAGGTGTTTTGATGCTCGATTGAATGACACGTGCCATTGGCCGCGCACCCATCATTTCATCATAACCATGCTCAACAAGCCAAGCCCGTGATTCATCCGACAATTCAATCGTAACATTACGATCAGCCAATTGCGCTTCCAATTGCATGATGAATTTATCAACGACTTTGGCAATGACCTCTTGTGGGAGATGAGTAAAGGGCACGATTGCATCAAGACGATTGCGGAACTCAGGCGCAAACAAACGATTGATCGCCTCGACATCATCGCCTTGACGCTTGGTGCGTGTGAATCCATAGGCGGATTTGCTAAGATCAGCCGCGCCCGCATTCGTGGTCATAATCAAAATCACATTGCGGAAATCAATCTGCTTGCCATTATGGTCTGTAAGTTTGCCGTGATCCATAACTTGCAGCAATATGTTATAGAGATCGGGATGCGCTTTCTCAATTTCATCGAGCAATAAAACGCAATGGGGATGTTGATCAATCGCGTCAGTCAACAAACCACCCTGATCAAAACCAACATAGCCCGGAGGTGCGCCGAGCAATCGCGACACTGTATGCCGCTCCATATATTCGGACATATCAAAGCGCACCAATTCAACGCCAAGCGCTGATGCTAATTGACGCGCCACTTCGGTTTTGCCGACGCCCGTGGGGCCAGAGAAAAGATAAGAACCAATGGGCTTGTCGCCATCGCGCAAACCAGCGCGTGCAAGCTTGATCGCTGAGGATAAAGCATTGATCGCATCATCCTGCCCATAAACCACACTGCGCAAGGTTGTCTCAAGATGCTCCAGCACTTCCGCATCATCTTTAGAAACTGTTTTGGGCGGAATCCGCGCCATTGTTGCAATCGTCGCTTCAATCTCTTTCACACCGATTGATTTTTTACGTTTCCCCTCTGGCAATAACATTTGCGAAGCGCCCGTCTCATCAATCACATCAATGGCTTTATCAGGCAATTTTCGATCATGAATATAACGCGCGGATAATTCCACCGCCGCCTTAATGGCATCATTGGTATATTTGATTTTATGAAACTCTTCAAAATAAGGCTTCAAGCCCCTGACGATCTCAATCGCATCCTCAACATTGGGCTCTTGCACATCAATCTTTTGGAAGCGCCGCACTAATGCGCGGTCTTTCTCAAAATATTGGCGATATTCTTTATAAGTTGTGGAGCCAATGCAACGCAATGTGCCTTGTGCCAATGCAGGCTTGAGCAAATTGGACGCATCCATCGCGCCGCCCGAAGTCGCACCCGCACCAATCACAGTGTGAATTTCATCAATGAACAGAACCGCATTTTTATGCTGTTCAATTTCTTTCATCACCTGTTTTAAACGCTCTTCAAAATCACCTCTATAGCGCGTGCCCGCCAGCAATGTGCCCATATCCAGCGCAAAAACTGTTGCTGAGGCCAAAACCTCCGGCACTTCGCCTTTGATGATTTTACGCGCCAAACCCTCGGCAATCGCGGTCTTGCCCACACCGGGGTCACCTACAAGCAAAGGGTTATTTTTTTGACGGCGGCACAGCACTTGAATTGTGCGTTGCACTTCTGCCTCACGCCCGATTAAAGGATCAATGCGCCCATCGCGCGCCTTGCGATTGAGATTAACGCAATAAGCATCAAGCGCACTTTCTTTGCGTTTGCTGTCAGCGCTGTCACGATTATCACGGCCCTGTTGTTCGCTCTCATCATCTGCACCACGTGGTGCTTTGGTAGGATCAGACAAGCCCGCGCTTTTGGCAATACCATGGCTGATATAATTAACGGCATCATAGCGTGTCATGTCCTGCTCTTGCAGGAAGTAAGCTGCATGGCTCTCGCGCTCCGCAAAAATAGCCACGAGCACATTTGCTCCCGTCACATCCTCACGCCCCGAGGATTGCACGTGAATAACAGCACGTTGAATAACACGCTGAAAACCTGCAGTGGGTTTGGCGTCTTCACCATTATCTGAAACAAGATTTTCCAACTCATGATCGATATATTCAATCAGATTTTTTTTGAGCACCTCAACATCAACTGAACATGCACGCATGACAGCAGATGCATCACTATCCTCAAGTAAGCTGAGCAAGAGATGTTCAAGCGTTGCATATTCATGGTGGCGCTCATTGGCAGCAGCCAAAGCCCTATGCAATGATTGCTCAAGATTTTTTGAGAAAGACGGCATGAGTGTCAAACCTTCTTTGGGTGCAAACACAAGATCTGTTTGCACCATGGACATGATGAGTTGAACATTAAAATAAGTTCTTCACAATAGTTTTTTCATATCGCCCACATGCAATCATGCACGGCACAATTTATTTTTTTTCCATAATACATTGCAGGGGATGTTGATGTTTCCGCGCCTCATCCATCACCTGCGTGACCTTGGTCTCGGCCACTTCATAGGTGAATATGCCACATTCCCCAACGCCATGCTGATGCACATGCAACATGATAAGCGTAGCTTCTTCGGCGTCTTTGTTAAAGTACTTACGCAAGATGGTAATAACAAATTCCATCGGCGTATAGTCATCATTGAGCAAAAGCACGCGGTACATATTGGGGCGACGGGTCTGTGTGCTGGTGCGAGTAATCACGGCAGTGCCGCTTGAGCCGCCCCCATTATCATTGCCCCGCTTAGGCTCACGGGCAGCAACCAAAGGCAAAATGGGCGGCGTGATCCGTCTCATCCCTGACTTTAGTTCCCCTGTCACCTCAAATCCCCTTTTTTAAGTAGATAGGTCCTATAAACAAAATATCAAGCCTACTGCTGAGCTCAGCAGCGGTTGAGACTCAATCCGCGATGAATATTTAAGAACTATATTACGAAGACCATATGATCAAAAGAGATTGTGCAAATCTCTCTTTCCACCAATAAGCAAAAAAGCCCGACATTGTCGGGCTTAATCATAGTCAGAAGCAGTGCCGCGTAAAATTACTTTGCAGCAGCCTGAGCCTTAGCAATAGCGCCTTCAACTGGCTTAAATGCTTCTTTGGCAAGGTTTGAATAGAGCTCACCAAATTTTGTTGCCTGAGCAACTAAACCTTCATAGCTTGACTTGGCAAATTCAGTGTGAATTTCAAGTGCCTTGTCAAAAGACTTCACACCCAAGAGCTTTTCGACATAAGCTGATGATGTTTCAAATGACTTTTTCGAATAATCTGTTGCTTCAGCAGCAATCTGCTGGGCGCTCTTGGTCACTTGTTCAGCTGAGGCGGCAAATGCTTCGAGCTGCTCTTTGTTAAACTTTTGAAAATCTTCTACATTCTTAAACATATTTGGTCTCCATCTGCGGCTTAACAAGGCCAAATCTGCCTCACGCAGTCTCTATATATATGCGTTGCAACATAAATTCAAGTATTTTTTTGCATTGCAACAATTAAGCGTCTCTTCAATGACTTGGCTATAAAAATCCCAAAATCAGCTTTTTCATGCATCACTTTTGCCAAAAATTAACGGCTGCGTAACCCAGTTCGCATAAAGTCAGGACATGTCGTGTTTGGGTAACGCCCCTCATAAGGGGTTGTTGAGTGGGGTTGCGCGTGAATTCTGTGTTTAATGTGTCCACAAAGCGCATTGCATCGGCAATGGCATGTGTTGGTGTTCTTCTTATCGGGTCATTATCGACAACTGAGGCGCACGCACGCGCAAGACACCGCCATCATCGTAATCATATTGGTCGTCAAATCTATGCGCCGCCGCCAGCCTCGCTGGTTGTTGATGGCAATTCTGGCCGGACATTGTTTTCCAATAATGAAAACCAATTGCGTCACCCTGCTTCACTGACAAAAGTCATGACGCTCTATTTATTATTTGAACAATTGAAAAACGGCAAAGTGCATATGAATGATGATATTGATATTTCATCTCATGCCGCCTCAATGTCGCCCTCGAAACTTGGCCTGTCCCCCGGCTCTTCAATCAGTGTTGAAGATGCGATCAAAGCTATCGTTACAAAATCAGCCAATGACATTGCTGTGGCGGTCGCTGAACATTTGGGTGGGACTGAGCAACATTTTGCTGTGATGATGACAGCTAAAGCACGCGCGCTTGGTATGAAGCGCACTCATTATGCCAACGCCTCTGGCCTGCCAAATGAGCACCAAATCACCACTGCGCGTGATCTCATCACTTTGGCGCGTGCGATACATGATCGTTTCCCCAATTATTACACCTATTTCTCTTTGCGTGAGTTCCATTATGCGGGCATGGCCATGCGCAACCACAATCACCTCTTGGGTCAGGTTGATGGCATGGATGGTATAAAGACAGGCTTTACGTCCGCCTCTGGCTTTAACTTGCTGACCTCCGTTAAACGCGGCAACCGCCGCATTTATGCTGTTGTTATTGGTGGCCGCACCGCAGGCTCCCGCGACCATACAATGGTTGAATTAGTGCGAAAGAATATTGATCGCGCCGCGACAACACGCACAGCAGCTTTGATTGATGAAGATCATCCTGCGCAGGATGATGGTGCAGAGGATGTGGTTGCCGACAATGATGATGTCGCACAAACACCCGAAATCACTTCATCTGAGCCGGTTAAACCAGAGCCGATCAAGGCAGCGCCTCTTCATGTCGCTGCTGCGCCTGCTGTAATGCCCAAATCAACATTCGCAGATGATCGCACCGCCTCCATTCCCTCGCGCCCGCAAATGGCGCAAACCACAGCTGTGAGTTCTGAAAAGCGCACCGATCGCATCACCGCAGGTGTGATGACAAACCCTTCAACGCCCACCACCACACCAAATGGGGCGATGCGTTGGGTGAGCGGGCCGCAAAGCGCCAGCGTAGCACATACACAAGCCCAGCCATCTAAAACCGCGCATGAGACACCGCAATCAGCGCGTCCTGCTTTTGCCAAAGGCACGATGATTCAAGTGGGCGTGAGTGATGAAATATCCAAGGCGCAAGCCTTGCTCTCGCGCGCCAAAGCCAAAGGCAGCCACAAATTAGCGCAAGCCAAGCCCTTTACCGAAAAAGTTCAGAAGGGAAGCGAGACGCTCTATCGTGCGCGCTTTGCAATGGCGAGTGAGCAAGATGCTGAAGCAGCGTGCCGTGCGCTCAAGCGCTCGGGTGTCTCATGTTTCAGCACACGCAATTAAGCTAACAAGGCCACGGCCTCGAAGCGAAAATTATTTTAGTCTTATGTGTATTTGAGTTGAGTTTGCGTAACGGAGTTCAGCGATGTCGGCGGATCAAGACGTCTTTGGCCTCATTCACACGGGCCGCGAGGCTCGTCGTCCCCCCGTGGTCGGGATGCAATTTCTTCATGAGCGCGCGATGAGCAGCGCTGATCTCCTCAATGCTCGCTCCCCGCGCAAGGCCCAAGACCTCATAAGCCTCATCTTCGGTCAAGACACCTCGAGCGCGCGTGCGCTCCGTCCCCGCGTGAGCATCACCATTGCCTGCCGTACGCCAACCGGCAAAATTGCTGTCGAGATAAGCCTCTAACAAACGCGCCCCCTCCACATCATCGGCACAGCAGAATTGATAAAGCTCAATGAGCTCATCTCTGCTCAGAGATGTAAAAGGGCGACCATTCGCCACAACACGTCCACCATTGACCTGCCCAGCGGCATTGATTTCCACCTCAAGCCGTTGCGTCCGCAGATAACGTGCACCTGAAAAAACTGATGAGGGATGACTTAGCATCGAGCGCCAATCAGGCCCAGCACTCCAACCCAGCAGCCACGCACCAATACCCGCTGACACCAAAGCGATATCAAAGCGTCCCCGCAACAACAGCAATGCGCCAAATGCCAAAGCGCCAACGCCACCCATGCGCCGCACAAAAGCGGCAACTTTTGCGGGGTTCGTGCCAGCAAAAAACTTCATGCCATAATAAATGGCAGCACCAATCAAAGCCAATAATAAAAGTTGCGCCATTCATCACGTCCACACGTCATAGCAAACCCAAATCACGTAACTCACGCCGCATCGTCTCAGGCATATCAATGATCTGCGCATCCTTGCGCGTCAAATCAGCAGGCGCCTCATGCCCATTGAGATAACGCCATCCCTGAAAGGGCCGATGAGGGCGCGGCATCACCGGCACCACAATGGGCTCGACGATAAGATGGCACCGCGAAATCCCCTCCCCGTCCACAAAGGGACGGATCTCAAGCAAGCGTTGACGCGCGGCAATCTGACCCTTGATGACCCAATAAAGCGAGCCTCCATCCATCAGCTCATCAAGCCGTTTGGGGATCATCCGCGTTGTATGATATTGCTCTTGAGGCTGACGTGCTTTTTTTTGCGCGGCAAGACGCTGTGCAATCCATTCCTCCAAATCTTGAATGGACTCTGCTCCAACACATAATTTGAGAAGATGTAACGCCATAATTATCCACGCCCAATATAAGGCATTTTTGTTGCCATCAAGGTCATAAATTGGACATTGGCTGATAAAGGCAAGCCCGTCATATAAACCAATGCATCGGCCACATGCGTTACATCCATGACAGCCTCAGCTTTCATACTGCCATCTGCCTGCAACACGCCCGTCTTCATGCGCTGCGTCATATCCGTTTCGGCATTACCAATATCAATTTGCGCGACGGCAATGTTAAAAGCGCGCCCATCAAGTGAGGCACTTTTGGTAAGACCGGTAATAGCATGTTTGGTCGCTGTATAAGCCACCGAATGGGGGCGCGGCACATGCGCTGAAATAGAGCCATTATTGATAATACGCCCGCCCTGAGGTGTTTGCTGCTTCATAAGACGAAAAGCTGCTTGCGTGCACAAGAACATGCCCGTCAGATTGACATCAACCATCTGCCGCCACAGCGTCACATCAAATTCATCAAGAGGGGTTGCGGGTGCAAACAGACCAGCATTATTGAAGAGAACATCAAGCCGACCAAACCGATTGAATGTTGCACTAAACAAATCAGCAACATCCTCTTCACGCGCGACATCAGCGCAATGAACTAAAACCTGCACACCCATGGATATGAGCTCATCCGCAACAGCCTGCAAAGGGTCCGCACGGCGCCCCGTCAGCACAAGATCATAGCCAGCGCGCCCCCATCCAAGAGCCGCAGCCTTGCCAATGCCCGAGCCTGCCCCCGTGATTAACACTGTTTTTCTCATCACCACCTCTATGCGCCAAAAGCGCAAGCACGCCTCAAGCTCACACAACTAAACTGTCATCATAATGCGAGAGCAAGCGCATATATAGACTGAACATAAAGCAAAAAAACGCGGTTTGATAGAAGGAGCCTCATGTTCACCCCAAGTTTTGGTCTCTCCATCGTCACAGGCCTTATTGGTGCATGGTGTTGGATGACATTATGTCGCCCGATCAGCCTTGGCCCAATCAGCAGCCTTGTCTGCGGCGCATGCGGGGGCATACTGAGCTTGCTCATCGCTCAAGGCTTGACAGATATGGCACCTAATCCATTCATCCCCTTCTCGGCACCAACTGTGATCATCATAACAATGAGCTCCCTGTGTAGCGGAGCGGCTGTGAATGCCATCTGTGGCATGATCAAGGCTGGAATTGAGCAAATATCGACTGAGCAAAAAAACTAAACATCGGGCTCAGCAACATGAAATAAGCGGTAGTCAAGATGGACCAAACCATCAGCCTTGACATCCAAAATGTCCGCGTAGTGATGCCCCCAAACGACATCATTCACACCATAGGCTTTGCGCGCATTAAGCTGCTGACCCGTGGCTTCGTCATGACCAGAAAAGGTCACGATGAAATTGGCTTGCACATCCTCGAGCTTTTGCTGATCCATGCCCCAGAGCGGGCTATCAGGGGTGATAGGATGGAACAAGGTCCAACTCAGTGCGAAGATTGGGTTATGTGAACGCTCCGTGTTCAATTCATAAAACCGGCGAAACATCACACCTTCTTGCGATTGACCAACTTTTGCGATCCATAATTTAGCCTTAGCATCGGTTATCACATTATGCCGCTCATTGGCCATGCGCAGCATGAGGGTTGGTTGTCCTTCATGCTGACCGATAACAATAATCTGCGCAAATAAAATACGCGCTTGTGGCAAAGCAAAACGGGCAAAGACAACACCCGTCACCACTGCCGTCACCAACATACTCACAAATACTTCTATGCTTGAGATGATATGCGCATAGTCACTTTGCGGATGCATATCGCCATAGCCGAGCGTTGCAAATGTCTCGATGGAAAAATAAAAATAATCTTCAATATGCCCAAGACGCGCATGCGCAACAGCATCGCCGCCCAACCAATAAAGCGTTGCAAAGATTATATTGATAACAACGAATAAGGCGGCAAAACACACCACAAACAAAGGCCAAGACATAGAAAGGGCGTAATGATAGATATCTTTGTAATCGCTGGAGTTGACTCCCAAAGCCATGACACGGCGATCACCAATTTTGACAAGTTTTTGACGTAATTTATGCTGTGAACGAGCCATTTAAAAATCCATCATGATAAGATATGCAGCAATTATAAGCCTGCGCTGGTATTAAACTACAAAATAGAGTAAGAGAATCAGACCTTTTTAAGGACACGGCCCATGATGATCGACCTCTCTACTCTAGACCTCATTGCCATCTGCTTTTTTCTCTTCGCATGGCTTGGCTATCATTGGGCCGTTGAAGCTAATCTTGCGCCCCGTTCAAGCCTCAACACTCTCATGGACATTTACCGCTTGCAATGGATGCAGCAAATGGCTGAGCGTGAGTCACGCATCGTTGATGCGAATATAATGTCATCCCTACAAAATGGCACGGCCTTTTTTGCTTCAACATCACTTATTGCGCTTGGCGCAGCTGCCACACTCCTGCGCACCACTGATGATGCCATCAAAATATTTGCCGATCTGCCTCTTGCCGCCATTCCCTCCCGTGGCGCATGGGAAGTCAAAGTGGTCGGTTTAATCATTATTTTTGGTTATGCCTTCTTCAAATTTTCATGGGCCTATCGCTTGTTTAATTTTGCCGCCATTCTCATCGGCGCCACTCCATCGGTCCGCTCTCACGATCAAAGCAAACGTGATCTTGCTGCCAAACGTGCGGCGTTAATGAATATTTCCGCTGCCAAACATTTTACCCGTGGCCAGCGCGCATTCTTCTTCGCTCTGGCTTATTTTGGCTGGTTTGCGGGGCCTTATGTTTTTTTAATCACCACCGCAGGCGTATTATTTGTCATGTGGAATCGTCAACATTCATCCTCTGCACGCACGGCGCTAGATTTATACGATCTGCCCTCAGATACACCGCGCGCCGACTAACAGCCTATTGAGTTAAGAGCGTATGACAGAGCAAGAGATCAGCCATGACAGCCCCGCTATAGAGACAATTTTGGCTCTATGCCATGAGCGCGGTGTTGAAAAAACCATTTGCCCAACAGATGCCGCCAAAGCATTAGCCGCGCGCAGAGGTCTTGATGATTTAGGCTGGCGCCAAGTGCTTTCAGAGATCAGGCAAAATGCTGTGGCGCTGGCACGCCAAGGCAGGCTTGTCATCTACCGCAAAGGCAAACCCGCAGACCCCGATCATTTTCGCGGCGTCTATCGTCTAGGCCTGCCCCGCAGCGAATAATTAGCGATCCCAATCGGGAGCAAAAGCTGGATTAACAAGCCGCGCTGCGGCGGTTCGCAATGATGAAATGTCGCTCATATCATCATCCGGCAAGGTAAAATCGAAAATCTCGAAATTACTTTTAATATGCGCAGGAGTTCCTGATTTAGGAATAGCGCACACACCCGCCTGTTGCATATGCCAGCGCAAAATTATTTGGGCTGGGCTGCGCTGATGTTTGTGTGCAATACGCGCGATGATGGGATCATGCACCATATTCCCTTGCCCAAGCGGGCAATAAGAGACAAAGGCAATTCCATGCTGGCGGCATGCGTTCAGCAATTTGGATTGATCAAGTCGCGGATGATATTCGCACTGATTAGTGACGAGTTTTTCACCATGCTCAGCGCAAAGCCGCACAGCCTCCGCCAACAAAGCCACTGGGAAATTCGCAACACCAATATGCCGTGTGTAACCACGCCTCTTAGCTTCGCACAACGCCTCAATGGACTGCGCAAGAGGAATAGTGCGATTGGGCCAATGGATCAGCAAAAGATCGACATAATCAATTTTTAGACGCTGCAAACTTGCCTCGGCTGACAAGAGCAACGCATCATGGCCGATATTTTCAGTCCAAACTTTTGTGGTCAGAAAAATATCATCTCGATGCACGGATGAATGGCGCAGGCCCGCACCCACATCAATTTCATTTTCATACATGGCCGCCGTATCAATATGGCGATAGCCCACATCAAGCGCCGTCTCCACTGCATGACGGCATTCATCGCCACGCAACCGAAAAGTCCCAAGGCCCAATGCTGGGATATGCGCACCATGAGTTTGAAGAAGCGGAGCAAGCATGAGAAACCCCTCAGAACACAATAAACAACAGGAGAACACATAATCCAAACCAGCTCTTAATTAAAGAGCTGTCATTCGCCTTCAAGCGCAATAAAATGTTCAGCCAATTTTTGCGGCGTATCATGCGCATTGCCAGCCCATTTCATGAGATCGCCCTCGCCTGCGGCCATGCCGCTCGCGAATAAATTCTGCCCCATCAAATCCAAGGCACGGGTGAATAACACCTGACCCTCAGCCTCAGTGCCAACAAGCGAACCAAAGCCGGTGCGCATCAGAGCCGCGCCCTCTGTGAATTGATCAAGCCGCGCATATTGAGCCATGGCGTCAAACAGACCAAAACAATAACCGAGCACCCATTGATCCGATAGAAGCGCTGATGCGCCCTGCTCATGAGGTGGAAATTGCGCGCCCAGCAATGTGCTGCCAATGCGTGCCAATGCCTCAACTTTGCTCAGAGTGTCATCCATAAGCACCTCAGCTTAACGCTTTAACGCTGTGCGCTCTGGACGCGCGGGTTTTGTATATTCAACCATTCAGCCCATTGTTCGGGAGTGCCAAAAAAGGCATTGCGATCAACTTTTTCAGGCACGCCCGCAACATAGCCGTCTGATTGATATTGCCAGAAAAACCAATTGCGGCTGCCATATTTGACATGAGGTGAGTATTTTGTACTGCGCACCCAAATTGGATAATCAGCAAATTCATTGGGATGAAGTATGCCTTGATAAAAATCTACAGTCGTGTAGATCACTGGCCGCTTGCCATAAGCGCGTTCAAGCTCTTGCAACATAATGCGCATATCGCGCACCACCTCTTGCTGATTGAGTTGACGCTTGCAGGTTTTGGATTGAGGCGTCAACTCAACATCAAGCACGGGAGGAAGCGCATCGGGATCATAGGGCACATTGGCTTTGAACCAATTAATCTCCTCAAGCGGCGAACGGCACCAATAGACAAAATGATACGCCCCACGCGGCAGGCCCGCTTGCTTGGCACCATTCCAATTTTGGATAAATTTTGGATCGATATGATCACCGCCCTCGGTGGCTTTAATCCACGCAAATTGCACATTGCTCTGCGCAACCATACGCCAATCAACATCACCCTGATATTTTGAGACATCAATGCCATGAATGGCAAAATCAGTGGGATAGGGCCCTGTAAATTCACTCTTATGGGGCAAGGATGATGTCGGCGTGGGATCAAAAGGCCCACTGCAGGACGCAAGCACGAATGAGCCCAAAGCGCATAGCGCACCATAAGTGAAACGGCGCAGACGCAGAGCAGATGATGATACGAATGAATAACGACTCAACATGGCCGAAGCCTAGCGCGGGAGTCGTAATGAATCGTTAACGCATCAAAAAAAGTCTGCATTTCCAATGCCCTATTGTAAAGCTTCTCTTTTTCATCTGTTTCTGAGATGACACAAGCAGCAAAGAGGATCTTAGATTGCCAATATCAGCTTTCCCTTTTTCCAAACCCTTGGCAAGACTCGTCTTAGGCCTGTGCGTGATCACCTGTCACGAAGCTGTGGCGGCTTCATGCGGGCCAACTCATTTGGGCACTGAGCGCACAATTGTGCTCGATCCCGCAACGCCTCCACTTGGCTTCAAAACCTATCCTCACACGCTCGATCTTAGAGACCATGAGCTTGTGCTCACCTTTGATGATGGCCCCTTCCCTCCCACAACAAGCAAGATTTTGGATGCCTTAAAGGCCGAATGTGTCCAAGCGACCTTTTTTCTGATCGGCCAAAATGCCAAAGCCAACCCAGCCCTTGTGCGCCGTGAAGTGGCGGAGGGGCATAGTCTTGGCCACCATAGCATGACCCATCCCCTCATCACCTTACGTGCGCTCTCAGAGGCTGCCGCCCTTGATGAAGTCACGCTCGGCATCGTAGCTGATGAACATGCAGCGGGCACTCCCAAAGCCAATATTGGCTTTTTTCGCTACCCAGGTTTTGCCGACACGCCCGCAACCCTCGCATGGCTGAGGCAACATCATTATGTCGTCTTTGGCGCTGACCTCTGGGCCTCTGATTGGCTGCCAATGAGCGCGGATCAAGAACTGGCCCTGCTGCTCAAACGCATCGAAGCCGCAGGCAAGGGCATTGTGCTCTTGCATGACATCAAAGCCCAGACCGCAGCTATGGTGCCCGCATTGCTCCGAGAGCTTAGACAGCGCGGGTATAAAATCGTGCATATTGAGCCCGCCAGCGCGCATATCAACGCCCCTATCGCTGACATTATCGACGCGCCCGAAGGCTGGCACTCCCAAACCGAAGAGGCCATGCGCATGATGATGTTGAAATTAAAAGGGCGAGATAAAAAAACCAACGCTTCCGCGGGAGAGGTGCAGGAGAAGGGGAAATGATTTAAATAAACAAAAAGAATTAAGCAGCTTTTTGAATACGACCAACTTTAGTTAATGTATTAAGTCTAATTTCCATAGCTCGAAGCGATACCTCAAACATTTTTGCAAGCTCTTCCGGATCTTTTTGCTCCTCATATGCTTTCACAACTAACTCTGGCGGCATAATAAGATCTGCAGCAAATTGATTGGCTTGAACCTCAAAATAATCATCAAGTTCTTTGCTACGATACATAATTGTATCAACAACCCCTTCATCTATGAGATCACGATGCAAGACATAGTGAGCAATTTCATGCGCGAGAGTAAAGCGCTGACGTGTAAAGGGATGCTTTGAATTAACGTGAATCGTATAAAATGCTGTTCCATCCTTATTCATTTCACGTGAAAATTTGCCAGAAATATCCTCGCTTAATGGCACTCTAAAAACCTTAATATTCAGCGCATCTGTAATGGCGCTCAGCTTGACAGGCCACGAACGTGTAAACATGCTGATGATATCCATGGTGCTCATTTTATGCGCAATCATAATGTGCCCCTAATGTCACCCGAGCCGACGTTTGATTCAGTCTCACTAATAGCCTCACCATCACCAAGCAACGCTGATTTTGATGAACTTATAATACGATTAAGCTCAGCTTCGTAAAAACTTTTTGTATTTTTTAAATCCAATTCAATCATTTTCTTCATTTCATCCGAAATTGATTTATACCCCCAAATAGCCATAATTGCGATAACAACAGTGCCAACAGCAATCATGACAGCAAGGGCGGTCAGAATGATTGTAATCAAATCCTTATACTCAATCCCATCTCCGCCAATCAATTTCTTGGGCAAGAGAAAAGCAAAAGCAATTAAGTTTAAAATTAAAATCAACCAATTAAGCGCTTTAGTGATCACGATCTCAAACTTCTCATAAAAACGTTTAATGCCACTTACGTAAGTGGGGATAAGATATTCATTAATTGTTATGCTTAAATGGCAATACGTCAAGCTGATGCTTAGATGCCAACAAAAAACGGCGCCACAAGGGCGCCGTTAAATGGTGCGGCCAAGAGGACTCGAACCTCCACGGGTCTCCCCACTAGCACCTCAAGCTAGCGCGTCTACCAATTCCGCCATGGCCGCTAAAGCTTTGGAGTGGCGCACCACCCCCTTCTCGAATGGATCAGAGAAGTTTAATGTCGGTGCGGTGATCTAACAAATCGCCTGTGCGGTGACAAGTGCAACGGCGTGCTTTTCCGCTCTGCTACCCCATCTTCTGTGTGTGACCTCGCAAATCCAAGGTTTTTTCGTGTCCCAATCCCCCTTGCGCCAAAGCCTCAAAACATCTCTTTTGCCAAAAACGGCCAGCAGAGCCGTGGAATGGCGCATTAGCGAGGGCTTTGTGCCCTATGACGAGGCCATCGCCACAATGGAAGCGCGAGTCGAGGCGATTCACAGGGGCGAGGCACCAGAACTCGTCTGGCTGCTACAACACCCCCCCCTTTATACCGCCGGCACATCCGCCAAACCAACAGATCTCCTTTCAACCCGCTTTCCCGTCCATGCCACAGGCCGTGGCGGCCAATTTACCTATCATGGCCCCGGCCAGCGCATTGCCTATGTCATGCTTGACCTCAAACAACGCACGCAAGATGTCCGCGCTTTTGTATGTGCACTTGAGGCATGGATCATCAACACACTCAGTGGGTTCAACATCAGAGGTGAGCGGCGGGAAGAGCGTGTTGGTGTATGGGTTAATCGCCCTGATAAAATGCGTGGGCTTGATGGCTCAATGGCTGAAGATAAGATCGCTGCACTGGGAATAAGAGTGCGCCATTGGATTACCTTTCATGGCATATCCATAAATGTCGAACCAGATCTCAGTCATTTTGATGGCATCATACCCTGCGGCATTAAAGACGCGCATTTTGGTGTGACAAGCCTTGTAGATCTTGGTCTGCCCATTACACTGCCAGATGTCGATAGTCTATTGCGCCGCGAATTTGAAACCCTCTTCGGCCCGACACAACTCATTTAAGATTTGGAATCAGCGGGCCGATCAAAAGGGGTCGCAAAACGAGGGCGCACAGCCCCTCTTTGAGGAGCTGATGATATGGCATCATCATGCCCACGCATATGATGGCCGCCACGTTCAATCTGACCTTTGGGCACAAAGGCTTCGAGCTCACGAATATAAGATGAGGGGAATTGATGCGCCCGCGCACTTGCCACCACATCCTCCATATAAGCAGGTTGAGCGCGCAGAGGCGTGCCCCGCTCCGATGATGTGCGGCCAAAATAAATGATCGCGCGGGCGCCACCACCTTGCTCTCTCAACACGGGTTGCACAGCCTTGGTGTAAAGCCCGCGTGCAATCTCCTCATAGGCATCTAAAATACGAATATGGCCGAAACTCACATCCCACAACACGCCATAAACAAGACGTGTCATATCACGTTCAACTGAGGCCCAGCCTTCTGGCATAAGCGTAAAACGATGGCGCATGAGACGGGCCGCACCCACAAGGCGCGCGCCTTTACACCGCTCTGCCATCGCCGCCACATTCATATTAGAGCCATAAGCAAAATAAAGCGGCATAGGTCTAAGCGAACTCCATAATCACGGCATCGACAGCGAGGGAGTCACCCTCTTTGGCATTGATGTGAGTGACAGTCACATCACGCTCAGCGCGCAACACATTTTCCATCTTCATGGCTTCAACCATACACAAAGGCTCACCTGCCTTCACCTCTTGCCCAACTGACACCATCAGGGCTTTCACAAGGCCGGGCATGGGGCATAACAGAGTTTTGGATGTATCGGTCATTTTGGGCTCGGGCATGAGCGCAAATAAATCGGCTTCCCGCCGTGTAAATGTGCGCGCCTCAACACTTGCGCCCGCATGTGAGATATGCACGCCATTGAGCACGGGGCGCACTTGCGCCACCACCGCATCCCCATCAATCCGACCCCGCCAGACGAGATCACCTGCTCCCCATTGCGCAACAACATGATGGGCATGATCCCCACCATCTGCAAAACGAATGATGAGCCCATCCCCGCTGTCATCCACCTCAATATCCCAACGCTCACGCCCCAACAACACAGAGCGCATGCGTGAAAACATCACCTGATCTTGCGTAGAGATTTGCGGAATAATATGGCGCTTTCGCTCATTAAGCACATGGTCAATCGTAGCTGCGATACACGCAAACACATGTGCCACTTCACCCTTTGCGGGTTGAGGCGCAAAACCCTCAGGATATTCTTCCGCGATAAAGCCCGTTGAAAGCTTGCCCGCCTTCCAGCGCTCATGTTGCATCAGTGATGAGAGAAACGGAATATTGTGGCGTATCCCATCAATCACAAATTCATCCAGCGCGCGGGCTTGAGCCTCAATCGCGGTTAAACGATCACCGGCATGAGTGACAAGTTTAGCAATCATCGGATCATAATAAATGGAAATCTCATCACCCTCATAAACACCTGTGTCATTGCGCACAGTCACGCCGTCATGATGGCCTTCCTGCGGAGGGCGATAGCGCACTAAACGACCAGTTGAGGGAAGAAAATTGCGTGTGGGATCTTCTGCATAAATACGGCTCTCAACCGCCCATCCCCTGAGTTTTATATCTTTTTGCTGCATATTTAGCTTTTCGCCCGCAGCCACGCGGATCATCTGCTCGACAAGATCAACACCCGTTATCAATTCGGTAACGGGATGCTCAACCTGCAAGCGTGTATTCATCTCAAGAAAATAAAAACTCTTATCTTGCCCCGCGACAAATTCCACAGTGCCTGCACTGTCATAATTCACAGCCTTTGCAAGCGCGACAGCCTGCTCGCCCATTTTGCGGCGTGTGTCTTCATCCAGCAGCGGGCTCGGCGCTTCTTCAATCACTTTTTGATTGCGGCGCTGAATCGAACATTCGCGCTCACCGAGATAAATAACATTGCCATGTTTATCCCCGAGCACTTGAATTTCGATATGACGGGGATTGACGATAAACTTTTCAACAAACACACGATCATCGCCAAAGCTCGATTTCGCCTCCGATTTTGCACGCGCAAAACCTTCCGCCACTTCATCACGAGAATAAGCAATGCGCATGCCCTTGCCACCGCCACCTGCCGAGGCTTTGAGCATGACGGGATAACCAATTTCATCGGCAATGCGTATCGCATGCTCTGCATCGTCAATCACGCCAAGGAAACCTGGAACTGTCGATACTTTTGCGGCATTGGCAAATTTCTTTGATTCAATCTTATCACCCATGGCAGCAATCGCGCCGGGGTTGGGGCCAATAAAGACGATCCCATGATCAGCCAATGCTTTGGCGAAAGCCTCGCGCTCCGATAAAAAGCCATATCCGGGATGAACGGCCTCAGCGCCCGTCTGCTTGCACGCCGCAATAATTTTATCAATCACCAAATAGGAATCCGCAGCCGCGGGGGGGCCAATATGAACCGCTTCATCTGCCATCTCGACATGCAGGGCATCTTTATCCGCATCCGAATAGACGGCCACTGTCTTAATGCCCATGCGGTGAGCGGTTTTAATCACACGGCAGGCAATTTCACCGCGATTGGCAATCAAAATTTTGCTGAACATGGACGCCCCAATTGAACTGGCCTAAAAGTGAAGATCTCATTCCGACTTTTAGGTGAGGCAGAAGCTGACGTCCATACGTCTAAGGGCGAGCTTAAGCCTTCTCAACCTGCCCTTCCGCCGAGGTCAAAGCCGCCAAACGGGCACTCACCACGGCTGGAAGCCAACTGGGAACATAGGGCGCTTCGGCAATAATATGGGCCAGCACACCAAGAGCCAGCTTGGTGCCGGCGCGATCAACCTGCTCCACCAACCATTCGGCCATAGACCCGCTGACAACCCCCGTGGGACGCACATCCCATATCGCATAATGGGCGACAGTCTCGGTAAAGAAGAAAGCCCATTGAGGCTCTTTGACTGGCACATGTGCCTCGATCACGAACAAAGCCTCAATCACATCGCGCGAGATGACAGGCTCTTCAAATGTGAGTTGCCACAAATGCTCGACATCGCTCGCCAGCAAGACCGGCGCGCAGGCCAAATGAACGGCATGCAAGCGCATCTCATCGCACGCCAACATCTCCACAACCTCAACAAGACCTGTGTCTTCTTGTTCCATTTTATACGCTACTGCCGCCATAACGAACTCACTCAGTTTTGTTTGATGTCGTAAGGTAAGGGCAGAACACTTGCTAAGAAGTGAATCATCTACCCCATGGGCAAGATGATTATGGTTAAACCCACATAAGGGTTAATAAGTCATAGAAAATACATCACGTCACGGGCCTTGCGAAACAAAGACCGCGCACAACACCACAATATATCTGAGCTATAAACTCAGCATCACAAGGGAATGTTATCGTGCTTCTTCCAGGGATTTTCGAGTTCTTTATGCCGCAGCATCGCCAATGAACGCGCGATGCGCTTGCGCGTGGAATGAGGCATTATCACATCATCAATATACCCGCGCTCAGCCGCCACAAAGGGTGACAAAAACCGATCCTCATAATTTTTGGTATGTGTAGCAATTTTGGCGGGATCATTCATATCGGCGCGAAAGATAATCTCCACCGCACCTTTGGCGCCCATGACGGCAATTTGCGCTGTCGGCCATGCATAATTCACATCACCCCGCAAATGCTTGGAGGCCATCACATCATAAGCGCCGCCAAAAGCCTTACGCGTAATCACTGTCACCTTTGGCACTGTGGCTTCCGCATAAGCAAAGAGCAATTTTGCGCCATGCTTGATAAGCCCACCATATTCCTGCGCTGTCCCTGGCAAAAAGCCCGGCACATCAACAAACGTAACAAGCGGAATGTTAAAGGCATCACAAAACCGCACAAAACGCGCGGCCTTGCGTGAGGCATCGACATCAAGCACGCCGGCAAGCACCATCGGCTGATTAGCTACAAAACCAACTGTGCGCCCTTCGATACGACCAAAACCAATAACGATATTGCGCGCATGGGCTTCTTGTATTTCAAAGAAATCACCTTCATCCGCCACTCTGACAATCAATTCTTTGATGTCATAGGGCTTATTGGGATTATCGGGCACCAAACTATCAAGCGCCATATCAATGCGCCCACTATCATCAAAACTCGGCCATTCCGGAATCTCGTCGCGATTGGATGCTGGCAGAAAATCAATCAGCCGACGCATTTGCAACAATGCTTCGACATCATTGTCATAACCGCGATCAGCGATGGATGATTTGGTCGTGTGAACGGATGCGCCACCCAATTCTTCGGCTGTGACATTTTCATTTGTCACGGTCTTGACGACATCAGGCCCCGTCACAAACATATAGCTTGTGTCGCGCACCATAAAAATAAAATCGGTCATAGCGGGCGAATAAACATCACCACCCGCGCAAGGGCCCATAATGAGCGAGATCTGGGGAATAACACCGGAAGCCAAAACATTGCGCTGAAAGACTTCGCCATAGCCACCAAGGGCGGCCACGCCTTCTTGAATACGCGCGCCACCTGCATCGAACAGACCGATGATGGGCGCACGATTTTTAAGCGCCATATCCTGAATCTTAGTAATTTTTTGCGCATGGGTTTCAGACAAAGATCCACCCAAAACAGTAAAATCCTTGGCAAAGACATAGATGACGCGTCCATTGACTGTGCCCCAGCCCGTCACGACACCATCGCCAGGGATTTTCTCGGCCTGATCCATCCCAAAATCAACGCAGCGATGCTGGACAAACATATCATATTCTTCAAACGAGCCTTCATCGAGCAAAAGCTCAATGCGTTCGCGCGCGGTCAATTTACCCTTTTTATGTTGGGCATCAACACGGCCCTGCCCGCCACCCAAACGAGCCGCGGCGCGGCGCTCCTCCAAAGCTTCCAAAATATGCTTCATCGCAAACCCCTGTGATCTCCCTGAGCTTTAGCAGCTCTCACCCCCAAAGGTGAATGCGACGAAAGGGGGAATTTATGCTCAAGCATAGCCCAAGTAAGAGGTGGCTAAAACTGCAATGAGCTCACAAATTGCCGCAATTCCTGAGTTTGGGGGGCATCAAAGCACTGGCGCGGATGACCTTCTTCATGCACCCGTCCCTCATGCATAAAGATGAGCTTGCTGCCGACATCGCGGGCAAAGCGCATTTCATGTGTCACCAGCATAAGCGTCATGCCTTCAGCGGCCAAAGTCTCGACCACCCTGAGAACTTCCGACACCAACTCAGGGTCCAACGCCGAGGTAATCTCATCACAGAGCAAAACCTTTGGCCGCATCGCTAAGGCACGCGCAATCGCCACTCTTTGCTGCTGACCACCCGATAATTGACTGGGATAATGATCCCTTCGCTCACTCAAACCAACTTTCGCAAGCATGAGCAAGGCCTCTTCCCTCGCGTGCGCCCGCGAAAGACCATTCACACGCTGAGGCGCAAGCGCAACATTTTCCAGCGCTGTCAGATGCGGAAATAAATTAAATTGTTGAAACACCATGCCCACATGGCGGCGCAAATCACGCACATCTGTTGAGGGAGCTCCCACATTTATGCCATCCACTACAATTGAGCCGCCATCAAATGTTTCGAGCTTATTGATACACCGCAAAAAAGTGCTTTTGCCTGACCCAGAGCGCCCGATGATGGAAACGACATCGCCGGCATTAACACTGCAATCAACACCGCGCAGCACGCGTGTTGAGCCAAAACTTTTGGTGAGCTGCGAGATCTCAACGAGCGGCATGAAAACGTCTCTCTAGCTTTTTGGACATCAGAGATAAGGGAAAGCACAGACAAAAATAAATGGCGGCCACCAAACTATAGATAAGAAAGGGACGGAACGTCGCATTATTAAGGACTGTACCGGCTTTGGTCAGCTCTAAAAATCCGATGACGGAGGTAAGGGCTGTAGCTTTAATCACCTGCACAGAGAAACCCACAGTGGGCGCCAAGGCAATGCGCAAGGCTTGCGGCACAATAACAAACCGCATTTGATCCGCAAATCCCAGCCCGAGCGAAGCGCTGGCTTCCCATTGGCCACGAGGAATTGCGTCAACACAGCCGCGCCAAATCTCAGCTAAATAAGCAGCCGTCCATAAGGTCAGCGCAAGTGAGGCGGCCATCCATGGGCTCGTCTTAATACCAAAAAGGGCAATGCCAAAAAATAATAAAAATAATTGCATGAGCAATGGCGTGCCCTGAAACACATCAATGAATAAACGGGCAGACCAACGCAGAATAAAATGATGCGACACACGCGCGAGCAAAATAACCAGACCACACACACCACCGCCCACAAAAGCCACACATGACAGCGCAATCGTCCAAAGAGTAGCAATCAGCAATTGGATCACAATCATGCTGAAGGAAAAATCAAGCATGACGCAAACTCCGAAACCACCAGCGCCCAATCAACCCCAGCACCATGCGCATCGCAATCGCTAAGATAAGATACAGAGCAGCAGAAACGAAATAGACCTCAAAAGCACGGAAATTGCGCGATTGAATAAAATTAGCAGCATATGTCAGATCTTCGGCTGAAATTTGCGAGACAACAGATGAGCCGAGCATAACGATGATAATTTGCGAACAAAGAGCAGGATAAATCTTCGCAAAAGCTTGCTCGAGCACAACATAGCGCACAATATCAGACGTGCTCATAGCAAGGCTCGCCCCTGCTTCTATATGCCCTTTGGGGATAGCGACAATGCCCGCTCGCACAATCTCAGTTGAATAAGCACCGAGATTAATCACCATCGCCAAAAAAGCTGCTTGCGTTTCCGTTAATTTTAAGCCGAGAGCTGGTAGACCAAAAAAAATAAAAAATAATTGCACGATAAAAGGTGTGTTGCGTATGAGCTCAACATAAACCGCAATCACAGCATCTAACCAGCGGGCACCAAAGACGCGCGCGCAAGCCGCGCACGTCCCCAGCATAACGCCAGCAGCGCTTGATATAATCGTTAGCACTATTGTGAACATCAGCCCTTTGGCAATGACATCCCAATAAGGCAAAAGTTCATCAAAGCGCAGATGGTAAATCATATCAGCACATATCGTGAGCCAGATATGACAGTTAAAAATCAGCTGGCAAAGGCGCTTTCATCCATGTCTTTGACAAGGCATTAAGCTCACCTGATGTTTTGGCCTTTGTGATGATCTCATTCACTTTTGCCAATAATCGCGGCTCTTCCTTGTTAAGCCCAATAAAGCAAGGGCTGTTTTTAATGACAAATTTAAGTTCGGGCGCACGCGCCCCCGCTTTATCAAGCAAAATAGCCGCAATCGTATTGCCCGTTGCGACAAGATCTATCTGCCCCGAAACATATGCAGCAATTGTCGCATTATTATCTTCATAACGCTTGAGTGTGGCGGTGGATGGCGCGCTGGCGCTTAACTCCTGCTCTTCAATTGTACCGCGAGTTGCGCCCAAGGTTTGATCGGCGAGATCATCAAGCTTATGAATGTTAAGTGAGGGCAGCCCATAAACGCCTGAGAAAAACGGCGCATAGGCAATCGAAAAATCGATCACTTTCTCGCGCTCGGCATTTTTGCCAAGACTTGAGATAACAAGATCAACCTTTTTGGTCTGCAAATAAGGAATACGATTGGCACTGGTCACTGGCACAAGCTCAACACTCACGCCCAATTCCTTGCCAATGAGATGTGCCATGTCGATGTCATAGCCGATGGGACTGAGATCTGGCCCTGCCGAACCAAAGGGGGCAAAATCTTGCGGCACAGCCACTTTCAACACTTTTGCAGCAATGATGTCATCGAGTGCATCTGCCCAAACATTAGGCGCATTAAAAATGAGGTTGCATAAAATGGCGCCAGATAAAACCAATTTAGCTCGGATCGTCATGGTCATCTCCTCTTTGGATAAGACGATGACAGCAAGGATCGGACCAGCCCGCGGCTAAGGGGCACAAGACGCCAAAAGCTGCGCGGCTGCTTTGGCATCAGCAAAGCGCTGCGCACGACGATGGAGCGCCTCATCATCCCCGCCCCATTGGCGCATTTGAAAATCCTCATCCACATGCGCAGCAGACCATGCCGCCTCAATATCAAGCGCCCCATGATAATGCGACAGTGTAATCAGGACCGAGCCAGTTAAGGTCGTCAAGGCATGAAGTGCCGCAAGCACCAACGCATCATCAATGCCCGCAAGTGCGTCTTCAAGCCGCGCGAGAGTTGAGGCGGGTTGCGCCACAAACCCCACACCTTGCGCAAGCATAAAGCGCACGCCATAGATATCATGAATATGCGCAAGCACTTTATCCCATGAGGCATTTTGCGCCTCAACCAAGCCCTGCGGCCCATCTGCGCGATAACAAATTAAATCCGAGCCCGCATATTTCAAGAGATCAGCGCGCACCTCATCCTTTGCGTGCTCAACACCATCAAGCGCTGAATTTACAAGCCGCGTAACCGGCATAAGGGCGGGATCAATCACATCCCTTTGCGCATCCCATTCGCCAATCAAAAGGTCAATGACCGCGCGATGACGCACACATAGCGGATGACGCGCGGGCGTGCGCGCACTCTTGCCATCCAGTTCAAGCTGAAACCCAGCGGAGCTCTCACTCAAGCTGACGCATTGATAAAAACGGCGGGGCAAATTCTTGCGCAGGTCGCGCCGCGCCATTTCAATGGGGTCAAGTGACTCACCATGCTTTGGCAAGAGTGCATCACTCAATGTCTCACGCATGGCTTACTCCCACATCAAGCATAGGCCATAAAGCCTCAAAATCATCGATCACACATGCCGCACCTGCCGCATGTAAATCAGCGACCCCATGATAGCCCCATGACACACCGATAGGACGCACGCCCGCTGCCACCGCCATTTCAATATCAAAGCGCGTATCGCCAATCATCACAGTGCGTTCAGGTGCAATGCCGGTTTGTGCCAGAGCTGTTGTAATCATAGATGGTGCGGGCTTGGAAGGATGATCATCCGATGTCTGTACAGTCACAAAATAATCATGCCATTTGTGCGTATCAAATAAATGATCAACACCGCGCCGTGATTTACCAGTTGCAATGCCCAAGGCAATATCCTCACGCCGCGCAAGACGCTCAATCACCTCAACCGCCCCAGGAAACATACGATAGCCATAAGCAGGATTATGCCGATTAAGCGCCCAAAAATCCTTATAGGCCTGCGCCAATTCATCGGCGGGTGCATCAGGGCCTGCAAGCTCAATAAAAGCCTCGCGCAACGATAAACCAACGATTGATAACGCACGCGCGCGTGAAACTGGCGGCAAGCCACATTGCGTGAAGGCATAATGCTGCGCTTCAACAATAAAATCCTGACTGTCCACTAATGTCCCATCGACATCAAAAATGACGAGCTGCACCATCACCTCTTCATATTTTAGTCATCAGGCGCATCAACAATTGGATCGTAGTGATGCACATCAAATCCAAAGAGATCAAATGTCTTTTGCATATGCGGTGGCAATGGTGCCGTCACATCAATCATGCCGCCTTTGGGATGAGGCAAAACAAGATGGCGCGCCAACAGATGTAATTTGCGTTCGACCTCACGTGGGATCGCGCGCATGGGATCAGTCTGGCGCGGGTCATGCGCGGGCAACTCATTTGTGTATTTTGGATCACCGATAATGGGATGGCCAATGGCTTGCGCATGGGCGCGTAATTGGTGCGTACGCCCCGTGATCGGTTTCATTGAAAGCCACGCCAAACGCGGGGCAACCTTATCAACAGTCGCATAAAAAGTAACGGAATGACGCGCATCCTCATCGCCATGTTTGGCTATGCGCATTTTTTCAAGATCAGCACGCGCTTGCTCGCGCCCAGCTCCACGCGCTTTGGGGCTGCGTTCATCACCCATGCCCGCGCCTTTGGCGAGAAAAAGGGAAATACGGCCTTGCGCAGGCTTTGGAATGCCTTCCACAACGGACCAATATATTTTCTGCGTCTGACGCGTGCGAAAAATCTCTCCGAGATCCGCAGCGATTTTACGTGTTTTGGCAACCAGCAAAACGCCCGATGTGTCGCGATCCAATCGATGCACAAGACGAGGTCGCTCGCCCTTCTCATCGGCCATTGCCATTAACATGCCGTCAATATGATGCTTTGTGCCCGAGCCACCCTGCACCGCAAGCCCATAAGGCTTGTTAAGAGCCATCACCCATTTATCTTCAAACAGCACCATTGACCGCAGGGTCTTGAGATCGTGCTCATGTTCGGAGGGACGTTTAAGTGCAGGGCGCGCAACAACGGATGTCTCCATCTTGATCGGCGGCACACGCACACTCATGCCCGCAGCAAGGCGCGTTGAGATTTGCGCACGCGCACCATCCACACGCACCTGACCTGTGCGCACAATTTTATTAAGATGCCCCAGAGATAAAACGGGCAGTCGTCGCTTAAACCAGCGATCAAGCCGCATACCATCTTCATCTTCCGTCACAATGAGATTTTGAACTTGTGATGACGCGGAGGTTGTCTCTTTGACCTGTGGATGATGAGAGGATGATTTGCTCACGATAATGCCCGCACAAAACTCATTGCCGCAACCAACCCAATCACACCCCCACCAACTGAGCTAACAGTATAAAGCGAGGCATTTACAAGATCTCCGCGCTCCCACATCAATACGACATCAAGAGAAAAAGTTGAAAAGGTCGTAAAACCACCAAGCACGCCTGTTGCTAAAAATAAGCGCAGATTTTGGGTCCATTCTTCGCCCGAGCGAAACGCCAGCCAGCCCACAAGCAAACCCATGAGACAGGAGCCAATGATATTGATGATGAGCGTGCCCCATGGAAATTCAATGCCGCAATATTGCGCACAGGTGATATTGGCGCCATGGCGCATCATGCCGCCAAGACCTGCGCCAACAAAGACGAGAAGATAATTGATCATAATCTGTGACCCCTCAATCCCGCCGCAAGCGCGCGGGGCGCATAAGTTAATCCTGTTTAGTGCCTGAACGCTCGCGCCGCAAGCGCGCCCAATAATCAAGCCTTTTGCTGATCTCACGCTCAAAGCCACGCTCAACGGGCTGATAAAGCTGCTGCGGGCCGATTTGTTCAGGCCAATAATCCTGCCCCGAGAAGGCATCTGGCGCATCATGATCATAATGATAATCCGCCCCATAGCCCTCGGCCCTCATAAGGCTTGTTGGTGCGTTGAGAATAGTTTTCGGTGGCATCAGAGAGCCATATGTGCGTGCCAAGGCCTGTGCGCCCTTAAAAGCCTTGTAGAGAGCATTGGATTTAGGCGCTGTGGCAAGATAAACAACCGCTTGGGCCAAGGCCAATTCACCCTCGGGCGTGCCAAGAAATTGATAGGCCTGCATTGCGGCTTGCGCTATGCTCAAAGCCTGCGGATCCGCAAGCCCAATATCTTCACTCGCCATGCGCACCACACGCCGCGCAATGAACAGCGGATCCTCTCCCGCATCAAGCATACGCGCAAGGTAATAAAGCGATGCATCGGGATCAGAGCCACGCACGCTTTTATGCAAAGCGGAGATGAGATTATAATGCCCCTCTTGGGCTTTATCATAAAGAGGTGCGCGCCTTTGCACGATGGCGGTTAATGTCGTGGCATCAAAGATCTCACCCTCTGCTGCCGCTCGCCACACATCTTCAACAAGGGTCAGCAAAGCACGCCCATCGCCATCGGCCAAACGCACAATCATCTGCCGTGCCTGTGCGTCAAGCGGCAGCGGGCGCCCTTCTGCTTCTTCTGTGTGATGCAATAAAGTCTCAAGCGCTGTGTCATCAAGCGCATGAAACACAAGCACGCGCGCACGCGACAACAAAGCTGCATTGAGCTCAAATGATGGATTTTCTGTTGTGGCCCCAATCAAAGTGATGGTGCCATCTTCCATAAAGGGCAAAAATGAGTCTTGCTGCGCGCGATTAAAGCGATGGATTTCGTCAACAAATAATAAAGTGCCCCGCCCCGCCGCACGCACCATGCGCGCCCGCTCAAATACTTTTTTGAGATCGGCAACACCTGTAAAAATAGCTGACACCTGATCAAAAGCGAGGGCGCTTTGATCGGCAAGCAAACGCGCGACAGTGGTTTTGCCTGTGCCCGGTGGTCCCCAAAAAATAAGCGACCCCAAACTGCCCGAACGCACCAGACGCGTGAGCGCACCATCCGGGCCCAAGAGATGATCTTGCCCCACCACATCAGCAAGCTTTTGTGGCCGCAAGCGATCAGCCAAGGGCCGGCTGGCCGGTTGCGCTTGCGCAAACAAATCACTCATACGCCATTTACCTCTTTCACACGCAGGCCTATGTCATTTAAATAGCACATATAAAAAAATCTTTCACCAGCTCTTCACGAATCAAATGATAAGCGTCAGATTAGCTTCGCATGTTATCGCGTGTCCTCATTCGCGCGCTTATGCGTTGTCGGTTGATTTGCGTTTGTTTGCGTCCCCCGTTAATTCGCAAGAGGACTTTTCATGCACATCATCGCTTTCGTCACTCAAAAAGGTGGTTCGGGCAAAAGCACATTAGCATCTTCGCTTGCCGTGGCTGCACTTGAAGCACGCGAGCGTGTGTTCATTATTGACATGGATCCACAGCAATCTCTTATACGTTGGTCTAAGGAGCGTGGAGAGGCTGATATTCCCGTTGAGTCTGTCACCCCTGCCAAATTATCTGTTACACTTTCAGCGCTTGAAAAAAGCGGTGTCAGCCTTGTGATCATTGACACCCCTGGGTCTGACTCACCCACATGCACAGCAGCGATCAAAGCAGCTGACCTGACAATCATCCCCTCGCGCCCAAGCGTCTTTGATCTATGGTCAAGTGAGCAAACACGCAAAACCCTCAAAGAGATGAAAGGCGATTATGCCTTTTTGCTCAATCAATGCCCACCCGTGCAACAAAGCGCACGTGTTGAATCGGGCATGGTTGCGCTTGAAGCAATGGGCGGCCTTCTCTCACCTCTGATTGGTCTGCGGGTTGATTTTCAAGACGCAGCGCGTCACGGCTATGGCGTCACAGAGATAAATCCATCGGGTTATGCGGCCGATGAAATGCGCAAATTGTGGCAATCACTCAAACGACGTCTGAGCAAACGCTCAGCCCCTGCGCGCAAAGCGGCTTAAGGACACATCAGCGTAAGCCGCTTCTTGCAATGAGAAGCGGCTTTATTAGCGAAAGACGCTGGTTAAGACTTGACCATCGCGACCAATACTGACCTTCCAATATGTTGGACGCGATGCCGCGACATCTCGAACGTCAGTTGTGCGCGATATTTTGACTCCATTAACGCTTAAGATCACATCGCCCTTTTGCAACCAGCTTGAGGCGATTGAATCTTCCTGCACGCGCTCAACAGCAACACCTGTTTTAAACCCATCAATTGATAATTCATCTTGCGTTGCCGGAGAGAGATTAACAAAGCTTGCGCCTGTAAAAGGTGAGTTGCCGCCAATCTCGACACGCTCGCGACGCGGCTCTTCAGGCGGCGGCACGAGTTTGATTGGAAGTGATATTGTCTGCCCCGCACGCAAGACACTCAGCGTCACCTCTGTTCCCAGAGGGCGCGTCGCAATCCGATAGCCAAAAGCCTCGGGATCATCAACACTGCGCTTATCAACGGCAATAATAACATCACCACGCCTAAGACCAGCTTCATCAGCTGGCCCTTTATTGACGACATCCGACACAAGCGCGCCCACGGGCCGCTGCAAACTCAGGGAGTCCGCAATCTCACGCGTCACCGCTTGCAAGCTTGCACCAATCCACGCACGTTTCACATCCGATGTTCCAGATTTGGCAGCTGTGATCACTGTGCGCACCATATTAACGGGAATAGCAAAGCCAATTCCCATGGAGCCACCCGATTTCGAATAAATGGCTGAATTAATACCAACCAAACGACCATGCAGATCAACCAATGCACCACCGGAATTACCGGGGTTGATGGCCGCATCTGTTTGAATAAAAAACCCATAATCAGATGAGCCAATTTGAGTGCGCGCAAGCGCCGATACAATGCCTTGCGTCACTGTCTGGCCGACACCAAAGGGATTTCCAATAGCGAGCACAAAATCACCAACCTCCAGCGCATCGGAATCCCCGACGTCCAGCACAGGAAAAGGACCCGCCCCCCTAATGCGCAACACCGCCAAATCTGTTCGCGGGTCACGCAAGACAATATCAGCCTCAAACTCCCGATGATCTGACAAAGCTATTTTCACATCAGTCATATTCTCAATGACGTGATGGTTTGTGACCACCAAGCCCGATGCATCCACAATTACACCTGAGCCCAGAGATTGCGCGACGCGCCCACGCCCCTGCCCACCACCAAAAAATTGCTGAAAGATAGGGTCATCAAATAAGGGATTGCGGGGCCCACGCTCCGTGCGCGACGCATAGACATTGACCACCGCAGGCGTGGCTTGTTTGACGACGGGCGCATAGGAATAGGTCACATCCGCGCGCGATGAGGGCACAACACGCTGGTCTTGCGCAAGGGCATAAGAACCAAGGCTGAGAGCCACACCCACTAAGGCTGAGGTCAAACGAAACAGCTGCACCATAAAGAGCTCCTTAAGTCAGGCTCATGACACCTCAGAGATGAACCCCTTCTATATAAGCTATGAGGGGCTGAACTAACAGACTCTCTCCCCTATGTTTTTGCGCATGATGACATGGCACAGCTCATGTCACCTCATCCTGTGAGGCTCTCAACTCCCTTGTCCATAGATTCATCCACGCACAAAAAAAGCGGCCCGAAAGCCGCTTCTTGAGTGATATATTGGAAACGCCTAAGCGGCTGTTTCGGCTTCACCAGCCACATGCACTGGGCCTGAATCTTGCCCGCGAGCATTGACATCACGATCGACAAACTCAATCACAGCCATAGGGGCATTATCGCCATAGCGAAAGCCTGCCTTGAGAACGCGCGTATAGCCGCCATGACGCTCTTTATAACGTGGCGCTAACACATCAAACAATTTGCGCACCAAAGCCACATCCTTAATCTGCGCAATCGCCAAACGACGTGCATGCAGATCGCCACGCTTGCCAAGTGTCACGAGCTTTTCAACAACGGGACGCAAATCCTTTGCTTTGGGCAAAGTGGTGATGATCTGCTCATGCTTGATGAGCGCTTGGCACATATTTGCGAACATCGCTTTGCGGTGTTCAGCGGTGCGGTTAAAGCGGCGTTTTGCTCTGCCGTGATACATGGCTCTCTCCTTATCGGGTTACAGCCGCCGTGCCACGGTACGGCTGTCTCTCTTCATGCCGCCACCCCTATGGTGGCGAATTGATTAATAATGCTCTTCGAAGCGCTTAGCCAATTCTTCGATGTTTTCTGGAGGCCACCCCGTGACATCCATGCCCAAGTGCAAGCCCATTTGTGCCAGCACTTCTTTGATCTCATTAAGTGACTTGCGACCGAAGTTTGGTGTCCGGAGCATTTCACCTTCTGATTTCTGAATGAGATCACCGATATAGACGATGTTATCATTCTTGAGGCAATTGGCTGAACGCACAGACAATTCGAGCTCATCCACTTTCTTGAGCAGAGCTGGATTAAAGGCGAGCTCAGGAATGGAAGGTGAGGTTTCCTCACGCTTTGGCTCTTCAAAGTTCACAAACACATTGAGTTGATCTTGCAAAATGCGTGCGCTGAAAGCGACGGCATCTTCAGGTGTGATCGCGCCATTGGTTTCAACAGTGAGTGTGAGTTTGTCATAATCAAGGATTTGACCTTCGCGTGTATTTTCGACGCGATAGCTAACTTTGCGCACAGGTGAGAACAAGCTGTCCACAGCGATGAGGCCGATGGGCGCGTCTTCTGAGCGGTTGCGATCAGCAGGCACATAACCCTTACCTGTGGTCACAGTAAATTCCATGCGAATTTCTGCGCCTTGATCCAATGTGCAGATCACGAGATCAGGGTTGAGAATGTGCACATCGCCCGTCACGCCAATATCGCCAGCCAAAACAGGGCCAGGGCCTTGCTTCTTCAGCACCATGCGCTTTGAGCTATCGCTCTGCATCTTAATTGCGATGTCTTTGATGTTCAGAACAATGTCGGTCACATCTTCGCGCACGCCTGGGATTGATGAGAATTCATGCAACACACCATCAATGTGCACAGATGTGATTGCTGCACCTTGCAAAGATGACAGCAATACGCGACGCAAAGCATTGCCGAGTGTCAAACCAAAACCACGCTCAAGTGGCTCAGCAACCACTGTTGCTGTTGTCTTGGGGTCATCCCCCGGCACCACTTCAAGCTTGTTGGGACGAATGAGTTCTTGCCAATTCTTCTGAATCACAGCGGACACCTTTCGGGCGCATAACATATCGGTTCGTCAACCCTGGTTACACGCATAGCGGCGAAAAATGCTTTCGCGCCCGTCGGCGAAAAAGCAAAAGGGGTAAAAGGATTAAACGCGACGACGCTTGCGAGGACGGCACCCATTGTGTGGAATGGGCGTTACGTCACGAATAGACGTCACAGTAAAACCAGCCGATTGCAAAGCGCGCAAAGCTGACTCACGGCCCGAACCGGGACCTGAGACTTCAACTTCCAAAGTGCGCATGCCATGCTCAGTCGCTTTGCGTGCAGCATCTTCAGCCGCCATCTGGGCAGCATAAGGAGTGGACTTACGTGACCCCTTAAAGCCCATTGTGCCAGCAGACGACCATGAGATTGTGTTGCCCTGCGCATCGGTGATGGTGATCATCGTATTGTTGAATGTGGAATTCACATGCGCAACGCCCGATGCGATATTTTTACGTTCACGACGGCGAACGCGACCTGCTTCTTTTGCCATTTCTGTTTCCTTCAAACGCGCCCGTAATACCAGGCGCTGGGGCTAAGGGGATGACAAGCCATCCCCACACTAAACCGCATCAGCGGCGGTAAATTACTTCTTCTTGCCTGCGATTGGCTTTGCCTTGCCTTTGCGTGTACGCGCATTGGTGTGTGTGCGTTGACCGCGCACAGGCAATTGGCGGCGATGGCGCAAACCACGATAGCAGCCCAAATCCATCAAACGCTTGATGTTCATTGACACTTCACGACGAAGGTCACCTTCAACCATATAATCGCGGTCAATTGTTTCACGAATTTGCAGCACTTCAGCATCGGTCAATTGCGCAACACGACGATCAGCGGGAATGCTGACCTTCTCGCAAATTTCTTCAGCCTTTTTAGGGCCAATGCCATGAATATATTGAAGCGCAATAATCACGCGCTTATTGGTTGGTATGTTAACACCAGCAATACGAGCCATCTGGCCGTCTCCATCATAAACCGGTTAATCCGGATGGTTTAACACGCGTCCGGTGGAGGCCGGCCCATGCGTGCCGATGAATAAAAGCAGCACTCTCCTCGAAAAGAGGCGCAACAGCCTTATGTCATCTGATCGGCTGGAATTAGAGGAACTCCGCCTCCCCGTCAAGCCAAAAGGGAGGGAAACAGAGCAAAATAAGCTCTGCAATATCAAAAGCTGCCTCACACCAAGGCCAATATCTCTTTTGCCAAGGTCTTGGCATTGTGCCAGACCTCCTCAATCCGCGAGACCGAGGCCCAATCTCCGGTGGCCGCCGTGTGATGGTTGGGGTCGAGCATAAAACCTGCCCCTCCTGTCTCCCCAACCAAAGCATAGCGCCAGCGATGGGTTGTCAGATAGTCGGCCTTTCGCACATCCATTCCCGTCAGCGCTTCAAATTGGCTGATCAATATGGGTTGAATATCCTCAACCGCCTCATCAATATGCTGTTCAGCCCAATCATTATCCGAGTGCACGACAAGACTTGTGATGGCGTGATCGCGATGCGGCTTTGTTGAATTAACCGCAATCCACGCAATCGGATTATCCCTGACTTTGGCAGCAATCCACGGATGATCCCATCTCTGGCGCAGACCAATCATCAGGGCATAACAGCCCTTCATGCGCGAGGCATGAAGCGGTGAGGCATTGTCCATCGCCTGATCAAGCAAGCGCAGAGTCTGCACAGCTGGGGCGGTTGAAACAACCCAATCAAATGCGCCTAGATCATGCCCATCTCGATCACGCATAAGCCAGCGGCCATTATGCCGCTGAGATAAGGGGGCAACTTCAACGGAGAGTCTGACATCAAGCCCTTGCGCAAGATGTTTGCACAGACTGTTCATATGCGGTGTTGCGACCCAATGCGGCTCGGACCATTGATGCAGTGAAGGACGTTGTCCAAGCTGCAAGTCCGCGACATCACCACGCCATGCGCCAATAACAGCTTCTTCAATCAATGGTGCCAAAAAATCAGTAAAAGCCTGTGTCCGCGCAGTAAAATATTGCGTGCCATGATCAAAATAAAAGGGATCGGCGTAACGTGTGCTCATGCGCCCACCAACACCGCGCGATTTCTCAAATAGAACGACATCTGCATGAGCGCTAAGATCACGCGCCACACAAAGGCCGGACAGGCCTGCACCAATGATGGCAATACGTTTATTCATGAGGGCACCATTAAAAGACACAAACACACCAGCACAATCGCTGTCACATTCCCGCGCAGATGATAATACCATTGGGGGTATAGGCTGTGGGTATAGAGCTTGCGATCAAGCGCTAAGAGATACATAAAACACAGGGCTTGAATAGAAAGTTCAATGAAGGCGTGCGGCACCAGCAGCGATGCCCATGCCGCCAGCGCAATTAAATTACTACTGATCAGCAAATAAAATGAGAAACGATCACCGCGCAAGAGAGCAAGCGCCCAATGTATGCCACATAAAAATGAGGCGATCACCGCACCATAAGTGCCAACAGCCCATATCACATCAAGGTGATAAGGCATCACCATCGGCATCAACACATGAAGCAGAGCGGCGGCTATAAAGGGCAGCGCGCCTGCATAAGTCAGGGCTTTGGCGCATGTGATGGAATGAGTGGGCATCAGCAAGCCTTACAGCGTTCGGAGCAATATTTAACATGCTCCCATACACGCTCCCATTTCTTGCGCCATGTAAAAGGCTTGCCGCAGCGCTGGCATATCTTGCTTGGCAAATGTTCTTTCTTAACACCTCGGGGCATGATGATCTCCCTGCGCAGAGGAACTCATTGTTGCTGCATGTCTCCTTATACGTCAAAACTCAATTGCTGGATTTGTTTGACGCTTGACCGCTTCGGTCGCGGCCCGCGCTGTCGGCTGCCCAAGCGCTGATGCACTTCTTTTGCCTGCTCCTTAAAATCGCTCTGCTGCCAGCGTTGCGCGATTTCCTGACGTGCATGCCTGACCGCCGCCTCATGCGCGACAATGGGGGACGGATAATCCGCCACAGGCCTCTCACAACGCCAGGGCTCATGCACAAATGCATCTGGCACGCCAGCGAGCTCAGGCAGATAGCGACGAATAAAACGCGCCGCGGGATCGTGATCATATGATTGCTTGATCGGGTTATACATTCGAAGCACATTGATGCCCGTCACACCCGATTGCATCTGAAATTGGGGATAATGAATCCCCGGCTCATAATCGGTAAAGAGCTGCGCTAAGAAAGGAGCTGTGCGCCGCCAATCAAGCCAGAGATGATAGCTAGCGAAAGAGACGAGCATGGCGCGCATACGAAATGTGATCCAGCCATTCGCATGAAGTGACCGCATGGAGGAATCAATCAGCGGATAGCCCGTGCGCCCTTTCCGCCATGCATCAAAATAATCATCTCTAAAATACGGCTCCCGCATGCCTTCAAATGCGCTATGCATGCATTTAAATTCAATGCATGGCTGCTGCTCTAATTTTTGTATGAAATGACAATGCCACGCAAGGCGTGATAAAAAAGCCGCGAGATTACGCCTAAAAAACTGAGCCTCATCCTCGCTGCTCGCAGCAAGCTGTGTGATCTTCGCTTGCGTTGCCTGCTCAATTTCGCGCACGGATAAAGTACCAAAGCTAATATG
>Ga0164296_1000423_pt1 | contig 50811 bp, 51 predicted proteins | sample GEODES057metaG_FD_113533 | JGI IMG/M metagenome (GOLD analysis project Ga0164296, IMG submission 113533) | Dystrophic lake water microbial communities from Trout Bog Lake, Wisconsin, USA - GEODES057 metaG | ecosystem: Environmental > Aquatic > Freshwater > Lake | place: USA: Trout Bog Lake...
CCGACTCCGGTTGGCCTTCGGCCACCCTCCGTCGAAGATCGACAAACCACAACCACCACCCCAACCTCAACTCATCACTCCGACTAACTCTCCGAGTGGCTCGAAAAAGCGTATCCCGTCACGATGAAACCGTCTTCAGTGAGGGTGAGCCGGGTGGCGTTGGGGCCGCCATCCGTCAGTTCATAGGTCCAGATGCCGCCGAACGGCAGGTCATCCCGGGCGATGGCCCGCACGAGCCTTTCGCCGGTGCGCGACTCGACTGTGCGGAAGGGAATTTCCCCGCCGTGCGGGTCGGTGTTCCACGTGAGCTCGGTGCCGTCGGCGCGCCGTTCGAAGCGAACGGATTTCACGGCGGGCCACCATTGCGGGAAGGCCGCATAGTCGGTGAGCGCTGCCCAGACGACGTCCCGGCGGACCGGAAGGATGACCGTGACCTGGGCGCGGTGTTCGCGCGGAAGGCATGATCCGGCGAGATACAAGCCGAGCAGGACCAGTATCACGGCGCCTGCGAGCCCGAGCACGATCAGGAGAAGGATTTTCATGCGCGACGGCGCTGGCAATCCTGAGGGGACGCGGCCGGCCAGGCAAGTCATGGGTGCCTGGCGGCCGACTTGGCTACAGCAGCGGCTGCAGGACGCGCCAGACGTTTTCCGCCACCCTGGCTGCGCCCTCGGCGGTGGGGTGGATGCCGTCGGGCTGGTTCAGGTCGGCATGGCCTCCGACCCCGGCGAGCAGAAACGGGATCAGGACGAGATGGTTCTTGGCGGCGAGCGCCGGGTACATTGCCGCGAAGGAGCGGACATACTCCTCGCCCATGTTCGGCGGCATCTGCATGCCCGCGAGAATGATTTTGGCCGCGGGGTACCGGGTGTGCACGCGGTCGATGATGCCCTGGAGATTGGCCTGGGAGACGGCGGGCTCGATGCCGCGCAGGCCGTCGTTGCCGCCCAGGGCGAGGACGAAGATGTCGACGCGCTGGCGCAGGATCCACTCCACGCGGTGGAGCCCGCCCGCGGTGGTTTCGCCGCTGAGGCCGGCGTTGACGGTGCGCCACGGCAGGTGGGCGGCGTCGATTTTCCTCTGCACCTGGGCCGGGTAGGAATCGGCTGCCGGATCATCGAGCCCGTACCCGGCCGTGAGGCTGTCGCCGAAGAACACCAGGGTGCACGGCGCGTCCGCGCCGAACGCGGCCGCGGCGACGAGGAAGCCTAAGACCAAACCGGGGAAAGGGACCTTCATGCAGGAAATCGACCGCTTGAACTAGCTTTCGTGCCGTTTCGCGTGTTTCGTGGCCAGATTCTTCTTATGGGCGATGCGTCAATGCTGCAGGTGGAACGGCTCACCAAAACGTACCGGTCGGCGGGTGGCGCGCTGACAGTGCTGCGCGAAGTCAGCTTCGCCATCGCGCCCGGCGCGACCGTGGCGATTGTGGGCCCCAGTGGCAGCGGCAAGACGACGCTGCTCGGCCTCTGCGCCGGCCTGGACCGTCCGACCTCGGGCACGGTGAGCATCGCGGGCGAGGCGATCGGCGGGATGGACGAGGATGCGCGCGCACTGGTGCGCAATGCGCAGGTCGGGTTCGTGTTCCAGAATTTCCAGCTGATCCCGACCCTCACGGCGCTGGAGAACGTGCTGGTGCCGGTCGAGCTGGCGGGCGATTCCAGCCGGGAACCCGAGGCGCGGGAACTGCTCGCGCGGGTCGGGCTGGGCGAGCGCTGCGATCATTATCCGGTGCAGCTCTCGGGCGGCGAGCAGCAGCGTGTGGCGCTGGCGCGGGCGTTCATGAACCGGCCGAAGATCCTCTTCTGCGACGAGCCGACCGGCAATCTCGACGGGGACACGGCCGCGGCGATGGTGGAGCTGATCTTCGGCCTCAACCGCGAGCGCGGGACCACGCTGGTGCTGGTGACGCACGACCCGGACCTGGCCCGCAAATGCGGGCGCATCATCCGGCTGAAGGGCGGCGCGGTGCTGAGCGATGAGCTGACATAGGCCACCACGAAATACACGAAGCACACGAAATTCAGAACATGGGCATCACCATCTATCCTGAGGGGCCGTATCAGGTCATGGGCGCATGCTTTGCAGTTTATGAGGACAAAGGATGCGGCTTCCTTGAGGCGGTGCATGAGGAGTGCTTGGAACTGGAGTTTGCTGACCAAGCCATACCCTTCACGGCCCAGCCGTACCTCGCCCTGAGTTACAAAGGGCGCCTTCTCAAACAGACTTACACCCCTGGCTTTGTTTGCTTCGGCAAGATGGTGATCGAGAACAAGGCGGTGTCCACGATTGTGGATGAGCATCGGGCGCAGGTGCACAATTGTCTCCGCGCCACGGGTCGCCGGCTCGGTCTGCTGGTCAACTTCGGACATTTCCCCAAAGTGAAATCCGAGCGCATTGCCTTATGAAGCGGGATTTCTCTTTCGTGTATTTGGTGTGTTTCGTGCTAGCGACATGAGCTTCATCCTGAAGATGGCGTGGCGGGATTCGCGGGCGTCGCGGCGGCGGCTGGCGCTGTTTTCGCTGTCCATCGTGCTCGGCATCGCGGCACTCACGGGCATTGGCTCGCTCGGAGAGAATCTCCGCCGCACCGTCGAGCTCCAGACCAAGTCCCTCCTCGGCTCCGACCTCGCGGTCACCTCGCGCAAGCCGTTCGACGAGGCGGCGATGAAGTATTTCCACGGCGTGGGCGGGGAGCTCTCGACCGAGGTGGCCCTGACCACGCAGCTTTATTTCGCGCAACGGCCCGGCGAGCGGAAGCTGGTGCAGGCGGTCGCGATGGACGGCAATTTTCCGTTCTACGGCGAGGCCGTGACTGTCCCGGCCGGCGCGCTGGCGCACCTAGCCGACGGCCACTCGGCCGTGCTCGAGGAGACCCTGTTTGTGCAGTACAATGTCCAGGTGGGCGATGAAGTGCGCCTGGGCGCGGGCACGTTCAAGGTCGTGGGCATGCTGAAGAAGATTCCGGGCGACGCCGCGATCGTGGCGCTGTTTTCGCCGCGGGTGTATGTCTCGCCCGCGGGGCTGGCGGGCACGGGGTTGCTCCGGAGGGACGGGTTCGCCCGGCACCGGGTGCACTTCAAGCTGCCGCCGGCGACCGACGCCGAGGCGCTCGCCAAGGCGATGAAGGAAAGATTCAAGAATGCGCGCTTCCAGTTCGACACGGTCGAGGAGCGCAAGCGGCAGCTGGGCACCACGCTCAAGGACATCTACTCCTTCCTCAGCCTCATCGGATTCGTCGCCCTGTTCCTCGGCGCGGTGGGCGTGGCCAGCGCCGTCCACGTTTACATCCGGCAAAAGATCGCGACGGTCGCCGTGCTCCGCTGCCTCGGGGCGAGCGGACGGACGGGCTTTGCGATCTACCTCGTGCAGGGCATCGGTCTCGGCGTCCTGGGCTCGCTGCTCGGCGCGGCGCTGGGCGTGGCGGTGCAGTTCGTCCTGCCGGTGGTGTTGAAGGATTTCCTGCCGTTTGAGGTGGAGCTGTTCATCTCCTGGGTGTCGCTCGCCAAGGGCGCCGCGGCCGGGCTCGTGATCTGCGTGCTGTTCACGCTGCTGCCGCTGCTCACGGTCCGGCGCGTGTCGCCGCTCGTGGCCCTGCGCTCGGCGCTGGGCGAAAGTACGCGCGTGGATCCTTTGACGCCGGTGGTCTACCTCGCGATCGCGGCGGCCGTGCTGGGCTTCGCGATCCTGCAGACGGGGCACTGGCAGACCGGGCTGGGCTTTACGTTGATGATGGGGCTGGGCTTCGGGCTGCTCGGCGGCATGGCGAAGCTGGTCACCTGGGCGGCCAAGCGGTTTGTGCCTCGCAAGCCGCTGACCTACGTCGTGCGGCAGGGGCTGGCCAACCTGCACCGGCCCAACAATCGCACGGTCCTGCTGCTGCTGTCGCTGGGCCTCGGGACGTTCCTGATGATCAACCTCGTGCTCGTCCGCGCAACGATCCTCGACAAGATCATGGGAGTGGGGGCGGGGGCGCGGCCGAACCTGATGTTCTTCGACGTGCAGGACGACCAGTTTCCCAAGCTGGAGAAGATCCTCCGGGAAAACGGCACCCCCATCCTGGTCTCGGCCCCGATCGTCACGATGCGGATCGAGTCTCTCAAGGGCCGGCCGGTCGCGGAACTGCTGAAGGACGAGACGAAGGTCATGTCCCGCCCCGAGGGCAGTGCGCCGGGCGGGCCCGGCGGCGGCGGCGGAGCGCAGCTGCGCACGGGTTCGGCCCGCGACGCGGCGCGGGAGGCGCGCGACAGCGGCCGCATCCCGGCGTGGACGCTCACGCGCGAATACCGCTCCAGCTATCGCGGCGAGCTGGACGAAACCGAAAAGGTTTCCTCCGGCGAGTGGATCGGCCGGGCCGTGCCCGGCGAGGCGCGCGTGCCGATTTCCGTCGAGGAAGGCCTGGCGAAGGACCTCCAGGTCGCGCTGGGCGACGAGATCGTCTTCGACGTGCAGGGCGTGCCGGTGCGGGCGTACGTCGCCAGCCTGCGCGTCGTCGAGTGGCAACGGATGCAGCCCAATTTCTTCGTGCTGTTTCCCGAGGGCGTGCTCGAGTCCGCGCCGAAGACCTTCGCCGCCGCCGCGCGCGCGGCCACGCCGGCGGATTCCGCCCCGGCGCAGCAGGCCGTGGCGCGGGAGCTGCCCGGCATCTCGGCGATCGACCTTGCGCTCATCCTGCAGACCTTCGACGGCATCTTCTCGAAGGTGGCATTCGTGGTGACGTTCATGGCGGGTTTCACCGTGCTGACGGGGGTCGTGGTGCTGGCGGGCGCGATCCTCACGGGGCGGTTCCAACGCATCCGCGAGACCGTGCTGCTCCGCACCCTCGGCGCGACGCGCCGCCAGCTGATGCAGATCCAGCTGGTCGAGTATGCCGTGCTGGGCGGGCTCGCCACGCTGACCGGCGGCGGGCTCGCGGTGCTCGGCAACGCGCTGCTGGCGAAATTCCTCTTCAAGACGGCCGTGTCCCTGCCGGTGCCCGCGCTGCTCGGCTCGATGGCTGCGGCGGTGACGATCACGCTCGTGACCGGACTGCTGGCGAATCGCGGGGTAGCCGATCATCCGCCACTCGAAGTGCTGCGGCAGGAGACATAGCCTGCGCCGCTTCGCCGCGCGCAAGGAGCAAGCGACCAGGGGCAAGGAACAGGGAAATGCCGGATAGGCGTACCATGAAGCGCGCGGCGCCCGTGCGAGCCGGAACGGTGCCTCCTTCCGTCATTCCGATCTTGTTACTTGATCCTTGGCACTTACCACTTGGCGCATGAGCGCCAAACGCGTCGTCACCTTCCACTATACGCTGCGCGACCCCGCGGGTCGCGTGCTGGATTCCTCCGCGGGCGGTGAGCCCATCACCTACCTCGAGGGCGCGGGGCAGATCATCGACGGCCTCGACACACGGCTCCGCGGCGCGGAGGCCGGGGCGAAGCAGCGCGTGCAGGTGCCCGCGGCCGAGGCCTACGGCGAGCGCGACGCCGCGCAGGTGCAGCAGGTGAAGCGCGCGGTGCTCCCGGTCGATGGCGAGCTGCAGCTGGGCGCGCAATTCCAGGCGGGCCCGGACCGCCATGCGCCCGTGGTCACCGTGGTCGCGATTGACGGTGAGGATGTGACGCTGGACGCCAACCACCCGCTGGCCGGCGTCGACCTGGCGTTTGACGTGGAGATCGTGGCGGCGCGGGCGGCGACGCCGGAGGAGCTGAGCCATGGGCATGCACATGGTGGCGACGGAACGGGGCATTGCCACTAGGCGCGGGGCGCCCCAACTTCGCGGGGCATGAAAATCCTCGGCATCGACATAGGAGGTTCCGCGCTCAAGGGCGCGCCCGTTGACATCAAGACCGGCCGGCTGCTGGCGGAGCGTTTCCGGGTTGAGACGCCCGAGGTGGTCACCCCCGCGGCGATGGCGAAGATCGTGGCCGGGATCGCGCTGCATTTCAAATGGCGCGGGCCCATCGGCATCGGTTTTCCCGGAGTCATCCACGGCTCGCGCATCCTGACGTCGGCAAACCTGCATCCAAGATTCATCGGCTGCGACGCCGGGAAGCTGTTCGCCAAGGCGACGGGCTGTCCGGTCACGCTGACGAACGACGCGGCGGCGGCGGCGCTGGCGGAAATGCGCTTCGGGGCCGGGCGCGACTTCAAGGGGAAGACCCTCCTGCTCACGCTCGGCACGGGCATTGGTTCGTCGCTCTGCTATCACGGGATGGTCATCCCGTGCGAATTCGGCCACCTGCAGTTGCATGGGAAATCGGCGGAGCACTTTGTCTCGGCGTCCGCCCGCAAGCGCCGGGACCTATCGTGGCACAAGTGGGGCACGGAATTGGGCGACTACATCCGCACGCTCGAGCAAATGCTTTGGCCCGAGCTGATCATCATTGGCGGCGGCGTCAGCGCGAAGAGCCGGAAGTTTTTCAAATACGTGAAGCCGCGCGCGCGGATGGTCCCGGCGAAATTCCTGAATGAGGCGGGCATTGTCGGCGCCGCGCTCTCGATCGGCCGGCACGACTAACGCGGCGGGGTTCAGCCGCGCGCCCCGCCGGGCCGCAATGCCCGTCCTCCCGGGAGATGCGCTCCGGCCGGGAAAACACCGGCGGATAACCGGCCGGTCCCAACCGGTCGCCGGCTCCGCGCTCGGGTCCCGCCCATCCCTCGGGCTGCCCGCTCATCAAAAAATCATGTAACTTTCGGGCCGCCTCCGTGTTGTCGGGACATGCCAGCGCCTATGTTTTCCGTCCCGACTGCGGGTGATGCCTGCCGCCGTGTTTTCACGGCCGGCAAAATCATGCCCGCGGCTTGGGGCCTGGAGCCACCGGCCGGCTGGTTGTTAGCACTCGTTCGTAGTCATCAGTCAGGTTGGGGTGGAGGGGTCGTTGTGGGCCTCTCCACCCAATTTCCGGACGCGGCGCATCCGCTTGCCAAGGCGGAACGGATTTTTACCCTCGCACCCTTTTAACACCAGACCCTGCCAACCATGAATCAGACCCCAGCGTCCATGCCCACCCCCGCCCCGGCCGTGGTGAAAAAGAAATCTAACCTCAAGTGGTTCGTCATCGGCGGCATCATCCTGCTCATCGTGGTGGTCGGCCTGGCCATGCTGAAGAACAAGAATTCGGAGGGGGGCACTCCGGTCACCGTCGATAAGGCCTTCGTCAAGACGATCACCCAGATCGTCACCGCCACCGGCAAGGTCCAGCCGGAGGTGGAGGTCAAGATCTCCCCCGAGGTGGGCGGGGAAATCCTGGCGATCCCCTTCAAGGAGGGCATGGCGGTGAAAAAGGGCGATGTCATGGTGAAGATCAAACCCGACCTGTACCAGGCGCAGGTGGAGCAGGAGGACGCCCTGCTGGTGGCGGCGAAAGCCACTGCGGTGCAGGCGCAGGCCCAGCTCCTCAAGGCCCAGGATGACTACAAGCGCAGCGCCGACCTTTACGCCAAGAAGCTCCTGTCCGAGTCTGATTACAGCGTCGCCAAGACCGCGCGCGATGTGGCGCAGGCCAACTATGACAACGCGCTGGCCCAGATCCGCAGCACCGAGGGCCTGCTCAGCCAGGCGCGCGATTCGCTCAGCAAGACCGTCATCTACGCCCCGCTCGACGGCACCGTCAGCTCGCTGTCGAGCGAGGTCGGCGAGCGCGTGATTGGCGGCGGCCAGTTTGCCGGCACGGAGATCATGCGCGTGGCCGACCTCGGCAACATGGAGCTCCGCGTCAAGGTAAACGAAAACGACATCGTCAACGTGAAGCTCAACGACCGGGCCGTCATCGCCATTGATGCCTACCCGAACCGCAAGTTCTCCGGCATCGTCCGCGAAATCGGCAGCTCCGCCGACAACAGCGGCGCCTCGGGCAGCGGCTCCTCCTCGCAGGCCAGCTCCACCGTGAGCGACGAGGTCACCAATTTTCTCGTCAAGATCCGCATCACCGACCGGGACGCACAGCTGCGGCCCGGCATGAGCGCCACGGCGGACATCGAGACGCAGACGGTGGAGAACGTCGTGGCCATCCCGATCCAGAGCGTCACGGTGCGCGCCGAGGGCGGGCTCACGACCGAGGACCTCCAGAAGCGCCAGGCCAAGGAGGCCCAGGCCAAGTCCGGCAACGACCTTGAGGTGAAGAACGAGCATGACGACGCCCGACGCAACCGGGACAAGCTGCAGCGCGTGGTCTTCATCCGCGACGGCGCCACGGTGCGCATGCAGAAGGTCGAGACCGGCATCGCCGACAACACCCACATTGAAGTGAAGAGCGGCGTGAAGGCCGGCGAGGAAGTCGTCTCGGGCAGCTACGCCGCCATCAGCCGCAAGCTGAAGGACGGGGCCAAGATCACGATCGAAAAGCCCAAGAAGGACGAGGACACGAAGTAACCGCGTCGTCATCCCGCGCCGTCCTGCCCGTCATGTCCAACTCCCTCGCCCCCGACTTCACGGGCCGTGTCACCCGCCCGGCCGGCCCGATCGTCATCGATATCGACGGCGTCACCAAGCTCTACAAGATGGGCGAGGAGATCATCCACGCGCTGCGGGGTGTTTCCGTGGAGATCCGGCGGAATGAGTATCTCGCCATCATGGGCCCATCCGGTTCCGGCAAGTCCACCCTGATGAACATGCTGGGCTGCCTCGATACGCCCACGGCGGGCCGCTACGAGTTCACCGGCAAGAATGTCGCCCACATGGAGGACGACGAGCTGGCCGACATCCGCAACCGCGAGATCGGCTTTGTCTTCCAGACCTTCAATCTCCTGCCGCGCTCCACGGCGCTCGCCAACGTCGAGCTGCCGTTGATCTATGCCGGCCTGCCGCCCTCGGTCCGCCGGGAGCGCGCGACCCTGGCGCTGCAGAGCGTCGGCCTGGGCGAGCGCATGATGCACAAGCCGAACGAGCTTTCGGGCGGCCAGCGCCAGCGCGTCGCCATCGCGCGCGCCCTGGTCAACCACCCTTCCATCATCCTGGCCGACGAGCCGACGGGCAACCTCGACTCCAAGACCGGCGTGGAGATCATGGCGCTGTTCGAGCAGCTGTACGAGCTGGGCAACACGATCATCGTTGTGACGCACGAGGAGGACATCGCCCGCCACGCCCGGCGCATCGTCCGCCTGCGCGACGGGCTGATCGAGAGCGACGGCCCGGCGCTGTGACCGCCAATCCGCCATGGCCCGCCTCCTATACGAGCTGACGGAGTCCTTCCGCATCGCCTTTGCGCAGATCCGCGCGAACAAGATGCGCTCGGCCCTCACGGCGCTGGGCGTGATCATCGGCATCGTGGCCGTGACGCTCATGGGCACGGCCATCCGCGGGATCGACATCGGCTTTGAGCGAAGCCTGGCGATGCTGGGCGACGACGTGCTCTACGTGCAAAAGTGGCCGTGGGGCAACGTCGAGGACTGGTGGAATTACCAGAACCGGCCGCCCCTGCTGATCGAGCAGTGCGAGGCCCTGAACCGGGTCATTGCCTCGACGCCGAATTCCCTGCTGGAGATCGCCGTGCCCATGGCGCAGCGCGGCTCGTCGGTCAAAGTCGGGGAGAACCAGGTCAGCGGCATCGCCATCTTCGGCACGACCGCGGATTACTCCCGGCTCATGTCGGCCGATTTCCAGGAGGGGCGCTTTTTCAACGAGACGGAATCCACGGCCGGCCGCCAGGTCTGTGTGCTGGGCGGGGACGTGGGGGAGGCGCTGTTTCCCGGGCGTTCGGCCCTGGACCAGACGGTATTGATCAAGGGGCAGCCTTTCACCGTGATCGGCGTGCTGGCCAAGCAGGGATCGTTCCTCGGGCTGTTCAGCTTCGACGCCCAGGTCCTGATGCCGATCAATGCCTTTCGGAAATACTACGGCATCCGCAACGGCGGCACGAGCCTGCGGGTGAAGGTCACGGACAAGACCCGGCTGATCGAGGCGAGCGACGAGCTGGTCGGCGCGATGCGCCGCGTGCGCAGCCAGCTGCCGGGCGAGCGCGATAATTTTTCCATCAACCAGCAGCAGGCCTTCAAGGAGCAGCTCGACCCGGTGAAGTCGGGCATCGCGCTGGCCGGTCTCTTCATCACCGGCCTCTCGCTCTTCGTCGGCGCGATCGGGATCATGAACATCACCTTTGTGAGCGTGAAGGAGCGCACCAAGGAGATCGGCACCCGCAAGGCCCTCGGGGCGCGCCGGCGCACCATCCTGCTGCAGTTCCTGATCGAGGCCGTTTCGATCTGCCTGGTCGGCGGCCTGGTCGGCCTCTCGTTCACCTATCTGGTCTGCCTGATCCTTGAGTACAAAGTGCCTAGCTTGCCCGTGGAATTTTCCATGAACCTTGTGGTGGTCAGCATGGGCGTGTCGGTGGCCACCGGCATTCTCTCGGGTTTCATGCCTGCCTGGGGCGCCTCCCGCCTCGATCCGGTGGTCGCCCTGCGTTACGAGTAATCTCCCCATGCTGCTCCAAGAAACCCTCCGGATGGCCCTCAGTTCGCTCGGGGTGAACAAGCTCCGCTCGTTCCTTACCATGCTGGGCATCACCATCGGGGTGTTTTCCGTCATCGGGGTGATGACGGCGGTCTCGGCCCTGCGCAACTCCATCGAGACCGGCCTGAGTTTCCTGGGCTCGAACATGGTCCAGTTCGCGAAGTACCCGACCTTCACCAACGGTGGCGCGGACCGCCGCAAGTACGATTTGCGCCGCAATATCACCCTGGAGCAGGCGCAGCGCTATCAGCGGCTCATGGAATCCTTTACCGACGTCGTCTGCCTCAAGGTTTTCGAGCAGAACAGCGCTCCCCAGGCCGTGTACCAGAACCGCAAATCCACGCCGGGAGTCACCTTCGGCGGAAGCAATGAAAACTTTCTGGTGGCAAACCAGTACGCCATTGAGATCGGCCGCAACATCACCGCCGAGGATGTCGAGCTGGGACGTCCGGTCATCATCATCGGCCAGGATCTCGTCAAGAAGCTGTTCCCCTCCGAGTCGCCGCTCGACAAGCTCATAAAGATCGCCGGCCGCACCTACACCGTCATCGGCACCTTCACGCCGAAAGGCTCCTCGTTCGGGCAGAGCCAGGACGACATCGCCATCGTCCCCATCACGCGCTTCCTCAGCGATTACGGGGCGAACAACTACACCGTCAATGTCGTCACCCAGGCCCCCAGCCAGCTGCTCTACAACGATACGGTGGACAAGGGCATCACCGCCATGCGCATCGTGCGCGGGCTCAAGCCGGAGGATGAGAACGACTTTGAGATCTACTCCAACGATTCGCTGGTCGCCGCCTGCGCCAAGGTGGCCGACGCGGTGCGTGCCGGGGCGTTCGTCATCAGCGCGATTGCGCTCCTCGCGGCTGGCGTCGGCATCATGAACATCATGCTCGTGAGCGTGACCGAGCGCACCAAGGAGATTGGCATCCGCAAGTCCATCGGCGCCCGCAAATTCAACATCCTGACGCAATTCCTGATCGAGGCGGTCGCCATCTCGCTGGCCGGCGGCCTGCTCGGCATCCTGTTGGGCGTGGCCGGGGGCAATGCGCTGGCGCTCATGCTCAAGGCCTCGGTGGTTTTCCCCTGGGACTGGGCGGCGCTGGGCCTGATCGTCTGCAGCGCCATCGGGATCGGCTTCGGCTTTTATCCGGCCTGGAAGGCCGCGGCGCTCGATCCGATCGAGGCGCTGCGGTACGAGTAACGCGGCGTGCCGCGTTACAAGTTTCAAGCGACAAGTGGCCAGTGACAGGGAAGTCTGAAAGCAGACAAGGCTCGGCCTCATGGACCGAGTCCGGCTGGTGCCGCCCGCCCGACCTCCACTTGGAACCTGTTACTTGTCCCTTGCTACTTGCCGCCGCGCGGCCCCTTCAGCCGCGGCGGATCTCGGAGCCGACGAACCGGATCTGGATCCGGTAGACCTTTTTCATCCGGCAGGTGATCTGGCCGGTGGCGAGGTCGAACTTCTCCGGCACCTCGATGCGGTGCAGGTCGACCACGGCGTGGAAGCCGCGCTCGGAAAACACGTCGATCAGCATCGCCAGGGCCGCGGGATCGTCGAGGACGGGCTCCTCGGTGTTGATCAGCGCCGCACCGGAAATGGCATGGCGCTGCACGATCGGCATGACTTTCTTCGCCACGAAACCGACCACCCGGCCGAAGAGCTCCGGCTGGCCGAACTCATAGCTGTCGAGCCGCTTCACCAGCTCCTGGCGCGCGTGGACGATGATCTCGTTGGCGACGGGCAGGCAGCGGAGGCGGTCCACTGTGCGCGGGTCGAGCTCCAGCGTGCTCTGATACTCCAGTTCCCTGAGGATGTTCTGTTCGACCTCCTCGAGCGAACCCTGCGCGTTGATGAAGTGATAATGAAAGATTTCCTTCAGGGACTGGAGGGCGTCCCACGTCTGCTCCTTGAAGACCCGGTAGCGGCGCTGCGCGAGGCCCTCGTCGTGGTCGGTGGGCCGGTCTTCCCAGAGCTGGCCGACGCCGGTGCGCAGCACCTCGTCGTTGTGGGCGCGCGTTTCGCGGCCGCGCTTGAGCTGGCGGGCGATGGACTCCCGCTCGTCGACGAACAGCACCATGATGTGGATCGTGGGCTGGCGGAAATGGATGCCGAGCGCACTGCTGAAGAACTCGCGCCGGAGGGCATGCATCTTGTCCACCAGCAGCTTCAAACATTCGACCTGCACGTTGGTGCGGGGAAAGCCGTCCAGAATGACACCGTCACGATAGGCCGGCTTCATGAGTTCCCGCAGCAGCAAGCCCACGACTTCGCGGTCGCCCACCATGTTGCCGGCGTCCTTCAGGCGCTGGGCGTCGGGCGAGTCGAGCAGGGCGCTGATCACAATCGGCGGACACGTGAGGCCGCGGGTCTTGGTGATGAAGGCGGTATTCGTGCCCTTGCCCGCGCCGGGCGCGCCGCCGAGCAGGATGATTTCCTTGGGAAACCGGAGGTTCTCGCGGCCGAAATCGGCCTCCAGATCCTGCCAGACCGACTCGAAGATGAGCTGGGCGTCCTTGATCTCGAGGTCGCTTAATTTTCCCGCGACGGGCGTGGCGGCGGAGGCAACCGGTGCGGAGGGGGTGGCGGTGGGGATGCTCATGCGGGTTGGGACGGCGCGAGGCTTAGAGAGGTTTGCGGGCGGATTCGACAACAGAATCGCCAGCCGGCAAAGAACCCCGCAAGTCGTGCAAACGACAGGGATCCCGCGCGCCAATCCGGTATTTTCCATGAACTCACCGCGGCGCGGAAGGAGCGGGCCGGCCCGAATCGGAAGCAAGCTGCTGACGCTCAACGTCTGCGTCCGGGTGGGGAAGTCGCTGGCATGATTCCGGCAAAACCAGACGGCATGACTCCGCTCATCGTCTCCTTTTCCCTCCTCGGCGCCCTGCTGGGTGCCTTGGTCAGTCTCGATCGCCAGGCGTCCGCGGCCGCCGAGGCCACCGCCGTGCGCACCTTTGAAAATAAAAAATGACATCCGTGTCCCGGCCAGGGCGGAACCCGCGCGGCGGGCCTTGGTCGATGCAGCTGACACCTCCCGCGGGCCTGGCCTGCGGGAGATTAGTTGAAGCTGGACCTGGCGGGGTCGCCTTCGTGGCGGCCCCGCCTTGGCTTTTAGGATTGGCCCACGCTGCCCGCGAAACACACTCCCGTTCCCATGCGTGTTCTCATAGTCGACGACGAGCCCGGCATCCGCAAAACGACGCGGATCGCGGTCGAGGGCGCCGGCTACGCCGCCGCCGAGGCGGCCAACGGGCTGCGGGCCCTCAAGGCGCTGGACGAGGAGACCTTCGACGCCGTTTTCCTGGACCTGAAGCTGGGCGCGGATGACGGGCTGGAGGTGCTCGCGAAGCTCCTGAAGGCGCAACCTTCCCTCGCGGTCGTCATGTTCACCGCCTATGCCAACATCGCCACGGCGGTCGAGGCGATGCGTCGCGGGGCCTTTGATTTCATTCCCAAGCCCTTCACGCCCGACCAAATCCGGGGGGTGCTCGCGAAGATCGAAAAGAACCGCGTGCTCGAGACGCGCGTGCGCTCGCTGGAAGGCGAGCTCGCACGCGAGGCGCCGCCGATCGACCTCGACTCCGCGGAACCCGCCACGCGCCGCGCCCTCGAGATCGCGTTCAAGGCCGCCGAGACGCCGGCCAGCCTCCTGATTCTCGGGCCGAGCGGCACGGGCAAGAGCGTCCTCGCCCGCGAACTGCACCGCCGCAGCGCGCAGCATGACGCCGCGTTCGTCACGGTCAGCTGCCCGAGCCTGTCGCGCGAACTGCTGGAGTCCGAGCTGTTCGGCCACGTGAAGGGCTCGTTTACCGGCGCGGTGGCCGATGCGCAGGGCAAGGTCGCCGCCGCGGATGGCGGCACGCTCTTCCTCGATGAAATCGGCGAACTGCCGCTGGAAATCCAGCCCAAGCTCCTGCGCCTGCTGCAGGAGCGCGAATACGAGCGCGTCGGCGAGTCGCGGACGCGCCATGCCAGTGTCCGGGTGATCGCCGCCACCAACCGGGACCTCGCCGCCGAGGTGAAGGCCGGCCGGTTCCGCGAGGACCTCTTCTACCGGCTCAACGTCATCACGGTCGTCCTGCCCGGCCTGCACGAGCGGCCGGGCGACTTGGCGCGGCTGGCGGACAGCTACCGGAAGTTCTTTTCCGCGCGGCTGGGCAAAAAGATCACGGCGTTCTCCCCGGCGGTCAGCACGGCGTTTGCGGGCTACCGGTGGCCCGGCAACCTGCGGGAGCTGCGCAACGTCATCGAGCGCGCCACGATCCTGGCCGGCGGCGACATGCTCGAACTCTGCGACCTGCCCGAGGAGTTTGGCGCGAAGCCCGACCTGCACATTGCGGTGGGCGCACGCGTCACGCTCGACGAGCTCGAAGCCGAGCACCTCCGCCGCATCCTCGCCAGCAGCCGCAATCTCGACGACGCGGCCCGCACGCTCGGCATCGATCCCGCCACCCTGTACCGCAAGCGCCAGAAGCTCGGCCTGATCTAGGCGGTATCCCTGCCTTGTGAAAAATACTCCTCATACGCTGGCTGGCCAGAGGGTGGGCGGGCACGGGGACGGGTCCGCCCACCTTCCGGAATCATCCTTATCCTGAGATGCTGCGCACGCGCTTCACCCTCGGGCTGCTCCCCCTGCTCCTGCTGTTCCTGGTGGTGTGCGCGTATGCCGTGCGCACGAGCCAGGAGCTGGGCGACTCCGTCGAGGCGATCTTTGCGCGGAACTTCCGCTCCATCCGGGTTGTGCAGGACCTGCGCGATGCGGCGGCGGAGATGAATGTGGCGCTCGGGGATGCGCGGCAGGGCGACCTGGCCGGGGCCCGGCGGCGCTTTGTCGAGCACCGGACGCGGTTCATGCGCAGCCTGAACGACGAGCTGCTGGCCCAGCCGGCCAGCGACAAGGCCGAGCTGCTCAACGCCCTCGACGCCCAGCTCCGGCATTTCACGGCGGCCGGCGAGGACACGCTGCGGCTGGGCTCGCTCGGCGGCCTGGACCTCCTCAAGGAGACCGAGACCGCCCTCTACTCGGTCAACAGCACGCTCGACGCCCTGCTGGAGCGGGACCACCAGGAAATCTACGGGGCGGAAACCCGCATGAAGGCGCGCATTGACGAGTCGTTGCGCCTGCTGATCGCGGCGATGCTGGCCGCGGTCCTGCTTTTCTTCTACCTGGCCTGGCGGCTGGCCGACTCCTTCCTGAAGCCCATCCAGGCCGTGACGGCATCGGCCATCGCCCTGGGTGCCGGCGACCTGGACCGCGAGGTGCCGGTGACCTCGCGGGACGAACTCGGGCAGCTGGCCAAGTCCTTCAACGCGATGGCGGTCCATCTGCGCGGCTACCGCGACGCCACCCTGGCGAAGGTGCTGCGGACGCAGCGCACGATGGAGGCCACGCTGACGTCCACGCCCGAGCCGGTGTTTGTGGTTGCGCGTGACGGCACCCACGAGGTGCGCAACCCCGCGGCCGAGCAGCTGGCCCGGTCGCCGGATTTCGCGCAGGGCTTTCCGCCCGCACTGGCCGAGCCGCTCGCTAAGGTGCTCGCCACGGGGAGCCATTACCTGCCCACCGACTATGCGCGGGTCGTCACCTTCCGCGTGGCGCGCGAGGACCGGCATTACCTGCCGCGCATTCTCGCGATCGGCGACAAGCTCACCGAGTTCAAGGGCGCCGCCGTCATCCTCCAGGACGTGACGAAATTCCGCCTGCTTGACGACGCGAAAACGAACCTCGTCGGGACGGTCAGCCACGAGCTCAAGTCGCCGCTGACCAGCCTGCGGATGGCGGTCTACCTGCTGCTGGAGCAGAAAATCGAGGGCCTGACCCCCACGCAGCATGAGCTGTTGGAAACGGCGCGGGACGATGCGGACCGGCTGCTGCGCATCCTTGACAACCTGCTCGACCTCGCCCGGCTCGAGGCCGGGGCCTCGAGCCTTAACCGCACCGATCTGAGGATTCCCGGCCTGCTGAAGGAGGTGGCCGCCGAGGCGCGGGGCTTCATGGATCCGGCGGGTCTCACCCTCTCGCTGCAGATTGAGCCGGAATTGGAGGAGCAGACGATCGCGGTCGATGGCGGCCGGCTGCGGCACGTGTTCATCAACCTGCTGACCAACGCGGCCAAGTATTCTCCGCCGGGGGGGACGGTCGTCCTGGCCGCATCCGTGGCTCCGCTGGGATTTGTCCGTTTCTCCGTCACGGATCAGGGTCCCGGCATCCCGGCGGAAGCGCAGCCGCACGTCTTCGACCGGTTTTACCGCGCACCGGGCCAGACCAAGACCGGAGCGGGACTCGGGCTCGCCATTGCCCGCGAGATTGTCGTGGCCCACGGCGGCAGCATCAGCTGCACCAGCGAAGCCGGCCAGGGCACGGCGTTCCATTTCCTGCTGCCGCGCTAGCGGGCGCGGTCCGCGCCGGCATGGAGCTCCGTGGGCCTGCGTTACATTGTTACGCGCCGGGCGTATTTGATTTCCTTGTCCGGGACGGTGTGTAAGCCGGTTGGACGCGAACCTTCAACCCCTGCTTCCATGGCCTTTAAAAATCTCCTTGGTATCATCCTGATCGTGGCGGGCGCCTACCTGTGCTTTGTGGGCAACCAGCGGCGCGAATCACTGGTCGGTGGGCTGCAAAGCGCTTCGGTCAAAGTGGCCAACCGCATCGACGGCGCGGGCCGCGTGGCCGATTCCACGTGGTATTATGTGTCCGGCGGCGCCCTGATCGTGGTCGGCGCCTTCAGCCTGCTGCGCCGCGGTGGCAGCTAAGTCGCCACGCCACCACCCGGTGCGACCAGCGTGGTTTCGGCGGGTGCGCAGGTCACGACCACCGGACCGATCTGCACCTTGCCGAAAATCGTGGTCAACCCCGCGCTGGCGGCATCGCGGCCGCGGGAAATGACGACGATCTGGTCCGGCGCGATGCCATCCGTCGGGTCGAAGAGATGCCACTCGCCGCCGAGATAGGCCTCGAAGCAGGCGTGGAAATCCATCGGCACCAGCCCGGCGGCATAACCGCCGACGTAGCGCGCGGGGATGCTGAGGGCGCGGCACAGGGCGATGGCGACATGGGCGTAGTCGCGGCACACGCCCTTGCGGCCCTGCCAGACATCCCAGGCCGAGGTGCGGGCATCCGTGGTGCGCGGGGCATAGGTGAGGTTGGCGTCCACCCAGCGGCAGATGGCGCGCACCTGCTCGGCCCGGTCCTCGGTCTGGCCGAACAGCTCCCAGGCCACGGGGGAGAAGCGGTCGCTCTCACAGTAGCGGCTGGGCAGGGTGTAGGTCAGGATGCTCAGCGGCAGCCGGCCGGGATTGTCGGCCTTGACCACCGGCGGCAGGGCCGGGCGGTTGACATCGATGAGCGCCTGATAGCGCAGCTCGAACGGTCCCTGGGACACCTCGGTGCGGAGCACGCGGTTGCCCTTGGTCGTGGCGATCTGCTCGGTCGGAACCTCGGGGGTGCCGGTGATGGTCTCGCGGACGATCCGCTGCTGGGCATCGGTGTTGGCGAGCACATTGAAGGTGAATGCAGCGGTGGGGGCGTGGATTTGGTAACCCAGGGTGCAGCCGACAGAGAGGATCATGAGGGGAGGGCTTTAGGCGGGATGCAGATAAAATGAGCTTAGTGGTGGCGGCGTATTCCCCGGTGCCTGATGCTTGGAGCTTATGGGCTAGCGCTTTCCCTCCATCTGGCCGCGGGTGACGCCGAGCTGGTTGAGCAGTTTCAGTTCCCGCCACAGCTCGCCGCCGGTGATTTCGCCCCGGATCAATTGCCGGTAGCGGGTCAGGGTGCGGGTGACCTCGGCGGCATCCTCGTTGACGAATTCCACGCGGAAGCTGCGGGCGCCGAGTTCGAGCAGGCGGGCGACGTATTCGGCGCCGGTCTGCGCGCGGTTGTTGAAGACGGTGTTGCGGCACCCGGCATCGGCCCGGAGCGGCAATTCGGCGCCGACGCGGTCCCGGAGGGCCACGCGATGCCGGTCACACGGCCGGCCGCAGTCGCGGTAATCCTTGCCGGTGGAGAGAAACGCGCAAAACACGCAGTGCTCCATGTGAAACATCGGCATGTGCTGGTGCACGGTGAGATCGAACCAGCTCCCGGGCGCGGCCTGCAGCAGTGCCTCAAGCTGGGTGATGTTCAGGTCGTAGCTGGCGGTCACGCGCTCCAGGCCGTGATGCCGGAGAAAATAATCCGCGCTCAGCGGGTTGGCGACGTTGAGCGAGAAGTCGCCGCGCTTCCGGTCGCCGGCAAAGAACGCGAGATGATCGTAGTTGCGGACAAGATAGCCATCCGCGTCGCAGGAGCGCACCTGCTTTAGGATCCATTCCTCGCCGGGCTTGAAGATCCGCGGCGGTGCGACCCAGATGCTGCCGGGACTTTCGATTTCGGCTGCGTGATTTCGGCTCTCGGAAGATTGCAGGGCCCGGAAGCGGGCCACCGCCTCGCGGTAGAATTTCGGGTTCTCGAACTCGCAATAGAGCGTGCGGGCGCCGGCGGTCCACGCGGCGTCGAGCTGCTCCGGCAGCCGGATGACCGCGATCAGCTCGGGCGCGCGATCGGCCTGGGCCGGACGGGTGAAGTCCTCCCGGCGACAGTCCAACGAGCGCCACCGCGGGGGCGCGGCGCGCAACTGCTCCAGCGCCGTGGCGGATTCGCGGCGCAGGCGGTTGAGTTCGCTGACCGGCAGGATCACATCGCCTTCGAGGAAGGACTGCAATTCGCCGAGCGTGAACGGCGTGCCGCCAAGCCGGCCGAGCTGCTCGCGCAGGCGCGCAGGCGTGAGCGGATGGTTTTCCGCGGCGGTCAGCAGGAGGGTGGATTCGAGCTTCACGACATGGCCATGGCCATCGTTGGCGATGAGCGTGAGCGGCGTGCCGGCGCGGCCGTGCACCTCCAGCGTGAGCGGGCGCTGGAACCGGATCTTGTCGCCCTCGAACGAGGCACGCACCCCGCGGTCGAGGGCGGGATCGTTGGTTTTCCACACGCGTTGCCCGGCCCGGACGCGGCGCCAGTCGATGTCGCCGTGACCGAAGCGGAGTGCGGTCTCGCCGTCCCCGGTGGCGGCGACCTGGTAAACGCGGCCGCCCTCCTCGCGCTCATCGGGCCTGCCGGCGTCGAAGACGAGGCCGTCGCCGGGCTTGAGCGGGGCGAGGAGCCGCAGCGTGACGCTTTCGCCGGCGACGCGGAGCACTTCGCCGAGAAACACGCCGCGTTTGGTGCCAAAGCGCGCGTGCGCCAGTTCCTGGTTGTTGATGCCACGGAACCAGCCGGGGTAGAGGCCGCGCGAGAAACTCATCTCCAGCTCGTAGCGGGCGGCCTGCGGTTCGAAGCGGGGGCCGGAGGTGCCGGTGAGGTCCGCCATGACCTTGTCGAGCGCCTGCCGGTAGACGCGCGTGATGCTGGCGACGTATTCCGGGGATTTGAGGCGCCCTTCGATCTTCAGGGAACTGACGCCGGCACGCACGAGTTCGGGCAGCACGTCGAGTCCCGAGAGGTCCTGCGGGCTGAGCAGGTAGCGCCGGTCGCCAAGCGGGACCTGCCGGCCATCGGCAATGAGATCGTAAGGGAGCCGGCAGGCCTGGGCGCATTCGCCGCGGTTGGCGGACCGGCCGCCGAGCGATTCACTGGTGAGGCACTGGCCGGAGTAGGCGACGCAGAGCGCCCCGTGCACGAACACCTCCAGCGGCAGCTGCACCTCGGCGGCGGCCTGCGTGGCGTTGATCCGCGCGATGTCCTCGAGGGAATTTTCCCGGGCCAGGACGACCAGCTGGGCGCCGAGCTCACGCGCAAAGGCAACGCCCGCGCCGCTCGTGACCGTCATCTGCGTCGAGCAATGGATCGGAAAATCGGGCGAGAGCGCGCGGATCAGCCGGCAGGCTCCGACGTCCTGCACGATGGCGGCATCCACGCCGGCCGCGATGATCGTGCGGAGGTAATCCTCCGCCTCGGCCAGCTCGGCGGTGAAGATCAGCGTGTTGAACGTCACGTACCCGCGCACGCCGCGGCGGTGGAGAAACTCCATCAAGGCGGGCAGGTCGGCCTGCGTGAAGTTTTTCGCGCGCATGCGCGCGTTGAACCGCTCCAGGCCGAAGTAGATGGCATCGGCGCCGTTCTCCACGGCCGCGCGGGCGCATTCCCAGTCGCCGGCGGGCGCAAGCAGTTCCGGGCGCCGGCAGGCCGGGGGCATTTCCGGCCGGGCGGCGGGCGCAGGGGAGGACGACTGGGCGGGCGCGCTCATGTCAGGCGGGAACCTCAACGGGCGACAACGGGGCGACGTCCTTTTTCCCGGGGGTGGAGACATGCGGTGCGGCCGACCGGAGCCGGGCGGCGCAAACCACGGTGAGCACGAAGAAACCGATGGAGACATTGCCGAGCAGCGGATAGCCGGCGAGGTGGCCGGCGGGGTCGCTCGTGACGAAGAAGCCCGCGATGACATTGGCGCAGCCACTGGCGGCCTGCTGCAGCGCGGCGTTCACGCTCATGAAACCGCCGCGGTAGCGCGCCTCGACGGCATTGGTGATCATCGTCATCGCGGGCGTGAAGCGCCCGGACATCGTGACCATGAAGAGGGCCATCATCAGCGCGGCCACCCCGAGGGAGGACGGCCCGAGCCGTACCAGGAAGAGCACCACGACGATCGCCGCGGCCGACAGCCAGGCGAGGAGCCGGAAGCGGTCCATGTGATCGCAGAGCCAGCCGAGCACCGGCATGCTGAGCATGCTGGCGAGGCCGCCGATCGCATACGTGAGGGGGAGCTGGATTTTCTCGTCCAGGCCGAGGTTGACGATGAAGGAGGGCGCGATGAACGGGACGAGCAGGCCTCCCGCCATCACCAGGACGGCGCCGAGGGCAAAGGCGCGCAGATGGATGCCATGCGAAAGAATTTCCCGCATCTGCCGGCCCGGGTTGTGGTCCGCGACGGCGGTGGGCAGATGGGGCAGGACAATCGAGGCGAGCAGCAGGTTGGCCGCCGCGCAGGACCCGAGCAGGAAGAAGGGAGCGTGCCAGCCGTATTTTCCCGCGAGCACGAGTCCGACGGGCACGCCGAGCACGGAGGCCATGGGAAACGCCCCCATCACATAACTCATCGCCCGGCCGCGCCGGACCGGCGGGATGATGTCACCGACCATCGCGCTCACCATCGAGCCGGCCAGACCGCCGAAGGCTCCGGCGGCGAGCCGCGCGGCCATCAGCCAGTGTTCGGTCGGGGCCAGTCCGCAGGCGAGCGTGGCCACTCCGAAACCCGCATAGAGCACCAGCAGCGCGCGCTTGCGGTCGAACCGGTCCATGTAGAATCCGCCCACGAGGCCGCTGACCGCCGCCGCCAGCCCGTAGCAGGCGACCAGCCGGGTAAATTGCGCCGGGGAGATCCCGAAGCTGCGCATGAGCTGTGCGCCCAGCGGCATCATGATCATGAAGTCGAGGACATGCGTGAATTGCACCGCGCCCAGGGTGAGCAGGGTGGCGCGCTCGCGGCCCGGCGGGAGGGCGTGGTGTTGACCGGAGATCGGCATGAAAGCCTGAAAGGTTGGTGATTTTCGCCGGAGCGCAATCCGCCTTCGCTAAACCTCCGGCGCGGGCCGCGGCGTGCGCCGGGCCGGGTCCATGATCATGGGCGCCGTCATTTTCAGAGTGCCTCGGTCTTGCCCTGATTCCGGGCGTGTTCGCGAAGGAGGGCGAGAAATTGTTCCGCCCCGCGGCTTTGGTAGCGTTGCAGGTGGCGGATCACGGCGATTTCACGGGTGGGGGCGCTTCCGGTGAGCCGCAGATACGTGAGCGACTCGCGGTCCGCCGGCAGCCGGGCCACCTGGGGCAGGATGGAGATGCCGGCGCCCATGGCGACGAAGAGCTTCAGCGTGGCCACCTGGGCGCAGCGGTAGCCGATTTTCGGCGCAAAGTTATGGTCGCCGCAGAAGCTGCGGATTTGCGCGGCGAGCGTGCTCGAGTCGCCCATGGTCACGAAGGTTTCCTCCGCGAGGTCGTTGGCGGTGATCTCGGACCGGCCGGTCAACGGATGCCCCTTGCCCACGACGAGCAGGAGCGGTTCGGTCAGCAACGGCTCGACGGAAAGGCGATGGTCCTTGATGGGCAGAGTTACGACGGCGAGGTCGAGTTCCCCCTCCAGCACGCCCCGGTTGAGATCGCTGCGAAAATCCTCCCGCATGTAGACCAACAGGTTGGGATGGGTCACCCGGCAGCGCTCGATGAGCGGTGCGACCAGATAAGGCGCCACGGTGGGAACCGCCCCGACAGTGATGCGCCGGTCAAGCGCCGGGTGGTCCTTCAATTCCTTGGTGGCATTTTCAACCTCGAAGAGGATACGGCGCGCGCGTTCAAGAAAAGTCGCTCCGGCTTCCGTGAGGACAGCTTTGCGGCCGAGGCGATGAAACAGTTTGTGGCCGACCTCGCGCTCGAGGTTCAGTATTTGCTGACTGAGAGAAGGTTGAGTAATATGGCTGCGCTCCGCCGCCCGGGTGAAATTCCCGGTTTCCGCCACAGCGAGGAAATAGCGAAGCTGGTGCAGTTCCATAGCTAAAAACGATGATTACGATAGATAGTGATTATTTCAACTATTGAAAGAGAAGGCGTAGTATTGGGCTCGCCGATTCCACAGGGAGTCGGCGAACCAAACCAAAATACATTATGAAAAACGAAATCACCCTCCTGGCGGTCCTCCTCGGCCTCATCGGCTCCGCCGCATACCTGCTTTCCCGTGCGAACCCCGCGTTCACCGCGGACTCCCTGATCGGCTTTGGCGTCGTTGCGGCGCTGCTGGCTTTGGCGGCCCTTGAGTACCGCATCAGCTGGAAAAGCCTGATTGGGCGGTAAGCCCGGCAAACGTCAGAGACCCAGAATCCAGACCCGGAGTGATCCGGGTCTTTTTTTTGCGCCTGTGGGGGTGACAGGGAAACATTTTGGCCGGATGGTAGACAAATTGCAGGCCCGATGACGCTCCTCAGGAAACTACCCGACCCTGAACGCATGGAGGATATTCCCGACGATGACTCTTGGAAAGACTGGTTTGAGCGCCACGGACCGAAACTGCTGCTGTGTGCGCGGCAATGGACGCGCTCGCTCGCGGATGCCGAGGATGTCGTGCAGGAAGCCTTTGTCCGGTTTTGGCGGCATCAGCGTCAGCTTGGCGGCTCGGCCCAGGCGCTTCTTATCACCTCGGTGCGGCGGGCCGCGATCGACCTTGCCCGCCGCAATGCGCGGCGGGGCACCCGGGAAGAGCGGAGCGAAGGCGGCCTGGAAAGCACCGGGCCCATTTTTGAAACGCCACCGGAGGGCGATGATCGCCGCCAAGCCATCGAGTCCGCGCTTCGCCATCTGCCCGCCGAACAGCGCGAGGTGCTCGTGCTCAAGATCTGGGGTGAACTCACGTTCGGGCAAATCGCCGCGCAGCTCGGCATTTCCCCCAACACGGCAGCCTCCCGTTACCGCTATGCACTGGCGGCACTGCGCGAAACCCTGACCGCCGCCGACTGCCATGGATGACGAATTTCAAGAGCTTGAAGCGGAACTGAAACGCCTGCGGCCGGTTGCGGCATCGCCGATGCTGGCGGCCCGCGTGGAGCGCGCGCTGGGCGCATCGCGGCGCAGCTACTGGACTTGGGCGGCACTGCCGGTCGCCGCGGCACTGGCCGGTGCCGTTCTGCTCAGGGAAAACCAACCGCTGCCAGTGTCCGGGCCAAGCCGCGCGGCCGCCGGCAACGTGGCGACCTACAAGCCGGTGTCGGCTGAAAATGTCCTCTATGCCCAGGAAGACGGCGGCCTTGTTACCCTTGCCGATGGCACGACGGCACGCCGCTACCTCAATTCCTACGTGGACACCATCACGTGGAAGAATCCCCGCACCCAGGCTTCATTGCGCTGGAGCGTGCCGCGCACCGAGGTGCGCGTGGTGCCCGTCAGTTTCCAGTAGATCAAAAACATCCCACAGAACCCATCCTCATGAAAACCATCCTGCGTTATCTCATTCCGGTCGCCGGCCTCGCGGCGGCGTGGCCCTTGCTGCGTGCGGAAGAACCGCCGCCCGCCGACCAAAAAGACCTGCGGGTCATTGTCGGCCCGGACGACACCCCGCCCCCGCCTGCGTCCGGCCATCATCTCCGTCGCCTGGGCGCTCCGCTCGGCGTGGAGAGTGTCACCTTTCTGGGCATCGAGACCCGCCCGGCGGATGCAACCCTGGCCGATCAGCTCAGCCTGCCCAAAAACACCGGCCTGATCGTGCGCAACATCGTGCCGGACAGCCCCGCCGCCAGCGTGCTCAAACGGAATGATGTCCTCGTCCGGCTCGACGACCAGGTGCTCATCGAACAGCGCCAGCTTTCGGTGCTGGTGCGCAACCACCGCGACGGCGACGAAGTCGTGCTCACCTACATCCGCGGTGGCAAGGAAGCCACGGCGAAGGTGAAGCTCACCAAGCACGAGGTGCCGAAAATGGCCCTGATGATGGATGCCGGGTCCGGCGCCCCCTCTTTTGGCGTGGGGCCGGACGACGAGGGCATGGCACCGGGTTTTGGGCGGGAGGACATGGACCGTGTGCTGGCCCTCATCGACAACGGCCAGCCGGGCCCGCAGCAGCGGCGGATCCGCATCGGCCGCGATGACACGCCGGGCATGCAGAGCACCACCGTCAGCACGAGCAACAGCAACATGGTCTTCAGCGATGACAAGGGGTCGCTGGACCTGACCATCAAGGACGGCCAGAAGACCCTCATCGCCAAGAACGCGAAAGGGGAGCAGCTGTTCTCCGGCCCGGTCACGACGCCCGAGCAGCGCAAGGCCCTCCCGCCGGAGATTCGCGAGCGCCTCGACAAGCTGGAAGGGATGCAGGAGTTCAGCTTCCGGACGGATGACGACTTTCAGGGCGGCAACACGCAGGTCGTGCAGCCGAGAAAAACCAAGATCCTGCTGCCGTCACAGGCGCCGTCGGCTCCCATTCCGCCGGTCCCGGCGTTTTAAGGGACGTAAGAAAAGCCGGGCCCGCCGGGCCCGGCTTGGGGAGGTGATGACTGGCGGCGTTCAGACCGCGGCCGGAGGCGCAAGCTCGTCGGCAGCTTCGCGCCGGATGAAGATGGACGTGAGCAGCGACACGAGCGTGCCGCAAATGGTGACGATGAAGAAAACGAAGATAGAGGAGAAAATGGGGTTCATCATGAAGCGCACCCCTTTTTCCATCTGCTCAATCTGGGCGGAACTGGCACCCTTGGCCTCGGCCTTGGCGGTCGCCGTCTGGATGATGACATCGATGAAGCCCGGATTGATCAGATGAAGGTAGACATAGTTTCCCACGATATTGAACAGCCCGGAAAACACGGAAATCGCGAATCCGGCCAGCAGGGCGCGGCCATAGCCGAAGGCTTCGGTGGCGGGCACCTCGCTGCGGCGCGCCATCGTGCCGGGAATGATGCACGCGGCGGCGATGACCCAAAAGCTGATTTTCGAGACCAAGTCCGCCGTAGCGTATTTTTCGGCGTCGGAGTGGTAGCCGAGGAAATAGAACGCCAGGTTGAGCAGCATGCCGGCGAGCGCCATGAAGAAGCCGTAGGTAACGTAGGTTTTCATTTCGCCGCCAGCATGGCGGTTCCGACGGCGAAAACAACCCTGTCGTGACCGGCGGCGCCGATGCCGGATAAGTGGCTGTCCGGACGCACCCGGGCGTCAGGCCGCGAGGCGATCCATCGGGCGGGCCGGCGCGGGCGGAAAATGCAGGACGGCGGAACCGCGCGGCTGCCAGTACGGGCGGCGCGGGGCGTAATCCCTAACGACGCCGAGCAGGAAAAGCAGGGAGGCCGTGGCGGCATACAGCCCCAGGTGGGCTTGGAAGGATAGATCGAGGACGGAAGCGGCCAGCCCCGCGAGGGCGGCGGCGGAAAGGAAGGAGATGAGTTTCATGACGGAAGCGGTTGAGACGGTGTGAATGCGTACGCCATAAGAACGCCGCGCCGCCTGAAAAGTTTCAGCCAATCCGTCCCATTTTGAGGGACGGGCGATCACCGTGATAGACGGCGGTTACTCGCGCAGGAAGGCGCGGACCAGGCGGTCGTCGCCGTCGTTCGGTGCCGGGGACAGCCGCAGCGCGGCGCACAAAAGGTTGTAAATGTGGATGTTTTCCACCGGATCGATCACCACCCCGCTTTTGAAGGAGGGGCCGCTCGCGATGAGGATGCCGTGCATGGTGTCGAGCGCGGGGTCGAAGCCATGATCGCCGTGCATGTACTTCTCGCGGACAGCGGCAAAGTGCCGGCGCGTATCGGTCTCCCAGCCTTCGTCGCTCATGATCCAGACCGGCGGGATGCGATCGTTGCCTGTCAGATGAAAGCGGGCGGGCAGATCCTGCGTGAGGTAGGCCCTGGCATGCGGCAGGGCGGACAGGGCGCGCACAATCGACTCTGCGCTGCCTTCCAGCGGCCGCAAACCGGTCACGGGGCCGAAGAAGTCCACCTGCACCGAACTGAGATCGAGGTAGTCATCGAGCAGGATCACGCGGTCCCGGCTGATGGGCGTCATACCGTGGTCAGAGACGATCACCAAATTGGCGGTCCTGCCCTCGGCTTTCAGCCGGTCGCGAATCGCCCCGATCCGGCCGTCGAGGAGCTTGACCGCCGCGGCGACTTCCTTGGAGTCCGGGCCGTACTTGTGGCCGGCCGAGTTGGTTTCCTCGAGGTAGAAGCAGATGACAGCCGGCTGCTGTTCGGCGGGCTGATTCAGCCAGCCGGCGAGTTCGTCGAGCCGCTTTTCAAAGGGAATGGTGTAGTCGTAGTGTTTCCAGAAGGTGGGATAGACTCCCTCGATCGCGGCCTCGGATCCGACCCAGAACGAGGCGGCGCTGGGACGCCCCTGCTTGATCGCGGTGACCCAGATCGGCTCGCCGCCCCACCACTGGCTCTCGTGCACGGAGGCGGGCCGGTTGTAGTGAAAGACACTCTTGGTCACGGGATCGAACATCTCATTGTTGATGATCCCGTGGTGCGCCGGATAAAGGCCGGTCACGATCGAGTAATGGTTCGGAAACGTATTGGAGGGATAGACGGGAATCAGCGCGCGGGCGGAGCTGCCTTCGCGCATGAGCTGCCGCAGGTGCGGGGTCTCTTCGGGATATTTGGTGAAATAGTCCCAACGGAAGGCATCCATCGAGATGAGGATGAGCGGGGGGGCCGGTTTGGCCCCGGGCGTGGTCGTGCAGCCGTTGAACAGGACCGCCACCAAGAGGACGGCGAAAAGACGGAGGGACGGTTTCATCAGCGTAAGGTAACGAGGGTGGCGCCCCAGGAACCGGTAAATTCGTCCCCGAGGCGGTAGGTCCGGACAAAGGGCGAATGCCGCAGCAGGCAGTGGACTCTCGTGCGCAGGCGGCCGGTGCCCTTGCCATGGATGATGCGGATCTCGTGCAGCTGGCGCGCGGCGCATTCGGCCAGGTAAGCCGGGATGAGGTCGTCGACTTCCTGCGGGTTGAAGGTGTGCAGGTCGATTTCCCCGGTGATCGGCAGCGGCACCGGGGCGGCGGGGTCCGGAGGCGCGGGGTTCACGGGGCGGGGGAAGTGCCCGGCGGGGGAGGCGGATCGATCCGGGCCGGGGGCACGACGGGGCGCGGGGCGGGCGGCGCGACCTTCGGAGGCGGAGAGTCGGGCACCTCGTCGAGCGCCCGCTTGAACTCCTGCTCCACGTCACCGGCGGCCTTCTTGAATTCCCTCACGGCCTTGCCTAGCCCCTTGGCGAGCTGGGGCATTTTCTCACCGCCGAAGAGGAGCAGGACCACGAGGAAGACGACCATCATCTCCCCGCCGCCGATCGTGGGCAGCAGCGCAAAGGAAAGGCAGGCGGAGGGCATGGCCGAAAGGTGACGCGAGAAGGGGGAAAATGTAACGGAAAAACTAACCGCCCTCGCGCTTCCGCCGCAGACGCCAGGCGCGGGGACTGGCGCCGCCATGGCGCTTGAAGCGCAGCGTGAAGTAGAACGGATTTTCAAACCCCACGGCCCGGGCGATGGCAGTGACGGGCTCCTGGGTGAACTCGAGCAGCTGGCGGGCGCGGTTGAGCCGCTGCAGCTCAAGATAACGCTGCGGGGTCTCCCCGGTCTGGGTGCGAAACAGATGGGCAAAGCGGGAGGGCGAGAGCCCGCAGTTGGCGGCGATGCGCGCGACGTTGAGCGGCTCGGCGAAATGCGCGCAGATGAACTCGAGCGAATGGCGGATGCGGCTGTCGAGCCCCGCGGTCTCCCGGCGGGGGTTGGCCAGGTCGCACCACAGCAGGATTTCCTCCAGGGCGTTGAGCGCCAGGGCCTCGCGCTGGCGGCTCGGCCCGGCATTCAGGCGGACGGCGTCGCGGAACCGACGGGCGAGCCGGGGCGCGCATTCATGGCCGCGCAGCGCGAGGTGGTGGAGGCCGGGCGCGGCTTCCGGCCAGTCGAGCCACGGCAGCCAGCCCGGGCGGGGGATGAAATGCGCCCAGAGGGGTTCCCAGTGGCGCCGCCGGCGGGCCGTTCCGTAGTCGTGGAGGACCCCGGGCCGCACCAGTACCAGGTCGCCCGGCCGGGTGAGGCACTCACCCCCGGCATGACCGAAGCGGCCATGGCCGCTGACCGTGTAAACGAGCAGCCAGTCCCGGGTGCCGTGGGCGCGGTAGGTCGCGTAGCGCGGCCCCTTGTGAAAGTGGCCGGTGACCAGCGTGCCCGGCGGGGGGGCGGGGGTGTTGGCACGGGCGGTCATGGAGCGGGCAGGAGGATATTATAGGTATTTGACGGAGCGGGTTATTGGTCAAAACCCTGTTCGATGCTAGGCTATTTGCATGGTTGCCGACCTCCATCCCGCCCCCGACCAGAAAATCAAGGCCCAGGCCGAGTTCTTTGCCCGCGAGGGTTATGTGAACGCCCCCGGCCTCTTCACGTCCGGGGAAGTCGAGGAGATCCGCGAGATCTTCGCCCGGATGCATGCCGAGGGCGTCCCGGGCCACTACGAGCCCCGCCAGGTCGCGGATGGCGTGCAAAACCCGGATGATCCCCTTTTCCAGTATCCGCGCATCATGATGCCGCACCGCTTCAACGCGCGCGCGAAGCATTACCTGCTGCTGCCGCGCGTCACCGACCGGCTGCGGGCTTTCTTTGGCCAGGATCCCGTGGCTGCCCAGAGCATGTTTTATTTCAAGCCGCCCGGGGCCCGCGGCCAAGCGCTGCACCAGGACCAGTTCTATCTGCTCGTTGAGCCGGGTTCCTGCATCGCGGCATGGACCGCCATCGACGACACCGACGCGGAGAACGGCGCGCTGCTGGTGGTCCCGCAGACCGACCGTGCGGACATCGTGTGTCCCAAGGTCGCGGATGCCCGGGTCAGCTACACCTCGCATTTCGTGCCCGTCCCCGAGGGGCACAAGGCCGTGCTGGTGCCCATGAAGGCGGGTGACACCTTGTTCTTCAACGGCAGCCTGATCCATGGCTCGGGTCCGAACCGCTCGAAGACGCGCTTCCGGCGCTCCTTCATCTGCCATTACGCCGCGGGCAATGTCCGCAAGATCTCCGCCAGTTACCGGCCGCTCATCAAGACGGATGGCACCGAATACGAGGTGGAACCGCAGGATTCCGGCGGCCCGTGCGGCGAGGGCTGGAAAGGCGCGCTGCACTGAGGCCCCCGCCGGAGGCGTAACCCGAAACGGGCCTGACCGCCGTTTCAGACCTCGACCTCGACCTGGTCGCCGTTGAGGTGGACGGGATAAACCTTCAGGCAATCCTCCGCCTGGCCGGGCATGCGGCCGTTCGTGACGTCGAAGTCCCAGCCATGCCAGGGGCAGGTCACGACACAGCCTTGGAGCCGCCCGTCGGACAGCGGCGCGCCGGCGTGCGGGCACAGGTCATCCATCGCATGGATCTTGCCGTCCACATTGAACAGGGCGATGCGGCGACCGGCGATGGTGAACGCCTGGCTGCTGCCGGAGGCAAGGGAGGCGAGGGCGGTGACGGGATGGCGTTGAGGCATGGAAAGCGGGGGGGGAATTATTTTACGGCGATGCTGATGGCAAAGGTCTCGGTTTCACCCGGGCGGACCCAATGGAGGCCGAGTTTGTGCTCGGGCGCGTTGGGCGGCCCCATCCAGGGTTCGACGCAGTAATAGGGAGCGTCGTCGCCACCGGTCCAAGTGACGACCGTGGCATCGGCGGGCGGGACCTTGGCATGGCCGAGTCGCATCACGACATCGCCCGGACGGCCCTTTTCACCGAACACGATCTCATTGGAACGCAGCGCGGTGTGCAGGGTGTCGACGAGCGCGGGATTCGCGAGGTTTTCGTCCGTTTGCAGGGCGGGTCCGGGGGTCAGTTGCCCGGTCGCAAAGTCCTGCTTCAGGCGCTTCGCGGCGGGAATCCGGATGAGGTAGTCCCTGCGCACCGAGCCCTCGCTCCAGGGCACGGTGAAATAAAAATGGTGGCCGGCGCTCCACGGCAGCGGCTCGCGGCCGAGATTTTTCAAGGTGAGTTCGCACACCAGGCCGAAAGGCTCGAAGCGATAGGTGACGGTGAATTCGTAGTCGAAGGGGTAACAGGCCCGCGCTTCCTCGCCGGGAACGAATTGCGCCGAGAACCCGCCGGCGTCGAGCCGCGTCAGCCTGAAATTCCCCTGGCGGGCGAGCCCGTGCATGGGCATGGGCCGGCGGACACCGGCGGCGTCCCGCCAGAAATGAATGTCGCCGCGGTCGTAGCAGCGGGCGTTGAAGGGGAACAGGACCGGGTTGCCGCCCCGGACCTTGTAAAAGTCATCGAAGGTTTTCAGCTCGGGCCAGTAGATCACGTCGCGCACGGAGCCGTCGCCGAGCGTGATGGTCCAGTTCATGAGCCGCGCGCCGATTTCAGGCAGCGCGAGGAACGTGGACTGGCCGACGTGCCAGCGGGTGAGCGTGTGCCCGAGATGGGAGATTTTCTCCATGGGCAGCGAGTAAGTGGCGGCGGCGCTGACGCGCAAATTTTTTCCGCGGCCTTGGGTGGACAGTGGAAACACGCCGGAGCTTTCCAACGGCTTCGCGCTTGTGGCGGTGCAGGGATGGTGCGAGGGTCGGGGCCTCACCCCAGGCCATGACGACCATCCTCCTCCTCTTTGTGCTCGGGATCGTGCTGCTCGTGCTCGATCTCTTTACCCCGGGTATCATCCTCGCGGTCTTTGGTACGCTCGCGCTGCTCGCGGCCACGTCCCAGGCCTTTGCGCAATATGGCGTGAGCGGCGGTTTGCTGGCCTTCGGGATCGGCGCGGTGCTGCTGACGGTGGCGCTTTACATCGAGTACGGTCTGCTGCCCAAGACCCGGTTTGGCAAAAAATTCTTCCTGCATGCCGAGGTGCATGGGACCAGCCAGGCGCCGGCGGCGGCCATTGCGGCGCTGACGGGCCGGGAGGGCGTGGCGGTCACCCCGCTCATGCCGAGCGGTCAGGTCGAGATCGAGGGCCGCCGCTATGAGGCGCTCTCGCTGGAAGGCCATGTCGCCACGGGCACCCGGCTCAAGGTCACCGGCGCGCAGAATTTCTCCCTCACTGTCACCAAACTATCATGAACCCCAGCAACCTCGTCTTTCTTATCATCGGCGTTTTCGTCCTCGTTCTCGCCGCGATCATTTTCTCGTTCTTCAGTGTCTGGCTGCGAGCGATGCTCGCCGGGGCGCCGGTCAGCATGTTCAACCTGCTCGCGATGCGGCTGCGGCAGGTGCCCTACGGCGTCATGGTGGATGCGCGCATCCGGGCCACGAAGGCGGGCATCAAGCTCTCGATCGACGAGATCGAGGCGCAGTACCTGGCGGGCGGCAATGTGCTGGCCTGCGTGCATGCGCTGATCGCGGCCCAGAAGGCCGGCATCGCCCTCGACTGGCAGCGGGCCTGCGCGATCGACCTCGCGACCAAGGGCTCCGGCAAGTCCGTCGAGGAAGCGGTGCGCACCTCGGTGGACCCGAAGGTCATCGACTGCCCGAATCCCGCGAGCGGCCGCACGACCATCGACGGCGTGGCCAAGGACGGCATCCAGGTGAAGGTGAAGGCGCGCGTGACGGTGCGCACGCACCTCGACCGTTTCGTCGGCGGCGCCAAGGAGGAGACGATCATCGCGCGCGTGGGCGAGGGCATTGTCTCCACCATCGGCTCGTCCGAGAGCTACAAGGTCGTGCTCGAGTCGCCGGACAGCATTTCCAAGACCGTGCTCGCCCGCGGCCTCGACGTCGGCTCGGCGTTCGAAATCCTTTCGATCGACATCGCCGACGTGGACGTGGGCGAGAATGTCGGGGCCAAGCTGCAGGAAGCGCAGGCCGAGGCGAACAAGAGCATCGCGCAGGCGCAGGCGGAAATCCGCCGGGCGGCCGCGGTGGCCGTGGAGCAGGAAATGAAGGCCCGCGTCCAGGAGATGCAGGCCAAGGTCGTCGAGGCGCAGGCCCAGGTGCCGCTGGCGATGGCCGAGGCCTTCCGCTCCGGCCGGCTCGGCGTGATGGATTACTATCGGATGGAAAACGTGCAGGCCGACACCGCCATGCGCGCGAGCATCGCCCAGCCCGAGGGTAAGAAATAACCCGGCCTTGGCGTGAAGGGGCTCTTCCAACTCCTGCCGTTCCTCATCTTCGGCTACGTGGTGTTTTCCATCATCCGGAACGCCGCAAAGGTCGCGCGGAAAATAAGCGAGTCGCCGGCGGGATCCCGGACACCGGCCGGCTTTGACCCCGCGGAATCCGAGCGCACGCGGCGGATCCAGGAGGAGATCCGGCGGAAGATTGCGGAACGCCGCGGCCAGGCCGCGCCGGTGGAGCCGATGAGCCGGGCCGAGCCGTCGCCGACGGAGTGGACGACCGAGCCGGAAAGTCCGCCGCCAGAGCCACCGCCGCTTGATTCAACGGCGGCGGTGCTGGAGCGGCAGCAGGAGCTGGCCGATCAGATGCAGGCGCTTGAGACAGCCCGTCTGCTGGAGCAGCGCAAGGCCGCGGTGGTGGCGGACACGGCCCGGAATGAAGCGGAACGCGTGGTGGCGGTAGTCGCGATGCGGGGCGCGCTGCTCGCGGATCTGCGCACCCGGCCGACGGCGCGGCGGGCGATACTCCTGCGCGAGATCCTGGACCGGCCGGTCGCGTTGCGGTGAATCGGACGCACCTCCGATCGGAGCTGCAACCGATGGGGTGACAAGGAAGGCGGGGCGGCCGCCGGATTACTTCATCTGCGCCCGGCTGGCGCCCGTGAAGCCCGAGGGATACCGCTTGCCCTTGTACTCGATCTGCAGGTTTTCGCCCGCGCTGGCGGTGATGTAAATCGGGCCGGGCCACGGCACTTCCCTCAGCTGATTCCGATTGAGCGTGCCCTGGTAAATGATGTCGCCCTCGCTTCCGTCGCTGTTCTGGCGCGTGACGGTCACGCGCACGACATCAAGCGCGACCAGGGTGATGGTCCTCTCGGCGGCAGGCAGCGCGGCGGGCGGATTGGACGCGGCGGTGGCCGGGTGGGACGGGGCGGATGAATTGCCACTCCCGCGGAAGATTGTGGCGACGCCCCACAGGAAGAGCAGGGCGATCAGCGCGAAGGCGCCCCACTTGCCGAGCTTGAACAACAGGGCCGGATCGATCGCGGGACCGGCGGCGGAACTGCTGCCCCGCGAAACGGCGGGCTGCCGCCGCGCAGGCTGGGGGGTGGCGACCTCCTCGGCGGCGGTCTCGCCGCGGTCGTCGGCGGAGGCGACGGAAACATCCATGCGGCCGTAGATTTCGCGGCTGGGCTGGCGCGGGCGCGGCTCGCCGCGGCCGAGCGAGACGTAGTCGTTGAGGATCTTGTCAACGGGCAGCTTGAGGTAGGTGGCGTAGCCGCGCAGAAAACCGCGGACGTAAATCTCGGTGAGGTTGATGTCGAACCGGTTGTTCTCGAACTGCTGCAGATAGTCGCCGCGGATCTTCGTGGCCTCCGCGGCCTCGCGGATGGAAATGCCTTTCTTCTTCCGGGCCTCTTCGAGGCGCTCGCCGATGGATTGCATAGGGGTGTGAGTAAGGGAGTTGGCCGCGGAGGGGAAGGGGATTCTCGGGATCAGAGGGTATCGAGATCGACGAGGATTTCCCGCGGGCTGGAGCCGTTCTCGGGCCCGACCACGCCCTTTTCCTCCATTAGATCCATGATGCGGGCCGCGCGATTGTAGCCGATCCGCAGCCGGCGCTGCAGCATCGAGGTGCTGGCCCGCTTGCTCGACTTCAGGACGTCGATGGCTTGGGCGTACAACTCCTCGTCGTCACCCATGTCGCCGTCCTCGCCCACTTCGCCGCCCTCCTCGTCCTCGTCGCGGGATTCGCGGTCAATCTGCTGCTGGACGGCCTGGGCATACTGGGGCGGGCCGTTCTTCTTGAGGAATTCGACGATGGCGGTGACTTCCTCGTCGGCGACAAACGCCCCCTGGGCGCGCACAAGGCGCGAGGTGCCGGGCGGCGAGAAGAGCATGTCGCCGCGGCCGATGAGGGTGTCGGCGCCCTTGGTGTCGAGGATGGTGCGGGAGTCGACCTGCGAGGCGACTTGGAAGGCAATGCGCGAGGGCAGGTTGGCCTTGATGACGCCGGTGATGACGTTCACCGACGGGCGTTGCGTCGCGATGATCAGGTGGATGCCGGCGGCGCGCGCGAGCTGGGCGAGGCGCGCGATGCTCGTCTCGATCTCGGCGGGCGCGATCATCATGAGGTCGGCGAGTTCGTCGATGATGGCGACGATATAGGGCAGGCGGTCGGGAATCTCGATGTCCTCCGTCGCGAGCGGATCGACGCCGGTGAGCGCGGCCTGGGCGTCGGCCGCGGGCTTGGCGTCATCGGATTTCTTGCGCGAGTTGAAGCCGACGATGTTGCGGACGTTGACCTTGGCGAAGACCTGGTAGCGCTGTTCCATCTCGCCGAGGAGCCACTTCAGTGCCGCGGGCACCTTTTTCGGCTCGGTGACGACCGGGATCAGCATGTGCGGGAGAGTATTGAAGATCTTCAGCTCGACGACCTTCGGGTCGACCATGATGAGCCGGACGTTCTTGGGCGAGGCGCTGTAAAGGATCGAGGCGACGATGGCATTGATGCAGACGGATTTGCCGGACCCGGTTGCGCCCGCGATGAGCAGGTGCGGCATCTTGGTCAGGTCGGAAATCAGCGGCTTGCCGGAGACATCTTTGCCCAGGGCGATGGGGAGCTCGGCCTTGGCGCTGCTCCAGTCCTCGCTCTCGAGGATTTCCCTCAGGCCAACCGGGGTGGGGTGCTGGTTGGGCACCTCGACGCCGACGGCGGCCTTGCCCGGGATGGGGGCGAGGATGCGGACGGACTGGGCGCGCATGCCCAGGGCGATGTTCTTGTCGAGGCCGGCGATCTTCTCGACGCGCACGCCGGCGGCGGGCACGACCTCGTAGCGGGTGATGACGGGGCCGACGTGGATCTCCCCGAGCGTGACCTCGACGCCGAATTCGCCGAGGATGCGGAGGAGGTTCTCGGCGTTCTGGCGGTGCTCCTCCTCGCTGTTGGCGGCCGTGGGCTTGATCTGCTCCTTGAGCAGTGCGAGCGGGGGGAACTCGTAGTTCTTGTCGTCGCTGCGCGCGGGCAGCACGGCGGTCTTCGATTTCCTGGTCTCCTCCGGCTTGACGATGTTAAGCTCGAGCTTCTTGACCGGCACATTGACCGGCTTGGGCTCGGCGGCCGGCTCCACGGGCTTGGCTTCCACCTTGGGGACGGCGGCGGGGGCGGGCTCGGACTTGCTGAAAGGCGCCATGGTCTTACCCGCGGGAGGCACGGCGGCGGCAGCTTTCTCCGTCGCCAATTTTTCCAGTTCCTCGGGGCTCTTGGGCACGAAGACCTTTTTCCCGGCCGGGCCGATGGCGACCGGCGCGGTTGGCGGCGCCGGTGCAGGCGCCGGGGCTTTTGCCCGGACGGTGGATTCCTTGTCCTTGCGCCGTTGGTCAGCCAGCAGGGCCTTGCTCGCGCGGCGCGCGGCGCGCCACGTCTGGAACATCGTGAGGTAGCGCTCGAGCTCCAGGCCGATGTCCTTGGTGAAAATGAACATCAGCGCGAATACATAGCCCGTGCCGAGCAGGAGGCCGGAGCCGAAGGGACCGATGGCTTCCGCCAGCAGCCGGTGATAGAGGATCACGCCGGCGAGTCCGCCAGGGCCGCTGGGAAAATACGGGTTGTACCACTTGGCCTCCTTGAACATGGAGGCGATGCTGGCCAGGGCGACCGCCGCCACCGCCATGGCGATGATGCGGGTGATGACGAGATGCCGGGCGTTCCGCATGGCCACATACAACATCCAGAACAAGAAGATCGGCAGGAGCCAGGTGCTCACCCCGATGGAGTAGAGGAGGACCCACACGGTGTCGGCGCCGAGCCAGCCCATGAGGTTTTTGGCGGTGGCGGCGGCCGTCGTATGCAGGGTGACCTGCGCCGGATCGTAATCCACCAGCGCGACGGTCAGGAAACTGCCCAAAATGAAGCAGGTGACGGCCTCCAACCAGTTGGGGCGGTAACGTTGGGCTTGGAACGACGGTCCGTCGTTTGGGTTTGAAGTCTCCGACTTGGGCATTTGTGTGAACCAACCGAAACAGCGCGGATTCCATGCTAACCCCCTAGGCGGTCAAATGTAAACTCCCCCTCCCCGGGGTTTCGTCCACTCCAAACTTCCTTCCATGCGAGATCTTCTGCGCTTTGACCCCATTTATCAGGAACGAGTCTGGGGCGGCCGCGTCCTCGAATCGACCTTTGGCCGGGCGCTGCCGCCCAGCCGGCCCATCGGCGAGAGCTGGGAGATCGTGGACCGGCCCGAGGCCCAGTCCGTGGTCCGGGCCGGACATTTTGCCGGCAAGACCTTGCATGAGGTGCTGGCCAAGCATGCGCCGGATGTGATGGGGCCGAAATGGCCGGCCGGCCGGCCCTTTCCGATCCTGGTGAAGTGGCTCGATTGCCGGGAACGGCTCAGCCTCCAGGTTCATCCGCCCGCCGCCGTGGCGGCCGAACTCAAGGGCGAGCCGAAAACGGAAAACTGGTACATCGCCCACAGCACGGCCGACGCCCACCTGCTGGTCGGCCTGAAGCGCGGCGTAACCCGTCCCCAGTTCGAACAGGCGATCAACCACGGGACGCTTGAGCAGTGCATCCATCATTTTCGCGTGGCGGCGGGCGATTCCATCCTCGTGCAGAGCGGCCAGGTCCATGCCATTGACGCGGGCAACCTCATCCTCGAGATCCAGCAGAATTCCGACACCACGTACCGCGTGTACGACTGGGGCCGGGTCGGCCTCGACGGCAAGCCCCGCCAGCTGCACATCGCGGAGTCGCTGCGCTCGATCCTGTGGGACGACTTTGAGCCCGCACCGGTGCGGGCGGCGCCCACCTCGGGCGTCATCGCGGATTGCGCGGAATTCTGCATCCGCCGCGTCGTGCTGGGCGCCGGTGAGCGGCTGTCCGTCAGCGCCGGAGAGCAGCCGCGCCTGCTCAGCATCGTCAGCGGATCGGTGCGCTGCGGGGCGGATGGCAGCACGGGTTCGCGGGCGCCGTTTGGCCAGGCGCTCGTGCGCGGCGAAAATGTCCTGCTGCCCTTTGCCGGCGCCTTCACCTTCACGGCCGAGAGCACCGCGATCCTGCTGGTGACCGAGAATTTCGCCTGATCGCCGTGCCGCGCGTCGGTCGTTCATCCTCATCCCGCCGCGGCGGCATTTTTTTCAAGCTGCTCGTTTTTCTGGCCGTGGTGTTTGCCGCGCTAGCCATAGCTTGGATGCTATTCCTGCCGCTGGTCTTCACCGCCCAGCTGCGCCAGCGCACCGGATTCGACGCCACGGTCGAGAGCCTCGCGGTCAATCCGTTCACCGGGACGGTGGAGTTGCGCGGGCTGGTGGTCACGAATCCTCCGACGTTTCCCGTCCACGATTTTGTGCAGCTGCGCCGGTTTCATGCCGACGCCGAGCTGTTCTCGCTGCTGACGGACCGGCCGGTGTTTGCCTCCGTCGTTTTGGACGTGGCGAAGGTGACACTGGTGAAGAGTGGGGACCGCCGGACCAATGCGGGTGCGTTTCAGGAGCATCTGTCCGCTCAGGGCCAGGATCCGGCCCTGCCGGTGCCGGCCCGGCCCGCGCGAGGCATTCTCATCCGCCGGCTCACCGTGCGGATTGATGAGGTCGTGATTGCGGATCATGCGGGACCGGTCCCGGTGGTGCAGGATTACAAGCTTGGCTTCAACCAGACCTACACCGATGTCACCGGCGTGAAAGAGTTGCTGGCCCCATCGGCCCTGGCGGGCCTCATGCCGGTGGGAGCGGCCCTGGACGGGCTTGTGCCCGGGGCGCTCGGGCGCGCGCTGCGCGAGACCGTGAAAGATGCCGCGAAATCGGGCGCCGGCCTGCTCAAGGCCGCGGGCCGCAGGACCGGCGAAAAGATCAAGGGCTACTTCGATGCGCTTGAAGAAAGCCAAAAGCCGTAGTTAACTGGCGGATTCCCATGGCTGCATCCGATTCCACCGATACGCTCAACACTCCTTCCGACGCCGGCCAAGGTGCCGCCGCGCCCGATTCGGCTTCGCCCGCGCCGGACGCGCTAGCCGCCGCGAAAAAGGAGGCGACCGAGAACTACGACCGCTACCTGCGCTCCGTGGCGGACCTCGAGAACTTCCGCCGCCGGACGGTGCGGGAGAAGGACGAGCTGCGCCAATTTGCCGCCTCGCGCGTCCTGGAGGATTTGCTGCCGGTGATGGACAACCTCGCCCTGGGCCTGGCCGCCGCGAAGCAGCCGGGTGCCGACCTGAAGGTGCTGGCGGGCGGCGTTGACATGGTCCTGGCCCAGCTCAAGACCGCGCTGGCCAATCACGGGCTCAAGGAAATCAATCCGCTGGGCCAGGCGTTCGACGCCAATCTGCACGAGGCCATATCCGAGCAGCCCAGCGCCGAGGTGGCCGAGGGCAAGGTGGCCACGGTGGTGCGCACGGGCTATTCCCTGAATGGCCGGCTGCTCCGCCCCGCCTCGGTGGTGGTGTCCAGCGGAGCCGGGAAGAAGGGCGGGGAGAAAGCCTGACCCATCATGGCCAAAGAAGGTTACTACGAACTGCTCGGCGTGGAAAAAGGCGCCAGCGAGGAGGAACTCAAGAAGGCGTACCGCAAGAAGGCGGTGCAATTTCACCCGGACAAGAATCCCGGCAACAAGGAGGCGGAGGAGATGTTCAAGAAAATCTCCCACGCCTACGAGGTGCTCAAGGATCCGGAGAAGCGAGCCGCCTACGACCGTTATGGCCCCGCGGCCTTCGAGGGTGCGGGTGCCGGCGCAGCCCGCGGTCCCGGCGGCATGGCGGGCGGCGGATTCCACGATCCGTTTGATATTTTCCGCGAAGTGTTCGGCCAGCAGCAGGGCGGCGGCGGGGGCGGCATCTTTGACGAGATGTTTGGCGGGGGCGGACGGGAGTCTGGGCGCGACGGCTCCGACCTGCGCTACGACCTCGAAATCACGCTGGAAGAGGCCGCGCGCGGCGCGGAGAAGGAAATTTCGTTCCGCAAACACGTTACCTGCGAGCGCTGCGACGGCTCGGGGGCGGAGCCCGGGTCGAAGCGCGTCACGTGCCCGACGTGCCGCGGTGCCGGCCAGATCCGCCGTTCCGGTGGTATCATCACCTTTACGCAGACCTGCCCGACCTGCGGCGGCATGGGCACCAGGGTGGAGAAGCCCTGCACGGCCTGCCGGGGTGAAGGCCGGGTCGTCCAGACGTCCAAGCTGAACGTCCGCATCCCGGCCGGCGTGGACAACGGCTCGCGCCTGCGTTCCTCGGGCAACGGCGAGGCGGGTCTGGCCGGCGGCCAGTCCGGCGACCTGTACATCGTGCTCTCGGTCAAGGAGCACGAGCTCTTCGAGCGGCAGGAGGACAATCTCTTCTGCGAAATCCCGATCAAGTTCACGCTCGCGACGCTCGGCGGCACGATCGAGGTGCCGACGCTGTTTGGCAAAGCTTCGCTCAAGATTCCCCACGGCACCCAGAGCGGAACGACCTTCCGGCTGCGGGAGAAGGGCATGCCCTCGCTCCGCGGCGGCCGGCAGGGCGACCAACTGGTGCGAGTCCAAGTCGAGGTGCCCCAATCGCTCTCGGCGGAACAGCGGAAGCTGCTCGAGGACTTTGCCCGGGTCAGCGGTGACGCCAGCGAGCCCACCTCGAAGAAGTTTTTTGAGAAGGCGAAGAAGTTCTTCTGAGCCTCAGCGCTTCGCCAGCTTCACGTCCATCCAGACGGCGAGGGTGAGCACGACGCCGCGGGCGATGAATTTCAGCTCGGGCGACACGGCGAGCAGGGTCATGCCGTTGAGCAGGCTCGCCATGATCAGCGCGCCAAAGATCACGCCGAGCACGGTGCCGCGTCCGCCGCGGAGGCTGGTGCCGCCGATGACACACGCCGCGATCGCATCGAGTTCCATCGAGTCGCCGACGGTCGTGGTCGAGGCGCCGGCGTAGGCGGTCTGGAGGAGGCCGGTGATCGCCACGATTCCGCCCAGCAGGGTGTAGGCGCCGATCACGACGCGCTGCACGGGCACACCGGACACGAAGGCGGCCTCCTCGTTGCCGCCGATGGCATAGAGATGCCGGCCGAACGGCGTGTGGCGGGTGATGACCTGGATCACGAGCGCCGCGACCCCAAGAACCAGCACCGGCAAGGGGATGCCGCGAAACTGGTCCACGCAGAGAACAAACAGCAGCAGGGCCTGGGCGGTGAGGAAGAGTTTGAGGAAAGCGAGTTCGGGGTCATCGATTTCAAATCCCAGCGAGGCCCGCCGCTTCCGGCCGCGCAGGGTGACGGTGATGAGCGCCAGCAGGACGAGAGCAATCAGGGCGTAGCTGGCGAGGGGCGGCAGATAATAGGTGGTCAGCAGCGAAAACAAATTGGGCCGGCCGCCCGGGGCGACGGGAACCGTGTGGGTGTTGATGACGAGCCAGAAAGCGCCCTTGAAGATCAGCAGGCCGCCCAGCGTGATGATGAACGCCGGAATGCGCTCGCGGACAATCAGGGTGCCCTGGGCGAACCAGATCAGCAGGGCGATGGCGATGGCCGGCAGGAACGCCAGCGGCGCGGGCCAGTGATGGTTGAACACGAGCACGGTGGCGATGCCGCCGATGAGGCCGACGCCGCTGCCGACCGAGAGGTCGATATGGCCCGGGAGAATCACGAGCAACATGCCAAGCGCGAGGGTGGCGGTGATGGCGAGTTCGACCGAAAGGGCGGAAAGGTTGCGCGCGGACAGATACTGGGGCGAGGCCACCGCGAAAAACACCCAGATCGCGACCAGGCTCAGGATGAGCGAGAAATCCCGGGCGGATATCTTGGTCTTCATGGTCAGGCGGCGGCAAGCCGGCGACCCAGCGCGGCGGCGAGGAGTTTCTCGGGCGTGGCCTCGGCGCGGGTGAACTCACCGCCGAGGCCACCCTCGTGGAGCATGAGGATGCGGTCGCTCATGCCCATCAGTTCCGGCAATTCGCTCGAGACGAGCACGACGGCCCGGCCTTCGGCGGTGAGGCGGTTGATGAGCTCGTAAACCTCCAGTTTAGCGCCGACGTCGATGCCGCGGGTGGGTTCGTCCAGGAACACGACCCGCGGGCCGGTCATGAGCGCCTTGCCGATCACGACTTTCTGCTGGTTGCCGCCGGAGAGGGTGCCGACGACGGTCTCGAGCGAGGGCGCCTTCACCCGCAGGGAGGAAAAGAATTTCTGGTTGGCGCGGACCTCGGCCTCCTCGTCCACGAGCAGTCCGCGACGCAGGCGGAGGAGGGACGAGAGCGAGAGGTTGAAGCCGATGTCCCGGTCAAGCACGAGGCCGTAGCGTTTCCGGTCCTCACTGACGACCGCCAGTCCGGCGGCCAGGGCTTCAACCGGCGTGGCCGCGGGCAACGCCCGGCCGGCGATCATGACCTGCCCGTTCAGCCTCAGGCCCCAGGCCCCGAAAATATGCATGATCAGCTCGGTGCGTCCGGCGCCCATGAGGCCACCGATGCCGAGGACTTCACCGGCTCGGACGGTGAAACTGAGGTCATGCAGGCGGGCGGGCGCGCTGGGCGAAGCTGCGGCGCTGATATGATCCACCCGCAGCAGGACGTCGCCGACAGGGGGGACGGTCCGTGGGAACAGGTCCTTGATTTCGCGGCCCACCATGTCGCGGATGACGCGGGTTTTGGAAGTGGTGGCCGTGGGGTGGGTCGAGATGGTCGCCCCGTCCCGCAGCACGGTGATGCGATCGGCGACGGCAAACACCTCGTCGAGCTTGTGCGAGATGTAGATGCAGGCGATGCCGCGGGCCCGGAGATCGCGCAGGAGGGCCAGAAGGATTTCGACTTCGCGCTCAGCCAGCGCGGCAGTGGGCTCGTCGAGGATCAGGATGCGGGTCTTTTTGCCGAGCGCCTTGGCGATCTCAACGAGCTGCTGCTGGCCCACGCCGAGCTGCCCGACGGGCGTCTCGGGTGAAAGCTCAAGACCCACCCGGGCCAGAATGATACGGGCGTCGGTGTAGAGTTTTTCCCAATCGATGAGCAGGCCGCGCCGCGGCTCGCAGCCCAGGAACAGATTTTCCGCGATGGAGAGCTCCGGAATAAGCGCGAGTTCCTGGTAAATCACGGCGATGCCGTGGCGCTGGGCGTCGGCAATCGAGCGAAACTGCACGGAGTGGTTGTCGAGCAGGAGCTCGCCCTCGTAGCTGCCATGGGGGTGCAGGCCGGACAGCAGTTTGATCAGGGTGGACTTGCCCGCGCCATTCTCGCCGCAGAGCGCGTGGATCTCGCCGGGGCGCAGATCGAAGCTAACCTCGCGCAACGCGATCACCCCGGGAAAGCGTTTCGTGATCGCGCGGGCCTCAAGGACGGCGGACATGGCGTTACTTTCCGTAAATGGATTCGCGGGAGTGAAAGCCGTCCGCGATGACGGTGCCTTCCATCGTGGCCTTGTCCACGACATGCACCGGCAGGAAAATGGCCGGGACGTTGATCTTGCCGTTGGGCAGTTCCTCCTTCGCGACAATGACCTCGCGGCGGGCCAGCTTGACGGCCAGTTCGGCGGCGGTGTTCGCGAGCTGCTTGATCGGCTTGTAGATCGTCATGCTCTGCGTGCCCTCGACGATGCGCTGGCACGATGAAAGGTCGGCGTCCTGGCCGGTGACGAGCACCTTGCCGGCCAGACCCTCCTCAAGCAGGACTTGGATGGCGCCGGCGGCGAGGATGTCAGCGGAGCAGAGTACGGCGTCAATGTTGCGGCCGGACTTGGTGATGGCGGCGTTGAGGACCTTCTTGGCGTTTTCCGGGCGCCAGCCGTCGCACCAGTCCTCATGGACAATCTCAATGTCACCGCGGGCGATGGCGGGGTTGAGGATATTATCCTGGCCCTGCTTGAAGAGAAACGCGTTGTTGTCGGTCTTGGAGCCGAGGAGGCGGACGATGCGGGCCTTTCTGCCCTTCAGCTTGTCGACGAGGTAGCCGGCCTGCAGTTCGCCCACGCGGACGTTGTTGAAGGTGAGGTAAAGATCGAGGTCGCAGTTGAGGATGAGACGGTCGTAAGCGAGCACCGGGATATGGGCCTCGTGGGCGAGGTCCACGCCCTTGGCCATGGCGGCGCCATCGTGCGGGATGATGACAAGGGCGCCGATTTTGTTGCTGATCAGGGCTTCGCAGTCCCGGACCTGGCGGGTGTCATCGCTGTTCGCGGAGACCACGAGCACGTCGGCGCCGAGTTCCTTGGCGCGGGCGACGAAGAGGTCGCGGTCATGCTGCCAGCGCTCGACCTCCAGGGTATCCATGGACAGGCCGATCAGCGGCCGAACTGGTCCGGAGTTGGCCGATCCCCCTGCGCCGCGGCGCAGGGTCAGACCGATCAGGAGCGAAAGCACAAGAGAAAGGACAACCAAGGCGATGCGGGGCTTCATCGGGGTGGCACCAGCAAAGCGAGGGAAAGGGAATTTACAACGGCGGAGCAGCCTGTGAGCCTCCCGCCAGGCGTGAAACTCGATAATCCCAAACTTCTGACGCTGGATGCGGCGGTGGCCCTCCGGGCAAAGTGGCACGCGGCAGGCCGGAATGTAGTGCTGACCAACGGGGTTTTCGACCTGCTGCACACCGGCCATCTTTATTCCCTGCAGGCGGCGCGCGCGTTGGGTGACGTGCTGGTGGTCGCGATCAATGCCGATGCCAGCGTGCGGGCCCTCAAGGGCCCAACGCGGCCGGTGCAGGGCGAAACCGAGCGGGCCTATGCGTTGGGGGCGTTGGCATGCGTGGATGCCATCATGGTATTCCGGGAGCCGCGGTTGACGGCGGAGATCCGCGCGCTGCGGCCGGAGGTTTACGCCAAGGCGGGCGACTATACCCTCGACAAGCTGAATCCGGAGGAGCGGGCCGCGCTGGAAGCGGCGGGGACGAAGATTTGCTTTGTGCCCTTCCTGCCGGGTTTTAGCACGACCAGCCTGATCGCACGGATCAAGGCGGCGGGCGAAGTTTGAGCATCATGCGTGTGGTCATACTCGGTTCGGGCCTGGGGACAAATGCCGAGGCGATTCTCCTGGCCCAGCGGGCCGGTCGCCTGGGCCGGGCGCAGGTGGTGCGGATTTTGTCGGACCGGCGGGAGGCGGAAATCCTCGCGCTGGGGCGGCGCTTTGGGGTGCCGGCGGCCTTTGTGGATCCCGCGCCGTTCAAAACGAAGCTCGAGGGCGAAGGGGAGGCGCGCTTCATTGCGGCGGTCGGGGAGAGCGCGCCCGGTTTAGTCGTGCTGGCGGGGTTCCTGCGGGTCTTGAAGCCGGGATTTCTCGGGGCTTTTGCTGGCAGGATTATCAATCTACACCCGAGCCTGCTGCCCAGTTTTCCCGGCCTCGATGCCATCGGGCAGGCGTTTCGCCGCGGGGTGAAGATTACTGGCTGCACCGTGCACAAGGTCACCGCCGAGGTCGATGGTGGGCCGATTCTCGACCAAACGGCGGTGCGCATTGAGCCGGGCGACAACCTTGAATCGCTGACGGCCAAAGTGCATGCGGCCGAGCATGCCTTGCTGCCGGCGGTGATTGCGCGATTGAGCGAAACCTGAGGAGACGCGGCGTGGACACCCTCATGTGGCAGATGCCGCTAAAGAATCCCCCGCAGCTGGTGCAGGCCGGGCGAGCCGTGCATGGCCGGCAACGGACCATGGAGGAATACCAACTTCCTGAGCTGTGGTGCCTGCATCTTTACGGGTACGAGGGCACCTTTACCATCGACGGCCGGGAATTTCCGATCCGGCCCGGCTGGGCGAGCGTGACGCCCCCGAACGCCCGGATCGTCTACCGGTTTCACGGTGAGTCGCGCCATGTCTTCGCGCATTTCCGCCTGCCGGCGGGAGGCGATCCCGTGGCGATGCCGGCGATGCAGGACGTCGGAGAGGCGATCGGACCGCTGACGCGGGAGATGGAAGAGGCGGCGGGATGGCTGCCGGCGCAGCCGCGCCGTGCGTCGGTGCGGCTGTGGGACGTGCTCTGGCAGCTGGCCGGCCAGCCGCTCGCCGAGCGGGCGCCGCACCAGCGGCAGCATCCGGCGCTGGGCCGGGCGGTGAGGGAGATTGAGCTCCACCTTTCGCAGCCGCTGGTGATTCCGGCAATCGCGCGGCAGGCGGAAATCTCCCATAATCATCTTACCCGGCTGTTCCGGGCCCAGTTTGGGGTGACCATCGAGGGCTACATCCGCCGCCGTAGGGTGGAGCGGGCGCTGCATATGCTGGTCCACACCACCCTCGCGGTCAAAACCATCGCGGGTGAAGTGGGCCTGCCGGATCTCCATTTTTTCAACAAAACGATCCGGGCGACCGTTGGGATGAGTCCGCGGACTTATCGCGAACGGTGGGGTGAAGGTTGAGGGAATTGGCGTTGCGGCCGGATGCAGGTGACGAAATTTTCACCGGATGAATCTGTTTGAAATCAAGTTTGAGATTCCAGCGGGGCAGGTGGAGGAGACCGACACGGTGCTGCTGGAACTCGGCGTGGACGGCTGGAGCCTGCTCGAGGACGTCGTTGCGAAGCGGGCCTGGGTGGTGGGAATTTTCCCATCGGAGACCGAAGCGAGGAGTCGCTGGACGGAATTGCGGCCCTTTTTGCGGCATGCACCCGGCAGCGAGCCGTCGGTGAGGTCTTTGCCGGAAGGCGAGTGGCGTGACAGCTACAAGGCGCATTTCAAGGCCTGGCAATTTGGCCGGCTGCACTGGGTTCCCGTATGGGAGCGCGAAAGCTATGTCCTGCCCGCGGGCGACGAGGTGCTGTGGCTTGACCCGGGAATGGCGTTTGGCACGGGCAATCACGAGACCACCCGGTTATGCGTGGAACGGCTGGCGGCGCTGGATGGGGAATTGGCGGCCAGCGGGAAGAATCGGGAGGGTTTGGCGGTTGTCGATGCAGGCTGCGGATCGGGTATTCTGGCGCTATCGGCGGCAAAGCTCGGGTTCCGAAATATCGTCGGCTTTGACAATGACCCTGAGGCGGTGCGCGTCAGCGGGGAGAATGTCCGGCTTAACGCGCTGTCGGGACGGGTAGAGTTCTTTGTCGGCGACCTAGTAAGCGGGCTCAAGGGTCGGTCGGCGGATGTGCTGTTCGCCAACATCCTGGCGGACGTGCTGATCCGCTTCGCCGGCGAACTGACCGGGGCGATGGCACCGGGAGGAACACTTATCCTCAGTGGAATCCTTGCGACGGAGAACGCGCAAGTGCGCGCGGCATTTTCCGAGGCGGCGCCGGGCTGGCCGGTGAATCACCGCGTGATGGGCGAGTGGAGCGATGTGGTTTTGACCCGGCTGGTCTGAACCCAAAAGCAAACGAACCCGCCTATGGGCGGGCTCGGGGCAAAGCGGAGGATTGGAAGGAATCGGTTCAGGAAAACAAATCGGGCGGGGTCCGGTTCATGAAGTCCTCCATGTAGGCCGTCGTAGCCTTGCCCTCGATAAAGATGGGGTCAGCCATGATGGCTTTATGAAGGGGAATCGTGGTCTTGATCCCGCGGATGAGATATTCGCTGAGCGCGCGGTACATTCTTTCCAAGGCCTCTTTGCGCGTTGAGCCAAAACTGATGAGCTTGCCGATCATTGAATCGTAATAGGGCGGGATCACATAGCCGCTATACGCGTGCGAGTCGACGCGGACACCGTGTCCGCCCGGGGCATAATAAAGGCCAATGGTACCCGGAGAGGGGGCAAAGTTGCGGGCGGGATCCTCGGCGTTGATGCGGCACTCGATGGCATGCTTATCAAACTTGATGTCGCTTTGGTCGAAATCGAGTTTCTCGCCGTTGGCTATGCGAATCTGTTGTTTGATCAGGTCCTTGCCGGTGCATTCCTCGGTCACGGGATGTTCGACCTGGATCCGCGTGTTCATCTCGATGAAGAAGTAGTTCCCCTTGGCATCGACCAGGAACTCGATGGTGCCGGCGTTCTCATAATCCGCGGCCTCGGCGGCGCGAATAGCCGCTTTGCCCATCTTCTTCCGCAAATCTGAGGTCAGAAAAGGAGAGGGCGATTCCTCAATGAGCTTCTGGTGGCGACGCTGGACCGAGCAATCGCGTTCGCCGAGATGCAGGATCTTGCCGTGGCTATCACCCAGGATCTGGAACTCAATGTGCCGGGGCTTCTCGATATAACGCTCAATATAAACGGCGCCATTGCCAAACGCCTTTTCAGCCTCGCCGCGGGCGACATGGTATTCCTTGGCGAACGAAATGTCATTATGGGCGATCCGCATGCCGCGTCCGCCGCCGCCAGCGACGGCCTTGATGATAACGGGATAGCCAACTTTGCGGGCCACCTTAACGGCCTCGGACTCGTTATCGACGGGACCGTCGGAGCCGGGGACGGTCGGTACGCCGGCCTTCCGAACGGTATCTTTGGCAATCGCCTTATCCCCCATCATTTTGATGGATTTGGACTTGGGGCCGATGAACTTGATGTTGCACGACTCGCATTGCTCGGCGAATTTGGCATTCTCGGAGAGAAAGCCATATCCCGGGTGGATCGCATCGACGTCGGCGATCTCTGCCGCGCTGATGATGCGATCGGCCCTAAGGTAGCTGTCGGAGCTCTTGGGGCCACCAATGCAAATGGCCTCATCGGCGAGTTGTACGTGAAGGGATTGGACGTCGGCTTCGGAGTACACCGCTAGGGTCTTGATGCCCAATTCCCGGCAGGCTCGGACGATACGAAGGGCAATTTCACCGCGATTCGCGATGAGGATTTTTTGGATCATGTGGGATGCAATAGTCTTTCCTGCCCAAGTCATACCGCGCTACAAATGCAGCGAAGCGACTGGCGCGGAGAGGATTAGCCCTGCTTGACCTTAAACAGGCGCTGCCCGTATTCGACCGGTTGCCCGTTCTCGACCAAGGCCTCCAGTACCGTGCCTTTGAGTTCGGCCTGGATCTCGTTCATGATCTTCATGGCTTCGATGATGCACACGACACTCGTCTCGGTAACCTTGGTTCCGGATTCGGCGAAGGCTTTGCTCTCTGGGGAGGCGGCACGGTAGAACGTGCCCACCATCGGCGACTTGATATAGATGATGCCCTCCTCTTCCTTCGGCTGGGCTGCGGAGCCGGCTCCGGCAGTGGCGGCAGCTGGGGTAGACGTCAAAGGCGCGGGCGCCACCTCGGTCTGTGGCACGAAAGGCGAGTTTGACCCGCGACCTGCAGAAACGACGGGTAGGCCACTTCCCCCACGACGGATCTTCAGCTTAAAACCCTCTTCCTCGACAGCGAACTCGCTCAGTTCCGAACGTTTCATGAGTTCGATGATTTGCTTAATCTGTTTGAGGTCCAAAATTTGCCTTGGTTGAGTTGGTGACTGGGAGGTTAGTTGAAGATTGGAGCAGGTCGTTCAAAAGAATTTTGGTTTATCTGGCAATAGAATTGAGTTTTTGGCCTTAAATCCGGCTGATTTTAGAGGAAATTGGGGAAAATGGCCCTAAAATGCAGTGTCAACCGTGCTTAGTGCTGCAGGTGGTGGCATACACTCAGTTTGATTCAAATAGTAGAACCGGTATTATTGATCAGATTAGCCATAATGGAGCAATTATTGATAAGAAAAGCCAAGAAATTGCCCGAAAATGTGTTTTTTTGCCTGATTTATCGGGCACGAGGGGGTACTTTAAATAGCTTAAGAGAGTGGGCTCTTATGGGGACTTAGGTGTCTATCGAAATGAGCGATCGTCAAGGCATACATGATCGCGCGAACGCACCGTTTGGGGCAAAAGCACCGCCGGTTAAGCACCCTGCTTAGTAAGAGGTGCGATCTAGCTTGGTAGCAATTTTCCAAGCGTGCGCCCAATCGCAATGGTCGCGGGTGCCCGAACGGTCCATCGGATCATCTTGAGTAGGGTCCCGACAGCATTGTGGCTCAGGAGGCGGGACCGGGCCGGGCAGGGCGAACCAGGACGCCCGAATGAGACACGCAGGAAGTAGTCGGGCGTTTGTACTCCAGAAAGGGGTGCTCAACAGGCCAAATATCCTGACCAACCGCCAGGCGCAGGCGCGGCTTGGTTGCAGAACCTAGAGAATCGCAGCAGGAGGGCGCCTTGGACGGGGTGGTGATTCCATCTAGGCGAGTGCGACGAAGACTTGTATCCAATTTCCTATTATGTCGCAGGCGAATACCCGGAGGCGACGTAAGATCGACAAAATTTGCGCGGTTCGACACGATGATTTTGTGAAAAAAGGCGAAAAGATAGAGCATTTAAAATGTTATTCATGAAGTCTTTAAAATCTGGGCGACAAAATTGATAAAATAGGACTTGAACCATGTTCTGCAGTTAACATGTTCCCGCCTCCCTTCGATTCACTGGTTAAGCAGAAATGCGAAAGCGGTGAAGAAAAGGGGCAGCGGATTTCGGGCTCTGGCGACTAGTCCAAAAGAAATTTTTGGAAAATGTGTTGACGGAGCTCTTGAAAGAATTCTTGCTGAAACTCTTTCCCTAATCGGAAGGCTCTTTGAAATTTACTTTGTGCGATTGATTGGGACCCCCAATCAACAATTCCAAATACAGAAGAATCAAGTGTGAGCTTCGGCTCACAATATTCAGTAGTTCAAGAATCACTAGGTTCTGAACTCTTTTCGGAGAGTTTGATCCTGGCTCAGAATGAACGCTGGCGGCGTGGTTAAGACATGCAAGTCGAACGGTTTTTATTGAAGCGCAAGTGGATATAAAAGCAGTGGCGAACGGGTGCGTAACACGTGAACAATCTACCTTCAAATGGGGAATAGCTCGCCGAAAGGCGAATTAATACCGCATGTGGTTGCTTCTCGCATGAGAGGCATACCAAAGTCAGGGACCGCAAGGCCTGACGTTAGAAGAGGAGTTCGCGGCCTATCAGCTAGTTGGCGAGGTAACGGCTCACCAAGGCTAAGACGGGTAGCTGGTCTGAGAGGATGATCAGCCACACTGGAACTGAGACAC